>Ga0315280_10001125_pt1 | contig 47187 bp, 34 predicted proteins | sample YL17G06_40_MG_FD_203697 | JGI IMG/M metagenome (GOLD analysis project Ga0315280, IMG submission 203697) | Sediment microbial communities from Yellowstone Lake, YNP, Wyoming, USA - YL17G06_40 | ecosystem: Environmental > Aquatic > Freshwater > Lake > Sediment | place: USA: Wyoming | collected... | reverse complement strand
TACAGTGAGGGGAAAACGAAGACCTCGGCCGAGGAGTAAAACACGCGCAGCACCTCGACCGGCACAAAGCCCAGGAAGCGGACGTCGTTCTGAATGCGCGTCTTGACCACCGTGCGCCGCAGGTCCGCGTGCTTGCTCAATTCGTCGCCGATGACGATCAGCTTCAGGTCGGCGTAGACGGGATGCTGCCTCAGTTTGCCCTTCAGCACGGCAAAGGCCTCGATCATGCGGGCCAGGTTTTTCTGCCGCTTGACGTTGCCGGCGTACAGGGCGAAGGGGTAGTTGACGCCGTAGCGTTCCAGGACCAGCTTCTTCTCTTCGAAGGTGCAGGGCCGGCGGAAGCGCTCGTCGATGGCGTTGTGCACCACTTCGATTTTCGTGCCCGGAATTCCGAAGAACCCGGTCAGGTCCAGGCGCGTGGCGCGGGATACGGCGATAATGCGGGAGGCGCGGGCCAGCGCCCGCCGCGCCAGGTAGGTGCCGATGGTGCGCCGGAAGCCGTTTTCGGTGGGAAACAGGTGGTCGGCCAGGTCGTGGACCGTGACCACATAGCGGCAGGGCAACCGCAGCGGGAGCGTGGAGTGCGGCACGTGGAGCAGGTCCACCCGGCACTCCCGCAACAGCATGTACATGCGGAACTGGCGGCGCAGCGAGTTGTCCGGGCCGGGCGCCGCGAGGCAGGTGAAGTTCTCCGGCCGCTCGCCAATCTCCCCCACCGCTTCCGGATCGCCTAACAGAAGGTATTGGTTGCGCTGGTCCTTGCGATACAGGGTGCGCACCAGGTTCCGGATGTAGGTGCCCACGCCGAAGTCGGCGAGCCGGCGCACATCGATGGCGATCTTCATAGGCTACGGGCTACAGGCTACAGGCTGCAGGCTACAGGCTGCCCTCCCGCGGCCTACAGCCTGTAGCCTGTGGCCTGCCTTCGGCCAGCTTCCAGGAATAGAGCGGGAAGGCGCAACAAAGCTCGCGCACCTGCCCGCGCACGCGGCCGATCAGGGCCTGGTCGGTGTGGTTGCGCAGCACCTGCCCGATCCACACGGCGATCTGCCGCATCTCTGTTTCTTGCATGCCCCGGGTGGTCACGGCCGGCGTGCCCAGCCGGATGCCGCTGGGGTTGAACGGCGAATTGGTCTCGAAGGGGATGGTGTTGCGGTTGACGGTGATGCCGGCGCTGTGCAGCGCGGTTTCCGCGGGCCGCCCCAGCAGCCCCTCGCGGAACACGTCCACCAGCAGCAGGTGGGTGTCCGTGCCTCCGGACACCACGCGGAATCCCTGCTCCGTCAGGCCGGCGGCCAGCGCCCGCGCGTTGGCCACAATGCGCGCCTGGTATTGCTTGAACTCGGGCTGCATCGCCAGGTGAAAGCAGACGGCCTTGGCGGCGATGATGTGCACCAGGGGGCCGCCCTGCATCCCGGGGAACACCATCTTGTCGATGGCCTGCGCGTACTGGGCGCGGCTCAGAAGGAAGCCGGAGCGGGGCCCGCGCAGCGTCTTGTGCGTGGTCGAGGTGACGATGTCGGAGTGCGGCACCGGGCTGGGATGAATGCCGGCGGCCACCAGGCCCGCGAAGTGCGCCATGTCCACCAGCAGCAGCGCCCCGGCGCGGTCGGCGATCTGGCGCAGCCGCGCGAAGTCAATGATGCGGGAATAGGCGCTGGCGCCGGCGATGATCATCTTGGGCCGCTGCTCGACGGCCATCTTCTCCATCTCGTCGTAGTCGATGGTTTCCGTTTCCTTGGAAACGCCGTAGGGAACTACCTTGTAATAGCGGCCGGAAAAATTCACCGGGCTGCCGTGCGTCAGGTGGCCGCCGTGCGACAGGTTCATGCCGAAGATGGTGTCGCCCGGCTGCAGGACGGCGGCGTAGGCGGCCATGTTGGCCTGGCTGCCGGCATGCGGCTGCACGTTGGCGTGCTCGGCGCCGAACAACTGCTTGGCCCGGCCGATGGCCAGTTGTTCGACGCGGTCGGCCCATTCGCAGCCGCCGTAGTAGCGCTTGGCTGGGTAGCCCTCGGCGTACTTGTTGGTGAAGACCGATCCGGCGGCCTCCAGCACCGCTTCCGGCACGAAGTTCTCGCTGGGGATCAGCTCGAGCTGGTCGTCCTGCCGGCATGTCTCGTTCTGGATGGCTTCAAAGACATCCGGGTCGGCCTCCCGCAGAGGGCGAGCCAAATCGTTCATTCTTCCTTCCTTTCCAGTTCGGCGATCTTGTCGATGCGCCGTTGATGGCGGCCTCCCAGAAAACCGGTTTCCAGCCAGACCCGGACGATGCCCAAGGCCTGGTGCTCGTCGAGCAGGCGCGCGCCGAGTGTCAGGACGTTGGCGTCGTTGTGCTCGCGGCTGAGCCGGGCCGCCGCCTCGCTGCACACGTTGGCGGCGCGGATGCCGGGGAGCTTGTTGGCCGCCACCGACATGCCCACGCCCGTCCCGCATACCAGGACGCCGCGCCCCGCCTGCCCGCCGATCACCAGGCGGCATACCCGGGCGGCATAATCGGGGTAATCGACCGACTCGTCCGAGTTCGTGCCCAGGTCCCGGACGCCGTGCCCCAGGCGCTGCAATTCCCCCTTGATTTTCTCCTTGAGGTGGAATCCGGCGTGGTCGGCGCCGAGCGCGATTTCCATACCGCGATTGTAGCAGGTGCCAGGCGCCAGATTTCACTTTACAGCGGCGGGGCTGCTGCATATAATCGCCTCATGACGCGTCGATTTAGCCGCTACTACCGGTTTACGTGCCAGGTGGGCGGCTGAGTGCGTCTGAGAATTCAGCTTCGGCGGCCCACCGGCGACGGTGGGCCGCTTGCTTTTTGGCCCGCCTGAACCGGTCCCCGCAGAAGTGACGAGTGACAAGTGACGGAAAGCTGCCTCTCGTCACTCATCACTCGTCACTGGTGGGGCATTGGACGCTGAACCAGGGAGAAGACGATGATTGTGTCGATGAAGCGCGGAGCCAGCCGGGAAGAGATTGACCATGTGTGCCGCCGGATCGAGCAGTTCGGATACCGGGTGCATTCCATCAACGGCGTGGAGCGGGTGGTGATCGGCGCGGTGGGCCGCGGCGATCTGACCCAGGCCATCGAGCAACTGGAGTCGGCGGCGGGGGTGGAGACCGTGGTGCCCATCTCGCAGCCCTTCAAATTGGTGAGCCGCGAAATCCAGCCGGCCAGGAGCATCATCCGGGTGAACGGCTGCCGCATCGGCGGCGGCGACTTCACGGTGATCGCCGGCCCCTGCTCGGTGGAAAGCGAGGAGCAGATCCTGGCCACTGCCCGCGCGGTCCAGGCGGCGGGCGGCCGCATTCTGCGCGGCGGCGCCTTCAAGCCCCGCACTTCCCCCTACGATTTCCAGGGTCTGGAGGTCGAAGGACTGCGGTTGTTGCGCAAGGCCAAGGAATGCACCGGCCTGGCCATCATCACCGAGGTGGTCAGCGATTCCGACCTGGAGCTGGTCGCCGAATACGCCGACATCATCCAGGTGGGGGCCCGCAACATGCAGAACTACGCCCTGCTGAAGGCGGCCGGGCGCCTGGACAAGCCGGTGATGCTGAAACGCGGGTTCGCTTCCACAATGAAGGAACTGCTGCTGTCGGCCGAGTACATCGCCAGCACCGGGAACCAGCGGGTGATCCTGTGCGAGCGCGGCATCCGCACCTTTGAGACCTATACGCGCAACACCCTGGACCTGGCCGCCGTGCCCGCGCTGAAGGAACTGACCCACCTGCCGGTTCTGGTCGATCCCAGCCACGGCACCGGCCGACGGTCGCTGATTCCGGCGATGGCCCGGGCCGCCGTGGCCTGCGGCGCCGACGGGTTGATGGTCGAGGTCCATCCCTGCCCGGAGAATGCGGTCAGCGACGGCCCCCAATCGCTGGATCTGGAAGGCTTCGCCCGGATGATGCGGGAGCTGGAGCCCTACATCGCGCTCTGGAAACAACAGCGGGAGGCGGAGAACGCAAGCGCCGCAGACGCCGCCTGCCGGCAGTAGGCGGAAGGCAGTAGGCAGTAAGCAGCAGGCGGGAGGCAGGGGGGAATCCTCCGCACTCCGCACTCCGAACTCCGAACTTCCCGCTACCGCCGAGCGCCAATCGGTGTTATATATCTCGAACCCCCATGTCTAGCCCGGTGGTGGCACAAGGTCCGAGGCTCCAGGTACGCGGCATCTCTCGCGAGGCGATGCTGATCGGCATCGCCCTCGTCCTGATGCTCGAAGTGGGACTGTTCTGCTGGTCGTTTGGCAAGTTTTTCTGCGGTGACAGCCTCTTTTATCTCTGGTACCGGGTCGAGACGCCCGCGCAGGTGTTCCGCATCCTGACGCGCCCCGACCACCTGCACAGCTACCGGCCGCTGACCTACCTTTTCTTCTCCTCGCTGCTGTTCCCGGTTTTCAAGCTGGAGCCGCTTGGCTACCACGTGGTGGTGTTGTGCGTGCACCTGGTGGTCTCGCTGCTGTTTTTCCGGTTGCTGCGCGAATTGGTGAAAGCGCCGGCGGCGGCGCTGGCCGGGATGCTGTGGTTCGGCGTTCACTCCGTCAATTTCTACATCACCTATGACGCCAGCTTCCTGCCGGATTTCATGCACGGGCTGTTTTGCGCGGCCGCGCTGTTGTGCTACGCCCTGCATTGGCGGAGCGGCAGGCGCTCCTGGCTGGCCGCCAGCCTGATCAGTTTCCTGCTGGCCCTTCTTTCCAAGGAAAGCTCGGTGGTGCTGCCGGTGGGGGTGGTCGTTGTCGACCTGCTGCTGCGGACGCGCTCCCGTCCAGAGCCTGGGGCGGTCGAGCCGGGTGCCCAGGCCTCGGGTTCCGGACCTGGGCGGGCCTGGTGGCAGCCAAGCCTGTCCACGCTCCCGTTTTTCGCGCTGGCCCTGGTCTATCTGGGCTGGACGCTGTACATCAAGCACGGGGACATATACCCGTCCGGCAGCTCGACGGAGCCTTACGCGCTGACGCTGGCGCGGCCGGTGATTTTGCTGAAGCTGCGCTACCTGGCGTGGTTCGGGAACCTGCCGACGATGTTTGCGCGGCGCGGCTGGCTTCCCTATGCCGCCATCGTGGCCATGGCGCCGGCGCTGTTGTGGATTGTTCGGCTGGCGGTCCGGACCGCCCGGGGAATCCGACGCGACCTGCTGGCCTGCGCGGCTTGGGCCATCGCCGGCCTGCTTCCGGTGCTGTTCATCAACCAGATGCCGATGAAGCACAACCTCTACCTGCCGGTGCTCTCCTGTGCGGTTGGGCTGGCACTGATGGTGGACAGAGCTTTGTCGGAGTCTGTGGTTCTGCCGCGCGGCTGGGTGCTGTTGCCGGCAGGCCTGGTCCTGGGCACCGCCTTGCTGGTACCTGGCGAGCTGAAGTATTCCTGGGTGGGCGAAGCCTCCGACATCGCGGAGAATTCCCTGGAGGTGATGAAGCGCGAGCACCCGGCGCTGCCCGGCGGCGCGTTGTTGTATTTGCTTCCCACGCAGGTGCGAGGGATCTCTTCCTGGTACTTCCAGGATGGCGCGCTGTTCAAGCTCTTCTACCGGGATCGATCGCTGCGTATGCGCTTTGCCGACCAGGGCGCCAGCCTGCCCGCGGATTTCGCCACCCGCCCCGATGTTCTTATTCTCCGCCTGCACGACCGCCGCCTCTGGGATGTTACGTACAGATACAAACGGGACGCGCTTGACCGCGCCAGTTACCGGCTGATTGACGATATCGCGCGGGCCAGGGTTGAGACGCCTCTGCGGTGGGATCCTTCCGCATTGCCGGATGGCAAAGACGTGGTGGCTGTGCGGCCGTATGGGCGTGACGAACGCTCCCGCCTGGCGCTGATTCAGCTTCCCGGCAGCAGAATCTACTTCGACCTTCCGCCGATTCCCCCCGACGCCGTGCTGCAACTGGGCGCCAGCCTGGGCGGCGCCCTCCGTAGTTCGGCATGCAGCCGGATCTTCTTTCAGGATGCGCAGGGCACCGAACTGCTGGGACTGGTCGCCCTGGATGTGGACGCGGACGCCGGGCATTGGCGGGACTGGGAGGTCGATCTTCAAAAGCTGGCAGGCCGTCAGGGCGCCCTCATCCTTGAGACCGAGCCGGATCCGGGCAACGACTGGATGCTTTGGAGCCGCTTGCGGATCATCCAGCGGACTAATCCCTTCTACCGGGAACTCGCCGCGGACATCCCGGAACAGCAGCTCCAGCGCAGCTTGCGGCTCCTGGAACTGTTCGACGAGGCCGAGATTACTTTCGACCGGACGGAAACATACCCGGATTACGCGAGGTTCTCGACACCTACCGGCCGCCCCGCCTTTCTATACGGGGCCCGGGGAATGAACCCCCCCCGGTATTCCCTGGTTACCATCGCCGGCACCTCTGTGAGGTTCCGTCTTCCGCCGCTTTTTCCGGGGAGCGCACTTGAGATAGCAGTAGCCGACATCGGTGGGCTGGGCGACGGCGTCCGAGGGCAGATTTTCATAGAAGAGAGCGGGCGAGAGGCGGCCACGCCAGCGGCACTGCCAACGGCGGGGCAGGTCTTCATGGGTGCACGCAGGCGCGAAGAAGTGTTCGATGAGTTGCTGCCGCCGCGCGCGCGGGAGTGGGTCAGCCGCAAGATCCCGCTGGACAAATGGGCGGGAGCGAATGTCAACGTAGTCTTGCAGGCCTCGTCCGGGCCGCGCCGCGAGACCATCGGTGACTGGTGCGCCTGGACGCGCCTGCGGATTGTGACCAAGGAATCACGGGGTGACTGAGCCCCGCTCCTTGACTGCCAGTACCACCAGCGAAACGCCGATCGGAAGGTTCAATCCGGCCTTCAGAATGCGATTTTCCAGCCGCAGGGCGGCCAGCAGGGCTGTGTCCAGCCAGGGCGCCAGCGGGCGCACATCGCCTTCCTCGGAAGCCAGGCCCAGCGGCTCCAGCAGCTTGCGCTTGAGCGCCGCCAGCGGCAACAGCAGGCAGTTGGCGTACGTTTTCCGTACCACTTGAAACCCGGCGGCTTCCATGGCTGCCGTCAATTCGCCCATCCGGTAACGGTGGACCTCATGCACCAAATCGGAATGGCGGCCGTGCAGCCAGGGCAGGGCCGGGGTGCGCAGCAACAGGAACCCACCCGGTTTCAGGACGCGGCAAAACTCGCGCAGCGCGGCCGCGCCCCGCTCCACGTCCAGGCAGTAGAGCACGTCCAGGCACGTGGCGCAATCGAACGAGCCGCCGGCATAAGGCAGCTCGGCAAGCTCGGTCCGCGCGAGTCTTCCCAGACCGCGGCCGGCGGCGTACGCCAGCGCCCGCTCAGAAAGGTCGAAGGGATAGACCTGCCAGCCGTAGTGTGCCGCATAGAAGGCCGCGTTGTAACCGGCTCCGCAGCCGGCTTCCAGGCAGCGCAGCCCGGGACGCAGCCTTGAGGCGAGCAGCGTGGCCGTGATTTGCCGCATCCCGACAAACCACCATAGCCGCTCTTCGTACTGGTCCAGCAGGTCGTACTGTTGCGGTTCCATGCGATTTCGGATTGCAGATTTCGGATTGCGGATTTCGAGCACGCGCGATGTTTGAAATCCGCAATCCGCAATTCCCACCACCCCGGGGCCGTCAGCCGCCAGCCGCCAGTCGCCAGCCTCTTACGGCGCTGGCTACCTGCGCGGCCTCCGCGTCCTGCAATTGGGGATCGAGCGGCAGGGAGATGATTTCGCGGCAGGCGCGCTCGACTACCGGCAGGGTCCCGGCGCAGGCCGGCGAGCCGCCGAATGCCGGCTGCCAATGCAGCGGCTGCGGATAGTGCACCATGGTGCCGATGCCAGCGCCGGCCAGAATCTGCTGCAACTCGGCCCGCTGCTCCACGCGGACCACGTACAGGTGGTAGACGTGGCTGCCCGGCTCGGCGGGGATTCCCCCTACCGGCGGCCCGATTTCCCGCGCGTAGAAGGCGGCAAGCTGGCGGCGCCGTTCATTCCATTCGGCCAGGTGAGGCAGCTTGGCGCGCAGCAGCGCCGCCTGGATTTCGTCCAATCTGCTGTTCAGCGCCGGCAGCTCGCTGATGGCCTGGCTGCGGACCCCGCCGTTGCGCAGCAACCGGGCCGCTTCGGCGGCCTCCGCATCGCCGGTGACCAGCGCGCCGCCATCGCCCAGCGCGCCCAGGTTCTTGGTGGGATAGAAGCTGTAGGCCACCCAGCGGGACCAAGCCGTGAGCGGCCGGCCGTGGAGGGCCGCGCCGTGCGCCTGGCAGGCGTCCTGAACCAGCTCCAGCCCGTGGCGGCGCGTGATGCCGGCGAAAGCCTCGAGGTCGGCAACGCGGCCGTACAGATGCACGGGGAGAATGGCGCGCGTGCGCGGGGTGACCGCGCCTTCCGCCGCCGCCGGATCCAGCAGCAGCGTCTCCTGATCGACATCGGCAAACACCGGGATCGCGCCGGCGCCCAGGATGGCCTGCGCGGTGAAGGGCGCCGTGAGCGGCGAGGTGATGACCTCGTGGCCCGGGCCGATCCCGGAAGCGCGCAAGGCGATTTCCAGCGCCTGGGTGCCGTTGCCGACCCCCACCGCGAAGCGCGCGCCGCAGAATGCCGCCCATTCCCGCTCGAACGATTCCAGCTCCGTATCGAGCACGTAGCGCGCCCGGTCCAGCACCCGCGCCACGGCCGCGTCCAGTTCCCCGCGGCAGCAGGCGGTCTGCCGGCCGAGATCCAAGAACGGCACCTTCACAGGTAGTGCTCTCCGTGTTGGCGGAAGTATTCGACGGTGCGGCGAAGACCTTCCTCCAGCCCGACCTGGGGCTTCCAGTTGAGCAGGCGTTCAGCCTTCCAGTAATCGCCGTAGTAGTGCCCGATGTCAATCAAGCGGCGCTGCGGCGGGAACGGTTCCAGGCGGTAGCTGCCGCGGCCACAAATGGCAATCAGCGTCTCGGCAATGGTCACCAGCGACACCGGCTCGTTGCCCAGGTTGAAGACCTGGCCGTCGGCCGCCGGGCTTACGCCGGCGCGCAGAAAGGCGTGCACCGCGTCGTCCACGTAAACCGGGTCGCGAAGCTGGGCGCCGTCGCCGTACAGCACGATCTCCTCCCCCAGCAGCGCCTGGCGGATGAACCAGCCCATGAAGCCCTGCAGGCTGTGGCGGATCAACTGGCGCGGGCCGTAAGTGTTGGTCATGCGCAAGGCCGTGGCCCGGATCCCGTACACGCCGTAGATGAAGTGGTAGCGCTCGGCAGTCCGCTTATGGATTCCATTGATGTCCACCGGCTCGACCTGGTGTGCTTCATTCACCGGCAGGCTGACCGGGCGCCCGTAGAGTTGCCGGGAGCTGGCGAAGACGATCTTCACGGAGGGATTCGCGCGCCGGCAGGCCCCCAGCAGCGAGAGCTGCGCCCGGCAGTTGATCTCCAGGTCGAGCTCGGGGTCCTCCATGCTGCCCAGGTGGCTGACCTCGCCGGCCAGGTTGAAGATCAAGTCCGTGGCGGCGACGGCCTGCTCGATGAAATCGCGGTCGCGCAGATCCTGGATGGAGACGGTGATGCTGTCGCAGGCCGGCTGGAGATTGAAGCGGTTGCCGCCGCAGCCGGGAAGCAGGGCGTCCACCACGTGCACCTGGGCTCCCAGCTCCGCCAGCCGCAGCGCCAGGTTGCTGCCCACGAAGCCCAGTCCGCCCGTGACCAGAACCTTTTTCTGCTCGTAGCGCTTCAGCAGATACATGATGCCCGTTCCAAGTTCCAGGTTCAAAGTTCCCAGTTCCCAGTTCTTCTGATTTGCGGCTTGGAACCCGGAACCTGGAATCGGTCAGTGGGGCTGCTTGCCGGTGGAGGCCGGCAACCCGGCGGCGCTCGGGGCCTTCTGCCGGCCGGCCGCCGCCGGCCGCGCCAGCATGATCTCGCGCCACAACGCCAGCAGGTCGAAGAACGTCTTGAACAGCCACCTGGGCCGGAAGAATTGCGAACGGCCGACCGAGCGGTGGAAATGGTGGACCGGCACCTCGGCAAACCGGCATCCGGCCTCCTGCAGCTTCTTGATCATTTCCACGCAGATGGTCCCGCTGCTGGAACGGAGTTCGAAACGGCCGAACAGGGACCGGCGCATCAGCCGGAAATCGCAGTCGATGTCGCGAATAGACAGGCGGAAAGCAACCTTCACAAGCCGGTTGTAAAGCCAGCCGATCAGCTTGCGGTAAAGAGGATCGGAACGGGATATCTTGTAGCCGTTGACGACATCGACGCTCTCGCCGGCCTGGCGGACCAGCAATTCCAGCTCGTGCGCGTCGTACTGGCCGTCGCCATCGGTGTAAAAGATCCACTCCAAGCGGGCCGCCGCCAACCCGCTGCGCAGCGCCCCTCCGTAGCCGCGGTTGGCGGGGTGCCGCAAGGCGCGCACCTTGCCCGGATACAGCCGGCACAATTCTTCGAGGATCTCGGGCGTCGCGTCGCGCGACCCGTCGTCCACAACGATGACCTCGTACTCGGCTGCCACCCGTTCCAGGGTCCGCACCGCCGCAATCACCACCGAGGCGATGGTTCCCGCGTCGTTATAAGCGGGGAAAAACGCGCTGATCCGCAACCGTTCTGCCGCTTTGGCCTCCACGACTCGCCCCCCGAAGCGCAAGCATATGCGAAAGCGCGGCCTGCCCGCAAGCCACAATCGGTGAGGCAAGCCCGGGCATGTTTGGCCTGGCGTTCACAGGTGAAGCGGTCACTGGCCGGTCGGTTTTTCCGGCGGGGGCGGGCTGAGCGCTTGCGCCAGTTCCTCGGCCAGGCGGGCCAGCGCCTGCTGGGTGCGCCGCAGGATCTCGGGATCCAGCGAGGCCTGCTGCGCCGGCACCACCCCCAACTGGCGTTGCGCCTGCTGCACCTGCTGCAGGAAAAGCTCGCGGGCCGTGCGCGCTTCCTGGAGAAGCTCCTGGCGGTGCTGCTCGAGTTCCTGCACGATTTTCCGCGCGAACACCTGGCGGATATGGTTGGTGGAGTGTTCCAGGTCCTGTTCCAGCCGCCCGGCGAAATCGTCGAGCGCGTGGGCGAACTTGCGCTGCAGGTCGATCTCGAAGCGGCCGGCCATTTGCTCGGAGCGGCGGGCCAGCCGCTCGGCCATGTCCTCGTCGGCGTTGTGGGCGCACTGTGACAGCGTGCGGCTGGCCTCCTCCAGCCGCGCCCCGATGATCCGCTCGGCCCGTCCCTGGCATTGCTCGGCAAACTCCTTCTCCAGTTGGACCGCTTCCTGGTGCAGCCCCTGACGCAGGCTTTCGGTGGAGGCCTGCAGCGCCTCCTTGGCTTCTTTTTGCAAGCGGTCCCTGGTGGAGAAAACGGCCTCCAGCACGTCGCCGCGGGCGCCGTCGGCGGCATCCTGGCACAGCAGCTTCAACTTCTGATCGACGCTCTTCTGAGCGGCTTCGATGAATTCGCGGACGCTCTGTTCCAGCGCCTGCTGGTTGCGCGTGACAACTTCAATGGCCCGCAATTCAAGCTGTTCGGTCTGCGCGGCAACCGCCTGCTGGATCTGCTCCTGCACCAGCGTCACGGCAGCCGACTGCAATTCGCCCATCTGGTCGGACAACTGCCGGCGCAAGCCGCTGACGGCCAGGCGCAAGTCCTGCTGCATGGCCGACGCCAGCATGTTGTCGACGACGCCGCTAACGCCGGTGGCCGGCTGGGTGCTCGCCGTGGGGGCCGCGGGCGCCGGCGCGGGCCGGACCGGCGGGCCCACGCTTTGGGCCGCAGCGGCAGCCTGGGCGGCAGGCGGAACGGCCGGCGCGGCAGGCGCCACGGCTGGCGCGGCAACCCGCGCCGCGGGGGGAACGGCTGGCGCGGCAGCCGGCTTCGGGGGCGCTTGAGCCGCCGGCGGTGCGGCCACGGCCCGCGGTGCCGCCGCCGGTGGCGCCGCGGCGGCCTGCGGCGGCGCTGGGGCCGGGCTCGGGGCGGCCGCCCGGGGCGTCCCTCGCTCCGCTGCCTCTTTCTCATCCCATGTCGCTGTCCGCCGCGCGGCCATGGCCACCCAGTCGATCGGGTCGTCTGGAAATTGAATGCCCCAGAAATTTTCCGGCTGCTTCAGATCGATGGCGATTTCCTGCTGGCCGCCGGACTTCTCCCCGAGCCAGACAACACGCGCTCCGGACGCTCGATTGCGGGACGGAACGGTGATTTGAACCGTGGCATCGAGCGCCAGCTCATGCGTGGTGATGATCTTTCCGCCGCCCCGGTTCACCACCACCGTGGCCGAGTTCTCGGTGAAGGGGTGCCCGGCGGCATCTTCGCCGCTGATGGTGATGGGAATAGCGACGACCAGCCGCTGGCCCGATCGCGCGCCCGCTTTTGTTGTTGTGCGGACAGCCATCGCACACTCTTCCCCTCTTCGCCTAATACCAGAGGCCAAAGGATTTTGCAAGCGCCCTCGGCCGGCCCCCACACGATTCCCGTCCGCGAATGCCCGCATGTGGCTGATTCTCCACGCACTTCTACAGTTGAGCGGGCCTTTACGGGTGTGGTACCCTGAAGTGGATACTGCCTCGACGGTGAGAGTAGCTCAATAGGTAGAGCGCCGGACTGTGGCTCCGGATGTTGCGGGTTCGATCCCCGTCTCTCACCCCATTTTTTTGTCGCCGCCAAACCCCCCGGCTGCCGCCCTAAACCCAATCCCGTCGATTTAGTGCCGAGGTCGGGCCAGTCCAATCGCCGCTACTTCCGATACTCGATTTTGATGTCGGCGCCGAAGCGCCTGTAATTCTCGTACTTGATGACGAAATGCACCCGCACCGGGCCGGTGCGGAACTGCAGCACGTCGTCGGCGGCGGTGCGGACCGGAAACCAGTGAACGCCGTCGATGCGCTCCCGGTAAGTGGTGAAGCGGGCGAACAGGTTTTCCCGGCCGTTCTTCACCAGGTCGGGCACCGCCTTCCCCTCGGCCTGGATAATCTCCAGGCCCTCGGCCGTCACCCAGATAATGCCGTCAAACAAGCGCTGGCTATCGAAGATCTGGCGTGGACGGACACGCAAAACGTGCGTGCGGATGCCGTTTAATTCCGCCTCTTCCACGTGCGTGACCTCGTAGTTCCAGAGGTCTTCGGGCTCCAGCAGCAGCGGCTGCACTTCGGTCAGGTCGCGCAGGTCCTCCTCGGTCATCCGGAGCTTGCTGAGCGTGTTGATGGGCTTGCGCACCGGCTTCTCAATGCGCTTGCCTTCCGGCGTGAACGTGACATCGGTCACCGCGACGTAGGCGCCGCCGCCGTATTCGGTAAATTCGAAGGTTTGGCGGTAGGTATAATGATCGCGGGCCTCGCGGCATTTCTTTTCGTTTTCGGCGGCGCGGCGGACCAGTTCCTCAGCCGAGGTTCCTGCCTCCCGGTTCCAAGTTGCAGGTTGTCGTGATGATGAACGTGAAACCTGGAACTTGGAACCTGGAACCTCACCGAGAGAGATCGATGGAAGAACAAAGAAAAGAAGAACCAGGACCGCAAAGCGCATCAGCGGCCAGTATAGCACCGGAGATCTGGCGGTTCGCGGCCCTGTGGCTGCTGACGGCGGGCGCGCTGCTGGCCGGCGCGGGCGCGCAACTGAGCCGCTACCAACTGGGAGCGCGGTTCCTGGCGGCGGTCATCCTCGCGTTCCTCCTCCAACTGGGGCTGTACTGGCTGCCGGGGTTCGACCGGCTGCGCGGGCGCCTCGAGGCCGCCTTCCCCGGCCGCCGCTTCATCCTGGTTCTCGGCGCGGCGTTGCTGGTCCCCTACTTCGTGTACGGAATCGGCACCGGCTCGTTGAAGGCCATCCCGGCGCTGAAACAGGTCAGCCTGGTGGCGCTGGTGTTCGGGGTCTATGGATTCTGGACGCCGCGCAAGCCGGCGCTGGCGGTTCAGGACGTGGTGGTGCTGGCGGGCATCGCCGCGCCCGTCTATGTCAACTGGTACAACGACATCTGGCCCGCTCCCGTTCACCTGGATTTCATGGCGCGGCTGTTCGTGGTAGGAGTGACCGCGTTCGGCATACTCTCGCTGCGCCGGCTGCCCAACGTCGGCTATCAATGGCGGCTACGGGCCGGCGACTGGATCGAGGGCGGAAAGCAGTTTGTCTTCTTCTCGATCATCGGCTTGCCCCTCGGCTTCGCCATGCGCTTTATCGCCTGGCGCCCAAAGCAGGCCGACCCGTTCTCGATCGGCTTCTCGTTCCTCGGGATTTTCATGTTGATCGCGGTGGCCGAAGAGCTGTTTTTCCGCGGGGCCTTGCAGAACCTTCTGGAAAGCCGCTTGGGAAACGCGCTGGCCGCGCGAGCCATTGCCTCGGCGCTGTTCGGCCTCAGCCACATTCACCACGGCTTCCCCAACTGGCGCTACGTCATCCTGGCGGCCATAGCCGGCTGGTTCTATGGAACCGCCTGGCACCGCCGGCGCAGCATTATCGCCGCCTCGGTCACCCACGCGGCGGTGGATACCCTGTGGCGCCACTTCCTCACCGCATAGAGTGCTGAGTGCTCAGTGCTGAGTGCTGAGTGCCGGCTGCCGGGTGCTGGAAGCTGAGCGCCGAGGGTTGGGTACTCAGCACCCAGCACTCAGAACTCAGCACTTCTTTCAGAGAGAGCCGGCGATGGGCAGCAGCAGGATTTCCTCCACTACCGCGGTCTCGGGGAGCACCAGCGCGGAAAGAACGGCGGCAGCAACGTCGGCGGGCGACATCATTTTCTCGCGGGGCGCATCCGGCCAGAGGCGCTCCCAGATGGCCGTATCGGTCGGGCCGGGCAACACGGCTGTGACGCGAATTCCACAGTCGCGGACTTCCTCGCGCAGTACGCGGGTAAACGCCAGCGCCCCGGCCTTGGCGGCGCTGTAGGCGGAGTTGCCGCGAAATGGAATAGTGGCGGCGGTGGAAATGATATTGACGATGTGGCCATGACGCCGCGGCAGCATCAGCTCCAGCGCCGCGCGGCTGCACAGGAAGGTCGCGGTCAGGTCGGACGCCAGCGTCTCATTCCACAACTCGTCGGAAGTCTCGGCCACCGGCTGCGACTCGGCCATCCCGGCGCTGTTCACCACGATGTCCGGCGCGCCGAAGAGCCGCCTGGCCATGGAGAAGATGCGGCGGACAGCGGCCGGACGGGCGGCGTCGGCGCGGACGGCGTGCACCTCGCTGATGAGCGCGAGTTCCCGCTGCGCCTGCTTCAATTGCGGCGAGCGCGCCGCGATCACCAGCCGCGCCCCTTCGCGGGCCAAAGCTTCGGCAATGGCCCGGCCGATCCCCCGGCTGGCTCCGATGACCACCGCAGTTTGTCCGTGCAAGCGCATACAGAAGTTTTCGGTTCTCAGTTATCAGTTTTCAGTCTTTAACTGAGAACTGACAACTGAAAACTGAATACTATTCCCCATTCTGCCTGATCAGCGAAAGAAATTCATCCCGGGTCTGCTGGCTGTCGCGAAACACGCCCAGCATGGCGCTGGTGACGGTGCGGGAATGCTGCTTTTCGACGCCGCGCATCATCATGCACAGGTGGCGCGCTTCGATCACCACGCCCACGCCCTGCGGCTGGATTTTCTGCTCGATGGCCTGGGCGATCTGCGAGGTCAGCCGCTCCTGGATCTGCAACCGCCGCGCGAACACATCCACCAGGCGCGGGATCTTGCTCAGGCCGATCACCTTCTTGTTCGGCACGTAGGCGATGTGGGCCTTGCCGAAGAACGGCAGCAGGTGGTGCTCGCACAGGCTGAACACCTCGATGTCCTTGACGATCACCATCTCGTCGTAGCAGACCCTGTAGAGGGCGCTGTTCAACAGCTTATCGAGGTCCTGGTGATAGCCCTCGGTGAAATAACGGAGCGCCTGCTCGACGCGGCGCGGCGTCTGGCGCAGCCCCTCGCGGCCGGGGTCCTCGCCCAACTGCACCAGCAGGCCGCGGATCAGTTCGCGGAACGGCACGGCGACCGAACTGCGCTCCCCGGAATTCGTCACAGTCTTTGGCATAAAAGTGGTCGTTCACCACAGAGCCACAGAGAACGCAGAGAAACTTCTCTCTGTGCCCTCTGTGTCTCTGTGGTGAATCTCAAAGGCGTTGGCCGAGGTCTCCTCGAGCCGCACCCGTTCCAACCGGGCACTGCCCAGCGCGGGTTCCCTGCCCCAGTGATCGCCCAACAGCCGGAAGATCTCCTGGCACAGGTTCTCCGAGGTCGGCACCCGCGAGGCGAAGCTTTCCCGGCAAGCGTTCAGGTTGGCATGGCCGAACCGCTCCAGGATTTCCTCGCCGACGACACGATCCAGGTCCACCAGGCTCACCACCATGCCGGTGGCCGGGTCCACCGCGCCTACGACCGTCACCTCCAGCGCGTAGTTGTGCCCGTGGCCGTAAGGGTTGTTGCACTTGCCGTAGACCCGCCGGTTTTCCTCCTCGCCCAGGGCCTCGTTGTGCAGCCGATGGGAGGCCGAGAAGTAATACCGCCGGGTCAAATGAGCAATCGGCATAGAGGTCCAACGTTCAAGGTTCAAAGTCCAGTGACCTGCCACCTGCCACCTGCCACCTATTCCCCGTAGTAATCCACGAACAGGTCGTGGGTCTCATACAGCCGGATGCGGTGCAGCCGGCCGGCCGGCAGCTTCCCTTCCAGCATGCGCCAGATCTCGACCGCGATGTTTTCTGTGGTCGGGATGCGCGAGGCGAAAGCAGCCACTTCACGGTTCAGGAAGCGATGGTCCAGCACCTCGATCACCTCGCGGTTCAGCACTTCCTTGAGCTGCTTCAGGTCCAGCACCATCCCCGTGCCCGGATCGACTTGGCCCTTCACCGTTACTTCCAGCAGATAGTTGTGGCCGTGCCCGTTCGGGTTGTTGCATTTCCCGAACAGCCGGGCGTTCTCCTGGGCCGAAAACGCCGGGTTATGGTAATAGTGCGATGCTGAGAACTCGGCTTTGCGTGTCAGATAAATCATGCCTCTGAACCAGGTCTCAGGTCCCAGGTCTCAGGTCCGACAATCCCTGGGACCTGACACCTGAAACCTGGCACCTGGCACCTGAGTATTCCCGGCCTTTCCAGGCCACCGGCCGCCCGAAGCTGTATTTCACCAGCGAGTTGACGAGCAGCAGCGAGAACAGGACTGAGCCAGGCCAATACCAGGCTGCGAGGCGAACCCGTTCTCCCACGGCGCGCAGACGGCGGGCGTACCAGGCGTGGCGCAAAGCCAGCCAGGCAACTGCCGTAGCGGCGACCTTCAGGTCGCCATTCCCTGGAGCTACCGCGGTCCACACCGCCAGCCCCGCCGGCGCAACGTCGAACAACCAGATGCCCGCGGAGGTGGCCAGCAGGCGAAGCGCAGCAGCGCCGGCGCTCTTGTCGGCGGCGCCGCTCCAGCGGTAGAGCGGGTACAGGTTCTTGCTCCAGCCTTCCCAAAGAGCGCGAAAGCTGCGGTACATGCGGGTGGACACTATTCCGGCGCCGGGTTCGAACCGCAAACGGAGTCCGGCCCGCCTGGCGGCGCGGGCCAGCGCCACATCCTCGAGGATGTCGCCGGCCAACGCGGCGTGCCCGCCCAGGGCCTCGTAGGCCGAGCGGCGAATCAAGATGTACTGCCCGTTGGCGGCCGCCTCCCGGCCGGCGGCGTCGTTGATTCTTTCGAACCGGTAAAGCCGCTCGAGCTGCCGGTACACCCGCGGGACAATTGCCCGCTCGTACCAGCTCCGCATCTGCTGCAGGGGCGAAAGCGAGAGCAGATCCAAACCTTCGCGCTCGGCCCGCTCGCGAACGGCGCGCAGACGGCCGGGGGCATGGATGGTGTCGGCGTCGGTGAACAGCAGCCAGTCACCGCAAGCCAGGCGGGCGGCGACGTGGAGCGCGTGGTTTTTCCCAACCCAGCCCGGCGGAAGCGGCGGAACGCCAACCAGCCGCACCCGCGCGTCACGCCCCGCGATCTGCCGCACGGCGGCGGCCGTGCCGTCGGTCGAGCCGTCGTCCGCCACCAGGACCTCGAGATCGTCGTTCTGCTCCAAAAGCGACAGCACACAACTCCCGATGCTCGCTTCCTCATTGCGCGCGGGGACAATCGCGCTAACGGCCGGCGGCCGCTGTAGTAGACTGGTTTGCGGCAACACCTAAATTATACCGCCGTCCAATTTCGGATTTGGAACGCGGATTGCGGATTTGAATATGGCTGTTTTAGAAATCCGCAATCCGCAATTACACCAATGCCGCCCGTTTGGACCCGATACGCAACCCGCATCCTGCTGGTGCTGCTGGTGGGAACCTTTTTGTACGCGATTCTGCGCCCGGGGAGCCCCGCTCCGGTGATCGGCCAAACCACTCCGGACTTCCAGTTGATGGACCTGGAGGGCCGCAGGATTCAGCTTTCCGCCTATCGCGGCAAGATCGTGGTGCTAAACTTCTGGGCCACCTGGTGCGCGCCGTGCGTCGAGGAGATGCCGTCGCTCAACCGCTTCCAGGAAGCGTTTGCGGCACAAGGCGTCGTGGTGCTGGCGGTCAGCGTGGATGAGGACGAGCAGGCCTTGAGGAAGTTTGCCGCCGACTACCAACTGAAGATGATTATCGCGCGCGACCCGGACCGCCGGGTGAGCGCCGGCTACCAGACCTTCAAGTATCCCGAAACGTTCGTGCTGGATCGGCAGGGCCGCCTGGTGCGGAAACTGATCGGGGCGGCCGACTGGGCCGACCCCCGCCTTGCCTCCTTCTTCAAGAGCCTGCTGGAGAGCCGGTAGTGTGCTGTCTCATAAGCAGCCTGACAATGGCGAAGGCAGAAAGCGGAAGGCAGAAGGCAGCAAGCCCGCCGCGGCGGGCCTTTGCTGCCTTCCGCCTTCATCGTTGTAGACCTATTTGAGAGATACACCGCTGGGTTCGGCTGGCGATCGCGAAAAAAGGGCCGTCCTGCAGCCGCGGATCTTGGGCTGCTCGCGCAGCACCAACCCCACAGCCTGCGCCCCATCCAGCGTCTCGCGGAAAGCCCGCTCGCGAACGTGCGGTGTCGGCTCGGCAACCAAAAACCTGGCCTCGGGCTTGAGGCAGCAACGCACTTGCGCCAGGAACTCGCGGCTGTCCGGGACTTCGTGGACCATCCAAAACGCGACCGCGAAATCCACCGGCGTCGTAATTCCGATGGATCCCGGCTCACAGCGGTGCGTTTGAATCCGGCTGCCGAGTCCGGCCTTGACCGCCCGCCGCTGCAAAATGGCCAGCATTTTCTGCTGCAAATCGACCGCGATAACCCGGCCCTGGTCTCCGACAATTTTGGCCAGCGGCAGGGCGGCAAAGCCGATACCGCACCCCAGGTCCAGCACGGTGTCTCCCGGCTTTACATAATTGCGAAAGATGGCCTCGGGCTTGTGAATCAGGCGGCGGAGGGGGTTGTCGATCAGGTAGGCAACCCACCACGGGCACAATTCGTGTCCCATACGGCCGGTAGGATAACACTATGCAGCCCGAACAGCCTGACAGCCCGAAGCAGGGCCGGGCGACCACAGGGGTCGCCCGTACAGTAGCGTTGTAAGGGCGGGGTCGCCGCGGCGACTGCCCGCCCCGAACCCTCCACAATCATCCCGCCACCGCGCCTGCCTCTCATCCGGGCTGACTTTTAACGCCGCACCTTCTGTCGGGCGCTGTTGGTGTCCCAACGGGCTAGACAAATACGCTTTGTGCAAGTTTTGCCGAGCATCCCCGGAGCACCCTGGAGCTCTCCAGCGCACAAGGAGTTACAAAAGGACAAGGAGCTCCCCCTGTTGACAATGCCCTGCGTTTATGCCTAAACTGTCGCGGTTCTCCCACAAAACCGGGCGCTGGGGTCGGATGTCATGCTTTGCCCTACTTGCCATACGGAATACCCGCCGAGCAAGAAATTCTGCAAGACTTGCGGAACACCCCTGGTCGATGGGAATGCCAATCCGATCATTGAAGAAACACTGAAATGCCGATCTTGCGGAGCGGTGCAGCCTCTTGGAAGGAAGTTCTGTACGCGTTGCCGCACGTCCCTCATTCCAAGTTCTGGCCCCGGCCGATCTTCCGATCCAGATCGGGAAACTGGGCAGGGCGGGGCGGTTGACACAGGGCGGGTGGGAGCTTCTTCGGAGTTGGCAGGCCGCCGCCTTCTTGTTTATGCCGGAGGCGGACTGGCCGTACTTGTGCTCACTGTCGCATTCTGGTCTGTATTTGTGCACTCGGGCGGCGGCATCCCGCCCAAGGCAGGGACGACGGAGCGGGCTCCTCAGCCAATGCCGCCGTCCACTCCGAATTCCGGGCCGCCAAGCCCGACTTCGGCGGTGAATGCCACTGTCATGTCAAATCCCTTGCCGGTGGAACGGTCGCGCCCTGCCGAGCGCCCGGTGAAGGAGCAGGCACCGGACTCTGACATCGTGCCCGGCAGCCGCCCTGTTTCCATCAATACGCCAGCGGCCGTGGGAGTAGAGTCAAGCACTGCCGAAATAAAACGCGAAAAAGAAGGGCTCGCCCAGCAGCCCATTGAACTGGAGCGGCCGCCTGCCGTAGTTTCTCCAGTTCCTGCCGCTGGCGTTGCAGCTCCGCCCGTTCCCGCTCCTCCGCCTCGCGCTGCGCAGCCCGTGCAGCTACCACCTGTCTATCAGGGACCGTCGTCCGGAGTCATTGTCTGGGAAGGCGAAGTGCACGGCGTGGAGCTGATCGCCATCGACAACGGCCAGGCAAGTTCCGGACGAGTGAGCGGGGCGCTTCCCGGCGTGGTCTGCCTAGTCCAGCCGACCGACCCGAGACGGGTTGATATCGCGTCCGCACCGGCACCCAGCAACCAGTACCGGCGTCTTGTGATCCGCGTGCGCGGCAACGGCCATATGGTGGCCCGCGTCACCTGGACGCTTCCGTAGGGGGCGTGTCATGAAGCTCCGTCTTTTTGTTTTTTTACTCTTGACACTCGTAGTATGCTCAATGCTGCTGCCGCCGGCGAGTGCTCTCCAACAGTCTCCCGCAGGCAGCTACTTAAACCGGGACAACTCCGCGGAATACCTCGAGCTGAAACCGGACGGCAGCTTCCACCTGCGGGAGCGGGGGAGAGATTTTGTCGGCAGATACAAGCTCGACGGCGAGCTTCTGCTTTTGCAAGTCGGGAGAACCGTGGCCAGAGGAAAGCTACAGGGCGACACCGTTCGCGACGCCGAAGGAAAGGTCTGGGTGCGAAGGACCGACAGCCTAGCCTCGAGGGATGGCGCTCCGCCTGTTGCCGGCCTGGGTCTGAAGGATGCAGAGTTCGTGGTCAAGCTGATGTCGCCCATCAGCACCACCACGTCCGAGAAGGGGGACAGGTTTACAGCCCAAGTCATCTCCCCTGAGCAATACGCCGGAGCTGTCGTAGAAGGTAAGATCAATAATGTCAAGAAGGCCAAAAAAGGGGGCGGAAAGTCGGAAGTGGCTTTTGGCTTCGACACGATCACGGTTGGTTCGAACACCTACCCGATCGCCGCTGATCTGAAAGAGGTTGCTAATTCTAAAGGCGTGAAGGAAGTAGACGAGGAAGGGCGCGCCATCGGAAGGACGAGCAACAAGAAGAGGGCCGCAAGCGTGCTGGCTGGAGGCGGTGCCGGCGCGATCATCGGAGGCTTGGCCGGCGGCAGAAAGGGGGCCGGGATTGGTGCCGCAGCCGGCGCGGCCGCGGGCTTGCTGATTGGCGTCAAGTTCACCACGGCCGGTGCAGACATGGAATTCGCCCCCGGGTCTCAATTCACGTTGCTGGTTTCAGACCGCGAACGCAGATAAGGGCAGAAAGCGAGAGGTACGAGGCCATGTACTGCGATCAGTGTGGAATGAGAGTCTCAGACGATGCTCAGTTCTGCGATCGGTGTGGTGCACGCCAAGACGCTGCCCCCCCGACTGTCCGGCGTCAGGGCCAAACAGAAACCGTCTTGGTCGTGCAGCCATCCGCGGCTGTTACCGCTTCCGGTCCGACTCTGAAAGTGGACGCCGAACCCTCCATGGTAGATGCCGTGAAATCCTTTCTTGCGGCTCAGGCGCCGAGTCGGATCGGGGGTGCCATTATTCTCGTTGTGTCCCTAGTGTGGTGCTTCGTTTCGGGAACCCCAGTCGAGTGGCTGTTCTTATTGGCACCCGTGCTAGTCGGTGGTCTATTCCCCGTGCTTCGCTCCGAAAGGCTGACTTCCCCAACAGATGGTTGGGAGGCGCGATTTGCTTCCAGGCATGCTCGGGCCACAGCCAGGACCGGCGCGTTCTCCAAATACTTTTCGAGGCCTCTTTGGCGGGGCAGCGCTCTTCTTTGGGGAAAGACAACATTCATCGGTGATCCTCACGTCCGCGCCGGTGTTCGAGTTGGCCTCCTGCTCTACTTTGTTGGTTTCATGGTTGGGCTGTTGATTTTCGTCGGTTACGTCTTGTTGGTGATTGTGATAGCCATTATCGTAATTGCCGTGTTGCTCTGGATACTGACGGAGGCGTCTTCGGAACGGAGTGGGGGCCGAACGAGTCGCACGATCGGAGATTTCTATGGCATCGGTCGACGCGTCTCGCAGAGTAGGTCCGGAACAACTTTTTGGGGTCATCCAAAGATCGATCACTATGACGAAGACGGGCGCAAGGTTGGGGAAAGCCGGCCGGGTGAGACTTGGCTGGGCGAGCCGAAGACCGAGCACTACGACCGCGAGGGACGCAAGGTTGGAGAAAGCCGGCCGGATGAGACTTGGCTGGGCGAGCCAAAGAGCGAGCACTACGACCGCGAGGGACGCGAAGTTGGAGAAAGCCGCCCGGGCGAGACCTGGTTGGGCGAACCGAAGACAGAGCACTACGACCGGGAGGGACGCAAAATTGGGGAGAGTCGTCCGGGGGAGACCTTGTGGGGTGATCCCCAAACCGACCACTACGACGAACCGAAGTGAAACACCGGGGGTATTCAGTAACGGGCACCGACGCTGAGAGAGAGATAAAATCCGCGAAAAGGGGGAAACGAAACGATGCCACAGTGGGACTACAAAGTGGTGGCACTCCCACGGGACGTGTTGGTGATGAAGAAAGTATTCGGAGGACCAGATCCCGGGGAGACTATCGCGGGCTACGTTGAACGATTGATCGGGGACAAGGCTACGCAAGGCTGGGAATTCTATCGGATTGATACCGTTAACATCGTCGAACGCCCTGGCTGTCTCGGGGCGTTGATTGGTCAAAAGGAGACTCTAACGGCGTACAATCTGTTGACGTTTCGGAAGGCTCGGTAAGGGGTAAAACACGAGCTAGGGCTGGTGCGGAAATATGCGTTGCGTTTATCCGCAGTGTGACGGGACCCTCTCCCTCTACGGATTGGCCGGATTCTGCCAGAAATGTGGAGAACCGATTCACGGGTGCCCAAAGTGTGAATCGCCGAATCGGACATTCGGCAATTTCTGCCGTGCCTGCGGAGCCGATCTAGCCCATATCCCCTCCCAGGCAAGCACAGTGCTGGCTGAGACAGTGGCGGCGCTGTCTCGACCGCCAGTGAAGACGCTGGTGAGCGAAGCGTTCTGGCTGGCCCCCCTGTCCTGGGGTGGCTATCTTTGGCTTCTTTCCGCCACGGGGCAGATTTATCGCTACTCGCCATTCTCCAATCAGGCTGTTCCCATGCAGGCTCTGGGGCAGGGCTTTGGGCGTTGCCCGTTCTCGATTCACGAGATTTGCAGCCGAAATCAGCCGCCGGAAACAGAGCCGTGGTTTCTCACAGCAAATCGGAAGTCAGTGAAAGGCTTCGCGTTAGTCTCGCGCCAAGTCAGGGAGATTGTCTCGCTACCCGACGGTGAGGAGGTGCTTTCGGACAGCCTTGAAAACTACGTGAACCTTGAATGCGACCCGACCCGGGTTTACTTTCTCACCCGCGCCGGACCGCAGATCAGCCTAACTTCCGCTGATTTTCTAAGTGGGGAAGTAAGGCACTTCCCCTTGCCGGCGCAATCCGTGGTGGGCCCATTCCGTTGTGGGGATATCGTGTTTGCGTATTCCGAGACGCAACTGTACTCCCTGCGCCAGGACGAGTTACGAGCCCATGTGTTCCCAGCAGGTTTCCGGGCCTGGACGTTGCAGGGGGCTCGGGATTTGAGCCAGATGTTTTTGAAACCGGCCTTCGGCAGACGGCCTTACATCCTTTGTGGCTACTCGGTCTACATACCCGGCACCAACGCTGGCGGAAATGCGTTCTTGCTGCAGTATCTCAAGGGCGGCGTGGGCGGGACAGCCGTGATTCCGCTGAACGAAGAGGCCACGTACTCTCAGGATTCGGCTGGACGTCCTATCGTAAGCCTGTCCGGCTGTATCTTGACTTACTCCGAGGCCAGCCGCCAGGAAGTGCAAAGCGATCCGCAACTCAGCCCGCGGTTGCCATCGTTTGTGAATGGTCCGGTTTGTGCGGCAACAGCCGAGACTGCCGGCGGTGAGCGCATTCGGTTCTTTGCAGATGGTAAGGTTGTAGATGTTCCCGTTTCCCAGTTTCCTCGCTACCAAGAGTGTGTGGGTTTTTATGGCCTGGATTTGGCGGTGGTGATGACTTACCTGACGGATTCCGAGCACCTGGGGATTGCATCATGGCACGCTTGATGGCTATCGTTCTCCTTCTGTTGCTGGTCTTTCCCGCCTGCGCTGGGGCCCAACAGGCCGTGGTAGTTGATCGCTCCGGCAGCATGAAGCCGTACTATCAGGAGGGGTTGATCGCCACCCTCAGCCGGACACTGGTGGAGGCGTTGCGGGCGGAGGGCGATGTCCTGTTCTTCGCCTTCAGCACGACGGTGACGCCATTAAGGACTCTCCAGGAAATCGACTCCCTTCCGTTCGGCCAATCCACGTATCTGGACCGTCCCGTGGACCGCTTCGTGTCCCAGAACATTCCGATCGCCTGGATGATCACGGACAACATTCAAGACCAACCCGGCGACTTGGAACCCGGGAATACGGAGGTCTTCTACCGCAAGTTGCGGGGCAACGCCGTTAAGCGAGTGACCGTCTTCCCGATTGGCCAGCAACCTGGCCGGCCCGGATTGGTGATCTACGCGCTTCTGTTGGATGATGCTGCTTTGAGTCAGTACGATAAAGGGATGGCTGGTTTTCAACAGCGCGCGAAGGGCATCATCAAAACCGATGCGCTGCGGATGAAGCCGCTGGACAAAGACACTGTGCAGATCAGTTTCCTGCGGACCAATGTGGACTCGAAAACCAGCAAGATCCTGTACGACACCGGCAGGCCGGTCCGCGAAAAGCTCGAGATCCGGTTCAGGTCACGATTCGATCACCTGGAGATCGCCGACGCTGGGATCCGGGTCGTAGAAAGCAAGCCGTCCTTCGGCGCCGGCTCGCTGCTGGTTCCCGAGCGGCGGGGCATTTCCATCAGCCCGCAGAAGGTGGCCCGGCTGGCGGCGGGCGATGAGACCGAGCAGGTCTACGTCGTGGATATTGACCTCGGCAAGTTGCGGCTGAAGCGCGACATGGCTTCGTTGTGGCGGGCGGCGTGGGGGAAATCGAGCGAGGAGGCCGTAATCCAGTTGGCTTTCCTCATCGAGGTGCCGCAGCAAAATTTCCAACTGCGAAGGCAGTTCCTGCAGAACTTCCACGCCGCCAGCCTTAGTGAGGCTAAGGCCACCGGCAAGGTGTATGCTCTCAACCAACTGCCCCGGCTGATGAGTGAACAACTGACTTCGATCCGCGTCGAGAGTCCGCTGGTCTTCCGGGTGAACTATCCTTGGTGGCCCGCGTTCTTCTGGATCCTGCTGTTTCTGGTGGGCGGCGGGCTGATCGTTTTGATGGTAGTCGGGGCTGGCAAGATCAACCTGAAGCCGGCTAGGGAGTGGGACGTGCGAGCAACGACGGATCGCGGCGCGCCGCTGGAGGCTCGCTGCGAGAAAGGCGAAGTGATAGTCCAGGGAGACCCGCTGGGGACTATTGACCGAAACGTCTTCCTGCCCGCCCGCGGTGTGGCGCTGGAAAACGGCGCTGATCGGGCGCCGCTCAGTGCGGGCCTGGAGCTGAAGATCCAGATGCCTCGCCGGGCGGTGATTTTGACTTTCTTGGAGAAAAAGGAGGCCGCGCAGGCGGCTGTTGCATGCACGCCCAGAAGGAGATGAAAAATGGCATCGGCTGTCCAACAAGCGAAACGCAGCCCCATGGTCGTGGCGATCTTCGGCGTGTTCTTCCTGATTAACGTACTGTTGCTGGCGCTGGCCCTGCTGGCGGCGTTTAAGGAAGGCAAGGCGCCTCAGCTTTTGCCGGAGGATGTCGGCATGGGGGTCCGGCTGCTCCTCCTGGTGATTGGATTCGGGGCCAGTTGGGGACTGGGCCACTGGATGTACCGGCAACTGGTTGACGAAGAAATCTCGGTTGATGAGTCAGCGACAGCAGCGTTGGTTCTGATGTGTTACCTGCTGCTGGTTTTCGCTGGCGTGGCGTTTTTGGGCGGCATCAGTTGGATCTGGCAAGGGGCGCTGCTGATCGTCCTGAGCTTGTTTACGCTGTTTGGATTGAACCGAGTGCTCGGCACGCTCGCGGCCGTGGTGGTGATTCTCATCGGCCTGATTGCCGGCGCAGGGTTGTTCTACGCACTTTCCTGAAGGAGAAAAAGCCATGGGAGCGACTCCACTGACGCAGAAAGCCAAACAAGAACCGATCCGTCCGACTCTGTTTCTCGGTCTCGGAGGAACCGGGAAGGAGGTACTGCTGCGCGTGCGACGCCGGTTCTGGGAGCGGTTCCGCGAGAAGGGGCTACCGTGCACTCGCTATTTGTGGATCGACACAGATACACGGGCACTGAACGCCCAGGGTCTTGAACTGGATAAGGCGCTTGCGGCAGTTGGTTTGGCCGATGAGCAGTTTGCTCTGCTACACGGAAACGTTGGCAAGAGTGCGGCCGACATTTTTACGAACAAGGAGAACTGGAAATTCATCCATAATTGGCTTTACGAGGAGGTAGAACGGTACGGTCTCAAGATTGCGGACGGAGCAGGTGGGGTGCGTGCGATCGGCCGGTTGACCTTCTTTGAGAAGTACACCAAGCTGCGCCAACGGATTACACAAGAGTTAAAAGATCTCGGTACAAGCGAAACTATACACGCGACTCAGGACTTCTATCTGCGGCACGAGCTAGGCAGTGCGACAATTGACGACCCAACCCCCGTTGTTATCCTAGTTTGTTCGTTGGCGGGTGGAACAGGGTGCGGCACTTTCCTCGATACGCTTTTTCTCCTGAATAACCTCAAGACCAAAGAGGACATCAACATTCATCAGGTTTTCGCTTATCTATTTTTGCCCAACGTGTACTATGAAACTCGAAAATCCGACGAGCGGGCCGAGCGGTCTTACGGCAATGCTTACGCCGCGCTAAAGGAACTCGATTTTTATTCGAAGGGCCTCGCCACGAGAGATCAAACGGCCGAAGGGCACCTCAGCAACAAGTATCTCGTCGAATGGGAAGACCGCAAGCGCCTGCAAGTTCCGGGTCCCCCTTGTGACGCGGTGTATCTGCTAGAAATAGAAAATGAGGGCGGCATTTCGGTAAAACACCTGAACCGCCAGGACGTGTTTTTAACTTTGGCGGAGAGTCTCTTTTTGGACTTGCTTCCTGGCGCGTTTGCGGAAAAGAAGCGCTCAGACTACTCGAACGTTACTGATACTATTTCCGGTGTCGCCGATGTGGTCAGCCGCCCCGAAGGTGTAGAGCTACCCCAGTCTTTTTCTAGGCGGTATGCCACCTGCGGGCTGTCGAAGATTGAGATCCCGGTGGATGCGGTCCGGGGGGCGTGTGAGGCAAAGCTGGCTTGGGACATCTTCTTGTTGCATGTCCTACGCGACCGTGAAGACCCCAATGTAAAGCGCGAGGTGAGAAACGACTTGGCGACGTACGGCCTCGACAGGGATGGCATTCCGCCCCGCTTTGGCGGTGCCTGGAAGGAAATAATCCGTCGGGATGTTAGGGCCGTCTTTAGCAACATCAATATCTATGAGGAGGGGCAAATCCACGAACTGGAAGCGAAGCTGGGGGGACTGGAGGACCGGCTTCTTCGCTCCGACACGACGGACAAGACCAAGATGGGCGATATTATCAAGCACCTGCAAAGCAAGACGCCTACCATCTTCGAGGAGAGCAGGCAGACCATTGCTAAGCTGTTGAGGGAATCGTGCCTGGAGAACGAGGCCCGCGGTCTCAGGGCGACTCTGAAAGACGGCGGATACCTGCACCAGGCGATTACCAGTACGAGAGCGCTCCACGCACCACCCGAAGCAGGGGTGACGGCTGAGTTTGACGTGATGCGTGAGCAGTCCGAAAAGGATTTCGAACACGAAAAAACCCAGAAGGGACACCACCTGCGCGAGCTGAGGGCGGCGTTAAGGAGCTTGATTGTCGGGGCCCTGGGTGCCAAGGACTGGTCCATGAGGAAGGTCCTGGAGCGGCTACAGGAGGCCGTGGAGCAGTATCTGCTCATTAAGGCCGAGATGTGCCTTTACGAGGAGTCGAAGAAAGTGGCACGGATGCTGGTGGAAGACTTCGCTGAACGGCAGAAGGATCTCGACCTTTTCCAGCAGAAGGCGATTGATCTTGCGTCAAAGCTGAAGGACCGCTATGAAGCGTTTCTTGCCTTCAAAGAGCATGTTCTTATCACTGTGCTATTCGATAAGGATAAGGACTGGCCGCAGTTCTACAAGCTGGGCAAGGATGCAACGACCGGCCAGTTGCAGCCGGTAGAGCCCTCACGCGAATACAAAAAGATGCTTGACCAGATGATCAAGGCAGATGCCAGACTTTTGGAACTAGCGGATTTGTTGAAGGGTCAAGGCTCCGAAGAGGTTGAGAAGCGGGTGCTCTCTTATTGTTATGAGCGCTTTCGGGTCGACTTCCGAGAAAATCCACGGCCGGTAAATGTTCTCGAACACCCGCTGATGAAGAGCCGCCGACAGGAACTGATTCAGAGGCTAGTAAGCTCGGCGCGGCCCATGCTGCGCCAGTCCGGAAGAATGGGCGCAGCGGAGGTGAAGGCTTCACGCATTGCTTATCTCGGCATTAGCACTCCTGACAACGAGCCGTTTCGAAGCGTGGTCGCTGAAATTAGCCAGATAGTCCGTAATTTCCAGGACTGCAAGTACGATCTGCAGGCTTACGCCACCCAGAACCCCTGGGAAATATATCTGTACTTCTCGAACTACGCCTACGCGCTACCAGCACTGCCGATTGTGACGAACGAGTGTCACGATGCGTATAACGACTTCTACGACAACTTGACAGAAGTCCCACAAGGTGAAGCAAGCAGCCAGACACCTCTCCACCTGTCTAAGCACTGGGAGGGCAAGTTTGACGACCTCGTCGTCTACAACAGTGCTGAGGCTAAGGTTTTGATCGAAGTCTACAAACTTTTCGTCTTTGGTCCAATTCTGAAGGTCCTAACACTTCGCTATGAAAAAGGGCAGTTGGTGTACCAGTACTGGCGCGGGAGACCATATAGCAATATCGTTCGTATCGGCGCAAGGCGGCGGGCTTTAGCGAAGCTGTGTCGAGATGAGGATGTGCGGCAGATGTTTTCTCAAGCCGTCCGGGAGAGGGACGCGAGTTTGAAGCCGGAGTTGCTGGTTTCCTATTGGTGGGCGTTGCAAGCTCTGCTCAATAATGGGGAGTTTCTTCCAGGAATGCCCGAACATACCCTGCTGGAGGGGAATCTTAAGGAGATTGAGGACCGTGTGTTCAAGGCAGGAATGGGCAGTGCCATCCCCGATCTCAAAAGCATTGATCCGGCGAACCGGCTGAGCTACATCCGCGACCGCGAAGGGCTGGGGCTGGAGTGGCCAACGGAAAACTACCCCGTGCTAAAGAACATCGAGGTTTGGGAGAAACCTGCGGCCGGCGCCACGGCCTGACCCGCCAACAAAAGAACGCGCGTGACTGAAGGGAACATCGTTCCATGACGTGTCCCGGCTGCAAAGTTTGGGAAGTCCTGGAGAGTGACAACTACTGCTCCTGGTGCGGGCACAAGTTTATCAGCCTCGATGTACGAATCCAACCCAACCGGTTCAGCCACGACGACACGGGCGCTGCGTGGCTTACCATTCAAAATAGTGGCGGCAAGAACCCTGTAATCCTTCAGCAGATAACGCCCAGCATCCCGTGGTTGACAGTGGATCTTGGGAGCACGCGACTACCGCTTTCCCTCGAACCAGGCAGGTCGCAGCGGTTCCGCGTGGAGGTCGACCCGCTCGATTTGGAGGAGCAATATGCCACCGGCCTAGTGATCGTGCAGTCCAGCGCTGGCACGGAGAGAGCAAGCGTAGAGATTGTCCCGCCGCCGGAGGTACGGATCCACACAAAGGAGTACGAGATTTTCCTGGATAACCGTGACCTGGAGCAGACCTTCGCACAAATCGAGGTTTTGCAAGGCGTGGTCACCCTGCTGGGCATCTCGGCGGAGCCTTCGGAATGGGTCCGGGTAAAAACGGTCGAAGAGGTTCACTTTCCGGTAACACTGGACGCCAGGAGCAAGAACGTTCTCGAGGTGCGCCTGATCGTGGATGAGGAGCACCTGGCGCGGCGGTCCACCGCCTACCCGGCGAAATACGACGGGTTGCTCAAACTGGCGGGGACAGACTTCGAATGGTGCGAGCCGTTCCGCATCGTGTGCTGGAGGCCTCCCGAGCTTTGGGCCTGGGAAGAAAGTGAACCCATCGTGAAGGCGTATGCGGGCCAGCGCGGCGAACTGACGCTCAGCATGCAAAACAAACGGCCCGGGGACCCGCTCGCCGGCCAGGGAAATGCCACTCTCGAGATTCGCAGCATCGCCGTGCTTGATCCAGACGGCAAGCAAAACCCATGGTTGAAGCCGGCTGAGCCGCTGACCAGCGCGCTCCGTATCGAGGGAGGCGCGATGCGCCAGTTTCGATTCCGCTTCCTGACAGACGGCTGCGAGGAGGACGGCGCGACCGCGGTTCCCATCGGGCGACATTTCGTCCGGCTCGTCCTGGAAACCAATCTTCCGGAGCCGCTGCGAGAGATTCGCTTTGAAGTCCGCGTGGAGGAAATGTCGGTCTACGACGGCATCCTCGCCCTGGATTTCGGCACGAGCAATACGTGCTGCGCCGTCCTGGGTCGCCACGAAGACCGCTTCGTTCTATTGCCCATTGATCCGCACAGTAACCGCCCCACCACGACTCCGACGGTTATCCAGTACCGAGACCTCCAGGCGAACGGCAAACCTACGGTGGAGATTGGGGCTCTAGTGGAAGCCCGATATCCCGAGCCGAGGGTGGTGGCCGCCAGCGTTCGCTCCCCGAAGCGGTTCTTGGGTCGCAATGCGGAGGATGACAAGTTTGAGGTGCGCTTTTATGACAAGCCTGAGAAAGAAGCCCGGCTTTCCGCCCGGCAGGTGACCGCCGACTATTTGTCGCGTGTGCGCATGGTGGCCGAGCAGCACGGGAAGGCCCTCTTCCGGCGGATCATCATCACGCATCCGGCGCGATTCCGGATGAATCAGCTCCGCGACCTGCAGGAAGCGGTTCGGGAAGCATTCGGCGCAACGTGCGAGATCACGCCTCTGCAGGAGCCTGTGGCGGCTGCCCTGGAGTTCATCGTTAGCGCCGAGGCGCTTGAAAACGAGCGGTACACGCTGGGAGTTTTTGATTTTGGGGGCGGCACCACAGATCTTAGCCTCCTCCACGTGGAAAACATCCGCCAGGGCGCGTTCACGGAGATTCGCGTTCGGCTGGTCAGCTCCACCGGCAAGTGGTTCGGCGGCGAGAACCTGACGGATTTCGTGTTCCAGCACGGTCTGGGCTGTTCCCGCAAGCTTGCGGAGGAAGCACGCAAGCAGGCTGAAATCTTCACCGACCCGAAGCAGATACCTGATCCGAGCAAAGGACCGATGGCTCGGGGGAACCGTGCGGCCTTGCTGAAGTGGGCGGAGGCAACGAAGCTGCTTCTGGTGGGGCAGGGAGACCAGCATGAACCCGAGATCAAACTGCATGTGTTCACTCCTGCCGGGGTCGAAGAACTGAAGCTGCAGCATGACTGGATCACGCCGAGCCAGGAAGACCTGTTGCGCTACCTGGAGGGTCAGGTCCTGATCCTGGCCGACCTGCTGGCTGGCTTGCTGAAGCAGAGCGGGTACTCGAAGATCGACTTTCTGGCGCTTTCCGGCAAATCGAGCGCCATCCCGACAGTTCGGGAAGTCCTGAGCCGGAGATTTCCCGACTGCAGTCTGCGCATGGCCGAAGAGCCCAAGGAGTGCGTTGTGTCGGGTGCTTGCATCCTGGAGAAGTTTCAAGACTCTCCCGACATGTGCATTGATATCATTGATCTCACAACGACGACATCCCGTATCGGAATAGAAAGTATTGCCGTCGGAGGCGCACGGGTCTTCCAGCAATGGTTTGCGGCGGGCGTGCCGATCCCAACCGAAGGGCTCTGCGAGCGGCGCCCCTATTTGGTGCGCCTTAATGAAATTGTCCTGATCGAGAACGACGGTGAGCAGGACGCTCTCTGGATCATGGGCAAGAAGAATCCTGACATTTCGGAGTTGGGGACTTACGTTCTGGAGTCGCCGCCCGAATGGTTGCAGCCCAGGAGGAAGTATCCGGGCAGCCTGGAGTTGAAGGTCTCGCGGAATTTCGAATTCAGTTTGACGGCGTGGGCGGATGGCCACGAGGTGCCCCTGCGCTTCGTCTGTCGCAAAAGTTCTGGTTGACGGAGAGAAAGCCATGAACTGGTTCTTGGGATTTCAACTGCCTTTCCGGCGGGGTCTGATCAACCTCATTGCGGCGCTGATGCCATGGGCGGCCCTCGCGGCCGACCTGAAGCTGGGCCGAGGCGATAGGCCCAGCAAACCTCCGCCACAAATCGTGCTCACGCCCGACCCGACTGACAAGGGACGATTCTCCATAAACGTGTCCGACGGCCCATACCGTCTAATTCGCTACGAAGACATCTCTTCCGGAGTTATCCTTTTTCTAAACTGCGCCCAGGGTAGGGATGCCCTGACCGAAGCAGAACTGAAGCCGGGAGAGTGGAAAGGGGCTTCGGGTAAGTGTTCGCTGGAGATTCGGGCTGGCGCGGCCGCGTTTGAAAAAGGGTTTCAGTTGCCGCTTATAATCGCCAATGAGACTCAGGCGAAGCTCAGAGCGCTAAACGAGGCTGACCTCGGCAACTACGATCCGCCACGGCTTGCCACCACGTTGGTCGCGACGGCGGGCAAGAAGGAGAGCCACGAAGGTGCCAATCTCGCTACCGGCGGCTCTCCCCGGGAAAGCCGTTTGGGTGACTGGGTTCAACTTGTGCTTCTTGCAATCGTTGCCGTTGGGCTTCTGGGCGGGCTTGGATTCTTGGTCTATCGCCAGAGAAGGTTGACCAAGACCGAGAATTCGAACTCGGACTGGGAGGAACCAGAGAAAAACGGTGGAGCTCTGGCTGCGCATCTGCCACGCAGCGATCCGGTGCTGGTTGGTCAGGTCCAAGAATTGCGCGAATCGGTCGGCGCGCTGCAAAGGTCTCTTTCGGCAAGGGTGGAAGCTCTGGAAGACAGCCGGCAGCAGCTTGGGGAAGATCTGGCGCAGGCGCTGGCTCAAATCAAAGAGTTCAATCCCCGTGTGGAGGAGGTGCTCCGTCACTTCAGCCAATCAGGCCGACAGATCCAGGAGGAGCTTGTCGAATGCCGCAACAAAGTTGCGTTTTTCGAGGCCGAGATGGAAGGGCTTCGCCGCAAGGGTCAGGACGGACTTCAGAATCTTCTTGGCTCGCTTTCGCTGGCGGTCCTCGGCCCGGGTCCATCCACCGAGAATGAGAAAGCCGTGGTCTTGAAGCGGATCGAGGAGGCGGTGGCCAGCTACCTACGGAACGTTCCCCAGCCACAAACCCTCGAACCGTTCCTGGCGCAGGCCACACAGCTACTGGAAGCCGTGACGCGCTTCCAGCAGGAAGCGAGGGCGGTAAAACCGGGATCAACGACGAGTAAGCTGACACCGGTTCTTACTGATCTGCGCCAGATTCGGGACGAGATCGAGCAGTTCCTGGCGGGCGCCGCCGAGCACAGGCTCCGGTTGAGCTTTTGCGCCGACTTTTCGACGTTGCAGCAGGCGCAGCAGACCCTGACACAGAGTATTGCGGCCGGGCTGCAGCGAGAAGCGGTGAAGTTGGATAATCCGCTGCAGACCTATACGAACCGCCTGACTTTTCTGGGAGGCCGACTGGCGGCGGAAACGGCCGACCTCGCCGACGCCGTCATTGATGTGGACCGGAAAAACACGGTGATTCAAGACGCCCTGCGTGCCGTCTTTCAAGCCTGCCTGGTGGAGGAGATCGCCCCGCGAAGAAACGACCCCTTTCTGGCAAGAGAACACTCCATGGTGCAGATGATGCGCCGTTCCAGCGACTCGGACCGTTCTGGCGCCGTGGCCCAGTTGGTGACGCGCGGATTGCGACAGGGTGATCGGGTCGTTCGGAAGGCAGCGGTGATGATATTTGAATAATTGCGGAATCTTGCTTCCAGAGGAATTCTCGGGATCTGAGCATGAAGTGCCCAAAGTGCCAGCAAGAAGGCTCGCCCGGGGCGGCGGCTTGCGCGAGCTGCGAAAGCTTGCTCAGCCGGCTGCAGCCCGGTGCAGAGTTTTACCAGGGGTCGTTCCGCATCAAGGCCCTGGCCGGCGCGAGGCCCTGGGGCCTCGCTTGGATGGCGGACGATATCCAGACCGGGAAAAGCTGCCTGCTGCGTGAATACCCGGGCGCAAACACCGCGGACCCAAAGCGGCGCTTCACCACTTGGAGCAAAGAGCTCAAGAAAGCCGGAGAGTCACTCCTAACGCCCCCGCTGCTTGCCTTCGCTCTGCAGGATCGCTTCTATCTGGTGGAAGAGCCGCCAGCGTGGCCCAGCTTGGCGAAGGTTTCTGGGGGCACGGCGATCAGTGCAAAGCAAGCCAACCAACTGTTCCGAAACATCCTTCAGAATCTCCAGCGGCTTCATTCGCAACAGCTACCCATCTTCCATGGCGACCTCACTGCCGAGAGTGTTCTGGTAAAGCCAGACGGCAGTGTGCAGCTAACGCATTTCCCCTATGCGGCTGCGTCCGAGTCTGTCTTGAACGCCGATTTGCGGCACCAGGATCTGATCGCATGCGGACGGCTGTTATGGCACATGTGCGAAGGAGAGCCACTGGGCGAGGATTTGCCGCCGGACTGCGCAAAGCGCCTGGCGGCCTGGAACGACCTTGCACTGGCCGCCTGCCTGGATTGGATTGTTGCCGAAGGGTGTAAGCGGCCCGATACAGCCGATGAGATCCTGCAATTCGAGGCTCTGATTCGCCGGGGAGAGGCCGCGGAGGCACGCGGAGACCCCCAGCAGGCAAGAGAATTGTATGATCAGGCTTATGACTTGTCCGGCTCTCCGCTGATCCGAAAGGCACTCGACCGACTGCAGGAAGGAAAGCCGCAAGCGCCCCCAAAGCCCTCGACACAGCTCCGTGTGGACAAGCAAAAGAGCGCGGTTGGAACAACCACAGCTGCGGCAGCCACACCCGCAGCTACCATGGTGTCGGCTCCGACCTCTCTCCCCCTGAAGGTTTGTCCCAATTGCGCGGCAGTCTGGGCACCAGAGGATTTGTTCTGCGGCAAATGTAGCACCCAGCTTGTCGCGCTCGCGCGGGCTGGCGCGATGCTGGCGGCGGATGCTGAAAAGGCGGTCGAGCCAAATTCGGAAGTCGCGCCACCCCCGGTGGCCCTGCCTTTAGCTCCTGTCGCGTCAGTCCCCGCCGTGCCCGGCCAGCCGCCGCTGAAGAAGAAACGTTCAAAGCTGCCTTTTGCCCTTGCGACTACAGTGTTAGTGATCGGCAGTATTTGGTACTACGCCACCGGCGCCCGCATGAAGGAATTTGAAGGACATCTTCAGAGGAACAACTTAGTTTCGGCTACCGGGCCGAGTGCGTACACTACGTACCTTCAAACCTCGCAAGAGCAGGGTCCGAATAGCACCGTCGTTCGCCAGATGAATGAGAGAGCTCTGCCACTCCTGCAGGCCCGCAGCCAGGAATTCTTGGGCCTCTGGTATCGGGAAAGCGAGACAGGAAACATGACCTGGGACGACGTCGTGCGCCTCCAAGACTGGCTAAATCGGATCTCGCCAAGTTCGGAGAACAAAGCTAGGCTGGAGTATGCCGCAGGGATGGCCGCGCTGATGCAAAAGAACTTTGTGGAAGCGCGCCGGAGGTTCGAGACCACGCTCGGACTGGCGCCGAACTGGCAGATGGTTCTCAACGCCATGGGGCGCGCGTATGTCAACCTTAAACAATACAAAATGGCTGAGGAGTTTTACCTCCGCGCCACACAGGCTGACCCGAAGTGGTACTTTCCACATTTCAATCTCGCCAACCTCTACCGCGATCATCTGCACGACCTCGATTCTGCCGAAAAGCACTACCTGAAAGCCATCGAGCTCGATGCTGTCCGACCGTCCTTTCATTTTGGCTTGGCGACGCTTTACTACAAAAAGGGGAAAAGCTACTGGTCACAGGCCTGCGCCGAATACAGAAGGTCGCTCGCCACCTCGTCCGGCCGAAGCCTAGGGCCCCAAGAATCGTCAATCGCCTCGAGGATGCGAGACAAGACCTGCTCGCATTGAAATTGCTTAAGAACCTTATGTCTGGTCGCTCCTTACCCCCGCTTGAAGATCATTCGTTGCGTCGCCGTTGGCGGAGATACCGCTGGCCCCTGTTGGCAGTGATTCCCGTGGCGGCGCTAGTCGCGTTTCTGGTTTGGCGGCATGCGCTCCCGGAATATGACCTAATCATCGAAGGGGGCCGTATCTTCGATGGCGAGAAGATGTTGGGATTCGGCAAGGCAGTGGGGATTCGGGAAGGCCGAATCGCTAAGGTGGGGTTTTTGTACGGCGTTAAGGCGCGAGAGCGAATCCGGGCGGAAAAGCGGGTGATCGCTCCGGGATTCATTGACACACACGTCCATATTGAATCGAGCATGGGCCTCATACAGCCGCTGCGCGCACCGAACTTCGTGCAAATGGGCGTCACGACGGTCATTACGGGCAACTGTGGCATCTCCCATAGGAACTTGGCAGCCGCCTTGAATGCCTTGGATGCGAGGGGCGGGCAGGTCAACGTAGCCACATTGGTCGGCCACAACACAGTGAGGGAAGCGGTTATGGGGGCGAGCCGGACGGAGGAACCCGGCTATGACCAACTCGAGGCGATGCGACGCATGGTAGACCAAGCAATGCGCGCCGGCGCCGTTGGGTTCTCGACGGGATTGGAATATGCGCCCGGAGTTTTCTCGCGAAAAAAGGAAGTGGTCGCGCTCGCACAGGTGGCAGCCCGTTGGAACGGCGTGTATGCCACCCATCTCCGCAATGAAGGTATTAACCTGTGCGAATCGTTGGATGAAGCCATCGAAACCGCCCAGCAGGCGAATATCCATCTACACATATCGCACCTGAAGATCGCGTGTCGGCGCGACTGGGGGAAGATGCCAGAGGTCCTGGCCAAGCTGGCGAGGGCGCGATCATTCTTGCCCGGACTGACGCAAGATGTCTATGCATATAATGCCTCCTCCAGCTCGCTGGATTTGATGCTGCCGGTCGAATTTCGTGGCTCACTTGGAAAGGCCCGAGCGATTCTCAACGATCGCGAGCAGAGCCAGCGGCTCGTGAGAGGCATGCTCGCGCAAATGCGAGCGGACGGGTTTGACAATTACCACTATGCTCAGATCGTTTGGTCCCGCGACAAGTCACTGCTCGGCCGGGCCATCGACGAGATTGCGGAACTGCCTTCAGGGGCGCCCGCCTTCGATTGGATGAATCCGTTGGTAACCGACAAACAACTAAGGCTGCAGTTACGCCGGGTCCTGTATCTATTTCACAGCGGCGGCGCGCACATGATCTATCACGTCATGGATGAGAAGGACATCGCTGCTGCCCTCGGTGACGAGTACACGGTGATCGGAACCGATAGCGCGGTCCGTGGCCAAAACAACGTCTATTCCCACCCAAGAGGTTATGGCAACTTCCCAAGGGTGCTGGCAGAGTATGTCCGCAGAGCAAATGCGCTCACGCTCGCGCATGCACTGCGAAAGATGACCAGCCAGGCGGCGGACGTCTTTCGGTTACGGGGACGGGGCAGAATTCAGGAGGGCTACGCGGCCGACATCGTGATTTTTGATCCAGAGCGCGTTGAGGACCGAGCTACCTATCAATCGCCTCTGGAAGCTCCTGTGGGCATCGACTATGTCATTGTCAACGGTGTGATTGTGTCCCAGACGGGTACGTTGTACAACCGGTTTCCGGGCCGTGCGTTGCGGAACAGTTCTGAGAGTCCCCCGCCCCTCGCGCCGTTGTCGGAAATGGTGATGGAGATCCCGCAAGAGGCGCCCGAATTGGCCTCCTCTGCGGTTGCCGTAGGGAGAGCCAGCCGACCGAAACAAAAGCAAAGACGCTGAACAGGAGCAATCATCGTTTCCGGCGGTCCCACACCTAAAACAGCAGCTTCATCCCGAACTGCACCGCCCGGTTCTCGATCGAGGTGGCGCTGATCCGGCCGAACGTCGAGGTGGCGTTGACGCTGGCCGCAGGGTTGCCGAAGCTCGGGTGGTTGGGCAGGTTGAAGGACTCGGCGCGGAACTGTGCCGTCACCCGCTCCGTGATCTTCGTGTCTTTCAACAGGCTGACATCGAACTTCATCGAGCCGGGGCCGAACAGCATGTTGCGCGCGCTGTTGCCATAGGTGAAAGAGGCCGGCGCCTTGAATGCCGCCAGGCGGATCCACTGCTGGATGCTGCGCTCCCCCGGGTAGAAGGCCTCACCCGGCACCACGTCGGCGCGCTCGTTGGACCACCCGGTCAGCGACGGCGTATAGGTCACACTGAACGGCAGGCCCGAGCGGAGATAGGTGAGGCTGGCCAAGTTCCACCCGCTCACCAGCTTCCCGGCGGGCCCCTTGAAATTGAGCAGGCGACGGCCGGTTCCAAACGGCAACTGGTACGTAACCGCGCCGTTGAAAACATGACGGCGAATGCCGTCGGCGTTGCCCCGATCGTTGGCGGCGTTGTACGGGTTCTGCGGGGAGGCACTCAGCTTCACGTTGTCCAGCGTCTTGTTCAAGGTGTAATTCGCCTGGATGCTCAACCCTTTCGAAAACCGCCGTATCACTTCGGCCTGCGCCTGGTGTGTGAGCGAGTTGCCGTCGGCCGTGGTGGTGAGGATGTCCGCCCAGGGCTGGTAGGGCCGCCGCGACTGGATGGTGCCTGAGGCCTGAGTGACCGGCAGGTTGCGGTTGTACATGTACCAGGGCACCCGCGTCGCCTTGTTGCCCAGGTAGGTGAGCCGCAGGCCGAGGTTGCCTGGGAGTTGCCGCTCGATGGTGAGATTCCACTGCTGCGCGTACGTGTTGCGGAGTTGGCGCTGGACGGCGTTCACCACCGGGTTCGCGGACACCGCCCCCGATCCGGGAAAGGGGTTGGCCAGAGTCAGCGACGGAACGTTCCCCGCCGTCGCTTCGAACGTCTCTTGCATCGCGAACGGGCTGTTGGTCAGCGAAAGCTGCCGCAGGCCGATGTACAGCGGGGTGATGTTGTGGGCGACGCCGTAGCCGCCGCGAACCACAGTCCGCGCATTCCCGAAGGGCATGTAGGCGAAACCCGCCCGCGGCCCGAGGTTGTTCCAGTCGGTCAGCATCATGGCGCTGCCCCACCCGGCCTGCTCCGAGGTGACGTAAGGATAGGCATCGAGCATGCGGCGTATGGCCAGCTTCGGCAGCTTGCCGTCCTCGCTGCGCACCACGAACCGCCCGGTGGAGAAATCGAAGTTGGACCACGAGCCGTCGCGCTCCTGGGTGGTGGTTTGCAGCGTGTAGCGGACGCCCAGGTTCAACGTCAGCTTGCGCGACACCTTCCAGTCGTCCTGGAAATACAGGCCGTAGCGGCTGTTGTAAAGCAGGTTCACCTGGGTGGGCATCTGCCGGGAGGTCCGGATGGGGTAGCCGAGCAGAAAATCGCCGAGCGCATTGTTCGAGTAGCGGCTGTTCACGAATTCGAAGCGGCCCAGCGGTGCTTCGCCCGACGCCCCGATCCCCGACGACGGCGGCGTGGAGACGCGCCCGAAGGCCATGTCGGCGCCGGCCTTCAACGTGTGCGCCCCGCGGATGAAGGTGAAGTTGTCGGTGAACTGGTTGGTGATCTGCGGGCACAGCTCGCTCCCGCCATAGTCCTGGATGGTCACGTAGCTGGTGATGGTCACCGTCGGCAGGCCGCCCACCGGCAGCGGCCCGTACAGGCCCGGGAAGATCGTCGCCGGGTTGAAATCCGCGTTCTGCCCCTTGCGAACCGAGCTGTGGGAGAAATACGAATAGCGGAAGTCGTTCACCGACCTCAGCCAGGTCACCTTGTGGCCCAGCGAGGCGTTCTTGGTGGCGTAGCCGGCGCTTGACCAGTTGCCGAAGTTGGGCGGTGTGCCTCGCGCATAAAAGTACGGGTCGCCCTTCGAGTAGTTCAGCGAAGCCGTCAGGGCGTGGCGCGGCTTGAGCTGGTGGTCAATCTTCAGACTGGTGCGGTTGGTGTCCAGAATGTTGGGGACATTGATCACGTAGTTGTAGGCGCCGGTGGTCATGTTCGGCAGGGGCACGAACGACAACAGCTTTTGCGACCGCGGGTCAAGCCGTTCGGTGGGGATCTGGTTGCCGGGGAATTGTGTGCCGCCCGCCAGCGGGTCGTTGACCCGCGTGGCACCCATGTTGCCGCTTCGCTGCGCCGCCGTCGGCACGTTGGTGGAAACGGTGCGCGCCGTGCGCTGCCGCGAGCCTTCGAAGCTGGCGAAGAAGAAGGTCTTGTTCTTGCGAACGGGGCCGCCGAACGTGACACCGAACTCGTTCCGGTTGTAGTTGGGTTTGGGCTGGCCGGTGGTGAAGAAATTCTTGGCCGTCAGCGCCCGGTTGCGGTTGAACTCGAAAACCGTGCCGTGGTACAGGTTGGTGCCCGACTTGGCGATCATGGCGATGGCGGCCGAGCCCCCGTGCTCCGCCTTGGCGTTGTTGGTTTCGACCTTCACTTCCTTCACCGTATCCACTGAGGGCATAGTGGTCAGTTTGGTGGCGTAGGAGTAGGCGGCGCCGCCATTGCCCAGGTCGTTGTAAGCGGTGCCGTCCATGGAGTAGACGTTCCCGCCCCAGTGCAGGCTGCCGCCCAGCTTGGGGTTGGAGACGTTGTCCGAGGTGTTTCCCGCCGTGATCACCACCAGTTGATCCAGCGTGCGGCCATCGAGCGGAAGGACCATCGCCATGCGCTCATCCACCACGCTGGAAATCGAGGAAGTGTCTGAGTTGATCACCGGCTGCTCGGCCGTCACCGTAACGCTCTGCTCCAGCTTGCCGGTCTGCAACTGGACGTCGCGGCGCACGGTGGCATTCAGCAGCAACTCGATGTTCTTGTATTCCATCGTCCGGAAGCCCTCGAACTCGACCCGCACGGTGTACATGGCCGATACCAGGTTGGGCGCCACGTAGTCGCCGCGGTCATTGGTGGTGGTGGACACCGCGATGCCCGTGCCTTCGTTGGTGACCCTCACCCGCACGCCGGGGACCACCGCCCCGGTGGCGTCCGTCACCGTGCCCACAATGTTGCCGGTGATGCTCTGGGCGGAAAGAGAAAGCGGAAGAAGAACAAACAACAGCAGCAATCTCGCCATGGCTGCCTCCAGATCGAGCGCCATTATACAGCAATGGCCCATGCGGCGGGCGCCGCCCTGCGGCCGCTTCAAGGAGTTGCGGGGCGGCCGGGACGGCCAATGCCACTTACTGGGAAGTGGAGCGCGCTTCAGCGCGCTTGCCCGAAGGGTCGATAGGCCAGCCGTTTACGGCTGGTTTACGAGTGTAACATCTGTTTCAGCCCGCTTTTAGCGGGCTTCTCGCTCAATGGCTTTAGCCGTCCGCAAGCAGTGGCTAAAGCCGGTGTCAGGGAAGGCCGTTAAAACGGCCTGAAATCTGTATTGATCGCCCACCCAGGCGTAAACGCCTGGGCTACTAACCCTTCGGGAAAGCCCGCTGGAAGCGGGCTCTAAACTCTTCGGCACCTGCGGCCAGTAAGTGACATTGGCCGGGACGGCCGCGCTCCCAGGCGGTATACTGAGAGCCTGGGCCATGACCGAACCTGCTGCGCCGGCCAAAACCGCAATCCTGCTGGTGGACTGCCCCGACCGCAAGGGTATTGTCGCCTCCATCGGCGGCTTTCTTTACCGCCACGGCGCGAACATCCTCCATGCGGACCAGCATCAGGACAACAGGCTGGGGCTGTTCTTCCTGCGGGTGGGATGGGACCTGGGGGAATTTGATCTCGACCGGGCGGCGCTGCTCAGGGAGTTCGAGCCGCTGGCCCGCGCCGTGCGCTGGCACCTGGAACATCGCATCCTTTGTTACGGAAACAAGACGGTGGTGTTTGATTGAAGACAGGCTGTGGGCTGTGGGCCGTGGGCTGAAGAAGAACCGTCCCAAGACCGGCGACCCCATGCTGTGCCTGGATGGCAAGTGCTTCACGACGGCCTTCCAGAAGCCACCCTAGCGGTGAGGGCTTTGAACCACAGAGGACGCAGAGGAACACAGAGGGAAAAAAAGACTTCCGAGTGTTATCCTCTGTGTAGCACTCGCACCAAACGTTGTTTTTTAAGCAACGTGTTTAGTAGCGGGTACGCTCCCCGCACCCCTCCGGGGTGCGTCGGCTTTTTGACGGTTTTTCTTCCGCGGGGCGCTGCCCCCGGCCAATCTCCCCGCACGCCTCCGGCGTGCGTTGGAGGCCTGGCAAGGCACCCCGAAGGGGCGCCGGCAGCTTAGCCGGGGGTAACACCCCGCGGAAATATACCCTGGCCAAGATGACGCACGCCGGAGGGGTGCGAGGAATGCCTTGGTTCCGGCTCTGCTGGTCCAGGTTCCTCTGTGTCGTCTGTGGTTCCAAGAACTAGTCAGATGCCATGAATCGGAAACACGAGCTTGCCGCGATTGCGGCGATACTTGGCGCATACCTCTTTTTCAGCCTGGCCTGGATTTCCCTTCCCGGCCTGCAATTCGACGAGCTCTTGTTCACCTCCGTGTGGTATCGGCACTCGAAGAGCAACTTCTACTTCGAACAATTCCGAATCCTCGGCGGCAACATCCTGACAATGATGGGCTCGTATCTCGGGGCGTTGAAGGGCTGGTTGTGGTCGCTGGTTTTCGTCCTGGGCCGCTCGGTGTTCACCGTGCGGATCCCCGCGGTGCTGCTGGGCGGCATAACTCTGGCATTGTTCTACTACTGGGTCCGGCGTTGGTACTCACGCCCGCCGGCTTTGGTGGCGTTGCTGCTGGCGGCCACCGATTGTGTGTACATCATTACTACCCGCATGGATTACGGCCCGGTGGCGCTTCAGCGTCTGCTGCTGATGGCCGGGATTCTGGCGGGCACCAAGTGGGCACTCGAAATCAAGAATGTGGCGCGCGCAGCGGCGCATACTGCGACTCCCGCACTCCGCACTCCGCACTCCGCATTCCGCATTCATAGCCGGCTGGCGGCGGCGGGCTTCTGTTTCGGTCTTGGCCTCTGGGACAAAGCTACTTTCGCCTGGGGTCTAATGGCGCTGGCGGCTACCTTGCTGGTCCTGTTCCCAAGGGAAGTTCTGAGACGCCTGCGGCCCTTCCCCGCTGCTGTCTTTCTGCTTTTCTTCTGCCTGGGTGCGCTCCCCTTTCTGGACTACAACCTGCGCACCCCGGGGCGTGGCACGCGCGCGATGAGCCGCTGGGAGTCCTTCGACGCCACGACCTGGAAGCTTAAGTGGATCAACTTCCACAGAGGCGTTGGAGGGAACTACGTGTACGGTCTGATGGGCGGCGAGTCGATCGACCGGGGCGAGTCGCCCAGGATGTGTGATGATGCGGCCCAGCGCTTGCTTGACGCCCTGGGCTGGTTCACTCCGCAACAGGGAACGCTCTTCCCCTGGGCGCTGGGAGCAACGATGCTGGTGGGCGCGGCCGCAGCGTGGTACCGGCAGCGTGCTGTTCTTTTCCCCCTGGTGCTGTCGCTGGCCCATTGGATCGCGGTGCTGCTGACACGGGAGGCGGGGGGGCCTCATCACACCACCCTGATCTATCCTTTTCCACACCTGGCTGTCGCGGCCGCGGGCGTGTGGGTATGGCAGGGCGCGGCCCGCCTTCCGGTCGCCGCTTCCTGGATGGCTCGCCGCGGCTTGGCTTTGGCATTGGCGGCTGTTGTGTTGACCCAACTTGCGTTCAATGCTCGCCAGCTTTCCGCCTACCGCCAAGTCCGCGGGGCGCGCGTCTGGACGGATGCCACCTACGACATCGCCGCCTACCTGAAAGCCAACCGCCCGGACCTCCTTGTCAATATGGACTGGGGATTCGGCATTCCTCTGCAGTTTCTTACCGACGACCGCGTGCTCTTGTACAGCTTTTGCCGCCATTTTGAGAAGGAAGAGGCCCAGATCGAGGAATTACGGCCACTGGTCGCCCGCACAAACACGCTTTTTCTTCTTCATACCGAACCCTTCGTGGTTTTCCCTTCGATGACAACATTCAAGAAAGCGGTGGCCCAGGCCGGCAAGCGTGTTTGCCCGGTGCGCACGTTTTACCAAGGGAACGGAGAGGCGGTTGCGCTGTTGGTGCAGTTGGAGCCGCTGGCGTTCATTGATATAAACAGGGAAGGCGTTGTGAGATGGAAAGCAGACCGCGACGTTCTGGTGTTCGTCAATGCGGATGGCGGTTCCGATGTTCTGATGGCCCGCCACCCGAGCGGATCCACCAAGCCGGCTTTCCTCACCGACGACCATACGTATCGCTTCGCAATGAAGGAGGTGGAGGACAACCGAGCTGGGCAGGTGCTTGACCTCGTGTACTGGCGGAAGGACAAATCGGGCCGGGTCTGGGTGGGGAAGCACGCGCCCGGCCAGCAGTAGGGCATTGCCCCCCGCTGCTCGCCGGGCGCCACTTAGTCTTTGCCAAAACAGTTCGGAAGAATCAGAAAAGGAAAGACAAACAGCCGCTTGATTGGCCAAGATCCGCGGACGGTCCCCTGCCCGGCGGCATTAGCTTCTGGCTGTGCACCTGGATTTGTTCAACTTTTTTGCCATGAATCGGAAACACGCGGTGGCCGCGATCGGGGCCATATCGGCCGCCTATCTTTTCTTCAGCCTGGCCTGGATTTCCCTGCCCGGCGTGCAATTCGACGAACTGCTGTTTGTCTTCGCCTGGTATCGCCACTCGCCAAGCGAATTCTTCGCGGACCAGTTTCGCGTCTTCGGCGGCAACATCCCGACGATGATGGGTCCCTACCTCGGCACGCTGAAGGGCTGGCTGTGGTCGGTGTTTTTCATCCTGGGCCGTTCAGTATATGCAGTGCGGATTCCCGCCGTTCTGCTGGGCGGGGTGACATTGGCTCTGTTCTACCGATGGGTCCGCCGCTTCTACCCGCGCCCGACGGCGGTGGTAGCGCTATTGCTGGCAGCCACCGATTCTGTCTATATCACTACTTCCCGCATCGACTGCGGCCCGGTTGTGCTTCAGCGTCTGCTGCTGATGGCCGGGATTCTGGCGGGCACCAAGTGGGCACTCGAAATCAAGAATGTGGCGGGCGCAACAGCGCATACCGCGACTCCTGCACTCCGCACTCCGCACTCCGCATTCCGCATTCATAGCCGGTTGGCGGCGGCGGGCTTCTGTTTCGGTCTTGGCCTCTGGGACAAGGCCACTTTCGCCTGGGGTCTGATGGCGCTGGCGGCTACCTTGCTGGTCCTGTTCCCAAGGGAAGTTCTGAGACGCCTGCGGCCCTTCTCCGTCGCTGTCTTCCTGCTTTTCTTTTGCCTGGGCGCGCTGCCGGTGCTCGATTACAACGTGCGTACCACAGACCGCGGCACGCGCGCGGTGACCCAATGGGAGCAGTTCGATGCCCAGACATGGCAGAGGAAATGGCTCGATCTTCGCCGAGGCCTGGGTGGCGAGTTCATGTACAGCCTGATGGGCGGCGACTCGATTGACAAGGGTCAGGCGCCCAGGATCTATGATACCGGCCAGCGTTTGCTGGACGCAGTGGGCTGGCTGGCTCCGGAGAAAGCAACTTTCTTCTTCTGGGCACTGGGGGCCACCATACTGGTGGGCATGGCCGCGGCGTGGTACCGGCAGCGCGCGGTTCTTTTTCCGTTGCTCCTCTCGCTCACCCATTTGGCCGCGGTACTGCTCACACGGGAGGCCGGAGGGCCCCATCACACCACCCTGATCTATCCGTTTCCGCACCTAGCCGTCGCGGCGGCCGGTGCGTGGCTGTGGCAGAGCGCCACTCGCCTTCCCGTTGCCGGCGCCTGGGTGGTTCGCCGCGGCCTGGCCCTGGCGCTGGCGGCTATTGTGCTCACCCAGCTTGCGTATGATGCCCGCCAGCTTTCGGCCTACCGCCAGGTCCGCGGCCTCCGCATGTGGACGGATGCCATCTACGACATCGCCAGCTACGTCAAAGCAAACCGCACCGGCCTGGTGGTCAACATGGATTGGGGATTCGGTACTCCCCTCATGTTTCTTACCGATGACCGCGTGCTGGTGAATGACTATTACGCTCAGATCGCTTTCTTGAAGGCGGATGACGAGACGGCACAGATCAAGGAACTTCTGCCGCTGCTCGCGCGACCGAACGCGCTCTTCCTTTTCCATACCGAGCCCTTCTCGCTCTTTCCGTCAGTGCGGGTGTTCGAGCAAGCCGTCGCCAGGAGCGGCAGGCGCGCCCACGTGGTGTGCACGTTCTATCAGGGAACCGGTCAGGCGGTGGCGCGGTTGGTGCGTGTGGACCCGTCCGGCGAAGCCGGCGCCGGCCTGCCCGCGGCCCTGCCAAAGCCGCTGGCACCGCCAGATCACACAACGGCAACTTCCAGCGATCCGGTGCCCGGGCGGCCGGGCGTGGCGCTGCATATGACCGAAGAGGGCGCTGTGATCTGGAAAGCCGACTGCAACGTGATGATCTTCGTCCAGGTCGATGGCGGCGCCGATAAGCTCATGGCTTACCACCCCACCGGATACGTCACGCCGGATTTTCTCATGCCCGGACACACCTATCGCTTCACCATGAAGGAGGCAAAAAACAAGGGATTCGTGCTCGGCGTCCTCTACTGGCGAAAGGACCGGTCGGGCAAGCTGTGGCTTGGCAGGCAGCCGCCGGGCCAGCAGTAGGGAGCGCTGGCTTTTTATGAGAAACGGCGGTTAGCCCCAATGCTGCTCACTTTAGCATGAGAGGTGCTTTTGCGGTTACGGGGGAAGCGGCTCGCCGTGAACATTTGTGATGCATTATGTTGTCACGGACAGGAGGCCGGAAGAATGGCAGGACGAGC
>Ga0315280_10001124_pt1 | contig 47198 bp, 66 predicted proteins | sample YL17G06_40_MG_FD_203697 | JGI IMG/M metagenome (GOLD analysis project Ga0315280, IMG submission 203697) | Sediment microbial communities from Yellowstone Lake, YNP, Wyoming, USA - YL17G06_40 | ecosystem: Environmental > Aquatic > Freshwater > Lake > Sediment | place: USA: Wyoming | collected... | reverse complement strand
TTCTGCATCAGTCAAGCTGTAAGAGGTAGCAATGGATGGAGGATAGTACCTGTGGTGTGCAGGGAATCGACGCCTGTGGACACAAAGACCTCTATCGAGATGCTAGAATACTTCAACAGTATTTCTGATGTCTCGGCAAGTCCTGTGGAGGAAGCAGGAAGCCACCCGACTTTTAGTCGGTGGTAACTCACCTCGGCATCTTCGACATGAATGGGGACAAGAGCGGCTACGATGCGCACCTGTTCCAATGCCGACGCTGCGGAAACCTGAGTGAAATCAAGCTAACGGAGGTGAAGTGTAGTGGGAAAGCGTGAGAAACAAGCCCAACTATCTGAGGCAATCATTGGGCTTCAAAAACTTGCGTATGAGAGGGGTTATCGTGACTGCCTCAAAGAAGTGACCGAAACAGTTTCGGAACTGCACAAGAAAAAAGTCGCTGTAAGACCGAAGAAATGACTCAAAGTGTGAGCGTCGAGTCTTCAACTGTGTACACTCTGCTTGATCGCAGACTCAAAGAGATGCACACCTTAGTTGCGTCTCTTCAAGACTTTGACAAAGACGAACTCAACAAGATAATGAGAGCTGTCCTAGACGAATTGGCTGCGGCCCTCCCCCTCAAGAGGATTGGAGGCATCGACATTGAGCAGATGAAGCGGGACTATGCTCATGGGGTTTACCATGTTATCCCTTGCCCTGAACATGATTGGTGCTATCTGCTCTATCGTCCACGGCACTATCCATTGAATGTCGGAATCTTGGATGAATTTCGAAGCGGTCCCGTATTCCTATGTTTTCACGCTAACAGAATTTCAAAATGGGTTTCACCGATGCCTGAAGATCTTGCAGTTCAACTTGAATTTCCAGAAACAATTGATGCAAAAGTGAACAAAGACGCAAGCATAGTGACTTTCCAGCTGAGAGAAGCCATAGCTGCCTTCAGTCAATACAAGCAGTATCTTGGAACCAGAATCAGCAAAACGCAGTGGGAAATCAAGCCACGACTCAAATGGCAGTTTCTCTGCAACCTAGTTACGGATGGTGTTTTGCCTTTTACACCAGAGCCAGTTGATCCAGTTGATCTGCGTGAGAAACCTCTCAAGACGAAATTCCAGCTAAGGGACGAGCAGGTAAGGTGGCATGAAGAACTGTTGAAGAATGGGAGAGTTGGGAACTTCGCGCCTATGGGTGAAGGAAAGATGTTCTGGGGAGTCTGGGAACTCTGTCTTTTCAGGCCCCCGTTGTTCATCGCAGCAATGCCTGGAACGCTAGAGATGTGGAAAGAACGTATTAGGCGAGATGTGGTTGAGTCTGAGCAACTACTTTCGGAAATTGACTTCATCTCATTGAGGCAAGCAGAGCGTTTTGCAAATTCCAAGAAGCAATACGTTCTTGGCATTGGAGACGAGTTTCATCGTTCTCCAGCTCCAACGCATAGCCCAATCTTTCAAGTGCCAGTGAAGTATTTCATCGCTGAGACAGGAACACCATATCGAGAAGGACCAAGAGGGAGAGAAGAGGTCGCCTTGCTTATGACGATGGCTCATCATCCCTTGGATATATCGTGGTCAGATATTCTCAAGAAACGTCTGAATATGCCCTCAGTGGATGTGTGGGTAGTGAAGAATTGGGATCGCAAAATGGAGTTCGTATCCCATCTCCTATCTAAGGCGGGAGGTCAACGCTTGCCAACAATTCTTTTCACTTGGGCGCGTGATCTCGGAGATGAACTGGTTAAGCGATTCGCCCCGAAGACCGAACCCGTTACAGGACTAACCTCAATGAAAGAGAGGTTGTTGCTTGTCGAGAAGTATTTGTCCGAACCGCCGTTGCGAGCAGTGGTAAGCACCGTAGGAAGTGAAGCATGGGATCTCCCACAATTGCAGTGTGTCATAGAAGTAGGTTTTCACAAGGGCAGTCGAGTCGAAGAGATTCAACGTATAGGTCGCCTAATGCACTCCAAATATCGCGGAGAATATCATACAATCTACACCGAAGACGAATGGGTTCGATTCGGCTGGAAGCGCACAATGGCAGCTGAAGAGAAAGGACTACTTACAGCACAACACTTTGAGGACATGGAACTTCAGAAACTAACAAGAAATATCAGACCGTACCTAAGACATGGCATTGCAAGGACAAAGCGAGTCATTCACGTAACAGGCACAGAACCAAGCTCGGAGACACAACATGGAAAGCGTGCAATTCCAGCTGCAATTACTCAACGATTGCCTACTGGGGTACTCAAGATTCTCAGCCAACTTGAAGCAACGGAATTTCAAGTCACTGTCACGATGTTAGCCAATCCCAATCAAACCTATGGTGTTCTTCAACTTCGACACGCAACTGGACTCAACGCAAATACAATTGCTCACAAGGCGAATTTCGGGAAGCTCGTCAAGGAAGGACTAATCAAGAAAGTTGGAAAGGCTCAGTACCAAGCTGCGATGTGAGTGAAGTGACTTAGATTTGGCAGTTTTGTCTGAGATAGAGATGAGCAAACTGTTCATTGGGGGTTCCAATGTCCGCAAGTCACTTGGAGATCTAACTGAATTGAAACTGTCAATTGCAGAGCACGGTATCCTTGGACCTCTTTTGGTTCGTCCTCTGAAGAACAAGTTTGAGGTCGTAATAGGTTCTAGGCGTTACGAAGCCGCAAAGACGCTGCAATCACCTTTGAGAAGGGTGCCAGTCATCATCAAGTCATTGAGCGACAGCGAAGCCCTAGTTCTATCACTTGTGGAAAACATTCAAAGACGAGATCTTGAACTCGAAGAAGAAGCAGAAGGTATTCTAAAGTTAATGAAGCGCGATCCCGAACGCTTCGCAAATGCTAGGTGCGTGGCTGAAAGGTTGGGCAAATCCGAAAGTGCTGTTCGAGAACTACTGGATGCCTATGACCTCACATCCAAACTTCGTCGGAAGGGGATGAACATACATGCCGTCAGAGCACCATCGGAAGAACAGAGAGAACACGCTAAAGCGATTCCACTAAAACACGCAGGACTTGTAGCAAGTGCCTTGGAAGCCGACGCAATCAAGACTCTCCCTAGGAGAGAAGTGGAACGCAAAACACAGGAAATCGTCAAAGCCATCACTCCGCTGCGTGAACAGGACGCGAGGAAAGTTGTGGATCAGTTCAAAATGTTTCCCAAGAAGTCGATTGGCACAATCAGAGCGGAGGCTCTTGCACGACGAAGAGGAATCCAGGTTAATGCTTACTTAGCCCCCAGAGTCGCACAAGCTCTAAGTGAAGCGGTTGAGGTGCGCCATCTCTCACAGGAGAAACTTGTCGCAATTGCCATAGAGGAATGGCTTGTGCTAAAGAGGTTCCTTAAAGGATGAGAAAAGAAGACGACACAATTATCTGGGAACTTGCGCACAGGAAAGGCGACTGGATATGCGACGATTGCGGAGATAGGGTCCCAATAGAGGACAGGTCGAAGCATAGACGTGAAGATTGTCAAGCTCTCAGTGACACATCGACACCGCAAGACCGTGTATGACTTCGCGTTTCTCTTCGTTGCCTCGTCTAGCATTTGTCACAGTACTCATCTTCTTTTTCTCGTTCACGGTTGGTTATGTGTATGTGCATGAACTGGTCCATGAGTTCGGCGGCATCGGTGTCAGCGAGGTCTGCTATTTCGGTCACCGCGCCGACGATCCACAATCAATGGGGTGGACTATCGCGTTCAAGTTCGGCGCAACAGAACTCTTCGGTCTGGATGCCGGATTCTTGATAGGCGTACTCGTTTCGGTGGTTCTAATCACGTTTCTCCTGTGCATGTTTGCTTGGCTGGAACGCCACAGTCTACCTAGTTCACCCGAACGATGACCGTAAATCAAGAGGAACAGAGCAAGTACCTTTCATTCTTGCAGAACCAGTTGGCGCTATTGAAGGAGGAAAACTTTCTTCTGAAACGGGCAATACAACAGTCAGTCGGGTTCCTGAATGTGAAAGTGCCGCCGCAGATCAGTCTTGAGACACCTGATGAAGAAGCAAAGTCTTGGGTTGACAGGGACAAACAGTTCGCTGGCTTGCGGAGTCAACTGCTTGAAACCGCCATCAAACTTTTCCGTATCTATAGTGGGCCAGTATCTCAAGAACGGATCATTGAGTCTTGGGAGAACACGCCGAAGTTCCGCATGACCGCAAGAAATGTCGGAAATCCAGAGACATGCCCAAGGCGGCTACGTGAGTTGGCGCAGGAAGGATACTTGCTACGGGTGAAGGATGGCGTGTACTTCTGGGGACCGAAGCTAGTAGAAGCACAGGCACAAGTTGAGGCTGGTGGTTAGGTTCGGGTCACTACGGGTATGCGTGCTTGGAGAAAGTAGCCTCGTTGTCCGCACTCACAGGACCAGTAGAGCCGTTCTCCCGTTGCGGAGCCATACCAGACGGTTATGGGTTTGCCGCATTTGGGGCATGGCATCTGCTCATCTACGGCTGAGTCCAACGCCAAACCTCATCAGCATCCCCCAAACTACGGATAATACATACGGAATACCCGCCTATATATGTTACGTGAAGTAACGGAATGAGGTGGTCCGCTTTCACTAGGCGAGGCGTAAGAATCTCGCCCAACCCGAAACCGTTCATAGTCATCCGCTACGGTCGAGGCTGCCGCGTACAGGTGAACTCTGAAGAAGTATGGTTCATCGAAGGCGATATGTCCAGCCGCTTCAAAGCAACTTGGGTTCAGCCGAGAACTCTGCTAGAGAAGCTGGAACGCGCCCATGAGGCTCTCGAAGAGCAGAAGTACATAGTTCCGATGGAAATTCTGAAAGAAGTCAGCCAATTCATACGCGCCAAGACCTGACTTGGTATCAGACGGGTCTAAGCGACCAGAGGCCAGCCAAGGCCAGCCTAGCCAGCCAGCCGAAGGCAGTGTAGACCAGTCTACCCAGCCCGACCAGGCTAGTACAGGCGAGCCTACTCAAGCTCAAACGCCCAGTCTGCCTACCCTCGTCGTCCCTAATGTACTAGCCTTGCCTTGCCTTGCCTCGCCTACCCTTGCGAGAGAGAGATGGCTGCAAGAAGACAAGAGAATCACGAAGTTCAGATGGGAAAACGTGAAGATCCTCAAAGGCAAGAACCTGCACGATGCTAAGAAGTACCTTGCGAACCGTGACGGTAAGATATGTACCGAATGTGGCCTAGAATCACAGGATGAACAATCCTTTGATGCTCACCACAACGACGGGAACCGAGAGAACAACAAACGATGGAACCTACGCTTGACGGATCACCCGTGCAACTCCCGACTAAACGGAAACCTACGAGCTAACCAGATAAGAGAAAGGATGTCTAGCCTCGTCCACCCTGCCGCGAGTGCGAGAGAGAATGATGTTGCCGTACCCTCGGGCGCGGTGGGGTTGGGGGATGAGGTAGTTGAGGATGCTATTGCTGATGGGGTTACGCCTGTTCCTGTTGGTACGCGGCCTTGGAGTAGTCGGGAGGGGGAGAAGAGTGAGCGGATGCGTTCTAGTTTTAACACTTGGATTCGTGATTCAGTGAACGGTCCCTTTGCGAGTTTAGATGGAGAAGCACCCGCTATCTCTTTGGCTGCGCTGGGGAGGATAGCTGTTCACGCCATAGGCTTCGGCAGCTCGCAAACATACGAACGGTATTGTTTGGAGGATTCCTACGGAAAGAAGCTAGGTGAACCTGGCATACTTGAAGTCTTTTTCGATGAGAAAGGGAGAAAGATGGTTCGATTTCGTGGTCCAAAGATGCTGAGTTCAATGGAGAACAAAGAGCAACAACAGAAGATCGACGCATGACAAGTTACGACAAGAACACGACATTTGCTGACTACTTCTTTCAATCTTGATGAGTGATTGAGAATGACTCTTGAAGTAGTTGCGAGGATTATTGACAAAGTTCCAGCATGCCACTACCCTCAAAGACGACACTGGTATGGGGGAGGAAAGCGGTGTTTCTACTGTGGTTATGAGAAAGGAACTGGGGCACTGGTGGCTAGAGAGAAAGAATGAGAACATACACCTGTACGAAGTGTGGGCACAACTGCAAGTTCGAGGAAGTCTACTGCTTCGTTCCCGTCATTTGCAAAGTGTGCATCGGCAAGGAAGTGGTGGAAGCATGAGTAAGGATCATGCGTTGGAGTTGTTGGAGTTGCTAGGCGGCTCGGCGTATGCTTCAGAATTGCGTATGCTCGCTGAATCCCTTGACTCATCCGATCAGTTTGGTAAAAGGAACGGGTCAATGCATAGAGCATTAGGTCGTCTCCGCAAGTGGGGCGATGTGGAAGCAATAGTCGGTGAACACGGATGCTTCCTCTACCGAATCGTGCACGAACAAACTTGAAGAAGCGTAGGGTTTTCCCATTCCTTTGCGTAGTCGCTGGATGCTGGTTATGGTTCGACTTGTCGACTACACTTGCTGTGCGTCCGGTCATTCTAGATGGTTGGCGGTTCTGTCTCCCGTTCTTTGTTGCTTGCGTGGATAGTGGGGATTGGACATTCATCACTGACCTAGCGATTACTTTGATTCTGGGCGGTGCGGTTCTCGAGATGGTTGATGGTTGGCCTAAGATTCCGATTCGACAGAGCCAGACTCGCTTGAACTGGAAAGATTGTTCGCTCATCATCATTCTGGCGGTCGCACTGGCCTCTCTTCTCATAATCCTGTTAATTGCCTTCGACCCATTAAGTGCATTCACCAGATGACACACCCATTTTACTATCGTGGATCTCTCCTACTCGCCACCCTGCGAGCCCGACCACACAGCGAACCCAACCTTGCACCGGAGAGGGACGGAGCCTCACCTCCTCTGTCTCTCTCACCATTTTCTCTTCGACACGCTCATGGCTAATCAGCGACGGCTGTACGATAATTTGTCGTTCGAACAGGTTGGAGAGTTGCCTGTTTGTCCTGGGTGCCAACATCGTGTTCTAATTCAGAGTCCCGCACTCTGTTTTGATGCGAAAGGCAACTGCAAGCCAGACTGTCACTGCGATTGCGGGGTCTTCCTTTCACGCCAATGCGGAAACGGAAGATGCGATCTTTGACTCCCTACATCGAAGCGCAGAAGGGCGTGTTCATGGAGCCTGTCGTGGGCGATCCTTCAGGAACACAGTACATCCTAACTTTGCAAGACGGTAGGAAACTTCTCGTACAGACAATCCAAAGTCCAAAAGATTCGACTCTTTTATCCCCATGAGTATCATTGAACGAGCGAAGCTACGGTACGCGCAGGATGGCTTGCTTGGACTCGCGTCCGCGTTGAAGTGGCGTTTGGTCGTAAATTCCAATCCAAACCTAGCCTACTGGAGGATGGTCAGTTCCAGACCGTACAATAAGTTAAGCCAAGTGCTGCCCGGCGGCGCAGCAATCTGCATCACCGAAGCATGCAACTTGGCGTGTTCTTACTGTGCGCGTTCAACGGTTCCTCCTGTGGGCGACATGAGCTTCTCAAGTTACAAGCGGCTTGTTAAGAGTCTGTGGTGGTGCCGCCGCAACATCAACATAATCGGTCTTGGAGAACAGCTGCTGCATCCAGAGATTGTTGAGATTCTTGAGTGGACGATGCATGAACGGAAGATTCCGGTGACATTGAGTACGAACGGTATGGTGGACCTCGAAAAGAACGAGAGACTGACCGAGCTCTTGCTGGATTGCCGCCAGATTCAATTCAGCATAGACACCACCAACGAACTGCTTCTCAACAAGATCAGGACGGGCGCGAACTTTCGACGAATAGAGCGTAACCTCGCTTTCTTCCTAGACGAGAAGAAGAAGCGCATAGACTCCGGCAGTCACGCACCAATTGTGAACATCAACTCCGTACTGACAGCCGAAACTTTCTTTGGTATGCTGGACTTGATTAAGTACGCAGCCTCTTTGGGTCTTGAACTGGACTACTTGCAGTTGAACTCCGTCACACTGGCGGATTATCAGCATGCACATGCGCCACTGTTCGGAACTAAACGGGAGAGTTTCATCCGCCACCGGGACGAAGCTATTGATTATGTTCAATCCCACAAGCGCCTATGCCTCGCCAAGAACGACAGAGATTTCTTGAGGCTTAGGAGACGAAATCGAGGAAAACTCATAATACTTGGGTTGGTGCCCGACAGGATCTTGACCGCGCCGACAAGTTGGAGCCAATGCCGAAGCATCTACAGTGGTTCAGGCATTCGTCCGAACGGTGACATCTACATTTGCTGCTACCGCCCAGACTTGAAGTTAGGCAACGCCTTCACAGACAACTTTCTTGCCGCTTGGAATGGCCCCGTGGCACGTAGCTTCCGCGAGCAGGTCTTGACCGATAATCCGCCAGCATGTTGCCCGACATGTAATTTCGCTTACGAAGGCACCTACCCTCGCTGGGCACCCAATATGCCAATGCGATGAAGATCTTGCATTTAGGAAATGTTGCGAACGATGCCAATAACATTGTTCGGGGTCTTCGCGGCATCGGTGTTGATGCCCACCTGTTCATTCAGAGGCCATGTCATGTGACACGTTGTCCTCAGTGGGAAGAAGCTAACATAGATGCTGCGAAGCTCCATGATCTTGATGATCCAGACTGGAAGGTTCTGAATGAACACTGGACACCGCCGCCTTACATGCATGTGCATAAGTTGAAGCGTCCTCGACTGTTCGGCAGACCAATTCCACTGAGTAGGACTATTGGGCGCATCATAACTCGGCCACCGGACTTGGGGGAATATGATCTTCTTGTCGCCCATGCGCCCTTCGCAGAATGTGCTCCAGGCTATAGGAAGCGTTATGGCAGACCCTACTTGGTCTATGACAGTGGATGGATACGCTACCTCTACAATCCGTACTACGAGCGGCATTACCGCCGCACCGCACGGGCTCGATTCGGTTACGAGAACGCAGCCAGAATATTGTTCACGAATGTGGACACGTATGACATGTTTCTGGATCACGGCTACTTGAAGGAGCGGCTTGTTTTCTCGCCTTTCGCTATAGACATGAGCCTCTATAAGCCGAAGCCAAGTCGAATCGAACCAAACGGGCACCATCCGATATTCTTCTCTCCAGCCCGACAGGATTGGCCGGAGAAAGGCAATCAGCTGCTTCTCTACGCGTTTCAACGTTACTTGAAGCGTCGGCCACACGCCATCCTATACTTGGCGGATTGGGGTCAGCCACCCGGAATGTTCGATGATAACGACTACTTGGCGATGTCAAAGAAGCTCGTTCAGCAACTCGCCATCGAAGAGTCAGTGAGGTGGTTGCCGCTGCTTCCTAAACGGGAACTTGTGGAATACTACAACCTTGCCGACATTGTGTTCGATCAATACGTTTTCGGCGCAGCAGGAACGACCTGCATGGAAGCGATGAGTTGTGGCAGGCCCGTGGTATCTTTCATTAACGAGTCTCTTTGGACCCGATGGCATAGGTCCGCGCCTCCCGTTGCTAATGCTGCTACCATGCAGACGATCTATGCGCAGATGATTGAGCTTGAGGATGATGGATGCCGATGGGAACTTGGAGAGAAGGGTCAAGCGTGGGTCAAAGAGAACTCCGAGCTAACAGTTGTGGCGAGGCGGCACCTAGAGACCTACAAGGAAGTCCTAGACGGCAGTTCTTGAAATAGACGGCAGTTCTTGAAAGTCTCTACTAGGTTGTTTCTGCGAGCATGGTATTACTTCCGGCTGGGCTACTCGGTCTACTTGACTTTCCTGCTTGGGTACTTCTCTACACTTGTGACTGTCTACTATCTTGCTGTGAAACAAATCCCTGAACTTCTGTCATTGTTTCCACATTTTATCTCATTCTCCATCTTGGCTACTGTTGTTGGGATTCCGACGGGCGTGGTGATTGGTTGGTTGCACATGAAGCGTAGTCGCGCCTACAGTTCCGAGGTGGATATTGCAGTCGAATCGAATCCGTACAATTACAAGGCTCCACCTGGCAGGGACAGAGAGATCAGTATTCCTTGGATCCTTCTCACATTGGACATGATGGAGGCACTGGCTGCGAAGCATGATGTTCTGACACCTGAAATGCATGAGACAATGGAGAAACTCCGACGCTTGAACAAAGCCTTGATGAAGGGAGGAGATTATCGTGTCGCTGTCTGAACCCACGATACCCGCACTCGCTAGGAAAGTTGTGCAAGGCTGCGCCACAGATGTTGAAAAGGCGAACGCGATTCGGCAGTACATCGCAAGTAACATCAGGCACGACTACGACAGGCCCGATCCACTGGAGATAGACCCAGAGGAGACATTGAAGAGGCGAACAGGCAAGTGTGGGCAACGAGCCGCACTCTTTCAAGCATTCGCCTTGTCAGTCGGTCTCAAATCCCGCATAGTCATATACCGTGGGCATGTTCAGAATGAGGTCTTGTCTCATGATGAATGGGTTCCATTCGACACGACGGTTCCGCTTCACGAAGGACACATTAGACATCTGGAATTGATTAGAGCGGGACCAGTCATCGGATACGCAGATACGCCGTACTGTAGAACGCAATACGAAGCCACGCCGATAGTTTTCGGGCAATATTCAAGATGGCTTAAATCGCTCAAGGATAGGGTGGCGAACATCCTCCTACCGAACCAAATCCTTACGGGGGAATGCGATCTAGCTGATAATCGTCCGAATGTCATCATCCGTCACGACATAGACTCGGAACCCGAACGCATTCTTCCTATGCTTCACGAGGAGAACATGCTGGGGATGAGAAGCGTCACGTACGTTAGAGTTGATGGTGAAACATACAACTACAAGAAGTATGTCGATATGCTTCGCATGTTCGAGCATGAAGGATTCGAGTTTGGTCTCCACATTACCGCCATAAACCGTGATGGCATGAGTATGAAGGAAGCGCTTGCCCGGTTTGAAGAGCAAGAGGAAGAGGCAGACCGCGTCTTCACTGTCTGGACAGTGCAAGGGCACGATTACGATAACGAACGTGGCGAGATTCCGAAAATAAGGAACTTTGATCTTGAGGATCTAAGGGAGTACGGCTTCTCGAACCTTCTGGAAAGAACAGGGCGGTTCCAATGGAGGATCGCTGATAGCATAGGGGTCATGTGCCCTGGCGACCCGCTTGAATGGATACCGAAGATGAAGATAGGCAAACTGTACTATTGCCTCTGGCATCCAGAATACTATCTCATGGAGAAGGGCTGGGTGAGCTATCAGGGAACCTTCGCACAATCCTTCAGGGAAAGTGCTCTGGAGGCTGTTTTATCTCACATCCCACGCATGAGGAGCATCCAGCCAATTTTGCCCAGAAGCGAGGTACGGGACGCTGCGAACTATTTGGCTCGGCATGTGAAGAATGGGGAAACAATCCTTGACGGCACTCGCGGTTGTGGTATGATAGGGCTGTTCCTCCATGAGAAGATTCGCAACTGTTTCTGGCATCGGAAACAGGTGAATTACGTCTGGTTGGCATCGAACTATGAGGCGTTCAAGGCTGCTGAGGCACTGTACCAAACATTCAGACTTCAAGACTGGCCTACGCTGACATGCACCGTACCTGCTGATCCAGACTGGTCGATTCATCTGGATTCGCAGGGGAAGATCGTGGTGTCGAAGAAAAGATCTTGAACGTAAGGTCAGTTCTACACTATCAGCATGTTGGAGTAGGTTGCGTACTCTCAGATGGACTGAACCGACTCGGCTTGAGAAGCCGAGTGTTCGCAACTGCTAAACATGAGTTCGGTTTCAAGGCAGACTACCTACAACCAACAGGTGTAGCAAGGCTGCTGTCGAGCAGATTCCAATTCAGATGCCAGTTGAGCCGCTTTCAAGTTCTGCATAACCATGTTCCCGTTGCGCCGCCAAGTCCCTTCAAGGAGAGATGGGAGGGAATGTTGGTGCAACACTACCATGACCCATGCAATGTGAAGCGTATGGATTGTCAAGCGGCGTTCTTATCGCATCCGTCAATGCTGAAGGTGATTCCGAAGGGTCGCTGGATACCGCTACCCGTAGTGATACCGGATCAGCCGAATGCGACGAAACCGCTTGGCCTACTGAGAATTGGTTACGATCAAGCAGACTGGAAGACGAGTGTGCCGAGCACAGTACCCGCAAAGATGAAACTCTTACCGCTTGAAGAGATTGAAGAAGCATGTGCTGAGAGCAAACAGCTTGTGAAGCACCCCTTAGACCATGTGATGCCGTACTCACGAATGTCCGAATACTACTCGGGGATTGATGTGTGGGTCGATCGCGTTGGTCTAGGTAGCTACGGATGGATGACAGCTGAAGCTCTCAGCTACGGAGTTCCCGTGATAACTCAGAATGGCGACGATAGGGTTCAATTGGATGTCTAAAGAGACCCGGAATTGGAGAGACTGCAAACTGTCGTGGTACTCGATGTTTGTCCAACCAAATGGTGACGCATACTTCTGCTACAATTATGCATACGTGTTGGGCAATGTCTTCAAGCAGAATCCGCTCTACTTGTGGAATAATGCGTTAGCGAGACAGCATCGCAGAAGACTACTTTCCGATGACCCGCCATTAAAACAGTGTCGTTCCTGCAACTTTGCCCGACCAAGATGAACTGATGAATCATCAAGCGTTCTTCGACGGGAAGACGGTCTGCGTCACAGGAGGTACGGGTTCTTTCGGTCGCACAATCGTTGCCACCTTAATCCATTCCAACGTAAGAAAAGTGCTAATCGTCAGTAGAGATGAAGAGAAACAACTTGACATGCGACGAGAAATCTCCGACCCTAGACTCAAGTTCGTCATAGGTGATGTCAGAGATCAAGATAGAATGATGGAATCCCTAGCAGGAGCCAACATCATCTACCACGCCGCCGCACTCAAGATAATCCCTACATGCGAGGAGCAACCGCTTGAGGCTATCAAGACAGACTTGATTGGCACGATCAATGTGAAACGAGCTTGCGAAGAGAACTCGATTGACCGCTGTTTGCTAATCAGTTGCTATGACAAAGATACGAGGGCCTTTACGAAAAGAGGATTACTTCACTTTGACAAATTGAAAAAAGGAGACATTGTGCTCACCCTGTCTCCGAACGGTATTATCGAAGAAGAACCAGTCGACGAAGTAATAGTTCAGCCGTATGCAGGGGATCTAATCCACTTCAAAGGCAAACGGGTTGATCTTGCGGTTACGCCAAATCATCGGATGCTTCATGTTTCTAGTCATGATGGGACGCCCCTATGTTTCACTCCCGCTTCGTTGATTCATTGTGATAAGTTCGGTCGTCATAGAAGGCAATTGCCTTTTGGGAAATGGACGAATCGAGATGCGGCCGGTCGTTTTCGGGTACGAATGGGGCCCTTGATTTATGTTTCAAAGTTTTCAAAACAACGATTTTACCGTGGAAAGGGGCGTGGTAACTATAATAGAATCCCGGCAACCATACCGCTTTCTGATCTTCTATATTTGACAGGACTATTTGTGGCAGATGGGTTTCTTAATGACCCGCATTCAGTGTTCCTCGCCCTCCCTAGCTCAGACCCCGCCCATCACAAAGCAAAGCGTATCTTGAAACGATGGGGGTTGCGGGTCAACGTAGTTCCACGGACGACATTTCTACAATTCTCGTGTAGGGCTCTAAGTGAATTGTTTATGCAATGTGGCAAGGGTGCGAAGAACAAGAAGATTCCTGATTGGATGTTGCAATGTTCAATGCCCCTTCTGCGAGCTTTGTTTAAAGGACTCATGGATGGTCATGGCCACATAACTAGAACGAACACCTTTCATTATACTACGATTTCCGAGCAACTTGCTGGACAAGTTGTTGAGATTGCGTTCAAGCTGGGCTACTACCCTAGCATATCAATACAAAAGCAAAGCCGTACCCCTAGTTTTGTAGATGGACACATTATTACGCAAAGAAATCGGATGTATGTGGTTATAGTGAACAAAACCGCGGCGTTCATACTCTCCCATCATGGCAAGAGCGTTCCGTATGGTGGCATCGTTTGGTGTGTCAGAGTACAGAATCACAACCTTCTCGTTGAACGGAACGGTCGCTTTGCTTTTTGCGGGAATACGGATAAGGCTGTGAAGCCGGTTAACAGTTATGGTATGGCGAAGGCATTGGCTGAACGAGTTTGGCTTTCCGCATCATCATCATCATCCCGTTTCTCGGTGGTTCGTTATGGGAATGTCTTGGGATCACGCGGTTCAATCGTTCCATACTTCAAGAGTCTCATCGAGTCTGGGAAGCCGTTGCCAATAACGCATCCGAAGATGAGTCGTTTCTGGATTACACTTGAGCAAGCACTCGGCTTAGTTCTAACGGCAACGATGGAAATGGAGGGCGGAGAGATATTCGTGCCAAAGATAGCTGCGTGTGGAATCATGGACTTAGCGAAGGCCCTAGCTGGAGAAACATACCCGACTATGAATGTTGGAATCAGGCCGGGAGAGAAGATAGTGGAGGTCTTGATCTCCGAGGAGGAGATGAGGCGCACGAAAGAGACGGAGACGCACTTCATCATTTGCCCCTATGGACAACATCAAACAAATCCAAGAGACTCATACAAGGAGTACACGAGTGAAACAGCGAGACAAATGGGAGTAACTGAGATGCGTAGCATCTTGAAGCAGACAGGTTGGCTATGACGCTTCTCATAACGGGTGCAACAGGCGTTCTAGGCTCAGAGCTTGCGAGTTTGCTCCCAGAAGCCCTGCATCCCAGTCACCAAGAACTTGATGTGCGTGATGCGGATGCAGTGGAAGGCTACATCAAGACGAAAGTCGTGGACGCGGTAATCCATTGCGCTGCGTTGACGAGTGTTCGTTTCTGCCAATCAAACGAAGGGGAAGCCATGATGACGAATGTATATGGAACTCGGAACCTAGTGCAAGCTCTAAAGAAAACACGCGAGACTTTTCTCTGCTATGTCTCGACCGCTTGCGTGTTTCCCGGCGATGATCCATCCAAATTCTACTCCGAAGACGACGAACCACGACCATGCAACACGTATGGCCGCACCAAATTTCTCGGTGAATGCGAAGCCCTAGCGTTGAGACAAGCATTGATTGTGCGAACGAACTTTGTGCAACGGGGCAAATGGAAGTACGCGAAGGCGTTCACCGACCGATTCTCAAATTACTTGTACGCAGACCAAGTTGCGAAGGCAATAGCCGAACTCCACCAGAAACGGGAAACTGGGATCCGTCATGTTTACGGGGACAAACGCAATTCCATGTTCGAGTTGGCTCGGCTAAGTGACAGCACCGTTGAACCGATGACGATGCGCGACTATGAGGGGCCACCGTTGACCGTAAACATGTGCTTGACCTCCAAGGTGCTTCCGCCAATCCACTTGGAATAATCTTGCACTCTTGGAATGAGATAGTGGCCTCCGCGAACGGCCACATCTTCCAGACAACGCATTGGGTCGAAGTGATGGAAGCATTAGGTAGCAAGGGCAGTGCGATTCCAATAGTTATGGGGTCTGACGCTGTTATGGTAGCCTATCTGTCCAGTATTCTGAGTGCCCGGAGAATCGGATTCTCTTACAAGTCGATGAATGTTGCGAGGGGGCCAGTGTTCAGGAATGGTGCTTTTGACGCATCAGTATTTGAGCGGTTCATGACTGAACTTGACAGTCTGGCAAAAGAACACGGAGTCATCACGCTGAAGATTTCACCTCAAGAACTCTCCAGCAATCTCGCTCTACATGCGTATTTGACTTCTCATGGTTTCCGCAGAATGCCCGACAATACTGGAACATCCCTACTCCACACACAAACATACATACTCAGTTTAGAAGGTTCCGAAGATGTCATTCTGAGCAGAATGATGAAGAGCACTAGAAACTGTATTGCCAAGGCTGGACGGGAGAATCATGTGCAGATCGAGCATGGCACTGATGACGAAAAAGTAAGGCTGTTCCACTTTCCCTATTCGAGAACGACCCCGAATCCGGCATCGCTCAATTTCTTCGAGACAGTAATGGCAATCTTGGGCAGGAAGGGCTTGGCGCGTGTGTTTCTTGCGAAGGTCGGAAACGATGTTGCGGCAGCATCTTTCTACTTGATGTTCGGGCGGAAAATCTTCTATGTCTGGGCGGGTAGCCTACGGAGGTACAACAAGTACGCCCCTGGGAACCTGCTGCACTGGAGAGCGATTCAATGGGCGAAAGAAAACGGGTACAGTCTCTATGATTTTCACGGAGCGCCAGTTGACGAAAACGATTGGCCTAAACTTCCAGAAAAGATGGTTTCGACAGCCAAGTTCAAGAGAGGTTTCGGCGGAATGCCAGTCAAATATATCGGAGAGTACCATAAGGCGTATTCTCGACTAGGCTCTCCCGCTGGACTCCGCTTCCTTCATGAATGTGCACGGTTGGTTCGTTTGGCACACGAAAACAGGAACAGCGTTCTGTCACGAAGGCGAGCCTACATGCCAAATCTTCCATGACTCACGATTTCTTTTGAGTGGTAGTAGAATAGATGGGCGCGTTGGTTGCGCCCAGGGCTTCACACTCTCCAGCTTGCCTTGGGGGTTGGCTGGACTAGCTGATGCTCCGAAAAGAAAATGCGTAGGAGTGTGAAAAAGCAAAGATGAGTGCGAGTACGGTCTTCTCGGAAGCGGAGTCGGAGCCGCCAGTTTCCAAGAGGGGGCCAGTATGTCAACGGTGTGGAAATTCGTTGGCTCATGCGCCGAATGTGACGGGCGAGATGCTTGAATCGTTCTGCGAGACTGATGCCTGCACAATGAAAGCGTTGGTCGTCAAACGTACTCCGCTACAGCCGGAACATGTGGAGCGGTTCGGAAGAACGCCAACCAACGCTATCGTCTTTGGTAAAGGTATCGGGGGCGTGGTCCCGGAGCGAATACAACACCAAATCATGCAGCAAAATAGGAATGTGGTCAAAATAGAGAACGGGCGCATCATCGAGAGAGGAGATGCCTTCACAATGGCAACATCTGAAGGACGCTTGCGACTAAAAGCGGAACGATGCCAACTGAAGACGAGAAACAGTTCAACCGAAGAAGACAAGGATGTGAAGAAGGCACTTGAGCTTCTCAGCAACCACAATATGAGCTTACCATCATGCGTCTCCCTGAGTGTGGAGCAAATCGATAGAGTGGCATCATTCGTTCGAGCAGGCATCAGAAAAGCGAAAACGACACGCCCATCACTCACTAAAAAGAATCTGGTGGTAATCATCAATGCCGTCCTTGCGGTGAACGGTTCTCCAATGATCCGGCAAAGAGAAGGAGGTCGAATAGTTGTTCGGGCGTGATGAAGTAGTTTTCCTTCCTGTTGATGCAATCAGCGACAGATACAACCTTGAACAAGACGAGGATCAAGAGTTTCGAGATTTCATCGCGTGGCTCGAAGAGGACATACATGCTAGGGGTTTACAGCATCCAATCAAAGTCGCGGAATCTAAGAGGAAAGGAGAGTACGATGGCATAAACGGCAAGAAACGCCGAAGGGCCATCGCTAGACTCCACAAGAAAGGAATCAGCATACGCTTCAAGGGCCATCCAATCCCCAAGGGCAAGATCCCAGCCGAATTAAGTAAACTCACAGGTGCAGATGCAGCTCTAGAAGCCCTCTGCGATAACGCGGATAAGATGCGGGGCCTAACCCCAATAGAGATCGGACGGCACCTAGTCAAGAAAGTCCTAACAAGTATCCCTGAGAACACACATGAACACGGAGAAGCAGTCAAGAAAGCGGCTAAGATATTCCACAAGAGCGAGGCAAGCATTAAGAACTATCTGCAAGCCGTCAGGAAGTTGAGTAAGAAAACTCTGGATGATCCAACTCTAAGTGCATCACAAAAACAGATCTTGAGTCGTCTGGACAAGCATGAATATCAAGAGAACGCAGCTGAACTTGTGCGAGGAAAGGATGTCGAAGCTACGGCACTGACCGTTGATACCATGAAAGCGATGGAGGAGGCTGGTGTTCCACCCACGTCCAGAGAAGAGACTAAGATGCAAGTCAATACGCTTGCGAAGATTGAGGAACGAATGAAACATGAAACGACAGAGATCGTGAATTGGGCGAACACATCGCTCTTCAAGAACACTTGCAGCGTCAGTTTGGTCTCAATTAAACGACCGAAATGTAGCTATGCTATCAAATACATTTCATGCCCTATGATTGGACGCAAGACCCTGTGCAAGAAGCCCTGTGACCAAAAGAGCCTCGACATACCCATCAAGAACTGCAAGCCGAAAATCAACATAGCCGCAGAAGCAAACGCGTTCTATGCGGCTCTGGAGAAAGAGTTGAAGTCCAAGCACAGGCTAGAAACTAGCGCAATAGCAATCTAATTGCCAAATATATATGGTACATACTGCGCTATCTATAAAACTTGCAATTTTCGCTCTGCTCTCTTGTACGCTTTCAGAAGGTCCTCATCTAGGAAGACATCGTATGCGCCAGCATAAGCCAACTTGTGTCCCATCATGGAATTGAGCAAATCAGGATCTTTCACTCCGCCAAGTTTCATTTGGTGTTTCCAGTATTTTCGGAAAACATGCGGATGAACGAAGTGCCAACTGCGTTTGAGTTTCGTTTCAATTGGTTCTTGTATTCCCACATTGCTAGCAGCTTGGTCTACAATCCTTCCTATCTGTCGTTCAGACAAGTCCAGCACCCACCCTTTTTTGTCGGCGACTTTCTCAATCAACCGCATGGCATTCCGTCCGATCACGAACTTGTACCGCACTTCGGCTTTGTTCACATTCTCTCCGTGCGGATTCAGCAGTGTAGGCGGCACTTCGACGAGTCCGCGTCCATCGACTTTGCGAATCATTCCGTACTTCATGGCGGTGATGACGCCGAGGCGCTGTCCTGTCTGCGCCAAGAACGTGATTACAAGCTTGTCTCGGAGTTTTCTCCTAGACGCAATCATGCGTCTCACCTGTTTCTGCGTGAGAACGCGACTGCTCTCGTAGGCTGCGCCGCTTGCTGTAATCTCGCGGGGAGTTCTTCCAAGTCTGATGTGGTTTGCGGAGAAGAAGCCTCTGATGAGGCTGTACCATTGCGCTGCGCTCGTTGGTGCTTGTCCTTGAGCAATCAAGTGGCTGTGATAGTTCGTCAACGCATCCTCAAGTTCCTCTGGAGGCTTGCCTTCGGGGATGCACTTGCGTGCTCGTTCCAGAAGATCAGTCGCCTTCACGCCGACAATCGTTTCGAATCGTTCAAGAGCTCGGCGGTGCCGATTCTTTGATTCTTCACCCTCAAAGTGCGCGAGCCATCTCTCTTTCGGGTCCATGACGACTGCTGGGCGTTGTAGAACTTCCAAGGTTGAATCTCGATAGGAAAATGGCAAGTTACTGGGCAAACCAGACATTTCGAGTATGAACAGGTCTCAACCTAACGGTTCTGTTCGGGACCTAGCCCTTTTCGGTCTCTTCTTCGCTGTCTCTCCAGCCCTGTCTCTGGTTCCTTTCGGCGCTTATCTTGTGAGCTTGCTCTTGCCAGCGTTCATGTTCCTCTTGAGTTTCAAGCGTTCCGTTCAACTGTACTGTATGGCACAAGTGTTTGTCTTATCGATCCGCCTGTGTTACGGTTTCAATCCGTGGCTTCTTGTCGATGTGGGTGGACTTGCATTGTGGCTTCCGAGCACAATTTGCGGTATCTACATTTTCAAACGACAGTATGAAAGGCATCTGGCACTTGCGTTCGTAGGGTACTTGCTTCTGCCTGTGTTTCTCGCATTGAGTATCATCTGTGCAATCTTTGGACTCGTGATGATCTTCGCCAAGGAACTACTCTTGGGTTGGCTGACTGCAATTGGCAGACCTATTGCCGACATGATCGTTATCGTTCCCGTTCCAAACCTTCCAGCTATTGAATTGCCTGTTTGGGCGTACTCTGCATTTCGTGTGTTGGCTTTGGTAGTTCTTGTAGGAATCATAGTGCTTCCATTGCGGAACTATTGCTCCTAAGAGAATTCTTAAGGAAATTGAGAAGTTGAAGGCTCAAGGAGAAATAGTGGACTGAATGGTACTAGGCGATAAAGATTCCTGTGCAAAGAGAAGTTGTGGACATGGTGAGATATGGCATCCGACCTGTTGTTTCAAGAACCATAGCTTCATCAAACCGCTGATCGTGGAAGAAAAGGTGCTGGTTATTGGAGATAAATTCTGGTACAATTTTCTAGGCTGCGAAGAGTTTCCGAAAGACCCGAAAGGATGAATTCAATGCACATTCAGTGGTGTAGACGGCAACTCTGTAGTGGTGAAACCGAGAGGGTTCGAGAAATTTGTCGTCGGCAGAAACGATGTCGAGAGGTTCAAGATTAGAGATCCTAAAGAGGAATTCAGTAGCGCCACCACAGTATGACTCGCTACTTAACAGGAAGAAGCGCCATTCATTGACCAATGAATCGCCTCTGACGGCAAGTTACACAGAGAACCAGTCATTTTCCGACTAAGGTGAATCGTTATGTGTGAACATCCATCGAATGAGGAGTTCTTTGCTGTCTTTTCCATAAAGGACTCGACGGAAGTCCTTGCAGTCTGTCGAGACGACATTCACATGTACTGCATCTGTAGCGACTGCCAAGAAGAGCGGAAGAGGCACCCAAGAATGTTCTACTACACCTACATCTACAATGTCGAACTGGTGAAGGAATTTGCTGTGGAGCCAGTCGAACGCTTGAGAGAGTTGCCAACCATAACGATGAAAGTGGCGCGACGATTTGAGAACAAGGCCATGTTCGGCTTCAAGGAATGGCTCTCGGTCAAAGAAGAGATAATTGCCACGGCAGGTTAGGTTCGAAACCAGCCATTTGAGTACAAGAATGAGCATACCGATACCCAAGTGCTACGGACGCTTCGTGTGCTTGGACGACTGTCTAGTTAGTTGCCCCTACTGGGAGGACTGTATGCAAGAAGCGGACGAGCATGAAGACGGAGTGGGCTTCGAATGAATAGACTTGAAGTTTCATCTGTTCGCCATGCTTGGAAGGTCTACGCTATTCTCATTGTCATCTTTTGGTTGGGCATCTTGATTCCCAATTCGGTCACAGGCATACGGTATGTTCCTCTAGGTCAAGAACATGTGGCGGAATGGCCTAGTGCCGTGTCTGGACTCGCTCTGATGTTCGTGAGAGACAATACCTTGTCAATGAGCATGGGCTTGTTTCCAATTGTCGGTCCACTCCTCGCGGTAGGAAACGTGTTTCTCACAGGTCAGAAGGGGCAGTATTTCATCGCAACTGGAACCATGACCTTGTCTGACTTGGCCGTGAGGTTTGCCGCATTCGGCTGGCTAGAGTTCATCGCAGTAGCATTGTTGGTAACGGCAAGCTGGATCTTGTCTGGGAAGTTTCTCATGATGAAGTTGGAGAAGGACATGAGGCTCTCTATCGTCTTCAATCGGCATGTGGAGAGGCGAGACCTATTGGTGTTCGTCCTGACGGTTTCGCTGGGGCTAGGCATTATGATTCTTTCAGCAGCGATTGAAGCTCTCCTGCTGTTTAACGGTTGGATAGTCTAGGATGGCGAGTTATCCAACGAACACGCCATGAAAAACTGAGTACCATGTTTGTCGCTCGTGACATTTGCCTAGCAGCCAGTTTGTTCCCAATGATTCTCTTTCTTGCCCTATCTGGTATAGGCGCATACTTGCTACCAGTGATTTGGGTTCTCGCAGCTTTCTTGCTTCCCATGCAGCTTGTCATTGCAATGATTGTGTGTGGAGTCATTGTGAAACCCACATTGGACAGCATCATCATAGCCCCGTTAGCGATGATTGGGTATCTTGGCGCACGCAAATTTCAGAAGAGGACATTCTTACCCTTGTTCTTGGCGAACATGCTTCCTTACATGGGTCTCTTTGTGTTCTGGGGTTGGCCCCTCATATTTGGGGTAGCAGTATCAGAGGGTTTGGAATCATACGGCATGATCGTGGTGATGCTCACCACAACGATTCTAACGGTTTTCGCAGCAGGAGTCGTCGCCTTGGCACTCTCCATTCCGCTCGCTATCTTACAAGTCAAGGTGCTCAAGATCATTGAGAGTCGGATACGGTGAAGAGGCAAGTTCTTTTGAGAACCTGTCATTTTCCAAGTGAACATCCTATGAAGGGTTATGTGGAAGGTGTTGGCGGTCGGATGGTCTACGTGACAGACGGGAGACCAAGCTGGCTTGGACCCAGCCAATTGGGTGCGTTCAATCTGACGACCGAGAACCACGGATTCAAGGCGGGGCAGTGGATAGAAATCCATGCTACACGAATCAAGAAGTGGCTGCTGTTTGAATCCTGGGATGTGCACGAAGCGCGTCATCTTCCAATACCCGAAGGAACAGTTTTCAACTTTGTTAAGCAACTTCGTAGATCAGCGATTGCCATAGGGTCTCTACTTCTGGTGATTGTGATTGGGGTGGTTTTGGCTCTCCAAGCAATGATGGAAGTCGGTGTTCTCATTGCTTTCGTTGCAACTCTTGCCGCTTGTCTTCTTGGAATAGGTCTGGGAACACAGGGAATAGGTCTGGGAACACAGGGAATAGGTCTGGGAACACAGATTAACGCCCTCCACAACATGCTGAAAGCGAATGACTGACGACGGCAAGTTCCTTCCCAAACCCGTCACCTAGGGCAAACACTATCTTCTCAGAGATGAGATAGAGAATCAGAATCATGAGCGAATGTAGCAATCCGCACCTTGAGGCAACCCTACGGTCATCTTACGCTGGCGTGAAGGATTACTACTGTCCAAACTGCCGCAAACTGATTGACCCGAAAGAGGTTCGTTGGAATGAGAAGAAGCAGCAGAAGAAGAGGCAGAGAGGGATGCTCTACAAGTTGATCTGCGGTCATTCGTTCAATAGACCATACAGTCAGCGAGAATTGCAAAGGGCTTGGTGCTACCAATGCGTTAAGACTCGAAAGGTTATTGAGAACATCCATCTTTCTCTGCCGAAGCCACTTCCGAGAACTCCTACTGTTCAAGAAGAGCAAACGCATACCCCCGACCCAAGTTTGGAGAGCAAGGTCCGACTCTCCGAGGAAGAGGTTGATCGTATCATGAGAGAGTTCGAAAGAGCATGTTATCCAGAACGCGAGAAGTTGCAGAGGTTCAAACGATAGCCAGATGACGGGTTATTGTGGTAACACGCCGCCAAAGGAGGTGTAAGATTGGCTGATACTTGGAAGATCCTTTCGATTCGCAAGGTCGGCTTAGTTGAACGTTTCTTTGTCTACAGAACTCATGAAGCAGAAGTGGTAAACAAGGCCACGGGCCATAGCTTGAAGGTTCGGTTCTACATCTTTGATGACGACAAGACGCTGGACGATGTGAAGAACAGAATTCGGCGGAAGATTCAGGAGCGACTGGAAGCGGAGAAGCCGAAGAAAACGCTCGCCTTGGAGTCTTTGATCGGTAGCGAAGTGGCAGGTTAGCGAACTTGACATGAGAACAGCGAACTGGTTGGCGATGATTGGTGACTGTGACAAGTGTGGCAAACACGGAGAAGTCTATGCTGGCGATCATGAGGAGGAAGTGCTCTGCGGAGACTGCCATCAGAAGCAGCAAAGAGTGAAAGTCAAAGTTCAGATAGATTGCCTTGGACTCAGCGATTTGCTGCTTCTTCCAGATGGTGCCCTAGCTGAAGCAATTCTCAATGTGTGCCGAGAAACAGCCCCATTGGATAGCGCCTCAATCAAGGCTAAGGAAGCATTGTCTGATCGGGAGATTCTAGTCGTAGTGTCAAGGTTGCTAACATGACGACCAAATTGACTCGAAGCGATAGCTTGCTTGGAGCAATAGTAGTCGGTGCGATATTGGCTGTCTGCCTTTCTTTGCTTGTGCCTTCGCTCTTGGTTGTGTACGGTTCATCCATCTCAATCATGACCTCCATAATGACCTTCTGGTTGTCTTGGGCAATCATCATTCCGTGTCTCTATCCCGCGTTCAGAAGGGCAACTTACTAGGATAACCAGTCATTTGAGGGGACTTGGCATGAATCAAGTGATGTTGGTCGCGGTAGGAGACAAAGATTGGCCAATCCCAGCTATCAAAGGGGTCCGTGCTGGACGAGTAGTCGTGAACTGTGCGGCACACAATCCAGTAGCACACATCCTAGGCGAAGTCTGCATACATTTAAATGGATACTCACAGCGCGACAAGGCTAAGATCAAGAAGAAATACGGTTACGACCGACCACATCTACCCACTGGTTCATCAGAGGAACATTCTGCCAATCCTCACCCATGAGTCGATTCACTGTGTTTTGCAAGATCTGGGATTTGAAGGTCGAACTGACGGATTGGACCAAGTTGCTGCCAACGTACCCGAGACTAGAAAGATCCTGTCAAGTTAGCAGACGAACCCGCCGTCCAGAACGCCTCAAAATGAACCGTTTTCTCCAATAGATTAATGAGTGACTGAGTGAGTCACTTAGCCCATATTGACGGGATGAGTTGAATTGGTGAAAGATTGTGGGCTTCTATTCCACGATTGGCGCACGCTACAGTATGCATGGTCATGGAACATCCAATACCGTGTCTGTCTGCGATGCGGAAAATGCGAACGCCGATCAATGGGCATCATCGCTTGGTTCCTTGGAGCCGAAGAGCCGATACCGCTGAAGCAAGCGTGGACCGAAATCGAGGAATACACGACCTTGATACGGGAAAAGTTTACGAGCCATCCACTCATCAGGGCGAATGCACAATGAAGAGCATAAACGTGACCTTCGAAGATGCTGAGTACGAGAAACTGCTCAAAGCCAAAAACGACTTGAGCTGGCATGATTTCATCATGGAGTTGGTCAAGAAATGACCGAGTTCGTTCTTAAGCTGAGTCCCTACGACCTCGGTCTTCTGACCGCACTGCTTGACAAGTATCCAACGGACGCGGAGAAGAAGACACTAGCTCATGTCTTAACTCAACTAGAGGAGTTGAGGCCAGAGTCGAAGCAGAGGTCAAGTTCTGTAGATAACCCGCCATCGGGAGGAGAGAAAGCATGAGCGATAGTCGGTTCGGCGTATTCACTATGCTCATAGTCATCATATCCATAGCGGTAGTTGGAGGCTACAACTGGTGGGCCATCGACTCTGCGAAGAATGAAGACCGAGTGAAGATTGAGCAAGGGCGCATATTCTGTGAGACTCTGGATCTCTATGGTAGAGCAATCAAAGCAGACTTGTACATCACTGGGTTCGGTGGACGGCAATCAGTAGAGATTGGCTCGTATGAGGAGTTCAAGCAACTAGTTTCGGGCAAGCCAGTAATGTTTGGTAGACTCACAAGCAGTAATCCGTTCTCGGCGGGTCTGTTCCCATACGCTTACTATGCATATCCTTGGAACGGCACAGTGGCAGCGGAGTATCTATGCTTCAAGGAGTAAACAGGAATGTCAAGTTTGGTAAATAACACGCCACCGGAGGCGACGAAGGCTTGAGTTCAGAAATAGAGAAGAGTGGTCGAATAGGGCAGTTCTACGAGGACTTGAAGAAATGTCGCAAGGTCTTGCTAGAATTGCGGAGGACGATGGACACAGATGGTTGCTACAACCCGTTCAACAAGGTTGCGGACGCTGTGTGCGATGTAGTCGCGGAGTGTCGTCAAACACTGGAGAAGATAGAGGCATGACTGAAGTGGAATCTATTGGAATATTCCAAGACAGCATCAGCTGGGCGAAAGGCATGGGGGAAAGAATCAAGATTGCTCGCGGACATGCAAGAGACTACACATCAAGTCATGCCTTAGATGAACTCTGGAACTTCGTTCTCACCGTTCAAAGCATCGCAGAACGCAATCTTGACTCAATGACAAGTTACGGTAAGAACTTGCCGTTGAACAAAGGAAAAGGCGAGGCTGAAGAATGAGAAGCGAGTTCGTGGCCGGAATCGTTCTCGGTTTGCTCTTCGGTTTCCTTTTTGGTTACGCCTTCTTCTTTGCCGTACAAGAACAAGTGAAGACCGAAGACATCACTGTGTCAACTGTCACGGCAGCGACAAGTACACTCCAATCGACCTCCAAGCACACGACAAGTTTGAGATCAATGGACTTCTACATCGAGTTTGTAGGAATCGTGTCTAGTGGCAACAGAACCCTTCTCAACGATTACTGGCGGTGTCCCACTCTACTGAAGACTGGGGCGTATTGGAATTGGGACGCAGTCCTATCGTTGGATGTCTCAGCAACAAAGGACTCTGAGGGTTTGTGGCGAACCACGGAGGAGAAAAGAACGCCAGTAGCCTGTTTCTCCCAAATCTTCAAACGGGAATTCGTTCTTGAAATCGTGGTTCCGAAGTGGACTGCCCAGGACTCGTTTGTCGAAGTTATGACACCGCTTCGTGCCAAGTCAGATTGGACGGGTGGAGACTTGAACGATCTGCTGCTAGAAAGGAACATGACCTACACAATCACGTTTGCAGTGCCATCAGTGCCAACGAACGAGAGTGTGCTACGCTTTCAAGGAATCGACATAAATGTTCTCAGTGACTTGCCCGTCGGCACGGCGATTTTCACGGCATCGGACTTTCAGAGATTCAAAGACACTGGGTTTGGTGATCCGATATTCTATAACCGGGGTACACTCACTCGCATGTGGGATGCAGGCTCTGCAATTCCATCTGGTCACATCGGTCTGACTCCGGGTGACTATGTCTTAATGTTCGAGAACGATGGCAACATGAAAGTCTACATTGAGTATCAACTCGTTTTCTACGACACTACCGTATGGTCAGAGGAAGGCTGAACGCAAATGTCTGGTTCCCGTAGGAACACGACACCGGAGAAGAAGGATTGAACTCATGAAGAAGACAACGACTCTAATCTCTATCTTGCTAGTTCTCGCCATTCTTTCGGCAGCTTGGCAAGCCTTTAGCCTTGAATACACCGTGGTACACTACCGCTCTGTACCTTACACGAACACATTGTTGGTATCGAACCCAGCTTCTCCAGCGCGTGAGGTTTCATGGCCTTTCATGGCTGGTTGGGCAGGGGATAGCGTTTCATTTGAGGACGATGCTGGTCGCACTCATGCTCGGTTGAGTTTTCCTTTGGATTCGCTCGTGATTGGTGCCTACAGTTTGCCAATAGGCAAGCCTTGGGACATTTGGAATCTGGTAGGTGGTGAATGGAATCATGATTACATGCAATGGCGTATTGACTACTACTGCTTGTCCGAAGTCCAAGTCTCACCCAGAATAGAGTTTGCGGTGCCTATTGATGTTTGGGAAGGTCAATCCGCACATTGGGTTCCAGACGGTGTGAGCATCTCCATCCTCCATCCTTGGGATCCACAGAACACGACAGTTTCGACAGGAGTATTTCTTGTGCTGTTCGACACGCATAAGATTCCTCTCTTGACGCACTCATGGTTTGATGGGATGTCCTACCTCAGTTTCATCAACAGTGCGAACTCAACGGAGAAGGGTCATTGCGATATTGGAATGACGGCACAACTGTGGAAAATAGAACCGCAAGTCACAACGCAAGTGACAACCGTCACCTGGCCATCGACTAGCCTAGAACGACCGTACGCCATGTTCTCTCTCATTCCATTCATCGCTCTGATTGTCCTACTTGTCTTCACACCCATTCTGTTGCGCAAAATGTCAAGTTTCCCGTATAACACGTCATCCAAAAGTGGAGAGAAACAAGCATGAGCATCAAGACTCTGGATTGGTCGAGTCTAGTCTCCGAGATTCCTGAGAAAGAGCAACTTGCCAAGCTAGAGGAACGCCGTACTCAATGGAAAGAGGGGCAGACAAAGGACGGCTACATTGTCACTTGGGAGAAGCAATTCACTCATCATGGTGTCGTATTCTGCATCAAGATTCTCCGATATTATGTGTTGGATAAGACGGGATTCCAACCCATGTCCTACAGATTGTCAGACAAACATGCAGTAGTTGAGTACCCAGAAGCAACCAAGCCTTTAGCAAATCTGGTCGGTGAACTTGACATATCTTCGGAATTTCTTTGGTCTGACACACTTCACAGTTGTTACGACCACACTTCTCTCGAAGAACAATTGCAAGGCATATACGAGGCTGTGTTGCGTGATATTGAGCGACTACCTTCAATGATAAAGGAAAAGCATCAGAAACTGGATCAACTCTCTGCAATGCTAGAGGCGGCAGAAATGTCGAGTTCTCGTATTAACACGCCAAGGAGAGAAAAGACATGACCGCTACATTTCTAGAATCTTGGTTCTTCTCTGTCTTTCTAACGATAGGATTGATGTTTGCTGTTACTCGTTTCTGCTCAGAGAAAGGAACGATAACAAGTCGTCTAGTGGACCTTGGCGCGACATACTTAGTGATGACGGCATTTGCAGTAATGATTTCTTACTCCTTCGGTTCACTACCTAGATCCTTCACCCAATGGCTACTGGCCCTTGCAGGAGTTGGACTCATCACATTGATTGTGTATGGCATACCTCCACTAGTGTCAAGTTCCGTAGGTAACACGCCGTCTAAGGAGGATTCGACATGCCACTAAGCATCAGCGGTGTTAATGCCAAGTGTCGGAAGTGCAATTGTGTGTTCCTTTGGCATCTTGAGAATGCCCCATTCGTAGATTCAGAAATTGTCGGGACTTGCTCGAAGTGTTTGCGGGGTGAGAAGCACACATGTGTAGATGAGAACACCGTACCAACAATCACAGGAATCTACCCAGGGGGAGTCGTGGAAGCATGAGTTTGTTTTGGAGACGGGTTCTATTCGTCTGCCTCACGGTAGCTTGCGTGAGTCTCCTAATCTACTTGATCTTCTCTCAAACATTGGAGTTCGGCTAGGAGTCGGGGGAGCATGACAAGTTGCATATCGTTTGACGCGGATACAGAACCCAAATCACGCCTGTTGGAGAGGCTTGTGGCCTTGTACCCTCACCTAGACTTGACGATGAGGGACACAATCCGATGGAAGGAACTCTATCAGCTGATTGCACGATGGTGGAGAGAGGACCACGCCCCAATGACAGGTTTGTCCAATAACACGACATTGGAGGAGAAACAGTTGCGAGACGAGATGATGAGTCCTATGAATCGGTTGGAGAGGACAAGGTGGCTCGCGGAGAGAGCCTACTCGATCACTGGCGTTCTAACTCTTGCGAAGGAGGAGAAGTAATGAGCGAACAGATGCCCAGTTTCTGTGAGGGTTGCCCAGAGCGGCTCTATTGGCCCGACTGTGACGAAAACTATCCTTGCCCCTACAGTTGGGAGTGAGAGAATGAGTCAAGAAGAAACTTGGGCGGCGGTCAGCCTCCACATGCTCGCTACGAGACAAGGTGAAGGGATTTGCAAGAATTGTGGGCAAAAGATAACGAAGTTTCTGTTACCGTACAGCGGTCTTACTGAACCGTCTTGGTATCATTTATGCGTAGACCTAGTTTGCCTCAGACATTTTACAGTTCATACCGCAAACGATCCAGCTTGGAACAGAGAAGTGTTGGAAGGCCGAGCCGAGAGAGATACCAACGCCAGTGGCAAGTTCCAGTCATAACATGTCACAACCAGAGGGAGAATCGAGAGAATGACTGGCCTCAAAGAATCGTTGAAGAAAGCTGCTCAAGAATGGGATAGCATAGAGCCAACAAATCCTCTGGTCTTGAGGCTTGATTCAGACATAGACAAGTGGGCTGATGACTACATCAAGGAACTCGAAGCGGCCCTCTTTCTCGGTTTTCCACAGCCAGATCACTTGCCAGCATATAGGGCAGGATTTGAAGACGCGGCTTGGCGAGCGCTCAAGTTTCTGAAAGAGGGAGAGGAAGGCAAACAAGAGAAGAGCACCCCAATCGACGAGTTGCTTTGGCCTGATAGGAAAGCTTTCTTGGGAATGAAGAATAGCCTTCTAGCAGACCCAAAGTATGCTGGCAAGTATGTCGCAATCTTAGACAGCAAACTGATAGACTCAGATGATGACCAAGGGCGGTTGGCGAAGCGGGTCTATGGCAAGTACGGCTATCGTCGGATCTACATGAGCAAGGTAGAACGAGAGGAGCCAGTCTACAGAATTGAGGCGGCAAGTTCTATCCATAACAAGACGGAGGCGCACTCGCATTGAGCGACGAAGGCGGTTCCGTTGAATCTGTGCTGACTAAGCTTGTCAGAAGTGGCGATATCAAAGTTCATGTATCTGCCCACGGAGACAGGTTCTCCCTAACGGATCAAGGAACCAAGAAGACTGAGGCATCAGTCATCGAGATGCTTCGGGACTATCCTAACGTCAAGGACAAGGAAACGATGACCCGCGATCTAGGGGAAGTCTTGGGTAGACACGGCATTCTTGCGATAGCGGGACTCGGGTGTGAACTTGCGCCGATCGAGGGCAAACGCCGACCGTACTTCTGGGAGTTGCGTTTCCGTTTCATGGGCGGGAACATGGAACTATGCAAGATGACGGGTTCCATCGATAACCTGACACCGGAGAAGAACCGAGCATGAGTCGTCTTTGGGCCTTGTTAGCATTCGCTCTAGGCACTCCTTGCCTAGTTCTCGGCGGATTCATGTCTTATCTGATCTACAGAACGGATGGTTCGGAGTCTGACGCGGCGAAGATGCTGCTCTTGATGATGCTAGGAGGAATCTTGATTCTTTTACCGTTCATCCAAGTCATCGTGCGTAAGAGGGCAGGTTCCCAAGCTAACACGACAAGAGTAGTGCAGAACGCATACATCACATTTGACGAAGCCAAGAAGCGGCTAGAAGTATTCGAGCAAGCATTCACGGTCGATAGGTACATCCGCATTCCTATCGCGGATGTGAAGAATGAAGAAGTCAAGAAGGCATGGGAGATCTTCAAGAGCCTCATAGGGTCACATCCAGACGAGGGCAACACCGAGATCATCTTTCTCAACAAGAAGGGGCTGCCTTGGGAATGGGATCTGCTGTTCGTCTGTAGCCACTTTGAGGACAGTCACCTGCTTGAAATCATTGGCTTGGCGAGTGTGCTAGGCTACTTGAATCAGGTGTCCACAGGTGGAGACTCGGCCCACATCAATCTCTTGAACACTCACGGTGAGAAGCTCATCATCGAAGTCTTGGACATAGACATCGGGAACTTTGAGGCGGAACTGGCAAGTTACAAGCCTAACCTGCCGTCCGAGCAAGAGAAGTGAGAACTTTGAAGAAAAGTTGGAAAGTCACTCTTGTCATGTTACTGAAACTCAGTATCGGCCTTTTCTTCTATGTCGTGTTTATCTTCACGATTCCCGATTCGGATTGGAAACATGATGTTACAAACTTAGCCTTGCTATCATACACCGTATTCATTATGGCAAGTGCGATTGATGCAATGGTGCATGGTGAGTGAGAACTTTGACTGAGAACGAAGGCTATGGGCACATTACCTTTCGGCACTGGTGCTGTGGGTGTTGCGGGGGTCGTGTTCGTTACGGGTCGGAGCATTGCAGCCATTGCGGTGAAGACTTAGACTGGGAGATTAAATGACAGGTTCCTATCCTAACTAGGCATCGGAGCGTGAGAAGAGTTGAGCCAGTGGGATGTTCCTGAGAGGGTCTGGCGGCAAGTCTTGGCTTTCGGCGTTGAGACTGGAAAACGCGATTTCAGAACGACTGAGTTGGCATCGTTTCTGCGCAAGCACGCCAGACAATTTCGTAGACGGGGGCATGGACATTGGAGCTTAAGAATCCAAATCGGCGGAAGCCGTGGCAATCCTACAGGCACCTTGGAGGGTTACCTTGGTTGCATCTTGAAGGTCTTGAGACATCGAGGTTTCTTAGACTACAACCGAGAGACATGCTCTTGGTCGATGAGGACGATTCAATAAACTGCTCCGCGTAAATGTCGGGTTCTTACGCTAATCGGACAGCCACCCTTTGTCCTTAGCTCTTTATTTTCTGTTCACTGAGCTAGTTTGAGTCGTGACATTATCGGGGATGTTTGGGGTGCAATGGGTGAGCATGAGTTCTACTCGGTAGTGGATCTTGCGAGTGTGACTCGTCTCTCCGACGAACAAGTACGCCGTGTCGTAGAGTTTCTGTATCGGTATGGGTTCGCTAACCGCGTTTGCGGCTTATACAAACGAGTAGGCAGATCCTTGTCTCCATTCCAAGCACAAGCGTTCCTATTGGTATTATCGCAAATCCGGTGATTTTTCTCTTGTAGCGGAGTGCAAGAGTTAGCGTTGGCTATAGTTGGCTACGAGTTGCTGATCGTTCTTGTGATAATTGTCGTTCTGTACGTTTGGGGACCGAAGGTTATGCGAGATTGGGCCCGTTCCGTTGGTCAACTTCGGCATGACATGCGTTCACCGTTGAGAAGTGGAGAAGAGGAAAAGTAGGCTCTTGGCTCCCGAACAAGACAAGCAGAACACGGATGCAATCGTTGATGCCGTAACAGCGAAGCTTCAAACTCACACCACTGAACCGCGAACTAGGCGAAATGCCCTCAAGTACGGTCTAGCTGGCGTAGGTGCTCTTGCAGCTTACCTTGTAGGTCAAGGGATTCCACCCGCTCAAGCTGCACGAATTGCGACAGGATACATTGACCAGATTGGACGGATAGACCTTGACCTCGGAACAGCTCCGAGCACTCCTGCAAGCGGCGTACTTTCGCTCTATGCTAAGAGCACCGACAAGAGACCGTATGCGAAGGATGATGCTGGCAACGAGATAAGCCTCGATGCTACGGGGCACGCTGCATTAACGACGGGGATTCACGGTGTCGGTGCGGGCACAGTTGCTAAGGTCGGCGACATCGCTACAGACGCGAATCTTTCAGCGGCGGCGCAGGCAGCAGTCGCGGCAAGCCACGCAGCGGTCACGTTGAGCACGGAGCTTGATGCTATTCTTGCTCTTTCAACTCAAGCCCTAGACCTAGACACTCAGGCTGCAAACACGGTCCTAGCAGGCCCCGCAACTGGGGCGGCAGCGAAGCCGACAGCCCGCGCCCTCGTAGTAGCCGACATACCTTCCCATGGTTCAAGCAAACATACCGCAGTACATCGGTATATAACGAATGTTGATCTTCAATTCAGACCAATGGCCACAAGTTCTTTTGGTGTCGCAGGCTTATGTTTCATGGGATACTTGGTCATACCCTTTGAGTGTACGATAGATCAGATCATATACTGTGTGGGAGATGTTTCCGCTGGAAACGTGCGGGCGGGTCTATACGGCCCGATAACGGCAGGTACGCCTCCCGAGGCTCCTGATGGTGCGGCCCTAGTCATTGAGTCTGCGAGTGTGGCTCAAATCGCGGCCTTGTCGACGCAGCATGTAGACATAACTGCAACCGCGATTACTACACCCGGCATCTATTGGGCTGCTGTGCAGGGAAGTGACGCAACAGGGACGATCTACCGAGTTAACTTAGCATCAACGGGGGGAATACATGGCCATGGCTACACAAGAGCGGGCGGTTATGGTGCGTTCACTAATCCATGTCCCAGCACTGGGAATGACATGATGTTGATGTGTGGTGTGAGGGTGAAAAGTCTACCATGACAATGATATATATGCTCGGAGAAGCGGTCGCTTGGAAGGATCGGATTTCCTTCGTGGCGGCATGTAATAGTCATCTTGCTCGCCAAGTTGTCTCATCTGCTGATCCTGATGGCGTCATACGGGCGTTCTCGGAGTTATCGGAGAGCGATCTGAGGGTTATAAGGAATGTCAACCACAACTTTCACACGCTCGATTCTTGGGAGTCTTCGAAGCTCCGTAACCTCACCATTCAGCAAATCAATGACCGCATAGACACCGTTCAAGCCCAAATCGACGCGGTAACGAATGTTGCCACCGCCAAGACTGCCCTGAATAGTATGTATGCGGATATGCAGAAGATGGCGCAAATCATCATCTGGCAGCTCAAAAGAGAGATGGGTGAGCTTGAATGACCGTCCTCGATGCGCGGCATTCAGCGGTTTGCGGGTTCGGTGTGTGTGGGGAAGCAATCTGCGGAGCCACATTCGACTTCTAGTGTCTTCGTCAGGTTCGAAGAAGAACCTACCGTTTTGACTTGACTATATAAAGCGCGTCCGTCACCGCATTTTTCTCTCAAGGAAATCGCAGAGGCAACAGGAGACTCAGCGTTGAGCATAAGAGCGCGTTTTCTCGCGTTCATTCTTCTCTCCACCATTGTCATCTGCATGTTGCCGTCTTCCCGTGCTGATGTCACGATTCAGTCGGGTACGCGGTTCCTCTTCGATTCTGGTGCTGGTGCAACTGGAACCGTTCAGACAATAGGCAACTACACATTTGCTTCACCAGTCTCCTTGACGGCTACTGAGTTATTCTTTAACTTGACCGGGATGACCGCGAATGCAACCGCTGTACCCAGCGCCCAACTGCAATTCTACGCTTGGAACAGCTCCAACACAGGCACGATTCCCATTGTAATCCAGACAGCGACCGTGTACCCCACATACGTTCTGAATGTGACAAGTTACTCGTACTCGAACCCGAACATCACAATCTCGACTTTGCTCTCGAATCAGACCGTTACAGTGGACTTCAACCTCTTGGGCGGCTACCCTGTCAAGGTCTACGAATGCACAGGTACGCTTACGTCAGCACCTACACTCGTCTCGAACATACTCAGATTCACGGTAACAGATTCCGGTGCAAGCGCAAGTACGATGACGCGGATCCAAGGCATGGGAGAAGCACCCTACGCTTTCACGCAGAATGGTTTGGTGCCTAGCGTTCGTGATGCTGTAATCTATGTTGCTGGGACGGATGTGGTGACGGTGACGGGGTTAGGTACGTGGGTTCTCAGTTTCCATCAGTCTAGTCCTGGTGGTGATGGAGTAACAGTTGGGTCAAGTCCCACGGTGAGCGTTAGTAGTGTTCTCACGGTTCCACAGGGCAAAATCACCGATGCAAACTTAACTGTCACCCTCAACAGCCAACTCTTCTACACATTGTCGAAGGTCACGTTCAACCAGTCGTGGATTCATGCAACTGGGCTGCCGAAGAACTTCCTTCCCAGTACGGTTGGGCAGAAGGATACTGTTCCAGTAACGGTGGATGCTCGGAACCTTGCAGCACGAAGCTACGGCGTTGCAGTCACAGTTGTATTGACGGGCACGGATCAAACGGTCTCAACTACCCAAATAATTCAGGTGAAGGTTACACCTACCAACAGCACCACTCCAACTCAGACCGACCTCCAAGACCAACTTCTCTCCCTTACACAGGAACAGAAGATACTGATTGTTGCAGGGGTCGTATCCGTGGTCGCGGTCGGCTTGTTGATCCGCCGGAAGAAGAGGAACGAGTACGGGTGAGAGTGAGGGTCGTATATTTGAGCAGTATATATTTTGGCTGAGTTTAGTACACCTTTTTCAGCCTATTTTCTTATCGCGGGAGCAACCGAGTTGAGCATTAGAACGAGGCCAACAAGCTCACCTGCGGAACGGATTGTTTGCCGTAACTGCGGCAAGCCTTCCGTTCCCGCCCCAACTTGCAAGAATTGTGGGGAAGTATTACAGGAGAAGCGGTCAGTCACCAAAAGTGTCAAGATTACTGCTACTGCGGCTCAGATCCTTGAAGACTTCTCGAAAGCCTTCTTTGTCCAGAAAGATGGTGATGCGGGCGGCACGATTGAATTACTCGCACGCCTCGGCAAAATGGCCCTTCGAGACGATGAAGACGGTCGTGCGCTACGTGAGTTCTTGAGCGGTGTCGCCCGAACTTACACAGGTGAAGAGGCTGACTTCAGATACGCATGGCAGAAACAGTTGAACTTTCAAGAGAAACGTGGGCCGAAACCGTCCAAGGGAGAATTCGGCAAGTGAACGGGCGGCAAGCCATCATTCTTCTCTTGCTATCCTCAATCTTCACAGTAGCTACTCTGATGCCTATGTCACATGTCGGAGCCATAGGCACCTTAACTTTCATTCCAAGTTCGGGACCCCCTAGTAGCGTAGTGGCTCTGGACGGTAGCGGCTTCACTCCAGAAGTCGATTGCTGGTCAAACTCCACAGATTTCTACAAGCTCCAAACGACCAGCGGCCCTATGATGCCTCTGCAAGATGCGATAGGGTCATGTAGCGTGGATCCCTCTGGCAAGTTGTTTGGATATTTCGTCGTGAGAACAGATGCGCTTGACGGCTCATATGGTCTCACTCTACAAGGTGCCGCTACTCCGTTCACCGTAGTTGTAGCGACTACGACTGTAACAACTACGACAACAACGATTACGAGCATGGAAACAACCACATCGATTGTGACAACAACGGCTACACCTATGCCGTCAATCAGCTTGAATAGGACTTTTGCATCAGTGGGGCAAGTCATATCCATCGGCGTGGTAGGTCACAACTTTGCGGGTACGGCTTGTTCGGTTGATTCGATTCCTGATGGCTTGATTGGATCTTGGGGTTCATGTTCAGTTTCAGGAGGAGGAGAGTTGCAGAGCAGTTTCACGGTCAGGTCATCCGCCGTTATTGGAACATACTTAGTGAGAGCTCAAACGAATGGTGGCAGTTCAGCAACACATCCTTTCGTGATTGTGCCATCGACAACTGTCACCATGACGACCGTGCCTACAACAGTTACATCGACTCACCTTGCTTCAACCATAAGTACGCGCACGAGTACCGTGTGGACTGCCACAACTCAATACACGACGACTGTGACTGTGAATGCGCCCACATATCAGACCGTCTACACGGGCGTATCGACCGTCACAAGCCAGTATGTGCAGACAATCAACAACTATGTCACAACCGTGCTCGGAGGGACACGGACGACTTACGCGACGACTTATGCCACGAGTACATCCTATGTTCAGATTCCAACGACGACTGGAATGAAGACCGAGTACACGACCGCAACCGTGCAGACCCATGAGACGCTTACGGACCATACGACCGTAACGGAGACGATGCCGTACATTCCGCCCATAACCACATCCCAAACTGAGGGGAATGTCTTTGGGATCCCAGTTCCCAGCATTCTTGCACCCTACATCGGCTGGGTGATTCCAGCAGTAGGCGTAATCACCGCATTGGGCGCGGTGGGTTTCATTCTCGCCGTCAAGAAGGGACGAATCAGCATGGGAGGAGGAATCGGGCAACTCATCCAAGGCGCAACTGGAGTCCAACCTGTCGGAGTCGGTCCAGATTTGACTGAGCAACCGATACCGCCTGAAAGTATGGTCGGAGAAGGCGCAACTGGAGAGGCAACACTGCCACCGGCTCCAGATTCGTCAGGTAATGTCCAGCAGTATTGCCCTCGGTGTGCTGAACTCATTAAGAAAGGTGAAACGCAATGCAGTTCTTGTCATCAGCGTGTTTCGGAACCTGTCTCAACGTATGAGAGCGAAGCTAGGGCAGAAGAACTCGGCAAACTACAGGAAGGACTTGGGAGCCTCCCATGAAGTTTCGAGCACTCCTCCTCGCAGTCATTCTATCCTCGCTATTCTTCAACATCGTTCCCGTCCATGCTCAAGACGAAGTTAGGAACCCAGATGTGCCTCTCTCAATTCGCATGTACCCTGGCGCGGTCATAATCTACATGGCTGGCGGTGGGCAAGCTGGAGTTAAGGTAACGCAAGGAACTAGCTGGAACCATGAGGACACGATTCGAAGTGCATCCGCGCTCATAATCAAATGGGAGACTAACTCATCCGATGTGTGGCAGATTGACATAAGTGTGAACTACACCTCAATTGTGGATCAGACGATCCGTATCACGCACTACGGCGCGGACATGCTTGGGAACGCGCTTGGCAGTGAAGATCAAGCTCGTGTTATTGCGAGTAATGTTTGGATTCATCTCAGCATCGTGACTCTAGCGTTTCCGCGTCCACCCACATTGCGTGAACAGATGGCGTGGATCTTCGTAGAGAACAACCCAATCGTTCAGTCGATAGGTTCGAACACAGCGGAAATCGTTGACCTCAAGAACCTCGTCACTATACTGATTGCTCTTGTTGCGTTGGACTTTCTTGCAAGGTTGCTGAAACCAATTCTCAGCTTCTTCCTACGCCTAATTCGTGGTGGGTGAACCCTAAGGTGGACCCGTGGATTCTTCTTCTCTTACAGATCGTTCTAGCTCTAGTGGTGACTTTCTTCCTCATCTCAATTCTCGTAGGCGGCGTTGCCGCGTACATGTACCATTGGGAACCTATCAAGGGAGGCATCGAAGAAGGCGGACTTATGACGATCCTCGGAATCACAAGCTTCTCGAACAGATCAACCCCTGGCAACGCAACCCCATTCACGGCCATTTGGCGTAACGTCACAAACATCGCTGAGTACCGTGAGGGTACGATGGCTCAACTGCGAATTTGCAGGAACGACCTGAAAGAACAGATTCGGAAACTCCAAACACCAGACGGGAAACCGAACAATGTGGAAGCCGCAAAGCATCTTCAGAAAACGCTGAGACCATCACTCGTAGCAGTCTGCAACATGGTTGCGTATGCGGATCACTGCCGCCTACTTGTCGGGCGCAGTCTTTCTGGCAAGGTTCACTTTCTCTACCAATATCAGCATACAGATCCACTACCACGATACGGCTTAGTGAACAAGAACATTGGCGCAGAGTGGGTCTGGCAACTTCTAACGCGAACGACACGATTAATCGTGCCAGTTTACATGACTGACATACCAATGGCTGTGACGAGAAGTTGGGGGCCAATCAGTGACTTGCCTGTCGGTGGACAGTGGCACTTCATCTGCCCCGTAATATTCCAGAAAGGCGCTGTCACTGAACCATTCACTCCACCACCGCCCGCCTTGGCAGTTGAACAGTTGGCGAAGAATACAAAGATGAGCTCTGCTTTGCTCCAGAACCCCACTCTCATCAGGCGTGTCGGAGAGGTAGAGGCAGGAATTAAGAGTGCCAATAAGAGGTTAGCTGAAAAGACAGCCCAACTGGACGAGATCAGTCTCGGCCTCTCGTACACTGGATTGGAGAAGGACTTGCGAGTTCAAGGCGAGTCTACTGCAATGCGTTTGATCTTCATGATTCTAGGGAGCGCAATGGCGGGCGGGGTAGCTGGCACAGTTCTGATTGGTGGTTCAACTGGAACATTCATGGGGTTCCTAGTTGGTTGCATTCTTGGAGTAATGGCAGCCTTTAGCGGCATGGTACCAGGTGTGTCTCTGAAGTGAGCAAGAGCTCGGCACTCAGCGAGAGGCATGAAGGGTACAAACACCAACTCAAGAAACTGGATGCCGAGCTTGAAGGCGTAGTCGCACCATACGATACAGCGATGCGCTTCATTCAAAGCGAGAACTTCTTGTCATCACTGGCGAATGACTTGAACCATTTCATGCACATAATCAGCCTCATCATGTCGCGGGTGATTACAAGTCCAACATTCGGAGGCGCGTTTCCAATGTTGCCAAGTCTAGGCGGTCCCATTTCTCCTGCTGCTGTGTTTGCTCCGACTCAGCCACCGCCAATTCAACCTGAAGATCGGAGATACTTGATGCTGCGGACCATCCTAGCCATAGTCATTGCGGCTGGAGCCATCGTTTCATATTACATGAGGGTGAATACGATAGGCAACATTCTAGCGACGAGCAATTCTACGAACATAACGACTACGCTGGCTACGCTAAACTCGGCCTTTCCTTCAACCGGAAACGAACTCTTGATTGGGTTCACACTGGCTGGTGCCGTGATTCTCGGTCCAGAATTGTTTGAGGCTCTGGGGAAGCGTCTCGGCGCAATCCCTGAGAAAGGGAAGGGACCAATCACGCTCGCACGAATGGTTTCAGACAAATTGGGGATGAGTCCGGGTGGCATGATGCGACTCTATGCAGGTGCCTTCTTCATTTCTCGGCATAGACCAATGGCGCGAGAACATTACATCTTGAAGTACCGAGCGGAGTTTCCAGCGACTCTTGGAGAAGTCATGGTTTTAGTGAAAGATGCCTACGGGCAGAGGCGGACGGAACTCCTGAACTTGATGCGTGACATCACCAGACCAACATCCGCACCACAGATGTGATAGTCAATGACAGAAACCACGACGCTGTATCGGCCTGATATGCGAGCTCTGTACCGTTGGGTCAACACGACATCGTATGATCTTCTGCAAGGTGCGGGAGATAGGCTTGGAGTAATCCGTGCTTTAGGTGTGGGAGTCCTTGCCCATGTCCCAGAACTTGCAGAGATCTTGGCTTCCGCAATGACAAGTCGAGATGTCATGGGTACGCTTCAGCGGCTCACGGACCAGAACCGTCTTCGCCAGCAACGGCGCATGAGTCGTGAAGCCATCATGGAAGCCATTGAGGAAGAGGTTATGGCGACGGTTGGTGAAGAAACATGCGACGAGACCGTTGAAGAACTAGGCGAATTGTCAGAGGAATTAGATTCGTCTCCAGAGGTCGATGCGATGATCTTAGCTAACAGGTGCGCGTACCAGTATGCGATTCAATGTGATCTGGCCTTGTTGCATGGACTTGTCGCGGCCTTCAAGTGGATCGGGAAGCAGGCAGGCAAAGAAGCGGTTGAAATCGCGGATAGCGGTGAATACTCGAACACAATAGAGTACCTGCGCCACATGCGGATGGAGATCATCAAAGGCTTCACAGGCGCAAGCCTAGAACAGAAGACCACCATGCAGATCATGTTCCTCGGCGCATACGCAGTCGCTCACGGAGCGATTCCTCTTGAGGATGTGGAGAAGTTCATTATCGCTTGCAATCACGCGGTCGAGTGGGGAGTAGCCGTCTTCCAGCACGGCGCATGGGCACCTAAACGACTTGAGGCAGCCCGCGAGTTCACTGTCGGCTTCAATGATGTCATCGGCAGATGCACAGCTTTCCTAGAGTCAGCGAAGCCGAAACCGCGATTCTTGATTGAAGTTCCAAGCGTTACTGAGATAGTGGGAAGAAACTACGGATACCCATGTAGCTTCTTCTTGGTGGACAAGGACACTTGGCTTGGTGGCGCAGCGGCTCCGTTGAAGTTCACCATGCTGGAAGATTTCCCGTACAAGACTACGCAACATCGTGCGGGCATATCCATCGTTCTTGGGTTGCAAGGAAGCGGCAAGACGACAATCAATATGAGTTTGGTATCCACAGCCGTTCATGACGGACTTGATGCGGTCGTTCTCAAGTCTGACGCGTCGAATCAGCCAATGTTCATGTGTCTACCTGCCTTCGGACGAGAGATGAACGACATAATCGAGTTTCTCCGTGAAAAGATGGGTGTGGAACCACACCCGTTGCCGACTATGTTTCTCAATGTGATTCGACCATCACAGCGAGACCTTCTGCGAAACTTGCCGATGACTCCTTGGGACAGAGTAATCGAGGCGGATCCCGAAGGATTTCACTTGGATTGGGGTCTAGTAGCTGATGAAGCTCAGAAGGTTCACGACGATTTCCCATTTCCGTCTGCGGCGGATAAGCCTGATGGTACGCTGATTGTCACTAAGAATCTAGGGCGAGAGGAGCAAGGCGGTGCCGTTGATGTTGACCTTCAGATCATGCCATATCTGGATGTATCTTTCAAAGAGTATCGAAGGCATCACGGAGGAAGGGAAGTCGAACTCTATTTGGATGAGTTGCATGACCTAGCAGCCCGTGAGTTCTCTAGAGGTGAGGCGGGTTCCGATAAGAGCAAAACTGGAGGACGAATCAACCAGACTATCAAGCAGTGCCGCCACTTGAACATTAACATGGTTGCGACTACGATTCAACCTCAAGATGTAATCGGCCAACCACTAGCCACAGCCAGCAACATCATCTGCAAGAACCTTCCGACAAGTCAGATGGAGCAACTCTTCGATAAACAACGCGGAATCATTAAGGGACTCAGCGATAAGGAGCGAGAGGTGGTGATGCGCCTCAACGCCGACAAGGTTCTCGAAGAGAACTACCTCTGGTTCTGGTGGAACAACCGCATCCAAGGCGGAGAGATGAATCTAGTTCACTCTTGCCCACCACCCACCTACATGAAGCGCATAAAGATGGACGCGATGGACATCTTCCGACGCTACCAAGCCGAGACAGGAGAGAAGGTTCTCCAGAAGTGGAGCGAGATAGATTGGGAGAAGATCACGATTGCGAAGGCGGCGGACACGGCGACAACACGGAGAACACTCGAGGAGTTCGCTGAACAAGCGAGTGATGAGTACCAAACAAAGTACGAGCTCTAGCCTATGTTTATGTTGACGGTTTCGTTTGCGGTTGCTCGTCATCGTAAGAGTGTCCGGTGGCGCAACTTCTCGCAACCCGCAATTCCGATACTGTACAGTTGGCTTCACCTGCAAGAACTGATCTTGAACGCTTGCCTTCACTTGAATCGTGTGCAAGATCTGTATCAGCCAACATTCTTCCGAATCATCGGGAAAGAGATGAGCCTAGCAGACTACCGCCGGAACAAGCAATGGAAGGATGCGGATAAGTTGCTCTCAATGTTCGTTGTGCTTGATCCAGAACCCGCCAACCCCACAATCCATGTCGTGGAAAGCGAGTTTCTAGGACCGTCCGTACAGGGGGTTCGTGCAGACATGGAATTCCTATACGGCAAGCCGCTGATGTCGGGCCGTGAACTTGTCGTTCAGCAAGTTCCCAGTTGGATTCGTAATCGAGAACCGATAGACCCGCAGAAGTATCGTCGCGCACCTGAACCCTCACCGGATGGTCTACCACTACCAGAAAGTTCTGGCTTACCAAGGCTTGAAAGCAACCCTTATCCATCACTGTTTCCTGAAGATGAGGAGTTGCGATTAGAGACATTGCGAGGCATTCGTGGACGACGAATTAAACAAGAGATCTATTAGGCTCCGAAGCTCATGGTTGGTCCTGAGAATACTTCGTCGGTCACGCAGGTGAAGTCGATGGCGACAGTCGTCGTCTTGCCTTGAGACCGCGTTTCCTGAAGCGTCTTATGATAGTTCTCGTCGTAACGCAAGGATTCGGGTAGCGGTATCACGACAGCGGGGTCGGCTAAGAATCGTCGCGTGTTAGGATCTACGGCGCGGAACCGTATGGTCACATTTTGTCCGACATTGAACTTCTGGTTCGTGTAGACTACTTGCGTTGACTGCTGCGGAATCATCCAGTTCTCCGTCTTAAGTCCTTGGATGGAATATTCGATGTTGACCCAGATTGGCTTATCGTGACGGTTCTCAATCATCACTCGGACAGGATGCAAATTCAATAGTGCTTGACAGTATTCCTGCTGCTGCCTCTGCGCTTCCCAGGCACTATCGAGCGGGAAATAGAAGGCTAAACCGATGACAATGAGAACCGCAATAAGGGAAAGATAGACACGCCAACGAATCCGCTTTCGCACAGCATGTTTCTCTTTCATGGCTTCTTCTTGGACTCCTTTCGGTTCAAGGGTTCGCCGCAGTTTGTGCAGTAGTCTGCGCTGGTTAGGGTCTCATGCCTACACTTCGGGCATGGATTGTCTGGCAGCATGATCTCCTCAATCTGGAAGACAATCTTGCCATTCGATCCCACTCCGCATTTCCAGTGAATCCGTGCGCCCTTCGGGAGACCGAAATGCTCAGTGATACGCTTCGGTATGTAGTGGTAGGGCTGACCGTTCCGACCTACTGGCTTCTCCTGCATCTTAGACCAGAAATCAAGCGTCGGAACAGGAGGAACAGAACCCGCTTGCTTCGGCTGTGGAGGTTGGGTCATTACTTGGCCCCCTCATCCCAGTCAACGAGAGCTGGAGGCGAGTTACGAAATACATGCTCAAGCGTCTTTACCAGTTCTGCAAACTCGCTTTCGTGAACGAATTCCCAATGAGCATTCACAACTCTCTTGCAGTAGTTCACGAAGTCGTGATACGACCTATCACCTTTTATGAGGTTGCATCGCAAGCAGATAATCCACACATTCTCCGCGTTGAGGTTGTGACCGCCATCCTTGCGATCAAGAGAACCATGATGAACTCCACAGAGAGGACAGTTGGGTGTTCTTCTTGCAAGCTCTACGAGTTGTTCAACCGTCAACTGGACAGAGCACTTTTTCTTGTGAGCCTTGAGTGTTCTAGATGCCCATGCTTTAATAGGAGAGTAGTATTTCCTCATTCATCATCTCCTCCTCTCTCGAATGTGTCATCAACAGCCTCATCTTTGCGGTCATCTGCCACATCTGCGTAGCGTTGAGTCGTGCTGACATCGCTATGTCCGACCACATCCTTGGCTACGACAAGTCCATGTTTTTTCTCGATTTCCGTGACAAAGAAGTGCCGAAAGGTGTGAGGATGGACATGTTGTGCTTGAGGGTAGTTCGCAAGGACGGCTACTTCCTTGACAATCTGGCGTATCCGTCGAGTTGTTAGGGGTACGAGTCGATCATCGTTCTTCAGTTTTTTAGCGTCAATATACGTGTGCATGACCTCTGCCATGTGCCGTGTTAGCCTAGCCATGCGTACTTCGGAACGGTTACTACTCGTGCCTTTACCGTACACTGTGGCGTGATTAGTCCCAAAATCTATGTCCTTTACCCTCAATCCTGGTAGGGGATCTCTATGGTGCGCTATGCTCACGAAACTACGGAGTACGGGCAAGAAGTTCGGCGGTAGCGGAATAGGGTCATCTAGAGTAGCCACTTTCGTGAAGATGATTGTTCGACTGCGCAGATCTAGGCGTATTCGCCTTGCTCTGGTGGGTTTCCGCTTGGATTCCACTGACCATTTCTGAACGTAATCACGAATGTAGTCTGCCGTTTCTGGGCTGATCTTGAGTGCTTCGAGCCGTTCCGTAGGCTTAGTTCTTAACGCATCACACAAGAAACAGCGGCAGTACGCTATGTTGGGATCCTGCCCAACCAGTTCACATGATCGGAGACCTAGCTGGGCAAGCGACAGGATTATCAGGTAATCTAGGTTCCGATGGTGATCTAGAGCGGCTTGAAGGAAGGCCGTCACATTCGGTCGCGTGAGAATGACTTGTGGAGCAGACAACAAGGATCAACTTTGCGGAAGTTCTAACAGGAAAATGGTCATAATATACGGAAAGAGCCATGCGTTTTTTTAAAAAAAGCAAGCATGTATCGACAGTGCCGATTTACTTCCGCAAATCTACATTTACGGAAACCCAATCTCAAAAACCCCATTATGGGTCGGTTTAGGGTGTTTGGGGCTGTTTTCGGGCTGTTCTGAGCGTAGCTTCAGGGCGATTTTCGAGGGCAAATTAGGTGGGGTTGTGTATCTGGTGGTTGGTCCGGGTTGGTTGTTCTGTAGTACAAGATATGGCTTAACTTGAAGGGTGGGTCAAGCCTTGAATTAAGATTACGTAATTATAATTCATTTTCCTGTTGGAGCCGAGGCACTAGACTAGATTCACTCTGAGGCAATGGTCCGTGGGATCTGAAAAGTCTGCTCAGAATGTTGAGGATGGGGACGAGCTCGTCCCTATTAATGAGCGGTGGCCTAGACGTATTCGTGATGCCTTCGACACATACTGTGAAGCGAATGGTACGGATAGGACGAAGCGGACGCTTCAGCTTGTCATCCGTGACTTGACCGAGAATAGCGTTCAGAAGCTGAAGTCTGAGAGCCAGTCACACAAGAACATGGCGTACTTGCGGCGACAGAAGAAGGAGTTGCTCTCGACTCGAGATGACTTTCTCCTACTGATTGAGGGCATAAACGCGGACACGAAAGCGGAACGGAACAAGCATCCAGAAATCCTTGAACGGCAAGGACCAACCTATCGGAAGTTCGCCGGTCTCTACGAGAAGGCTGGTGGTTCTTGGAAGCCTCCCCTCAAGGTTGAGGAGGTCAAGGCGGAGCTCCGCAAGCTTGTGCAGCAGGAGAGTCAGAACCCTGAGAATCGTCGTCTCCCGGAACGGTTCGATTCATTCATCAACTTCCTCCATGTCGAGAATCAACTTCACGCCTTGTGGACTCAGACGGTAATAGTCGGGTCAACTGTGGAAGAGAAGCCTCCAGAGCCGCCAGAAGAGGCTGATGGAACCGCCTTCGCAGAGTTCACCAATGAGAATGTTCCAGCCGCGAGGGTTGTGTTTGAACCTGAGAAAGTGAAAGAGTCATCGCCAAGAGAAGTCGTGAAACGGAAGAAGACGGGGGAGCCAGATGCTTTCTTTGAAGCAGTTCCCAACTGGGAGGACGGATCAAATTGACCTGCTTCTTGGGCTTTCAAGTTCACCCAATCAGATGGACGGTGGGAATGTGGCTGTGTCTTCTGTCATCTTCGTTTATGATGACGTTTGTCATGTCCACGCAAACCATGATTGGTGGACTTCTGGCACGGCTTAACTTGTGTGCTCTAGTCTTCGCCGTCTTTGCGACCGCACTGACGATCCTATCCCTTTTGAAATCTGCGAGACGGAGGTGCAAATAGCAAAGATGGGTATTGCTAGTAAGGTAGTGCGGAGGCACATCAGATTCTTCGGCGGAGCCTTGGTCGTTGAGGCGTTCTGTGTTGCCTCTGCCTTGGCTACCATATATCTCCACTTTGACCCGCTCAACTACATCGTGACGATTGTGGCTAACATTCTCTCGGCGTTCTGAAGTGGATCTCTTGCTTCCGCTTCTTCTAGTTCTTCTCTTGCTCGGTTCGGCACCCACAAGCATCCACACATTGCCCTTCATCAAGGTGGTTTCGGTCGATCCGACTTTCCCGCAGATCTTCGATACCGTATCCGTGACGGTGCAGATCGACCGGGACATCATCAACATCAATGCGTCAATTGATGTTCTGGTGGTGGAGTTCGGAGACGGGTACACTGGGCAGTACAGCGGATTGAACATTACTGAGTCCACCGTTATGGTGACAATCGGTTACATTTACCAGACTCCAGGCGAGTATGATCTTCGCGTGACGGTGATGGATGCGTTGAATCGCACGGCTCAAGATGTGAGCACATTCACTGTTGAGCCACGCAGTACCGTTCTAACGTTCCAAGTGAATCCTGTGGATGTTAATTCCAGTCTCGGTGAACACTTCACATTCGAGGCCACATTAAAGACCGATCAAGGCATTTCGCTCGGAGACCGGACAATTAGTTTCTGGTACTCCACCACTATGGGAAACCAGACATGGTACTCCGCTGCGGTCGCAAAGACTAACCCGAACGGGCAGGTGATTCTCAGTTGGAAGCCGCCCTTCGACGGCGAGTACGGGTTCCGCGCAAACTTCGATGGAGAGACCCTGTATGCGCCCTCGGAGTCAACCTTTACCGTAGCTTGCTTGGTTACACCCGAGTTTCAAGTACCAATCATGTCCCTCCTCTTTCTCATCTGCATACCAATCTTGGTTAAGATAGCTTGGCAAAAAAGTCTTGGCGCAAGTTCAGCGCCGCTTTTGGTTCGGGGCTTAACAGGATGCAGATTTAGACGCTTAAGACGACGACCGTGTGCCTAGGAGGTCGAGTTCCTTAGGTCTTCTAG
>Ga0315280_10001122_pt1 | contig 47222 bp, 42 predicted proteins | sample YL17G06_40_MG_FD_203697 | JGI IMG/M metagenome (GOLD analysis project Ga0315280, IMG submission 203697) | Sediment microbial communities from Yellowstone Lake, YNP, Wyoming, USA - YL17G06_40 | ecosystem: Environmental > Aquatic > Freshwater > Lake > Sediment | place: USA: Wyoming | collected... | reverse complement strand
CGAGATCTTGGCGGTCAAGGTCAAGGGGCGAAAACCGGGGCCGCTGCCCCGCATCGCCAATGCGCTGGTCATGCAGTTCGCCGAGTTCTACCACAGCCTAACGCACGGCGTCAGCCGCAGGAAGAGAGAGTTCCTCGACCGGGAGGTCACGCGCGCCCACGAGGAGCTGCAATCGGCGGAGGGAAAGCTGCGCGACTTCAAGTCGCGGCGGCAGGTGCTGGCGCTGGACGCCCAGGTGAACGCGGAAGTGGGAGAGCAAGCCAGGGTTCGGGCAGAGGCCCAGACGGCAGCGCTGGAAATCAGGCGCTTGTCCGCCGTCAAGCGCGAGTGTGAGCAGGCGCTGGCGCGCGAGCCAGCGGTGGCAGTCTCCGCGCGAACGTTCTCAACCAACCCCGTCGTGCAGGGGCTGCGTACGCGGCTGGCCGACCAGGAAACGAAAGTCGCCACGCTGCTGCAGACACGCACCGAGCAACACGCCGATGTAATCAACGCCAAGCGCGAGATCGAGGCACTGAGACAACGCTTGCAGGCGGAAGCGAGAGACGAGATAAGCAGCCGGTCAGAAGGCACCAATCCTATCTACGCATTGCTGCGCGAGCGATACGCCTCGACTTCGGCCGACCTCGCTGCTGCGGAAGCACGTGCCGGCGCCCTGCAGACCATCGTCTCGCGGCAGCGCAACCGCATCGAGGAACTCGCCTGGGATGAGGCAAGCCAGGCGCGTGTTCTGCTGGACAGGGATACCGCCCGCGCCACCTACGCGCTCCTGTCCAGCAAGCGCGACCAGGCCTTGCTGGAGGAGCGAGAAACCGCGAGCAACGGCCCGGTGCAGATCGTTGACCCGGCTTCGCGCGCGCAGTCGGTTTCGAGGCTGGGCATCAGGCTGCTGCTGGCGTTCTTGCTGAGCCCCCTTCTCGGCGTGGCGGTGATCCTGGTGCTGCATTCGATGCAGGATACGGTGCACAGCGTGGCCGATGTGGAGGCACTGCTTCATATCCCCGTGTACGCCGCGATCCCCTCGCTTCGCGTACGGCAACTGCCTGGCACTGTCGCGGGCAGGCCAGGGATGTCTGAGCCCTACGAAATGCTGCGCGCCAGCCTGCTCTACGGCCAGGGCGCGCTTGGTTCTCGGCTGCTCGCAGTGGCGAGCGCGGCGCCTGGCGCCGGCAAGTCCACTGTTGCCGCGAACCTTGCCGCAACGCTGGCCAGGGACGGCCACAATGTTGTGCTGGTGGATGCGGACCTGCACCGGCCCTCCCAACACAGGCTCTTCGAGTTGAAAAACGACAAGGGACTCTTGACTGTCCTGCGCGGGCTTTGCTCGCTGCAAGAGGCGCTTCAGCCCACGCGATGGGAAAGGCTCAGAGTGCTCACCACCGGGCCCCTGCCGCGTAATCCTGCCGCGCTGCTGTCGTCGGAGCAGATGCGCATCCTCACGGCTTCGCTCCAGGGGCTCGCGGACGTGGTGTTGTTCGATACCCCCGCGGGTGGGGCCTTTGCCGATGTCTTCTACATCGTGGCTCTCACGCGCAATGTGCTGCTGGTCACCGCCGCTGGGCAGTCCTACTCCGATTCCGAGGTCGCTTTCCGCGATCAGTTGCTGAGGATGAACGCGCGCCTGGTAGGCAGCGTGGTCAACAAGGTGCGGACCGAGCGCGATGGCCGCTATTACTACTATTACGGCTACAGGCAGCGCACTTCTGGCCGGGGCGGCGACGGCAGACCCGATGACACGGGCGAACGATACGATTCCGCCCTGAGGCCAACGCGCACAGCGCTTCCGGCTGCCATCCAGCAGGCGGGTGGCGACCCCTCAGGTCAGTGGGACGACAGTGAGGCCATCCCGCCAGCGGAACCGGCGGGCCAGGAGACAAGTGGAGATGGATCGTGATCTTGGCCCGCGCAGACAGCAACTGAAGACCTGGATTGCTCTCTCGGCGCTCGTGTGCTCGTTCGCGTTTGCCTATTGGCCCGTGTTCCAGCGCTGGTGGCACGAGTGGATGAGGCCTGGCGGATACTATTCCCACGGCCCGCTGGTGGCGGCGATCGCGCTCTGGCTCGCGTATGCAAGGGGACGTGAGTCTTTTCTTGCGTCCCCGCAGCGCGGAGATGCGCAAAGAAGGGTGCCCTTCCCCGCGCTGTTGGGCGGCGCGCTGCTCGGATTCGGCCTCTTGCTTTACGTAGTGTCGCTGTGGGTTGAGTCTGACCTGGTGGCCTCGTACTCGATCTTCCCCCTGGTGGTGGGCGCTTTCGCCATCGTCACCGGCAGGCACGCGAGCCGATCAATGCTGTGGCCCTTGGGGCTGCTCGCCTTTGCGATCCCGCTGCCCGGGTTCGTGTGCGACGAGTTGACCTTTCCACTGCAAGACATCAGCGCAAGGATGGCAGGGGCAGGGCTGTGGGCTCTGGGGCAGCACCCGCAGGCCTACGGCACGCACCTAGTGCTGCCGCACTTCGAAATGCAGGTAACCACGCAGTGCAGCGGGATGAAGACGGCGCTCGGGCTGCTGTCGCTGGCAGCGATCGCGCTGCTGGTCATTCGCGCTCCGGCCTGGAAGAAGCTGCTGCTGTTTGTCGGTGCAGTGCCGGTGGCGCTGGTGGTGAATGCCGCCCGCCTCATCCTTGTGGGCTTGGCGGGGAACCTGTGGGGCGACCAGATGGGTGAGGTTTTCCACCGCTGGGCGGCATTCGCTGTCCTGGCGGTCGCATTTCTTTGCGCCGCGGTGCTGGCGAGAACGTGGAGATTGGCGTGGAAACGCGCAGCCTGATGGTGGCGGCCCTTCTGTGCGTAGTCGGCAGCCTGCGAGGCCTGGTGCAAGCCCCGCCGCCATCGAGCGCAGGCACGCAGGAAGCGCCACCGCGCCTGCCGACGGTGATCGGCCCGTGGAAAGGCCAAGAACTGGCGGTGCCTGCCTGGCTGCATAGAGAGATTCCCGCCAGCCGAATTGTGAGCCGCATCTATCAGAATGGCCGGGGACAGCAGGTACACATCTACTTCATCACGTCCACCAAGCCGCAGGCCTTTCACCGCGCCACCATCTGCTATCCGGGCCAGGGTTGGAGAATCGAGGGTCGCCGCCTGCTCGCGCTCGCCAACGGGCGTGCAACGGCGGAGGCCCTGGTCGTGAATCGGAAGGGGGTCCGGATGGCGACCCTTGGGTGGTACCAGAGCGGCAGGCGAGTGACGCCCAACGTGAACGTCGCCAGATTGTGGCTGCGCCTGGGCAGGCTGTTGCACAATAGTGCGGATCCCGGACAGTTCGTGCGTCTTGCCACGCCCCTCTCGCCCCAAGTGGGCTCCGAGGAAAGCGGCCTTTCACTGCTCACGGGCTTTGCGGACCGGCTGTTGGCCGCGCTCCACAGCCAGGGCGCGAAGGAGCCCTCGCCATGAACACCAAGGCGCGCATGGCAAGGGACGCAGGCACGCTCTTGCTGTCGCGGCTCGCGGAGGGGGTGATATCCTTCGTGTTCTCGGCCTGGACGGTCCGGCTGGTGTCCAAGGAGGAGCTTTCGCTGTGGCCGGTGCTGGGGCTGCTGGCCGGGTTTTCGGCATCTCTGGCGGGGCTGGGGCTGCCTATGGCCGGCGTGCGATTGATTCCTGCGCACCTGGCCAGGGGTGAGAGAAAAGAGGCTGCGCGCATACTGCGCACCAGCCTGGCATTGCACGCGAGCTTTCTGTTCGCCCTTTGCGTGGTGCTGGTGATGGGCAGCCGCTTGGTGTCCCGGCTGATGCTAAAAACAGACGACTATTCCGTTGCGGTGGCAATGCTGGCGCCTGGGATGTTCTTCGGGGCCCTGGGCACTCACCTTGGGTTCTACTTGCAGGCCACCGGCGGTTTCAGGCAAATCAGCATCAACCTCATCGTGAGAGGGCTGGCAACAGCGATTGCGGCGCCGCCGCTCTATCTGTGGCTCGGGTGGAAGGGCGTTCCGCTTGCCCTCGCCTTGGGCCCTTTCCTTTCCAGCACGCTGGCGCTGCTGTACTTGCGGCGGCTGGTGTGGGGCGTGCGCGAGTTTGAGCCTGCAGGCAGTCTGGTGCGCTTTTCCTCCTCTTACTGGGGCACTTCGCTGATCACGTTCGCTCATACGAACGCCGATTTCCTGCTGCTGGGCGTGCTCACCAGCCCCAAGCAGATGGCCCCCTACTTTGTGGCCTATCGCTTCATTGCCTACCTGTTCGAGTTGTCCCACGCGGCTTTGACGGTCGCCTCAAGACGCGTCGCCGAGTTGCAAGTTGCGGGGCAGGCGCGCGTGGAAGCGGCATTTACGAAGACTTCTCGCTACCTGTTCGTGGTGCTCCTGCCTGTGTACGCGGGAGTGGCAGGGCTGTCGTGGCCGCTGATCACTCTGTACGCCGGAGGGAAATACCCGCAGGCGATCGCTATTCTGGCGGCGCTCTGCGTGTACGCATTCATGACGCTGTTCTTTGGTATGTACCGGCTCAACATCTGGGTGCGCGCAAGGCCGGTTGAGACCCTGCGACTTCAGACTGTGAGCACCATTCTGATGCTGGGCCTGACGGCCGGAGGCGTGGCGCTCTGGGGCGGGATGGGCGCAGCAGTTGGGCAAACGGCCGCCCTGGTGGCAGCGTCGCTGGTGGGCTGGCGGTCGCTTCGTCGGCTGATCAAGATTCAGTACGACGTTGCGGCTCTGAGGACAGCAACGCTGGCAACGGCCGCCATGTTGGCAGTCGTGCTGACACCCCAGTTGCTGAGTCGTCATCCGGCTGCCGTCATCGCTTATGCGCTGTGTGGTGCGCTGACCTACTTTTGCCTGGTTGCGCCGGCGATTCGCGAAGAGGACACGGACCTGATCCGCGGCGTGGTGCCAAAGGTTGCCTTTGAGCCGCTGGTCGGCCTGATCCGCCGGCTGGGCGGTGCCAAGCCGGCGCAGGGCGAGCCGAGGCAAGCAACGCCGGCCCAGCCTTCGAGAGCAGAGGGAACGCTGGATGGGACTACCCTTCGCTAACGCGAAAGCGCAGCGCGCACCTGTGTCCTGGGCCAGCGCCTGGCCCGAGGTCCTTGGCTTGGCAGCCACGCTGGCCCTGGCCGCGATGCTCACGTTCTTGCTGGGCAAGAACCTGCACTATTCAGTGGCTTTCGTTTTCGGGATCTGGGTGGTGCTGCTGGCGGTGATGAATCCACTGTTACTGTTGACGCTCTTCGTGGCGCAACTTCCTCTCGTGCCCCGCTGGGGGGAGGTCCTGGGGGTGCGCGTCCCGGACCTGATGACCCCGGTTGCCGTGGTCCTGGCTTTAGCCGCGCTTGCGCGCGCCCTGGCGCTGCGCCGACGCGACCTGCTGCGCCCCAGGCTGTTGGACGTGTTGATACTTCTTTTCCTGGGAGCCGTATGGCTGTCAATCTGGCCCGATGACACGGCCCCGGCCCTGCAAAAACATTTCTTGCAAAGCATGCTGGTCCCGGCGCTCTTCTACTTCGCGGTCAGGTGGCTGGCACCCAACCGTCGCACCATAATCTCGCTGCTGGCTGCGCTGTCCCTTTCGGCGATCGGCCTGTCGGTGGTGATGCTGATCGAAGCAGCGGCGAGGCGAAGTATATTCTACTCCGACGTCTCTGCCCAATATGCAGTCGGCGGGCTCTACCAGCCCGGCGCCGCCCTTGGTGGCCCCACACTTGCGGGAGCCTTTCTGGCCGCAGTGCTGCCGCTTTATCTTTACTTTGGCAGGCTCAGCCCCAATGTCGTCGTCACCGATCAGCGTTACGGCCGCTTGGCCTCTTGGGCACAGGTCCTTTCGCCGTTCGCGGCGATCGCTGCGCTCCTTGGCATCGGGATCTGCCTGGAGCGCGCCGTATGGGTGGGCGCCGCTGTCGGGCTGCTGGTTTGTGTAACCGCGAAATGGCTGCGCGCGCGGGCGCTGATGGTGCTTGGCTTGGCGGTTTTCGTGCCGCTGGCACTCTGGGTTTTTGCGGGCGACGCGTGGCTGCACCAAAGAGCCCTCGAGACGGACAACCTCACCGACCGCATGAGGATGATAAGGGGGGCAATCGCGGTGCTCGGCTCGGAGGAGTGGCGGCCGACGCTTGGGATCGGACTGGGGCATTTCTCCCAGATAGGCTACCGATACATGCCTCCGGTGTCGCGCTTCGAGGACGATCTGCCGGAGGCTGACATGGGCCGGCCTATCCACAACGATTATTTGAACGTAGCGGTCGAAACGGGGATCATCGGCGCAGCGGCGTTCTATGCGCTGGTGCTGGTCATACTCTTCCAGTTTGCGAAGTTGCTGTGGCCTGCCGGCAAGGCGCGGGCGAGGCCGAATCGCGGGCAGACGGTTGATAAACCCCTCATCATTGTCCTCTTCGGCGCGGTCCTGTCGGTGCTCTCGCTGGCAATATCCCACAACACCCTGAGCGAAGCCCAATTGATGGCGCTCTTCTGGATACTCGTGGGCCTGGTGGTGAGTCAGCGGACACGCCCCATTGCAGAGGAGGTCCCTCGTGGCGCAGCGGGGCGATAGATACGATCTCTGCTTTTTCTCACCGGGCTGGTGCACCGTCCCATTGCTGGCCGGCCGGGCTGACGATATGTCCGTAGGAGGGGCGGAGGTGCAGGTGACGCGCGTGGGAGCGGCCCTGGCCCGCCGCGGGCTGCGGGTGTCCTTCGTCGTTCTCGACGTGCCCGAGGCGCGCGGCCTTCCTGCGCCTGAGCCGGCGATCGGCTTGTTCACTGCCTATCAGCCGGGGAGAGGCCTGCCGGTATTCCGTTACTTCCTGCACACTGTTCCCCGGCTCTGGGGCGCTCTGCGAAACGCGAACGCAGCCGCGTACTACGTGCGCGGCGCCGGAGGCCTGGCCGGGGTCATAGCCCTGTTTTGCCGGCGCAGCGGGGCAAAGTTCATATTCGCAGTTGCCAATGACCACGACCTGGACGCCGATCCCGTCCTGGGGCGGCGGGACCGGCTGCTGTTCCGGCTGGCGCGCCGCCGCGCCGACGCCATCGTGGTGCAGACGCGCGCTCAGGCAGAGAGGCTGGAGTCTCTGGGCCTGCGAGGAGTTCTGATCCCGAGCGCCTGCGAAATCCCGGAGCAGGTGGGCAGCGATCTTGGCAACCCCACTGTGCTCTGGGCGGGCCGGGGGCGCAGTGTCAAGCGGCCCGAACTGTTCGTCGAGTTGGCGCGCCGGCTTCCGGAGGTCCGGTTCACGATGGCACTTGGGGAGATGCTCGGCGACGAGGCGCTTTACCGAAAGGTGCGGGCGGAAGCGCTTGCGCTGCCGAACGTGGAGTTCGTGGGCGAGGTCCCATTTGAAGAGATGCCTGCCATGTACGCGCGCACCTGGGTGCTGGTGAATACCTCCGAAAGTGAGGGCTTCCCCAACACCTTCCTGGAGGCCTGGGCGAGAGAGATCCCCGTGGTGGCGGCCGTTGATACGGACGGTCTGCTATCCAAGGGCGGACTGGGATTCTACTGCACGTCGGTTGACGAGATGGCCGAAGCGGTGCGGCGGCTGTGGAGGGACACGGCGCTGCGCTCCATGATGGGCCGGCGGGGGCGCGATTATGTGGTCGCCCGGCATTCGGTCGAAGCTGCGACGGATCGCTATCTCGATCTGCTAGCCATCCTGGGTGTAGTGAATGGGCGAGCCGTTGGAGCGCGGCCCACGTGCGCGGGGGTGGCCCTTCAGGGCCACCCTGAGGGGGCCCCTCAGGGTCGCCGAGGGGCGAAACGATGAGCGGGTTCCGCACCATTGGCGAGCAAGAGAGGGAGCGATTCGACGCCTTCGCAGAGAAGGCGAACGGTCATCCCTGTCAATCGTTCGCCTGGGGCGAGGCGGATCGCATTCGAGGCTGGCAGCCGGTGCGCGCGATGTTCGAGGAAGACGGGCGCATCGTTGCCACCCTGGTTGCCTTGAGGAAACCCTTGGCTCGCTTTTGCCTGATGGATGCCATGTTCGGCCCGGTTGCGGACTTCTCGGACGACGAAACGGCGCGGAGAGTGACGCGCGCGTTGGGGGAATTCGCGCGCCGGCAGCGCGCCCTCTACCTGAGGATCAACCCGGAGGCCGAATTGCGGGGGAGCCTGGCGCGAATCCTGTTCGAGGAGGGCTTTCGACCCGCGCGCAGTGAGTGGCGCTATAGTTGCACGATCGCGGTTTCGCTCTCGGAGCCCCTGGAATCTATCCATGCACGCATGGAGAAGCGCGCGCGCGAGGCAATCCGGCGCGCGCAGCGGCTGGGAATAGAGGTCAGCGCTGTGCAGGATGGGCCTGACATCGAGGCGTTTCTCGAGATCTATCAGGACACTTGCAGGCGCAAGGGCCTGCCGGCGGCCAGCGCGCGCTACCTGCGGTCGCTTTGCGAGAACAATCACCTCAACCGGCTCTTTCTCGCACGCTGCAATGGTGCGCCCGCGGCTGCCAGTGTGTGCTATACCTTCGGCCGGCGCATCGTGGGAGCCTTCGGGGCCAGCGCGCACCCTTGCCCGCCTGGGGCCGGCACCTATGTCGAATGGCAGGTGATGCGCTGGGGCAAAGAGCACAGGTTCATCGAATACGACTTGGGCGGTATTCCGTGCAATCCGCGGCCGGCGGATGACCAGTGGGGCGTGTACTTTTTCAAGCGCAGCCTCGGCGGGCGCACCGTTCAACTGGTGGGGGAGTACGAGCGCTGCGTGGTCCCCGCGCTGACCGGGGTGTTCGGGCGCTTGATCGGGGCGCGTTCGAGACTCAAGCGGCGGCTTTCTCGCGTGCGGGTGGGCGATGAATAGGTTTCGCGTCGTGGATCAACGTGAAAAGGAGCCCTTCGACGCTTTCGTGCAGCAGGAGGGCGGCCACGCCTGCCAGGCCTTTGGTGGTGGCGAGCCTGAGAGGGTGCGTGGTTGGCAGCCGCTGAACGCGATTTTGGAAGAGAACGGCCGCATCGTCGCTACCATGGTGGCCTTGAGGAAGCCCCTGGGCAGATGGCGCCGGTGGTGCCTGATGGACGTGATGAACGGGCCGGTGTCCGACTTCTCGGACGAGGCGGCGGCGCGCCGCGTGATATGGGCTGTCGCGCAGTTTGCCTGCGCTCAGGGCGCCTTGAGCTTGAAGATCAACCCCTTCGTCGAGAACAGCGAGGGGTTGCAGCGCGTCCTGGCAGCGGAAGGGTTCCGCCCGGCGCGAAGAAGGTGGCGATACCGCGTCACCTTGCGCATTTCGCTGGCCGAACCGATCCAGAAGATACTTGCCGGGATGGAGCCGAAAACGCGCCGCTACTTGCAGCGGAACGATGGGCAGGGCGTGCAAGTCAGCGCGGCGCAAGACCAGCAGGACATCGAGGATTTCGCTAATTTGTACCTGCGCACCTGCGCGCGCAAGGTCCTCACCGCGCGCAGCCCGGAGTATCTTCGCGTGCTCTGCGCGGATGGACAGCGCACGCGCCTGTTCGTCGCCCGCACCGGCGGAGTGGCTGCCCAGGCGCTGCTGACCTACGCGTTCGCCGGGCGCCTGGTGCTCTCTTATGCAGGCTCCGATCACCCATGCCCGCCGAACCTTGGCAGGTACCTGTACTGGTGGGTGATGCAGTGGGGCAAGGAGCACGGTTTTGTGGAGTATGACCTGGGAGGCATTCCTGCCAATCCGCAGCCGGGACACAACCAGTGGGGCGTGTATCTTTTCAAGCGCTGTTTTGGGGGACGGAGGGTCGAACTGATGGCGGAGTACGAGCGCTGCATCTTGCCCGCGCTGACGGGAGCAGCTGGGCAACTGCTCGACATGTTCTCGAGGCTGAAGCTGCTGCGTTCGCCGCGCAGAGCCCCCAGCGACGTGCCCTCGGAGGTGAACGCATGAGCCAGAACGATACGCGGACGAACCATGCGGTGCAGGGCCGCACGAAAAGCGCGCTGAGCGTCGAGGCGGTCGAGAGCCTCGAAGGCCTGGCTGCGCTGCAGCCTGAGTGGGCGGCACTGTGGGAATCAGCGCCCACGGCCACGCCCTATGTGGCGTGGGAATGGATGCACTGCTGGTGGCAAACGTTGGGGCGCCAGGGCAAGATGTTCAATCTCCTGGTTCGCGATGACGCAGGAAGGCTGATCGCCATCGCCCCGCTGATGCGTGTGATACGAGGGTGGAAGGGGCTGGGAGTGCGCGAAGTGCGCTTCGCCACGGATCGCGCAGATAGCGCCCCCGGCGACCTTGACCTGATGCTGGCGCCAGGCCGGGCCGAGGCAGCGTTGCGTGAGCTTCTTGTCTATCTATGCGACGACCCGTGGTGGGATCGGTTGTGGCTGGCGCGCATGCGGGCCGACAGTGAAAACCTGATGCTGCTGTGCGACATGGCTGTAGAACGCGGGCTCAGGGTGGAGATCAGGCAGCGATTGCCCGCGGCCTATGCGCGCCTGCCGCGCACCTTCGACGAGTACCTGGCTGGCCTGGGCACGAAGACAAGGAGCCGTGTCCGGCAGTGGCGCCGCCAATTCACAACGAGACATGGCGGCCGCGCCAGCATGTGTGAAAATGCGGAGGAGGCCGACCGCGTCCTTTCCCATCTCATGAATTTCAAGGTTGACAGGATGCGTGAGAAGGGGCAGGCCACGCAGTTCACATCTGATCGCTATCGTGACTTCATGCGCATGGTATGCCGCGCATTCCACGAGCGCGGGGCACTGCGCCTGACTTACCTGGAAATGCAGGGCCGGCCTGTGGCGGGGATGATCGGGTTTGTTCACCGCGGAACATGGTATTCGCACGATCTCTTCTGGGATCCGGTCCACGACAAACTGGCGCTCGGCCACCTTGGCATAGTTCAGGCCGTCGAGGCCGCCATCGAGGAGAGGTGCGAAGTCAATGACCTGCTCCAGGGCGTGGCGCATCACAAGTCGCGTTTTGCCACTTGCACCAGGAATACGGTGAACGTGTGCATCTATCGTCCCACGCGCCGCAGTGTTCTGGTGGAGTGTTCCGCGCACGTGGCTGCTGCTGCCAAGCATCTGCTGCGCGGCAATGGCACCAGGCGCGGCCGCTCAATTGGGGAGCGGGCGCAGCCCATGGCAGTCAGGCAAGAGGCCCGCCCCGGGGGCGTGCGCGCGGCGCTGCGAACGATCAAGCGCTTTGTGGCCCCGATAGTCCGCGTCAATATCAGGACTGCGGTGCGCGCTGCGCTCAAGGACCAGCCCTCGACGTTGGTCGAACGGGCCGTGCCATCCCGGCTGGTGCGGGCTGAGGCGGCTCACCTTGAGCGATGGATCCACGTGTGTGAGGGCCGCTCGACGCAAGTGCCCGTCCGGGAGCGTTCGGTGTGGCCGTTGGAAGCCGACGAGCAGATCAGGCTCGCGTCAGGCCAGCAGGCCTGGTGCGCGCTCGTTGGCGGAGCGCCGGTGTCGGTTGTTTGGGCCGGGGCAGGCACCTTCAGTTCTCGCTTTCGTACTCCATGCCGCCTGAGGCTCGGACCCAGGGACGCATACATTTACTACGCTTTCACACTTCCGGAGTTTCGCCGGCGAGGCCTGTACACCGCATTGCTCTGCTTGATCAAGGAGGAGATGCAGGCGCGCGGCGTGGACCGCATATATGCCGTGGCATGGCATCGCAACCTGCCCTCGATCCACGCGCTGGAGCGGGCAGGATTCGAGCTCTGCGCCACGATCGTTGTGGTCCGCTTGCTTTCGAGGTTCGAGTTCGCGCTCGTGCTGCGCCGCCGAAAGCGCACGCAGCCCGCAGGCCGAGCCGAACAGAGTGAAGGGCCGCAAGGGGAACCGTGAATCTGCCGGCCCGGGCGAGAACGAAGGGCGACGAAGATGGCCGCCGCATTGACGATAACCATTGACACGGAGCTGGACAACGAGTGGACGCCTGATGCGCCGAGAACGGACGGCAACCTGGAGCGTCTGCCGGAAATCCAGGAACGCCTGCGGGCGCTCGGCGCAAGGCCCACATTCCTTGTGTCTTACGGGGCCGTTACCAGTGCCAGGGGCGAACGCATCGTGTCCGAACTGGGGCGCAGCGGAGAATGCGAGATCGGGGCCCACCTGCACCCCTGGGAAACCCCTCCGCTTACTCCACGGGAGAAGGGGCGCTGTGCGCGGCACGAGTTTCCCCATCGTCTCGAGAGCCCCGTTCTGAGGCAGAAGCTAGGGTGCCTGACGGAGGCTATCGCTTGGACTATCGGGCGGCAGCCGGTTTCATACCGCGCGGGCCGGTGGGGCATGGACGGGCGGGGCATTGCCCTGCTCGAGGAATTCGGATATCTGGTGGATACTTCGGTCAGCCCGCTGATCTGCTGGCACGCTGGTAACTGCCCGGGCAGCGCCGGCGATGGCCCGTGTTTCAGGCGCGCCCCCGTGCATCCCTATTTTCCCGGCCGCTGCGACATCGCACAGTCCGGCGAAACCAGCATGCTGGAGGTGCCCGTTTCCATCCGCCTGAACCGCGGCGCAGGGGCGTTGCACGCTCTGTACAGCGGCCTTCCTTCGCGGCATCTGATCGCCCGCGGCCTTCGCAGGTGCGGCATTGTGAAGCCGGTGTGGATGAGGCCCACATATTCGAGCAGCACGCAGATGATCTGGCTCGCCCGCACTCTGCTCGGCGAGGGCGTTCCGGTGCTGAACATGATGTTTCATTCCAGCGAACTCGCCGTCGGCACAAGCCCTTATGTTCGCAGCCAGCGGGGATTAGCGCGCATGTGGGAGCGAATTGAGACAACGGTGCGTCACTTGCTGCACGAGATGCGGGTTGTGCCGCTGACGCTGAGCGAATTCCGCAATCATTGGATCGGGCAGCAAAGCAGAGAGGCGGCGCGCCGATCCTCGGGCGCGGGGGCACGGAGGCCGGCATGCTGACCAGCCGCGCGCCGCTGACCGAGCGGGGGTCGGGCCATCCCCAAGAGCCGGCCGGGGTAGCCTTCGTGATTACCAGGCTTGCTGCGGGAGGCATGGAACGCGCGGTGCTCGACCTGATCAGCCGGCTCGACCGAGGGCATTTCCGCCCGCTCGTCTGCTGCATCAAACCCCGCCGCAGTGACGGCGGCGATGGTGGGCCGGCAGCGCGCGTTTTCCCGCCCGAGGCTGAGCAGGCGCTGGACGGCGTGCCGGTTTACGAGGGATTGTCCGCTTCGAAGTTGGATTTCAGGGCGCTCTTGCGACTCGTCCGGATTTTGAGAAAGCACCGGACAAAGGTCGTTTTCGCGGTGGGAGGCCGCGATGCGCTTTTCTGGGGGCCGCTTGCAGGCAAGCTGGCGCGCGTGCCCGTGATCGTGGGCGCATTGCACTCGATGCGCCCTGGCATGTTATTGTGGCCCAACAGGCTCCTGCTGCGGCGGGCCGATGCGGTGGTTGCGGTGGCTGAGGGCCTGCGCGGATACCTGGTGGACAAGGAACGGATCCCTGCCGAGCGCGTGGTGGTGATCCACAATGGCATCGAGCCCCGGAGCTTCTCAGCGCCCTCCAACGGAGGTGCCCTCAGGGACGCGCTGGGCCTGCAGCCGGGCGCGCCGCTGGTGGGAATCGTGGCCGGCCTGAGGAGGGTAAAGAGCCACGAGACATTCCTGCAAGCGGCGGCGCTGGTAGTGCGCGAGTTTCCGGAAGCGCGGTTCCTGGTCGTCGGCGACGGCCCCGAGCGGGAGCGCCTGGAGCGGCTTCGGCATGAATTGGGACTGGATGAAGCGGTCATCTTTCTCGGGCACAGGACGGACGTGCCGGAAATCATGTCGGCGCTCGAGGTGTTCGCGCTCACTTCGCGTTCGGAGGCTTTCCCGATCTCGGTTCTGGAGGCGATGGCGGCGGGAAAGCCGGTGGTGTCAACCAACGTCGGCGCTGTGGGCGAGGCCGTGGTTGATGGAAAGACGGGCTACCTGGTGCAGCCCGGTTCTGTGGAAGCACTGGCGCGAGCGATTTGCGAACTACTGCGACATCGCGAGCGGGCCAAAAGGATGGGCCTGGCTGGCAGAAGCCGAGTCAGATCGTATTTCACGCTCGAGGCCACTGCTGCAACCACGCAGCGGCTGCTGCACATGCTGCTGCGGCAGAAAGGCGCATTGCCTCGTGGGGAAACGCCGGTCCGCGTTGACCTCGTTGCAACCGAGGAAGGTTTCCTGTCGCTTCGGCCCGAGTGGGAGGACCTCCTCGGCAACAGCGACGCCGACAACGTATTTGTCACCTGGGAGTGGATGTGGGCCTGGTGGCAGGCATTCCGCGATGGAAAGCGGCTTGCCATCCTGGCAGCCAGGGAGCCCGATGGCAGGCTGCTGGGCATTGCGCCCCTCTATGTGCGAAAAGCCCGGGGGCCGTGCAAGGTCCCCATGACGGAATTGAGGTTCCTGGGAACTGGCGAGCGGCCCGCCCCCGACTTCCTGAACATTATTGCCGTAAGAGGCATGGAGAAGCGAGTGGCAGACGCGGTATTGGGGTTCCTGAGGGCGCAGCCCGGCTGGGACGTGTTGACCTTGACCGACGTGCTGGATGGTTCCCCGGGGCTTGCTGCGCTGACCGATGCAGCCAACAGCCAACGCTACCGCACCTGGGCCAAGCCCAGGTCGGTGTGCCCGTTCGGCCCGCTTCCGGCGGACTGGGATGCCTACCTCGCTGGGCTGAGCAAGAATACGAGACAGAACGTACGGCGTCGGGCGCGGCGCCTGGCGGAGAGCCACCAGGTGCGCTTTTTCCGCTGGGAAGAGGAACGGGCCCTTGAGGAGGGCATCGAATTGCTGGCACGGCTGCACGTCCAAAGCGTCGGCTCCCGCACTCGCGCGCACGGCTTCTCCGACCCGCGCTGCCTGCCTTTTCTAAAGGCGGTGGCCGCGTTGTTCCGCGACGCCGGTATTCTGCGGCTCTACGCCCTGCAGGTCAACAGTAGCGTGGTTGCGATGCAGTGCTGTTTCCTGCACAGGCGTACCCTATACATCTACCGTTCGGGTTACGACCCCGAGTGGGCGTCGTGGCGGGTTGGCACGGTTTCCACCGCCTTTGCGATCAAGGCAGCGCTAGACGATGGGGCAACCGGGGTTGAGATGCTGAAGGGGGATCACTTGTACAAGTACCAGTGGGTGAGCGGGAAAAAGCGCACCGGAAACCTGATGGCTTTCAATGCCACGGTCAAAGGCAAGGCGCTGCACGCTGCTTGCCTGTGCATTGAGCGAGTAAGGCAGTGTGCGCCTGATCCACTGCGGCGCGCCTGGCGGCTGCTGCGCCGCCGCCCGCCCGCCGGAACGCACGCAGTAGCAGAGGAGGGAGGCAAATAGGGCCTCGTCTGCTCGATATGCTTTGCTGCCCGATGGACGGTGCATGGCCGTTGTTGCTCGAGCGCGTGCGAATGCGGGAGGGAGCGCCGCAGGGCGCGTGCTCCAGCGCGGGCGAGATAACGGAGGGCCTGTTGCGCTGCTCTGCCTGCGGCAGTTCATTCCCGATAGTTGAGGGCATCCCCGCGCTCCTGCCGTCCGAGCGGTTCTACCGCGAAAACTGCGCATACCCGGATCAAACGAGCGAACGATTGAAGAGAGATGAGCAGGCCGCCACATATGAGGAGCGCCTCTCGCCATCGTACACGCGCCTAGAGCAGTCGCTGACCCTGAAGGCCATGCGGCTGAAGCCGGCAGATGTGGTCCTTGAGGTGGGAGCTGGCACGGGCCGGCTCACTGACTGTCTTATGGGTCACTGCCGCGAGATTGTGGCCGTAGATTTCTCGCTGGGCTCGCTGCAGTACCTGGCTGAGCGGCTGAGCGGCGCAACTCGCATTGGCGCACATGCTCCCACGCTGGTGCATCCCGTGCAAGCCGACATTCGTTTCCTGCCCTTGCGGTCAAGAGCCTTCTCCAGGGTCTTGGCGGGCGAGACCCTGCATCATCTGCCGGGTGAGGCGGCCCAGAGGGGAGGCCTGCAGCAACTGGCGCGCAGCGTTCGTCCGGAGGGACTAGTTGTGGTTTCGGCCTATAACTACCCTCAGCCGGCAAGGGGCAACGGGGATCGTGGCCGCCGCATGGAGCGTGAAGGGTTCCACGCGGGCGGTGCGATTTACTACCGCCGGTTCGAGCCGGAGGAATTGGTGCGATTGCTTCAACCTTTCTTCCGAGTGGAAAAACTTTGGGGGTTTTACATTTCCAGGCTCGACGCGCTTGGCGGCTTCGGCCTGGCACTGAACCGCGTTCTTGCGGCGACCAGGTTGGGGCTCAGGTGGGGCCACTATCTGGTGGCCCGGTGCGCTGTCGCAGAGGAGGATGGGAGGCATGAAAACGGCTAACGGGCTGCCGCCTGCGGTGCTGTTGGACATGGATGTGCAAGGGGTTGCTGTCGCGCGCAGCCTGGGGCGCAGGGGCATCACGGTATGGGCCCTGGATGCCTCTGCCGACCGCTGGTCCCTGCACTCGCGCTACTGCCAGAGAATGAGGATTCCCAGCCTGACAGAGGGCGACGGGCCACTCTTGGAAGCGATGATCGGCCTTGGCCGCAGGCTGGGGGACGCGGTGCTGTATGGGCTGCATGATGACTACGCGGCTTTCATCGCGCGCAACCGCGATCAACTGCAGCGCTGGTATCGCATTACCCATGCGCACAGGGCGGCGGTGGAGACGGTGATTGACAAGCGCCGCCTGGCCATGTTGTGTCAACAGGCAGGAATCCCGATCCCGCGCACCTGGGCGCCGCGCGGTGAAGACGAGGTGCGCGCCATCTCGCGCCAGGCGCCCTTCCCATGCTTGCTAAAGCCTGCCTATTCTCGCTCCTGGAGAACCGCCGCTGCCGAGCGAGTCGTGAAGGGGGCGAAAACGGTGCGCGTTGGGTCGGCGGAGGAGCTGGTCGCTGAGTGGCAGCGCCTGTCGCGGCTCGGCTGTCCGCTGTTGATTCAGGAACTGATTCCTGGCCCTGACCATAACCTGTACACTTGCAGCGGCTACTATGGCCAGGACGCAGCTCCTCTCGCGCAGGTGGTGGGCCGGAAATTCCGGACCTTGCCGGTGCATTTCGGCGTCGGGACGTTGTTGGAAACCGTGTTTCAGCCCGAGGTGGCAAGCCTGGCCCGGCGCCTGGCGCGCGCATTGAACTATCGCGGTAATCTGGGTGCGGAGTTCAAACTCGACCCCCGAGACGGGCGCTTCAAACTGATAGAGGGCAACGCCAGGTTCGGCCTGTGGGCCGGGTTTGCTGGCCACTGCGGCGTGGATCTTGCCTACTGCGCCTATCGCGATGCCATTGGTGCACCGGTCTCGTTCCGCGGGCCTTATCCCACAGGCGTGAGATGGCTGCATCCGAAGTGGGACCTGGATGCGGTGATCGAAATGTGCAAGAGGCGGGAACTCGGCCTGGCCGATTGGCTGCGATCCCTGACAAAGGTTCGCAGCCTGGCAGGTTTTGCCTGGGACGACCCTGTGCCGTTCCTGCACTATTGCGTTGATATCGGGCGCGGCCTCGCGCGGCGCACCGCCTACAGGACTGGGAGGTCGGCGGCGAGAAGCGCTCTCCGAGATACCAGGCCGGCCGTTACGCGGGGCCTTGACTCGCACATCGGCGCTGCTGTCGGTAAGCCACGGCCCACGACGCAGGACTGGAGGAGCCGTACGGATGGCTAACCGGCTGCCGCCTGCGGTGCTGTTGGACATGGACGTTGCAGGCCTGGCGATTGCGCGCAGCCTGGGGCGCAGGGGCGTCGAGGTGTGGGCGCTGGACCCGCGGCCCGACCGCTGGGCCATGCACTCGCGCTACTGCCAGAGAATGAGGATTCCCGGCCTGACAGAAGGCGACGGACCACTGCTGGAAGCGATGATTGGCCTTGGCCGCAGGCTCGGGGACGCGGTGCTGTATGGGCTGCATGATGACTACGTGTCCTTTATCGTCCGCCATCGCGAGCAACTGGAGCACTGGTACCGGATTACTCATGCGCACGATTGGGCGCTGGAGACTCTCATTGACAAGCGCCGATTAGCGGCGGTGTGTGAGCAGACAGGGATTCCGATCCCACGCACCTGGGTGCCTCGCGATGAAGACGAATTGCGGGCCCTTTCGGGCGAGATGCGCTTCCCCTGCCTGATCAAGCCGGCGTTCTCCCGCTCCTGGAGGACCCAGGCCGCAGAGCGCTTGGTGAAGGGCGCGAAAGTGGTGCGCGTTGGGTCCGGCGAGGAACTGCTGCGGGCGTGGCAGTGGCTATCCCAAATCGGTTCTCCCATGCTGGTGCAGGAAGAAATCCCTGGGCCCGACGTGAATCTCCACTACTGCATGGGGTACTACGGCGGAGGCGGGGCTCCGCTGGGGGTAGTCGTGAATCGAAAACTGCGGACGGTGCCCGCGCATCTGGGCCCGGGAACCCTGATGGAGAGCGTACTGCAGCCCGAGGTGGCCGGCCTGTCGGAGCGCCTCGCGCGAGCGCTGAACTACCGCGGCAATCTGGGCGTGGAATTCAAGCTCGACCCGCGGGACGGCCGCTTCAAACTGATAGAGGCCAACGCCAGATTCGGCTTGTCGGACGGCTCCGCAGGCGACTGCGGCGTGGACGTCGCCTACTGCGCGTATCGGGACGCCATCGGGGCGCCCGTCTCTCTCAACGGGCGCTACCGAACAGGTATAAGATGGCTTTATGGCGATAAGGATCTGGACGCCGTGGCCCAACTGCTAAAGGCGCACGAACTGGGACTCGGCGCGTGGCTCTTGTCCCTGGCCAGGGTGCGCAGCCACGCTGCCCTGGCGCTGGACGATCTTTCACCGTTCCTTCACTATTGCGGCGGAATCGCGCGCCGCTACATGCGACGCGCGCTGCGCAGCACTACGAGGCCGGGCTGAAGTGAAATTGACTAGGCCGAGGCCGCACCGCGTGCGTGCGACGTGGGATCTGCTGCGAGGCCCGCGGGGCATACGCATCTTATACCTGCATCGGGTGATTGATGACCATACATCGCCCGGCAGTGACTGGCCGCGGGCCATCGGCTACTTCACGCGCTCGCAGTTCGAACGGGCAATCCGCCGGCTGATACGCCGCTACGAGCCCATTAGCCTTGAGCGATGCGTCGAGTTGCTTTCATCGGGCGAGGACCCCGGCGCCGACCGCGTTGTGCTGACATTCGATGACGGCTACGCCGATAACCTGCGCAATGCCTGTCCCGTGCTGCGCGAGCTTAAGATCCCCGCTACCTTCTACGTTGCGAGCGGCCCGGTTCTTGACGGCAAGGCTCTGTGGTTCGACCAGGTATATGCGGCCTTCGCCGCGGCTTCGAGTGCAAGCATCAACCTGCCGTGGTTGGAGGGCAAACTGCCGCGCGCGCTGAGGGCGCGTCTCGCTCTCGCGCGGAGAGTGGTGGCAGACCTCAAGCGGCTGCCGGACAGTGAAAGGCGCGAGAGGCTGGCCTCGCTGCTGGACTTCCTCGAGTATTCCGGCCAACCTGGCGCGGGATACCGAATGATGACACCGGACGAGGTCAGGGGAATCGCTCGCGACCCGCTTTTTGCCATCGGGGGACACACCTGCTCGCACCCCATCCTCTCCACCATGCCGGATTCAGCCGCAAGGGACGAAATCCAGCGGTGCCGCGATGAGCTTTGCAGCGTGGTGGGAGAAGCCCCGCGCCACTTCGCATATCCCAATGGCAAGGAAGAGGATATTCTGCCCCAGCACGCGCTTTTGGTTCAGAGCGCCGGGTTCTTGTCCGCCAGCACCACCGTCGAGGGCCTCAATCTGCCCGGTGACGGGCTGTACAGCCTGAAGAGGACCTCTTTCCCCGCAGGCCGGGGAGGCCGTGTCGCGCGCCTGATCAAGCGCCCGTTCCGTCTGCCAGGGCTCTCGCGCCAGGGGCTGCGCGAGAGGCCCCAGCGAACAGCCCTTCGCTAAGACCCCAAGCTGCGGCGGCAAAGCGCATCTGCGCCGCGGCGCAGGCCTGCGCATCGCGGCCAGGGCTCGTTTGAAATCTCCGGCAGCAATGTGGAATGATACCTAAGGCTGCTCCACGCGGAGCAGGCGCCCTTCAGGAACAGGGCGAGATGCACGACGTAGGCCCGCACTAGCGATACGCGAGGGCCTACGGCATTTGTCCCGTGGCCGGCAAGGAATCCTTCGCCGGCAGATGGCAGGTGAGCAAGTGGGCAGTACATGGTTCCATCGCAAAGCAGCCGCGGTCTGCGCGCGCGGGTTGGCGTTCGGCGCGATTACGGGGCTCTTTCTCTCCCGCGGCCCACAAGTCTTCGCGGGGCCTTACATCAACAACTGGTGCATCATCGCCCAGGAGTCCGCTGATTCGTCTTTTCAGTTCGCGGCGAGCAAGTTCAAGGTGGTCTTCCTGGTGGAGTGGGAGCACTCCAAGGGTATCACCCAGGCCGCCAAACTGAAGTCTTACAATCCGAACATGATCGTGATGGCCTATGCCAATGTCCGCGCGGTGTACCCCAACGGCGGCAACTGGTCGGTGATAGACGGGGTTTACCCGGGGGTCCAGACGACCCTCTCATCGGACATCGGGGCGAATACCACCACGATCGCGGTGGCCGACGGAAGCGGATTCCCGACCAGCAACTTCTGGATCAAGATTGACAGTGAGATCATAGAGATAGCCAGCCGCAGCGGGAACACGCTGACCGTGAAGCCGTACCCGAACGACCCTCAGCCGGATAAGTCGGGCCGCGGCATCGCCACGATCTCGGGGGCTGCATGGCAGGCCGCTTCGCACGCCCACGGCGCCGCAGTGTACTGGCCGCACGAGGACTGGTGGCTGCACGATCGCGACGATGGCAGCAGGTTCGTCTATGGCCGCTATGGTTGGTATCACATGGATGTCGCCAGCCCGGGATGGAGAGAGGAGTTCGCCCGGTACGTCCTTTCCCGCCTGACCGCCAATTACGACGGAGCCCTTGGGGATGACTGCTGGCGCGATATCGCCTACACCCAGGGAACCGACCGGTTGACGCGAGTTTCGGACGGCACCTATGGGCACATCCCGGACGCCAAGGTGGCCTCCTTCCACAACGACCAGGCGGAGATGCTCAGGTACGTCAACGGCAGGTTCGGGTCGCGCTTGCTGTACTTCAACGGCCTGCATGGCGGCGGCACTTACACCGACTATCTGGCCGCGACCGATGGCGCGTGGCACGAGGAATTCCTGCACGGGGGCACAAAGCCGGTTGACTGGTTCCCGACCTATGCCGCCTGGCAGGAACTGCTGAACAGGCTGGTTTATACTCAATCAGTTGGCAAGACCATCACCTGCTACAACCGCTACTACGTGGTGCCTCCGGCGGACATTGAGCAGAAGGGACACTTCTTCAGCCTTGCGACCTACCTGCTGGGCTGCGGCCCGACCAGTTACTTCGACCACATTCAGGAGGGGCTGACCCTCGAAACCAGTTATTACCCGATCTGGGACGCCGCGATTGGCACTCCGACTGGTGGCTATTATCAGGCCGGCGGAGTCTATCAGCGCGACTTCACGAACGGCAAGGCGCTGGTGAATCCCTTCGACAGCGGCAACGCCGTGACGGTCACGCTCAGCCGCCCCTACCGCGTGGTGGCTTACGACGGCTCTCTTTCCGCTTCGGTCACAAGCGTCAGCCTTGCGACCAAGACGGGCGTGATATTGATAGGGTCGCCGGTTACGATGTCCGTCTCCACATCCGCCTCTCCTTCAACCGCTGCGCCGCAGACGATCATTGACTACACCGTAACCTACCGCAATACGGCGGCCTCCCCGGTCACCGATGTCGTCGTCTCCAGCCATGTCCCGTCCAATACAGATTTCGTAGCGGGAAGCGCCCGGCTCAACGGGTCGCCCATCAGCCCTGACCCGGTGACGGGCGATGGGGGCGTGGTGGTAAACGTGGGCAATGTCTCGGCCGGAGCCGAGGGCAATGTAACCTTCAAGGTGCGGGTCCGGTAGAATGGCGGCTGCGCTTGCCGATAGGCACGGTTCCGTGAGCTCCAACCCGCGCCCTGCGCAGTCGCCGTCTGGAGAGCGCGCTCCGTCAACCGCTTCGAGCGCGCGCTCGCGCCTGCGGTGAGGCGCCCTTGGGCGGTAGAGCCCCAAGTACGCGCGTCATTCTGAGGGGCTCCTCGTTGCCACCCCGGGGAGTTTCTTAATGGGTGCGGGCCTCCTTCCCGGTGTTCACACACAAGGCGAAGCGCGAACTGCTGCGTTCCTTTTGCGCCTGAGCCCTTTCTACACGCTTTGCGATACGCTACTCTAACCACAAAGGGTCTTGACAACGGGGCGCGTTCGGTTTAACATTACTACGGAGATTGCGGGGTAGAGCAGCCAGGTAGCTCGTCGGGCTCATAACCCGGAGGTCGCAGGTTCAAATCCTGCCCCCGCTACCACGCCAAAAGAAGAAGCGTCGCCTCCGGTGGCGCTTCTTTTCTTTTCAGAGCGGGTATACCCCGCTCTGAAGCCCAAAAGAGAACATTGGCTGTCAGCCGCCCCTGCGGCCGTCCTGGGGGAGATGTTGCCTGTCACGTCCGTGCGGCGGCCGCGGCCGCCTGGGTTGGGCTCTTGGTCGTCGAGTCCCACGCCGGGTAGAAGCCAGAAGTGCCCCTTGCCCGAACGCGACTCGGGGTCGTAGTCAATCCCGCGCAGGAAGGCGCGCACCACTGTGCGCTTCTCGTCAACCGTCCCCGCCTCTACGAGCCGTCCGAAGTCACGCACCGCGGCAAAGGCCCGGTCGGCCAGAATCTGGGCCTGCCGCTCGCGGTCCTGCTGCTGCGCCAGTGCTGCCTCCTGGCGCTCAAGCGCGACCATCTCGTCGCGCAGTTTCTCGATGCGCCGGTCCACGTAGTCGCGGTTGGTAGGCGTAATGTTGTCCAGCAGGTTGTCGATGGTCGTCTCGATGTCAGCCTTGCGCTGGCGCAGCGCGGCAAGCTGTGAACCGTCGTCCCTTCCCGCGCCTGCTATCTCCTGCTCGATCAGCCGACGCATCTTCTTCTCGGCGCCGCTGTCGAGCAGGCCATGGACGATGCTACCAATCTGCTCCAGAACCCAGGCTTCGATGAACTCCTGCGGGATCACCGCGCGCTGGCATACCGCATTGCCTTTCCCGACGTACCCGCCGCAGGCGTAATAGTATGTGAGCACCTGGGAGCCGTCAGTGCGCTTGCGGCCCTTGGTGGTGTGATAGCCCTGCCAGTTGTGCCCGCAGCGCCGGCAGCGGATGAGGCCGCTCAGGAGGTAAGGAGACGTGGCGCCCCGTCCGGAGCGGTAGAAATGGTCGCCCGCCTGTGCTCTCCGCTCCCCGCGCCTGCGTTGCGCCTCCTCGAACAGCGCACGGTCAATGAGCGGGGGATGGGCGTCCCGCGTCACCACCCAGTCATCGGGCCGGTTCTGCTCCGGTCCGCTGCCGTGGATGCCGTTGACGGCCTCGGCGCGGCCTTTCCTGATGCGGTGGAACCTGGCGAAGGTCAGGCGGTTCCAGCAGAAGTCGCCCGCATAGGCCGGGTTGAGCAGCATGTCGCGCACAGTGGTCATGCCCCACTTGTCGCCATGCTTGGCAGACCACATGCCGCCGCGGGGGGAGGGGATGTTCTGGCGGTTGAGGCGGTCTGCGATGCTCTTGAAGCCCAGGCCGTCGCGCACGTACAGGTTGAACATCTGGCGCACTACTTCGACTCTGTCCGCTGTGCTTGGCACCAGGCGGCAGCGGTCGCGCTTGCTCAGGGTGAGCGACTCGCCGCGGGGGACCTCACGTACCACTTTGCCATCCTCATCCAGCACCAGCTTGCTGCAATCGTGCTGGTAGCGCACCGCCATCAGGAACCGCCCGTCGGTGGAGTAGTAGGAGAGGTCGTAGCCATAGGGCGGGGTGCCTCCGCTCCACCAGCCCTCTCCGGCCCGGCTGAGCAGGCCCCTGATCGTAACCTTGGACAGGTCGCGCGACTCCTGCCTCGCCTGCCACTGCTTGACGGGGCGCAGCAGGTCATCGGTGTCATCGCCACTGAAGCCCTCGGAGACATAGACGATCTCGACTCCAGCCCGGCGAAGCAGGAAGCGGTAATGACCTGCCTCGTCGTTATCCAGCCTGCCGAAGCGCTTGACGTCGAAGACGAGCACGTAACAGAAGGGGCAGTCAGCAGCGCCCGCATCTGCGATCAGCCGCAGGAAGGCCTTGCGCTGGTCAGCGGTGGTGCCGCTGATGGCGTCGTCCGTGTAGTAGTCCAGCATCTCGAAGCCGTGCTCCTGGGCGTAGCGCTCGATGGCCTTGCGCTGGTCGCCGATGGACTGTTCCTGGCGGTCGGTGGAACGACGCAAATATCCGACTGCCGGACGGTACGCCTCGAACCTGTCATCAGTCACTGCTCATCACACTCCCTTGTCCCCAACTACGGTCAGTGATTCATCGCTCGAAGGGCGCTCGAAGTCAAGTGGATTATTGGCGGCAGGACTGGGCGTGGGGGCAGTTTCCTCGCCCTGGCGGGCCACCCGGACCGCCCACACGGCCAGCAGGCGCAAGGCGTCCGCAATTGCCGCGCCCTGTGAGCCCGTGGGCGGCGCATAGTCGGCTTCCAGGGCAGGGGCCGGCACCTCTGCGGGCCTGCGGCGCGCGCCGCTACTGGCCACAGTTTGCATCCGATTCCCCTTCACTCGCAGACGCTCGGCCACACGGACTCCTTCCACGCGCCCTACGTGACGTCGCCAGCGTCGAGAACCATGACGCCCACCTCTCTCGAGGCCGCGTCGAGGTGTGCCCGCACCCTCGCCAGCGCGGCTTCGACGGTCTCCCCCGGCTTGCAGAGTATGGGCATCACCATTGCCGGAGTCGCAGGCCCCAGGACCATCACCAGTATCCTCTGACCGCATGGGCACTGAACCTCGAACGGCGACGCGTGCATCACCGCCCCTGCTGGGACTTGCTCCACCAGGGGCCCTCCTCCGGCGCGTCTGCCAAGCACCAGATCTCCTGACTTCTTCCGCTCATCCACATCCTTCATGACATTCCTCCTGCGCTCTTGAACGCAGCCTTCGCTATCCATCTGCGGGGAAACCCCTCTCTGTCCACTCCCAGGCCCTCCGCTCGGCCTCTTCCGGCGTCATGCCGTCCTCGACGAGCATCTCCGCATAGTCGCGGACGGCCTTGTCTGCCCCCTCCGGTAGGGAGGAGGGGCCAGCCTTGCCAGAATGGGCGGCGGAAGAAGCGTCATTAGCGGCACTTGCGTCACGAGGGTCATCTGGGGCGTCCGTCGGCGGCCCTGCCGGTGACGCTATTTGTGACGCTTCGTCACGGGGAGCAGCAGTAGCGTCACGCTCTCCAGCGATTTCCTGGGGCTCAAGGCTCTCCTGGACGCTAGTGACGCCAATGACGGTATTTTGCGCCACCTTCTGGAGCCGCACTTTTCTGCGACCACCACTCCGGTCCACCGTCACTGTGATGCCGGCGGCCGCCAGATTGTGCCGCACCTCGTTGAGCCGCCTGGTGAGGGAGTGGGCCGCCTTTGGCCACGCTGAGGATTTGGTGTTCACCCGGTGTTGCGCCGCCAGCGCTTCCAGTTCGGCCAGTAACTCAGATGGAGTGCCTTCCCATTCAGCCTGCTTCTCCGTCAACTCCATCACCATCGCTGCAACCGGGCTGGCCTGCAGTGCCTCCTCATTGCGCGTCTCGGTGTTGCCCTCGTAGGCCGCCATGAACTCCTTCGCGAAGTGCCCCAGTGCCTTGGCGATTGCACACCCCCAGAGCGCCCAATCAGCCATGCGAGGGAGCTCAGACAAGTGTACCGACACGCGCAGAGCCATCGCCTTGGACAGAGTGTCGAAGATAGCTCCCAGTAGGCGAGGCCGTGCCTCGTCGAACTCTTTCCAGATGGCCTCCTCCGGCATACGCATCGATGGCTCTATCGGCTCCAAAGGGAAGAGGATGCACCGGTCGAGTAGGTCGGGCTTGTGAGCGGCGACGTTTACGCCGTTCAGTCCGATGCAGCGCCGGAACTGGTAGATGATGTCCTCGTCGTCACTGTACAACTCCCGCTTGCTGAAGCCCTCGCCGGTCACCGCGCGGCACAGGATGTCATTCACCCAATCCGGCAGGGCGCTGATGTTGTCGTAGAACGGTGCCCAGTGATGCGAGAGCTGCTGCACCAGTTCGGCAGCGTCGCGCGGGAAGCTCAGCACCGCGGCCGCCGAGGGGTCTATGAGCCGGCGAAGTACACAGAAGAAAGTCGTCTTGGCCGATCCCTGCGGCCCGTGCAACACCGGGATCGGATGGGGAACGTCGGGCACAAAGCAGCACACGACGTAGACCAGGAGCAGAAGCCCCTGCGAAGGGTCGCGAAGGTTCACGAAGTGCAGCAGATCACGCAAGTCGCCGCCACGCGCCGGGTCCGGCTGAGGCCGCTGGTGGGAATACCGTCGAAAAAGCATCGGCGGATCGGCCACAATCTCCCACCCCTCGGACGTGATCCTCACGGCTCGCCAGTCCCTGTCGGCTAGGTCGTACCAGATTGCTCCTTCGTTAACTGCCACCCGGTTATGTAGACGGCGTTCAGCCCCCTCGAAACAGGCTTTCGCTTCGAGTACGGTGAGCGCGGAGTTCAAGGCGTCAGAGTTGGCCGCCTTGCGCTCTCTACCCCAGAAACGCCCTGCCATCCATCCTTTGAAGTCTTTCGCGCGGCAACGCAGTATCTCGTAATGCTCCGACACCGGCACGCGCGCGAACGCATCCCCGACCTCGTCATGGAACAACTCGACCCCCTCGGCTTCGACCATGCCGACGAGCCGGTCGGCCTGGGCGCTTGGCTTGGGCGCTTGAACAACCTCTGTGGGCTGCTCGCTCTCGGCCTGCCCCGTGGCCTCCTCCTCAGCTGGGTACCGCGCGACACTTGCTGCAATCTGCCTCACCTCGTCTTGCGTCAACGGCGGGTCGCACCGGTGCTGGTTCTCCTCAAGCAGGGCAGCCTCGATCGCTTCTCGGCTCATTCCCCTGCGCCGCATCGACCCCGCCAGGCTGGTCAGCGTCTCGTTGCGTCTGCCCTCGGGGATTCGGTCGGTTACCACCTCGGCGTGAGGGGTCTCCAACGATAGCAGGCGGCGCTGCAGCGCCTCAGGCAGCGGCGTAGCCGGGCGCTCGTCAGCAGAGTATCCGGTTTCCCACGTGTAGGGCTTCCCGTTCGCGCCAATGGACGGCGGCAGAAGCACATATCCGCCGTCGGAGCGCACGTCAAGGCCAGAGCCTAGCCTGCCGGCAGAGCAACGAATCGTCTCGCCATCGAGGGCTTGGAAATGCAGATGCTGCCCTCCTCTTGGAGTCAGCACCGTCAGGGTCTCGTCGGTAATCCGTAGACTCGCGCGCAACTCGCGCCAGGAAGCCAGCCCCCCGTGGTCCTCGTCGCAGTCAAGCACTACGCGGCGGACAGGACCGCAGGCCATTCCGATGTTGGCGTTGGGCCACCGCCCCCACCACTCGCGAATCGTCGCTTCGTCGGTCGTCGCATCCTTGAACCCGTGAGAAGTCAGGGGAGCCTTGCCGACATCTTTCCCTTCGTGCCCGTACCCGCAGCCGCACTTGCCTTCTGTCGTCGGCCAGCAGCACGGAAACACGTGCCATCCGCGCGCGGCGTACCCCAGGGACGCCTCCAGAAGCGAAGGGGTCTTTGGGGTGCTCATTCCCGCCCCCCTTCCGCCACCGCGACGGCTGGCTGTTCCACAACCCGGCGTGCTGGTGCACGCCTCTCGGCTGAATCCCACTCGAGGAGAATTCCGAAGGACCCGCTGACGCTCTCGACGATCAGCCTTGCGTCCTCGCGTGTCAGCCTGCGCGAGGCGCGCGGTTGCCATACTTCAATTGTCTCGTCTAGGAATCCGACATTTGCATCGTTCATCGGTTGCTCCGAGGTCCGGGCCACGCGCCCATGTCGGCTCTGGCCCTGTTGTTGTCAGCCTCGGAGTCCCACCGATGGTGACAGATCTGTTCATCCCAAACACCCCCAGCGCTCCAATCACAGGAGTCGGTTTCGGACCACCTACTAGCCCACCAGGTCCTCCGGCCGTATCATGAACTGGTGGCTCTTCCCGGCCTTGATCGTCAGCCTCCGCTTCCCTCCCTTCACGCTCTCGCACGAAACCGCGAAGTCGAAGAAGCCGTGTTTCAGGCCTTCCTTCACTTCCCGCACGAGTTTCTCGATTGCCTCGTCCAGCTCGCTTCTCACGCCCGTCGCTTTTGGCACCACTACTGTTACCTCCTAAGTGTTGTGTATCAAAGCCTTCATGCTCTTGATCGTCTCGACAAAGGCAAGAGGCTTGACCGCGCCTTCGTTCCTGTAGAAAGCCAGCATCTCTGCCTTGCGCTCCGGCCTGTCCCTGAACACGAACACTGAACGCCGCCCCTCGCGCCGGACATCTTCCAGGTCGTATCCTGCGCACCGCAGAAAGCACGCAAGGTAGAAATCAGTCGTATCGAAGGTGCCCATTCTCCCAACCTCCTGGCCACCGCATTTCGCGTGTCGCATACACACTAAACGACACCCTCAAAAAAAGAGCGGCCTACTTCGCCGCGCCTGCTGAGAACAGGTCGGCATACAGCTCACGCTTCAACAGTCCCATCCGCTCTAGGCGGATGCGCATTGCTTGAGTGGAAACATTGAAGACTGACGCGAATTCCCTTGCCACCCAGCCGAGTACGATGTTCGTCAGATCTTCGTCCGGCAGGTCATAGCCTCTGGACCTCAAGCTGGTCAAGTCGTCCTGCCGGCAGCCTCGTGGATCCGTATCGCCAAAGTGACTATACCAGGCGTCGGTCACCAGGCGCGGCGGCATCAGCAGGCACGAGGAGAACTGATTCGCCTGCCACTCTATCGGTTTCTTCGCCATGCTCGTCCGGCACAAGATAGCCGGCAGCCGTCGCGTCTCGATCGGCAGCATTGGCTGCTGAGGATTCCCCGGCGCGTACCTCTTGTGCAGTCGGTCATGCCCGGCCTCATGTCCAAGTGTGAACCGGTATCGACCTTCTTGCTCCGGGTGTTCCTCTGGGTCGAGCGTCTGGTCAATCACCACCAGTCGCTCATGCGGTGAAGTCCCGCCAAGCACATCATCGTGTCCGCCAAGTGTCCGCACGTCGTCGAACTCCAGCGTGAACCCCAGGTACTTCTCAATCAGGTCTTCGATCGGCACAGGCGGCTCGACCAAGCCCCCCCTCGCTTGCTCGAGCTCTGCCCAGAGTCTGCCCGCTTCTGCCTCGATTGCCTCCTCCGAAAGGAAAGGCACCTTTACCCCAGCGACAACCGCCCGCCTGCTGCTCATTTGAATAGTCACCTCTTTGCTGTAATCTCATCTGCATCTCTGCCGCGACCCGTCGGCAACCATGCTAGAAACTGCGTTTGCGCTTCCTCGCCCGCTCGATGATCGTCCTGATCTCCTCGTCTGTGAGATGGGTTACCGTCCTCAGGAACATTGCCATCTCGCGGGGCCGACTCCTGATGATCTCCGGCAAGTCCGAAGACACCTTCCCCGCGAGCGCCAGCATCTCGTCCTCATCTTGCCCCAATGCCTTCGCAATCGCCCGCACCTTCTCTTCCGCTGGCGGGTTGAACTCGTCCCTTTCGATCTTCGACAGATACGTCGGGCTGATCCCAACCTGCTTCGCGAACTCGCGCAGGCCAAGGTTCTTCGCCTGCCTCAACTGCCTGACCGTCTCTCCAAATCTCCTCTCCTCCTTTGCAGCCATGCTAGCCCTCCTGTCCAGTGTATATTATACAGTATGGGAGGGATTCTGTCAACATCCTGTCAACGCCTTCTTTCGGTTTTCTCACTGGTTAAACCGCCGCCCAGCCGCAACCGCGGGTACCACCCCTCTCCCCATATCGGCGAAGGGCCCACGGCCGCCTGCCACTTCTTCGACTTCGGGATACTCCCCAGCCGCTGGTGCCCCATTCACCTGCTCCCTAGACTACCCGGCAAGCACCCCCCGGGCGAATATCGCCGCGCCATGATATTCTCCCTCCCGCCGCTATTGCATCACAATCTGCCAGCCCGGCCCCGTCCTTGGAGCAGCTCAGCATGGAGGCGTTGACAGCCCCCCGCGCGGCCAGACCCTGCTGACCAGGAAGGGGTGGATCGGCAACACCGCGGACAGCGCCCAGCCGTGAGGCAAGAGGAGCGAGACCAGGCCAGGACGAAGAACGGGGCAGACTGCCACGGCAGGCACGTGGAAGGGGAGACTGAGTACGGTGCGCAGGGAGAAGCAGAAGAAGTGGACAGAGGCTGAGATTCGTCAACTCCCGGACGACGAACTGAGGGGGCTGAGCCTCAATAAGGAGCACGCTGAAGAGGTCCGGCAGTTGGCTGTGATGCACCTGCGGGCGCGGCAGGTGAAGGACCTGAGCAAGATCGAGCCGATAGACCACGCGGTTGTCGCGGAACCGCACACGCCGATCTACCGGATGCACCGGTATTGGGCGCGCCGACCCTGGAGCGTCTTCAACGAACTGATCCTGCATTACTCGAACCCCGGCAGCATCATCCTCGACCCATTCTGCGGTGGCGGTGTTACGGTCGTTGAGGGGGTGCGACTTGGGCGGAAGGTGATCGGGGTGGACTTCAACCCTCTGGCGACGTTCGTCACACGGATGGAACTCCAATCTGTTACCCTCGAAGAGCTCGAGCAGGCATTCGAGGCTATCGGGGATGCCGTGCGCGAAAGGATTGGGGCCCTCTATCAAACGAGATGTCCTCTGTGTGGTGGGGACGCGGTTGCTCAATGGATCGAGTATAGCTCCGTCGCGTCATGCCCAGCCTGCCAGAAAGAGATCGTGTTCGCGCATGCTGAAAAGGTCAAGGGCAGAGGGGTAGGGACCGCCGGGGCGCAGTACAAGTGCCCGCACTGTGGACGAAAGATACAGGCGCCCCAGAAACGCCGAGAGCGCAACGAAATTGTCACGCTGAAGTACACCTGCCGCCCGTGCGGCAGCAAGGGGGAAAAGGAGCCCGATGCGGAGGATCGGGCAGTGGAGCAACGCATGGAGCGCGCTCTTGCTGGTGCCCCGCCATCCGTTGGGCCGCTTATCCCTGCGGAGCGGATCCCTGACCTTGACCTTCAGCGCGAGAACGCGTTGTACGCTAAAGGCATAACTCGTTTTGCAGATCTTTTCACGAGGAGGAATCTGTTGGCGAACGCCCTGCTGAAGCAGAGCATCAAGGAGGTCGTATTACCAATGGAGGTACGTCGAGCACTGACGTTGGTGTTCAGCGGATCGCTCCGATTTACAAACCTCATGGTCTTTCGCAACCCAGGCTGGCAGGGAGGGAATCCCATTGAATGGGCTGGGAACGCTTACTGGATTCCAGACGTGAACATAGAGCAAAACGTATGGTACGCGTTCGAGAACCGGTATCGTGCACTCAAGACGGCTCTGCGTTGGGCCGGGGAGCACATGCCATCTGGGCGCGAAGCAGGAAGTTCCTATGACCTGTGGCGAGAGGGAGCTACCCATTGGATACTGACGCGGTCGTCTCATGACCTACCGCTAGATGAAGCAAGCGTGGACGTGGTGATAACCGACCCCCCATACGGTGGAAACGTCCAATACGGCGAATTATCGGACTTCTATACGGTGTGGCTAGAAGACATGGGAGTGCTGGACGAGGGCGCCCTCGACGACGGGCTGATAGACCTTGCGCATGAAGCCGTTGAGACCCGCCAGAAGGGCTTCGTCGGCGCAAAGTCGCTCTCCCATTATCGGGAGATGCTGTTTCGTATCTTCCACGAGTGTCACCGCGTGCTGAAGCCTAACGGCTGGATGGTGATGACGTTTCACAACCGGGACTTCAAGGTGTGGAATGCGATCCATGCGGCGGCGCACGATGCAGGGTTCGTAATGCCCGAGCATGACGGGCTGATCTACCAACCTCCCATTCAGAACTACACCCAGACCATTCAACTTCGACGCCGAGGTTCGATGCTCGGAGACTTCATCGTGAGTTTCAAGCGGGCGGAGGCTGCGCCTGAACGGCGCATGATTCCGGAGGTGGAAATCGGCTCGAAGGTGCGGAAGGTCGCGGAGGAGACTATCGCCTACCACGGCAGCGCATCGCTCTCAACCATCTACATGCGCCTGATACCGTTCCTGGTCAACGGCGGACTGCTGGAGCGGGTGCCGGAAAAGGACATCGTCCAATTCCTAACAGACGATTTCGAGACCCGTAGAGACGAGGAAGGTAACGAGCGCTGGTATTTCAAGGAGAAGCCAGTGAACCTGGTTCCGCCGGGCCCCTTTGACTTGATTGAGGTTGAGGCCCGCATCGAATACGTGATCCGCAGCTTGCTGCGGCAGCAGGGCGGGGCAACGCAGGACGAAGTGCTCAACGCGGTTTACACGCAATTGATCAACAGCAATGCTGCAGAGTATCGGGAGATACAGCGGGTGCTGCAGCGCATCTGCGTGCTGAAGCGCGTGCGGGGAAAGACGCGGCCGGCCTATGTCCTCAAGGAGAAGGCCGAGGAGCAGAAGGTTCTGGAGTTGTTCGAGAGACAGCAGCCGGCGCTTGCCCAACAGCAGCGTGGAACCCGCGCAGAATCCGAGCACGACCTGGTGATCGAGGACGTTGCCCGGCTTGGGGTGGCCCGCTCCTACGAGATTCATATAGGCAGGAACGAGCAGGCGAAGTATGCGCAATTCGAAAGGTGGTCAAAGCCGATGACCTACGCGGGCGAGTTCGGAATCCCCCCGACGGCGTTCGACAGGATAACCCAGATAGACACGCTGTGGCTGAGAGGGAATGCCATTGTCTCCGCGTTCGAGGTCGAGAAGTCAACCACGATTGATTCGGGGATCAACCGCTTCCGCGAGTTGTTCGCGGCTACTCCTAACCTGGCGATTCCCGCCTACCTGGTGGTGCCTGACGACAGGGTGGAAGAAACCGAACGCAAACTGGGATCGCTGGCTAACCGCAGGGACAGCATCACGTCGAAGGTGCGCTACCTGTTGTTCTCTGACATAATGGGCAAGTCAGCGGTTGACATGGAGTCAGTGGCTAGGCAGGTGGCATGAATGACGCAGAGGTCTGAGCCGGCCGCCGGGCAGTTGCAAGAGCGCGAGTACCTTCTTCGCGCGTGCTTCGGGCTGGATGCGCTGAACGCGCGCAGGATCGCGCGGCAACTGAGCGAGGAGCGGTTTGCCACCGCTTTCGAAGAAGCAGTCCAACAGCGAGGGGATCTGGGGTTCAAGCCTGCGAAGGATTTTCCGCGCCGGTTCATTGGGCGCTACTACACCATTCGCGACGGGCAGTTCAAACCTGAAGGGGGGTGGAATGAGTTCAAAGTGAAAGTAGTTGAATGCCTATCCTCGGAGGCAGGGGAGACCGCCAAAGGAATCCTGCAGGTGATTCTGGATTCGGAGGGGGGCGCTGCATTTCCGGTGATCAAGTCGCGGTTCCCGAAGCATCGGGAGGCCCTAGACTTGATGATGGGCCATGGGGTGATCGAGAAGGCTGTTCAGGCGGAGCAGGTGCGGTATGTGCTGGTGCCTGGGACTGCGCCGCTGATCCGAGAGATTCTAACCGATCAGTCGGTTCAAGTCGGCCCCGCCGTTTGGGTAAGCACCAACGTGGCACGCGACGAACTGGAAAACGTCGAGAAGATGGACCGGGAGTTCGACGGGTACGTGACGGGGCTGCTGGAGAGCCGGATTGGCGAGGTAGTTGAGTTTGGGAAGACGTTCTCCATCAGGGGAGCGGCAGAATACTTCAAGCGTCTGTTCGGGCCGGAGTTGTATTTCGATGCGCTGCTGGCTCTGGCTCACCAGTATGCGCTGTGCGATGTCGAGGTGCGCAACCTTGAGGGCGGCATCGCCATGCGCACGGGTTTCAACCTGGCGCTGTTTGGAGCGCCCGGCACAGGCAAGACATTTGCGGTTTCGGACTTGATGCTGGGGGCAGAGCACCGTGGCGTTCCTGCACACGGGCTGCCCGGGCGGAACCGGCACTGTGGTGGGATGACCCCGGCCTTTTTCATCCGGATCGGGGAGGCCTATAAGGAGCGCAAGTTCAACTTCTTGGTGACGGAGTTCAATGACTGGTTCAAGTATAAGGGGATGGTGGAGCCACTGAAACTCGCGCTTGATCACGGGATGATTCGCTGGGAGACGAAGACCGAAAGCGTTGGGCCCTACAAGTTCTCTTCGTTCTTGAGCACGAACTACAATACGCGGACGCTGGAGCAGGGATACGCAGTGACGGTTTCGGATCCGAACTTCAACGCGATTGAGGACCGCATGCTTTGCAGGCTGCATCGGATGACGAAGGAGCGTTATGAGCAGATCGCAAAGAGCCAGCGGGAGTTGGCGCTGGGGCAGATGCGGATGGATCTGGCGCAGAAGATTCGGGACCACTTGACGCTGGTGTATGCGATTCAAACGCAGCATGAGCCGGTCCGGGACCGGTTTCCGAAAAAGGCGGTCGAGCTGACGGCGGACGCGTACGACCGGGTGACGGCAGCGCGGGAGGCGGTGCTGGCTGGTTTGAAGGAGAAGCAGGTGCCCTTCAGTGCAAGGCTTGAGAGGCGCGCGCTTCAACTTGCGTCTGCCATGTCACTCGCCAGTTACTTCGCCGTGGAAGCGGATCGCGTTCCTATTACCGCCGATGCGATGGACTTCGCCATCAAGTTCTTCGTGGAAGAGGCATCCGTGCGGTCGCAAGAACGATTCGATCCCGCCCTCATTCTGTCAGAGATCGGACTGCGCGACTGAAGCGCCGACGGGGTGCTGTGAACAGGGGCCGGAAGGGCAACATCGTTGAACCGGACTGTCACCTCATCTCCCAGACTCCGTTCGACAAGTTGTGCCCTGCATCAGCGGCCGGGCTTGGGACATGGCACACTTCGCCGCCGCCCACATCTTCTTCGCCGACAACGACTACCTCCCCGCGCTGTTTTCCGGGTGAGCCAGGAGCATGAGCCTGCCAAGGTGTGTGGACGCCGGAGAGATCGAGCGTCGACTGTTTGGCGCGTACGGGGAGGAGACAGGGGGCAGAAGGGTGAGACAAACCACGGTTGAGACACTGAACCTCTCGCCTTCGGAGTTCGAGCGGGGGTATCTGGCCTTCCAGGCACGCGAACCGAGAGATGCCATGTATAAGACAGCGACGTTCCTGGTTCGGCATTTCTGGGGGCAGCCGAGGAAGATGGCCGACGGAATGGGCGTGCTTCTTCTGACGTGGAACCAAGCCTTTTATCGCTATGGGTACTTCGACTTCGCCCGCCTGGAGGAGACCTTGCGGGCAAACGTGGCCGTGATCGAGGAGCTTCAGCCGCGCAACATTCTGTCGTTGGCTCAGGCCGATGAGCACACAGTCAGGCACCTCTTCCTTGCTTTTCTCGACGCCCTGCGGATCACAGAAGGGAAGAAGAAGGACTGCACAAGCCCGGTCGCTGTGGCAAAGGCTTTGCATCTTCTGGCGCCAGACTTTCTACCTATCTGGGATTACAGCATCGCGAGAGCCTACGGCTGCAACTACAACCTCCATCCGGCGCGGAAATACGCGACCTTCGCCTACAAGATGCAGGCCCTCGCCCGACAACTGCAGGACCGTGTGCCGCCGGGGGGCGACCGGACTTTCCTGAAGCTGATTGACGAGTACAATTACGCCAAGTATACGAAGCATTGGATATGACGATGACCGATGCCGTCCACCCATCCCTCTTCGCCGATGCGCTCGTCAACGGGGGGCAGACATCATAAGTGCTGGAGCGTCTGACGGCGGCTTGCTATTGGCCGTCCGGAAGTGGAATCGCCTCCTGAAAGCGGGGCGCGAGTCTCGGACAAAGAGGTAGGCTCGTGCGCACTCCACAATGGGTCAAGAAGCTTGGCGGGCACGCGGGGGAACTATACGTCGCAGCGGAGTTGTCGAAGCGCGGCATTCCGAACTCACTGCTGCCGGAGAACTTCTCGGATGACGACGTCATTGTCGGCAGCAAGGATGGAACGCAGGTCTGCTTCGTCCAGGTGAAGGCCTGCCATCCCGACCGGGCCTCCAGTTTCATCTTGCGCGAGACTGACGAGAAATGGGCAGACGCGCCGGAGAACCACTTCGTGGTCTTCGTATGGCTGGGTTCCCCTCGCAACAACGAGAGCCCCAGGTATTGGATCGCGTCAAAGAGAGCCGTAGGAGAAGCGTGCCGGGCACACCCCGCCCATGGCACCTCGAACTGGGAGCGGCGCTTCTCCCGCGATGCCTTGCCCTCCGAGTGGGAAAACAACTGGCCAGTCTTCAACCGTTACCTGGGCATCTATGAGTAGATGCAAGTGAGCGCCCGGGCAGAGATGCCGCTGGGCCAATTGAACGGGTATCTTGCCGAGTGTTCCCCAAAAGGGTACAATTGTTCCCGATATGAGAACACGGGCTGGACAAGATAAGGCTGGGGAGGCGCTGTGGCCGTCTGTCCGCCGGGCCGTGCTGGCTCTAATGCTCATGAACCCGGATCAGGAGTGGCACCTGAGGGAGATCGTGCGCCGAACGGGGACGGCCCTCTCGGCGACACAGCGCGAGGTGCTCGCCCTCACCGAGGCCGGTATCCTACGCCGACGCGTCGAGTCCCGTCGCTCCTACTACCGCGCTAACCCCGATTGCCCGATCTTCCCCGATCTGCGTCAGATCATCCTGAAAACGGTTGGCCTGGCTGACGTCGTGCGGGAAGCCCTCGACAAGGTGGAAGGCATCCGCCTGGCGTTCATCTTCGGCAGCATGGCGAAGGGGACTGGCGACGCGAAGAGCGACGTGGACGTGCTCATCGTCGGCGACGCGTCCTTCGCCGACATATCAGCCGCCCTTCTGCCAGCGCAGCAGCGTCTCGGGCGCGAGGTAACCCCCACCGTCTACTCTCTCGCCGAGTTCAAGCGGAAGCGCAAATCGAGGCACCACTTCCTGACGCGTGTGCTGAGCGAGCCGAAGATAATGCTGATCGGGAGCCTTGATGACGCTGGATGAATGGGTTGAGCAGCATCGGGCCGACTTGAAGCGTGAAGAACCCAGCGGCGCCGTCGTAGCGGATCTCGCCATGGTCGCCGACCGGGAGATCGGCGACGCGGAAACCGTTCGCTCTGACGACGGGGGGCTGGAGCATGCCTTCGCAGCCTGCCTAGCCATCGCCGGCGCGGCGCTGGCCGCCTCGGGCTACCGGGTGCGGCACGGCGCCCCCGCACACCATTACCTGCTCATCGACTCGCTTGAGCACACCCTTGAGCTGGCGCCCGCCGAGGTGCAGGAACTCCAGGACTACCGCAAGAAGCGCGGCCGCTCAATGTATGAGACCGTGGGCCTGGTCACCGCTACCGAGGCCAGATCGTCGCGCGCCGCCGCCCGGCGTCTGCGCGAGCGGCTCGCTTCCTGGCTGGCGCAGAAGCACCCTGACCTCACAGATGGGTGAGCCTGGAGGCGATGTGCGGCCTTGGCCCGCGCGGACCTTCAAGCCAGCAGGTTGTTGAGCGTTGCCACCGCGGCGTGCTTGGCGCGCGTGTCGGAGTGCAGGTAGCGGGCGGTGGTCGCGAGGTCGGAGTGGCCCAGCAGTTCCTGGACAGTGCGCACGTCCACTCCGTTGCGGATCAGGTGGGTGGCGAACGTGTGGCGCAGCTTATGGGGCGTGAACCCCTCGTTCTCAAGGCCGGCCTCCTTGAGCACCCTGCTCAGCATCCGGTTGGCGATCCGTCCGGCGATGGGATGGCCCCCGACCCGGCTCACGAAGAGTTGAGCGCTGTCGGTCCGGGGGCGGCAAGCGAGGTACTCCTTGAGCGAGTGAACGACCACAGCAGTCAGGGGGACTACCCGCTGCTTGGCCCCTTTGCCGTGCACCAGCAGTTGCCCGTTCTCCGCTAGGCCTAAAGGCAGCTCCAGGTCCGCCAGGCTAATGCCCATGACTTCGCTGCGGCGGAGCCCGGCGAATAGCAGCAGGCTAACCACCGCACGATGCCAGGGCGTATGGGCCGCATTCAGCAACTCCTTCGCCTGCTGCTCGGTCAGGCACGTGGGGATATTGTGAGCCACCTTCGGCAATGGAAGACCGCGCGCAGGGTTGAACGTGACATGCCCCGTGTCCTGCAGGAACCCGTAGAAGGAAGCGAGGCAGGCGAACCTGCGCCTGACCGTCAGAGGCGCCGCTCCTCTCTGGGCGAGGCCGAACTGGACTACCATTTCCCTCTGCACCTGGCTCGGTTGCGAGATGCGCCCGTAGCGCTGGGAGAGGAACTCCCGGAACATCCTCAGGTCTCTGGCGTAGGCCTTCACGGTGTGCGGCGAGTAGCCGCGGTAGGATTGAACGTAGTCCAGGAACGCGGCCACCGACTCGTCGAGGCCCATCTTTCCTGCTGGCGGCGTTTCCAGCACCACAGCGCTGTCTGGCATCTCCGTGCCTCCCGATTCGTGATCCGCTGATGAATGAATCACTCTTCGGGGCCAAGAAGTCAAGGGGTGTTTCAGCCTATAAGATGCAGTTATGGGCACAATGCCCAGGGTCTCGGAAGTTAGCCTGTCGGGCGCGCTCCGTCAACGCTCAAGCTTGCCTGCCCTCGCCTCAGTCCCTTGCCAATCATCCACGTACTCGACGGAGATCACCGTGCCGTGCGGCCCGACGCGCTCCTGGGCCTCAGCCACCGCCCGGGCGAGGTCTTCCTTTGTCCAGTCCCATCGCCGGGACCCGACTACTGCGATCCGCCCTCTGCCGGCACGCCTCTCCAGCGCCGCCAGCCTGCGCTCTGTAACCCTGCCCTTCAAGGATGCCTCCTGTCCACCACGCCCACTCCCGCCGCATCAGACCTCGTGTGCCCGCACGCCATCCGGGTCGTCCTAGTCAATCAGCAGCACCGGCCTGCCGCTCTTGCCCAGCTGGTCAGGCGGCGTCGGCTCGCTGAACGCGCAGACCTCGGCGCGAAGCACCGCAAGTTCGTGAGCGGCTTGTATGCGGTCTGCCTTCCCGGCCCCAGCACCCTGCTCAACAGCCTGCCACACCCACGCGGTGAACTTCTCCCTGGAGTCCCACCACCTGGCGTCCACAACCCAGATGCCCGTTTCCCTTATGCGCTGCCGGCACTCAAGGCACTCACACACCACGCCGCCGAGAACCTCTCTGTGCCTGTCTTCCCCCACAGCCAGCAGGAACGCTGCAGCCAGGTCCAGGGAATGCTCACCCTTCACCGGCTTGCAGTTCCCGGCGGCCAGCTTCTGCGCCTCGCGCACCAGGCGGGACGCCTCCCGCAGTGCATTAGCATCATCTGCACTGGACGCGATGCCCAAGGCGTCCTCCAGTCTCGCCACCCGCCTCTCCATCCCTCGGCTGCCCGTCATGGCTGTCCCTCAGGCGACGGCGCCCTTTCCACTGCTTCTGAAGCGAACTGAACTATCTCCTTCTCAATCCTTCCGCGCTCGTCGCTGCCAGGTTCAGCTTCTCTGTAGCGCCCCATGAGTTGGCAGACTTGGGCTTGGTCCTGCCAGGTCCCTGCCAAGGTGATCCACGCCAGGGTCATCGCTAGGTCTTCCCCATCAGGCTTGCGCCCCTCTCTTACCAATTCCTCGAGTCGATCTACCGCCGCTTTGACCTCGGCATCCCGGAGCCGGTCTTCCTCGCTCATTGTGCCCAACTCCCCAGACCGAGCCTGCTCAAGTCTCGAAATCCGCCTCTCAATGCTCCGCGCTTCCATCCTGTCCCCTCTCTGGCAGCCGTTGGGACGGACAATGGATCTCGACCACCAGGCCGTCCGGCCCGACCTCCGCTTCTGCCGCGGCCCGCAGACGCTCATGCTCCTCGGGGGGCTGGTCGGCATCTATCGTTATGAACGTGACCCTTTGCTCTCTTGCTTCGCGGCGCTGTTCCAGTTCACTAATCCGCCTCTCAACACTGGTCCGCATAGCCTCACCTCTTGGGTGCTGGCGCCTGCTCTTCCAGCGCCTGGATTCTGACCAGCAGGTCCTCTTCCATGACTCCCCTGCGGTCATGGTCGAGGATCACCTCGGCTGCCCTGATGCGCGCCGCATGCGACGCCACGGCATCCTGCATGACCTTGACGAGAACCGCGATGGCGGCATTGGCCGCCCGCCTCAGTAGCCGCAGGCTCTCGCGGTAACTCTCCTGGCGCGCCTGCTGGTAAACCCGGGTGAACTCAGCCTGCTTCAGCCAGCGCCGCAGGGTCGCTTCGCTCACCCTTGCTCTGTCCGCCGCCCCCGCGATACTAGCCTCAGACAGCAGGCAGGCTATCGCCTTTCCCTGCCTGGGCGACAGGGCGGAATTCCCGCTAGATCCGCTCATTTCCGCTCATTTCCCATCATATTGTCTTTGCATCTGGCTTATCCAGCTCTACGCCCCGCTCCTGGGCAATCTCGGCGAAGGTGCGGCCATCGCCCGCAAGCACCGCCGGCTTGCCCGTCAGCCGTTGCCAGCGCAGGACTGACACATCCACATACTGCGGGGCGATCTCCATTCCATAGCAGCGCCTGCCCAGCTGCTCGGCGGCTATCAGGGCGGTGCCCGAACCCAGGAACAAGTCGAGCACCCTCTCTCCCGGCTTCAGGTGGTTCTGAATCGGCCTTGCCCACAACTCGACGGGCTTTGAAGTGGGATGCTGGTGCTCTGTCTGCCGGGAGATCTGCCAGACAGTGGACTGGTTGCGCTCCCCCAGGAAGACGTGGCATTCTCGCCAGCCGTACAGGCAGGGCTCGTGCTGCCAGTGGTAGTCGCTCCTGCCGAACTGGAAGCCTTCCTTGACCCACACGATCTCCTGGCGCACCTGCACGCCGGCGCTTGCCAGCGCCGACAGGAAGTGCGCCCTGGTGCTGGAGGCATGCCACACATACCACGCGGCATTGGATGCCAGGTGCTCTCCCGCGGCGCGGAACGCCTTGGCCAGGAATTCCTCCAACTCGCAGCCGGCAAGGTCGTCGTTCTCAATCGGGGCGTAAATCAGACCGCCCCCGTGCTGCGTGGGGCTCACTGTGCGCCGATGCTGGTTGCCGTCATATGCCACACCATAGGGCGGGTCGGTTGCCAGCAGGCCCGCCTGCTCGCCGTTCATCAGGCGGGCGACATCCTCCTCATTCGTGCTGTCGCCGCAGAGCAGTCGGTGCGCCCCCAGTTGCCAGAGGTCGCCGGTTCGAGTCACTAGGACTTCAGGCGGTTCGGGCGGCTCCCCGTCCTCGATATCTCCGTCTGCCAGCACTTGTGTGCGGGCCAGGAGCTCGGCCAGGTCGTCCTGATCCCAACCGGCTGCGGGCAGTAGTTCCCCAGCATCGAGGTCTTTCAGCAGTTGGGCCAGAGCGCTCTCATCATCCTCGGCCAGGTCGCTGGCGCGGTTATCAATGGCGAGAAATGCCTCCGGGTAGGGGCCGTCATAGACGTGGCAGGCAACCTGCGTCCAGCTCTCTGCCTTCGCCGCCTCGACCACGCCGTGCCCGGCGAGGATGGTGCCGTCGGGAGTGATCACAACCGGCTTCTGCTGGCCGTGGACCCGCAGGCTCTCTCGCAGCACCGCAAGCTGATGCTCGGGATGGCGGCGGTAGTTGCGCGGATGCGCCCGCAACCGCTCAATGGGCCACTGCTCCATCGCGATGGTTCGCGGGTCATTGGCGAGGCCAGCGGCCTCGGTCTGGGTGCTCAATCTGCTGTCCACCATGTTCGTCCCTCCTTGAAACAGACAGGCGAGCCATCCCATGCTGGGAGAAAGCTCGCCTGCGTTGTTCGCTCGGCTTGACTGGCTATCTGTGCGTAACCTGGATTCTCAACCTCTTCGAATTGCCCCTTGCGCGGCAGCACCGCGCAGCACAGTTTCCGCCCTCTCAGCCTTGATCTGGACGCAGCGGTCGATGCGCTCAATGCGCCCTCCGGAGACCACCATGTGCACGTACCCGAAGCCCGCATCCGCCGCCAGGCGCTCTACTTCTTGTGCTACATCTCTGGCCGTCAACACCACGGAACTCCCGTTTGTATAATACCACAAACGGCCCCTGGTGACAACAGTGAGCCGTCCTGCTCGACCACCCGCAAAGGCTCGGGTTCGCCATGCCGGTGTCGTGTGACGCTTGGCTCGGCCACCCGGAAGGTATCCTTGCGCGGCGCAAGGAACTGCAGATCCGGACACTAGTGGCCAGGCGAGAGCGCTACCGTGCCATGGCTGAACAGGGCAAGAACGCAGGGGCAGAGACAGCCGAGGTGCTTCTGAGTTCTACCCGCGACATCCACCAATACCGCGGAGGACACCCCTCCGAGGCAGTGCGAGTGACCAATACGGCTTCCTGAACGTGACGTCGAGGAATAAGGAGCAAAGGCCATGAGGATGCCCAGACTGAAGCCCTTTCCGGGATCTCTGTTCCCGGTGTGGTTGGGCGTGGTTGTCCTTCTCTCGGTTACGGGCGCAACCTGCGACGAAGAGATCAAACTCGAAGTTCATCTGAGCTCTGGCCGCACGGTCACCTTATCGAGCCCAGTCTCTGGAGACTGGGGCTTCGTTGTGGGAGACTTCACGGTGGAGTTCTCACCCCCCGCACTCAGCAAAGTCGAGCGAAAGGGCCGAGGCCAATTCCGACTGGCGACGAATGGCGGCGAGGTGCTGGATGCGGTCTGCGACGAGAAGGGAGCCATCTCAGGTGATGGCGAGTGGGGCACAACGAGAGTCAACTGGCGCGACATTGATTCGCTTCGAGTGTCGGCAGTGACCACGGACCAGTCCGCGGCGAAGGAAACAGACGCGCCCAAGTGGGAAGTGCATTCCGTGTCCGGTCACTCCGCAAGACTTTCGGAACTCTCCATGTACAATTGGGAGTTCAAACACCAGGATTTCGACCTCACCCCGTCGTCTGACGGCTTGATCTTGCTGGAACGCTTGGCTAGTGAAGGGGATTGCCGATTGACATTCAGAGGGGGCAAGTCTCTGGTCGCCCGCCTCAATAACTCAGAGATAACCATCAGCGGATCGGGGCCCTGGGGGCGCGTCACGATCCCCTTCTCGAAGGTTGCCTCCGTTGGCTCTCTGGCCAAGCAGGAGACGACGACCGCCGCGACGGACAGCGCACCCGTTTGGGTGATCGATACAATGTCCGGCGAAACCCTGACGTGCCCGGAGATCCAGGCGACCTCCATCACGGTCGGTGGCTTGTCCGTCGAAAAGATCCTCTGGGCGAACGTCCAGAAGGGGCTCGGCTCCCAGACCGGTCTTGTCCTTAGTGGCTACGACGGCGCCGTACTGCGGCTCAAGGAGGGGAAGTTCTCCGGGTCATCGGGCATGGGCCACTTTCAGATCCCTCTCGACCGGATCCGCGCGATACTCGCGGCCAAGAGGCAGCCCAGCACTCCGGCCCCGGCGACGAAGGCTTCTGCTAAGGTCGCACTCTCTGACGGGACATCCCTGGACGCATCAGAGGTTGCCCTGGATGACGCCGATGACAACACTTCCTGGCTGCGCGGGTTCACTGAATTCAAGCAAGACGGCTTTCGCTATTGGGTGGACAAAGCCGTGGTTCTCGGCCTGGGGCTTCGGGTAGAACAGAAGCACATTGTCCTGGACATCCCGGGAGTGGCGAATGCTGTTGACGTCTCAGACAAGAAGATTACGATCACCACATCACTGGCGGTGTACCGCGGCGACCTGAGTTCGGTCACGGAGATCGCGAAGGTCGTGCCCGTCGGCAGTCCGCCGTCGGTTGGTAGCGCTGAACCGCCCTTGATCGCGGTTCGTGTAGTCCTCTTGAACGGCCAAGAGCAGGTAGTTCGCTGCAGAGACGTACGGTTCGTAAACTTTCCGGTGCGCGGTTGGACGGGCACATACTTTGTCTCCCAGTGGCCATTCCAGTGGTGGCGAAGCGAAACGCTTGAGATAACAAACGATAATGATGGCACCGCGGCGTCTGTCAATATCAAGAAACTCAGGTCCATTGAGATTGTTGGCGAAACCTACGCTCACAAACTTCGACTCACGTCAACGGCAGGAATGGCGTTGCTTGCTACACACGTTTGGGACAACCTGAACTCTGACAGCAAGCACGGCCCCAGCGAATGGGATAGCGACCGCGAAGGGGTGGTGTGGGAGGTGAGTGAGCAATTATATGTCTTCATGCCATTTAGTGCTGTCCGCAGCGTGGACTTCATGTGGCCCCAGCCGAGGAAGCCGGCGAGCGCTGGGGTGCCGCCTCGGTAGCCTGCCAGGGAGACGAAGCTTGTTTCGACGTGGGCGACGCTTGCTTATCAAGACGCCCTGGCCTTGAGAGTCCCCGACCTCGTCCACATCCCCGTTGTTTCGATGGCAGGATGTTTTGCTCCACCATGAGCGGACGGGCCTGGTATCGGAATGTCCGTTCATGCGGCCGGCAACACCACTCGCCTCGGAGTCTGCCCGGGCCAGCGCGGCCGCCTGGCACCGCGCCGCCGGCGTGCGATAAGAGCTTCTGTAAGATAAGCAGCCGACCGGGACCCGTGGATGTTGTGAGCTGTCCGGCACGAGGATCAGTCAGACAGAACGAACCGCTGATGGCTTTTGACAAGGAGCGCCTTGCGGCCTAATATGTCCGGCAGAATCGCCCTACCTTACACTGCGGTTGGGACACAATCAGCTTTCAGGAGGGAAAGCCATGCGAAGAAGTGTCGTTGTGTATGCTGCGGCGCTATGGGGCACTCTATTGGTTGTCAGCACGACGGCTCTGAGGGCTCAGGAGATCGTCAAAGAACGCGCTTTTGAGATGAGCGTGCCGACAGGTTGGACGCGGACCGCGCAACTGCCGCAAGGATTCGACGCTGGGTTCCGGAAGGGTTTGGGCGAGGGCCAGGAGGCGACCCTCTTTCTGCATCACGAGGTCATGCCGCCAGAAGTCGGAGAACCGCCATCTGACACATCTGACATGCAGCGTCAATGGGATTCGATGGTTCGGAATCAGCACTCCGATGTCACGTCTCTGAGGGTGGCAGTTCCCAAAGTCCAAGGCCGGGTGCTCATCAATAGCGCCTACAAGCTAACTGATAGTGGCGCGACCGTGCAACGACGTTACACCTACTTCTTGGCGGATCGGACGGCATTTGTTGTCCAGTGCAGTGCGCCACCCGCGCAGTGGACGACCGTTCAGGGAGACTTCGACAAGATGTTGGCGTCGCTAGAACCGGGCGCTGCCACGGTGGAGAAGAAGAGCGTCACGGACGCTGCTGCGATTGAGAAAGTGAGGAAAGGAGTGCCGATTCTTCTCGGTTCATGGCCTGCCGCTTGGGAGTGCTCGACTAAAGCGGTGAATATTTCCAGTGGGGCGCAAGGCAGGAAACGCTCGCTGGAGATCACGCTGGCATTCAAACGCAGCGACATCGGTCGGGTCTATGGAGCCAGCAAACTTCTGTTCGAGATGCTCAAGGCGGGCAAGAGCGACGAAGAACTGAACAAGCTGCCGAACCCCGTAAAGGAGGCCGCTGCCAGCAGCGGGCCATTTATCAAGTACATCGGCCAAGTCTGGGGCTACGCCTACGGCGAAGTCCTGAGGTGTAACCCGCCGATTGAGCGTTACCGCACCATCGTGGCGGATTCAGCGGGGCGGCAAGTCGGATCGGTCTCTGTGTCGAAAGAGGACGCATCAGCCATTCTCACCGGGAAAGTTACTGCGTCCGATGGTGCACGTCTGGCCAGGCTGTATGTGTTCGACGAAGTCGCCCAGGAACAGAAGAGGAAAGAGGTCAGGCCGGATGCCGACGGCCACAGCCCCATTGGCTCCGCGGCGGTCGCACCGACGCTCTCGAGGTTAATCTGGGGAGCGGTGACGGTGGCCGTGCTGGCGTTGGCCATCGGCGCCGTAATGCGACATCGCAGACGCGCTCAGCAGTAGCTTCCGCGCCTCTGCCAAACGAGAAACTCAGCCGCAGTAGACCAGCAATCTATGATGTAGATCGTCCAGTGTGGGCGTTTCAGTCTTGATGAGAAATCCTGCACGGGTGTCTCGTGGTGTCCAAGAACTCATCCGCCATACTCATACCGCTGCTGGAAAGATGACCGCGCTATCCTGCGCGGCTGCTGAGATCGCCGATCTGAGGAGGCGTCTGCGTGTGTCAATCAGCTGTGGAACGCCGATGGAAGCGCCAATATCAGACATGGCTGGGCAGTGGAGGCGGGGACAACTCACCGTGCGGGAAGCTGTGGGACGGTGGTGCCCCGAGGTTGCACTTCCCCATGCGACCAACGAGCGCGGCCGATGCCGCGAGTGGCACGAAGAGGTGTGACCAGCGAGCAGGAGTGGCGTCCGGCAACGAGTCGGTAGGCGGTGATGCGAGTTTCTAGGGAAGAAGCGGCGCTCGATGGGAACGGAGAGCGTCTCGAGAAGGGATCAGCAACTGCTTCGGAACTCGCCGACCAGGCCCTGTCGGTGAGTCTCGTCGCCAGACTGAGTATTCCTGTTTCGACCTCAGATCAGTTTCCCCGTCCAAGACGCTCTGGCATCGAAACCGGCGACCTCGTCCGAAGCAGAGACAGTTTCGAACTACCATTGAGAAGCGGCTTGCCCTCGCTGTGTTGAATAGTGAGGTCCAGGTCTCAAGTCTGGGCCAACACAGGAGGAGGACAAGCCGGAGATGTTATACATCGGACTGGATGTGCATGCCAAGTGGACGACCATGGTGGGATTCGACCCCCATACCGGACAGGTGGTGAAACTGGAGCGGATCCCCAACGAGGGAGAGGCGATGCGAGCTGCCGTGGGTACGTTGGCCGGCCCACTCCACGGCGTGATGGAGGCTGGCACCAATTCGTGGGCGATGTACCGGGAGCTGCGGCCGCTGTTCCACGAGTTGACGGTGGCCGATCCGGCCAAGCTGTGGAACCGTCGCACCGACCGAGGCGCCAAGACTGACCGGCGAGATGCCCTGCGCATGGCAGAGATGCTGTATCGAGGGGAGATCAAGGGCATCCGCCTTCGCGGGCGACGTAGTTCCGCTTCGGCGGACGAAGGCGTCTACGTCCCGGACGAGCGTACCCAGGACCTGAGGGTGCTCGTGAGAGGGAAGGTGAAAGCCAGCCGGTGGGTGACCAGGCTCACCAACGAGATCGGCAGCCTGCTGCGATCCTGGGGATACGTCGGGGAGCGAAGCCTGCTGACCAAGAGAGGGATGGCCAATCTCGACCAGGCGCAGTTGCCCAAGCATTCGGCCCGAGTGCTCTCTCTGTGGCGGGAGATGCTGGAGAAGGCGCAGCAGATCGAGCAGGAGCTGGAGGCTGCCGTAGACGAGGAGGCCTCGGCCGATCCGACCTGCCAGCTGTTGCAGACGATGCCATCGGTAGGCCCCTTCACCGCCCTGCTGCTGCGGGCCGAGATCGGAGATGTTGACCGCTTCAGCGGTTCGGAGAAATTGGTGTCTTACATCGGTCTGGCGCCGCGGGTGTATCAGAGCGGAGACCGTTGCTTCTACGGGAAACTGGGGCCGTGGGGCAACC
>Ga0315280_10001121_pt1 | contig 47226 bp, 50 predicted proteins | sample YL17G06_40_MG_FD_203697 | JGI IMG/M metagenome (GOLD analysis project Ga0315280, IMG submission 203697) | Sediment microbial communities from Yellowstone Lake, YNP, Wyoming, USA - YL17G06_40 | ecosystem: Environmental > Aquatic > Freshwater > Lake > Sediment | place: USA: Wyoming | collected... | reverse complement strand
AAGACAAATCTCCAAGGCGCAACAGTCAAGAGGCAGTCCGGCAACTACGATTCATGATCAAGTGAAACGCGGTGGAGATTCGGTTTCTCTATTATGAGGAATGCCCGTCCCATGAGGAAGCGCTTGAGCGGCTTCGCAAGGTGTTGGATGAAGAAGGCATTCGAGCGGATATCGAGGTCGTTAGAGTCGAGACGACCGAACAGGCCAAGAGGCTACGTTTTCCTGGATCGCCCACCATTCTGGTGAACGGGCGCGATATCGATCCTCCATCTAATGCTCAGTATGCTCTGACTTGCCGTGCCTATCAACTGGAGGATGGCCGCATCTCTCCACTTCCTTCAGTCGAAATGATTCGAGGGGCCTTGCGTGTCGTCAACAAAAACAATCTTAAGAGGAACTAAGAGCCTGCTGGTCGACCGGAAAAGTGCTAACGCGGGAATGTGGGAATGGCGAACCTTAAGATCGGCGACAAAGCCATACCGTTCGACTTACCGGGCGTGGACGGCAAAGACTATTCCATAGCTGACTATGCGGAGAAGAGTGCTGTGGTTGTGATCTTCAGCTGTAACCACTGCCCGTATGTGCGTGCGTGGGAGGACCGTATGGTGCAGATACAAGCAGACTACCAAGGTGAGGCAGTCCAGCTTGTTGCGATCAATGCCAATGATGCCTCAAAATATCCCGATGACAGTTTCCCGAAAATGAAAGAGCGAGCACGCGAGAAACACTTTAACTTCCCCTACCTACACGACGAGAGTCAAGATGTGGCTCGTGCTTACGGCGCCGAAAGAACCCCTGAGGTATTTGTTTTCGATAAGTCTGGAATCTTGTGTTATCATGGGGTAATCGATGATAATTACGACGATCCCACTGCCGTGAAAATTAGGTATCTTCAAGAGGCCCTAGACGCTGTACTGACCGGGAAGGTACCACCGGTAACCGAGACGAGGCCGGTCGGTTGCACGATAAAATGGAGATGAATGTGCTCAGTTCGACGCTCGCAATCTCCTCTTAACGGATGGGCTAGTTACCTCACGCAGCGCGTCTGAGGCGATCCAACGTGCACTCTTGGAGTCCACTTGTTGAATCTCTCTCGCAGCCTTTATGGCGGCCTTATTCAGTTGTTGATTGCGCTTCCCAATCTGCCTCAGAGCCCAGTTAACTGCCTTCTTGACGAAGTTCCTCTCATCAACCGATTCCCTCCTGATGATTGGCAAGAATTTCTTAAACTGCGAATTAGTCGCCTTCTTATCATGGGCCGCCAAGGCGGCCATTAAAGCGAACCCAGCTCTTTTCACAAACTCCTCTTTACTCGAGCTCCATTCAACCGCCATGCGATGGGCCATCGGGGTCTTGTCAAACAAATTGCTGCAACATTGGTCGCAAACGTCCCAAGAATCAAAGTCACTCACCCATCTCTCCATCTGCGACGCCGTCACATCTTCAGGCACGTCGATCATGGAAGCGAGTATGCGGGCTTCGTGAATTCCAGATCCCCAAAGTTCGAGGGCAAGTGGATGATTTCTTCCTAACTCCTCTGCCATCTTCCTGAGGGCAGGTATAGATATCCCATAGGCGTTTTTGGGATTGATTCCGAATCGTGCCATGCCCGCCACGGCTTCGGGGTTCGAGAGAGATTTCAGCCGCCCCAGAATTTCACCCCGTTTCATCTTACGCACCGCATTGAAGACTCTGACCTAAGAGGATACGAGTAATTAGGCTTCAAAGATTCCAAGTCAACTTCATAACCTGCGAAACACGAAAACCGAGGCTACAGTAGCTAAGCTTGTGATTCGGCGTGCCATTAGGATCAAGAAAGATCACGGCGAGCGGCTGGGATTTCCATCTACATTCCGCCGACTCGAGCATAGGAGTAGTCTTGGTGCACGAAGTATTCGGCTTATACGATCATATTGAGTCTGTGGCGGCCCAACTTGCCCGTGAAGGTTTCTGGGTCGCGGCTGTGGATCTTTACCGGGGAAGATATGCTGCGAACCTTGAAGAGGCGTTCAAGCTCCGTACGTCCTTGAAAGAGCAGGAAGTCTTGGATGCGCTGCATTCAGGCCTTCAACTGCTCGGAGAAAAGATCGGCGGAAAAGCGAAGATTGGATCTATGGGTTTCTGCATGGCCGGAGGTTTCGCGTTATTGGGCGCCTGCAACCTCCCCATGGCTTTCTGCGTAGACTACTATGGCCTAATAGAAAACGCCGAACAAGTCAAAGGCGTCAAGGGACCGGTTCAACTTATCCTAGCCTCGGAGGATGAGAGAGTCACCCCTTGGGCATACCAAACTCTTCTCCCAGCCGCAACCAAGTACAAGAAAAGAGTCGACGTGCACCTGTACCCAAACGCTCAACACGCCTTTCACCGGCCAAACTGGGAAAGATACAACGCGGAAGCAGCTAAGGATGCTTGGTCGAAGACGCTCAGTTTTCTATCTCAATTCAAAGAAACAGTATGAGCGTTGAGTAGGGCTCCGTCAACGCTTTGCAGCCGTTAATTGCTGCAGTATGGGTGGTATCTCGTCCCAACGCCGGACTCTGAAGACTCTTGGCATCTCTGATGCCTTCCTGTTCCAGGGTTGTGTGTATAGTATGCCGCGCCTGTCAAGGCTTGACGCCAGCAGGGACATGAGGTCGGCAGAATCATCAATGAATAGGTCGTAGTCCAGATTCGCCTTCGCCTTTGTGCTAATGGTTCTGACGAACGCATCGTAGGGAACGTTGTATTGTTTCAACCAAGAATTCGCCGGAGGAACAGTCTCTAGACTACGACCTGTAACAATGTCAACCCTTCCGAACTCGCGTAGTCGGCCCACCTTCTCGCCTATGTTCTCCTCAGTAGGTGGAATCATCTTCCAGTCGAACCATGCCTCGTCAAGGGTCCGAAAGAATTCGTCCTTCGTGATGTGCGCAACCTCCCAAGCATTCCACTGAACAAATGATTCAACGGCAAATTGTGTGGAGTGGCGTTCGTTTACAATCCTGCAAAAGGGGACCATGGTGTCGGCGAGGACACCGTCCAAATCGACAGCGATGCGAAATGGCAATTTCTATTCAGCCCTCGCCAGCTTGGCCTTGAATGGAGTGTTCAATCCTGTTGTAGGAGGCCGGCAGCTTTTAGCCGTTCTATCGTCAACCGCAGGGCATCGTGGGACATGGATAGGTCTTGGGCGGCTTGGGACAGAGAGATTGTGCCGTTATGGGCGGCGATATAATCAAACACCTTCTGGTCGCCGATTTGCGTTGCATCAGTGCTCATTTGTGGCCTGGGATTAGTTTGAACTACGGTCTGGACGGCTGCACAGTAAGGACAGTTTTGTACCCCAAACGGAATCCTGAGGCCGCAGGAAACACAGAACTGTTGCCTGATCGTGAACGGGTATTGTGTTACCATTCGTTCGAATCGTACTCTCCGTCCTCCCTCAAGGAGGTTCTGGACTCTGAACCTCAAGGTTCTCTCTAAATTCTGGATTGTAGCCCTTAGGGACCGGCGGGTACTTGGATAGCCGCAGAAATCGCACCTGTACCTCTGCCCGTCATATCTCAGAACATAGCCACAGCGCGGACAGCGCCCCGAGCGTTGCAATGCTGCGCCCAACAAACCTCAGTGGTTGACCGCTATTATTCGTTTTGTGACACTAAAGCGACAAATGTCAGCCCGAAGCTTGTGTTGGCCTTCGCTTTCTCAGCCTATAGATGGCGTAGGCGACTAGGTAGACGGTTGCTATTCCTGCAGAGATTCTCAAATCCAACAGGGCTGTCAACACCAGCAGCAACGCTACAATGAGACTAAGCTTCGCTTCAGTTTGCGAGCCATGTACCTCCTGCGCATGTTCATGGCATAGACTTCATTTTTATGACTTCTTCATGTTGCCTTGAAAGATACCCCTCCGCTGTGAGGCGTGACCCCTTCGCGAGCTTGCGAATGGCATTCTCAACTCCGGTCCCATGCTGAATTGCTTTCTTACGGCGCCAAACAATGTCGTCAGGTAGCCCTGAACCCTTGGCGACGGTTCGCAGAACCCATTTCCTAGTCAGGTCATTTCCTTCTTTCACTTTGAACTCTGATGGGATTGTCAAAGAAAACTTGATCACGTCTAGGTCGGCGAATGGGGTGCGCAATTCAACGCCAAACGGGGAAGTGGCTTGGTCATCCCTCTCGTAGTTCACTTGAGACGACTCGACCACGCTACGGTATAGCTCAGCCACTAGCGCGCTGCGGCCTTTACCATCCAACGTTCTAGCATACTTGTAATATCCTCCATACAGCTCATCGCTCCCCTGGCCGCAGAGCATTACAGTGTAACCGCGCCGCGCGGCCACCATCGCCGCCCAGTGAAGCGGCACCGCCACGCTTACTTTCATCAGGTTAGGCTCCTCGATGAGCCACATCACTCGACGGACATACTCCTCAAACGAATCTGGGTTGAATGTCTCCACCGTGATCGGTAGGCCGAGTTCTCTCGCGAACTTCTCTACTGTAGAGGGTTCGGGAGATCCGGAAAGCCCAACGCTCACCGCTTCCACCTTGACGTGTGCATTTTTGGCGAGAATCGCGGTTAGCGCACTATCTAGGCCGCCCGAGAAGGCCACAGCAACCTTGTCAACTCCCTTCGTGATCCTTTGAATGGACTTGATGAGTAGGCGGGATAGCCGAGCCGATGCTTGACCAATCGTCATCTTCTTTTCGACGGGACGCGGAAGCTGCATCAGACGAGTTTCTGATAGCTTCCTCTCGGTCACTGTAAGGAGAAAGCCGGGAGCCACTCTTTGCGCGTCCTTCAAACCTATCCTCCAGAGGGCCTTCCTCTCAGAAGCAAACGCGGTCAAATTCCGGCCTCGGGCATAATACAACGGTTTTAGGCCGTTCACGTCCCTGAAGGCGTACAGCTGTTTCTTTTGGATGACTAAACCGGCAAATGCTCCGGGTTCCTCCATGATGCTCCGTATTGTTCTTGGGATCGAGGAAGCCTTTGCGAGGCGGTCGTGGACAAACTGGGCCTTTCCATTTTGTGGCCTTTCGAAGAATGAACCGTCAATTGTGGCGACCGTTGTTTTTGATTCGGCGATTTGTGCTTCGAGGTTACGGTGGGATGAGCAACCGATCGCGGAGGTGAACCCGTTGCGTCTTGCGCCTTCGACGGTCATAGTCTTGGCTTGGGGTCCACGGTGCGTGAGTGCACGGAGCATGGCCTCGACGAGGGATTCGACATCTTCGGGGCCTTTGGTGATTACGCCTGCGATGGCGCCCAAGCCTTGTCTCTCCGGTGTGCTCTGTTGGTTTTATATTAAGTGCGAATGTTAGGTGGGCTTCAGGTCTTAGGTTTGCCAATTCTGCCGATCGACACAGGCCGTTATGGCAGTCCGGAGATTCGCAGGGTGTTTGAGGAAGGTCCGCGGTTCCAGAAGATGCTCGACGTTGAAGCAGCCCTAGCTTGGGCGAGGGGGCAAGTAGGGGATATTCCCCGCGACGCGGCGGAGGAGATAGAACGCCACGCCTCAACGAAATATGTGAAACTGGAACGAGTTCACGAAATCGAGAAGGTTGCCGAGCACGAAACCATGGCGCTCGTCGAGGCCTTAGCCGAGGTCTCAGGGAAGGGCGGCACCTACGTGCACCTCGGAGCTACTTCATCAGACATTCTTGACACGGCATTGGCGCTGCAAATGAAAGAAGGGCTGGACATAGTTGCGGGTAAGCTCGACAAACTCGAAGAAGTTCTGCTCGGGCTCTCGAAAAAGTACCGTGACACGTTGATGATTGGTAGGACCCATGCCCAGCATGCATTGCCTATGACCCTCGGGTTGAAGTTCGCGGTGTGGTTACGGGAAATTGGTAGGCATATTGAACGCCTCCACCAGTGCCGGCATCGGGTTTTGGTCGGGAAGATGAGTGGTGCTATTGGGACGATGGCCGGCCTTGGTAAGAACGCTCACCAAATTCAGGAGTTGGTAATGAAGCGGTTGGGGCTGCGGGCGGCTGAGGTGACGAGCCAGATCGTGCAGCGGGACAGGTATGCGGAATTAGTCTGTCTATTCGCAATGGTCGGTAGTTCCTTGGACAAGTTTGCGACCGAGATTAGGAATTTGCAGAGGCCGGAGATTGATGAGTTGGCTGAGCCCTTCGAGGTCGGGAAACAGGTGGGAAGTTCAGCGATGCCTCAGAAGAGGAACCCTTGGCGAAGCGAGAACATCTCAAGCCTGGCAAAAATGGAGCGAAGCCTCGTTGCCCCGGCGCTGGAGTCAATTGTGACCTGGCATGAACGCGACCTCTCCCAATCCGCCTCAGAACGGTTCGTGATCCCCGAGTCGTTCATCCTAATCGACCATATGCTGAACTCAATGATTCGAATCCTCAGCGGCCTACGTGTGAACGAGGCGCGGATGCTGGAGAACCTGATGAAGTTCAAGGATCCGATGATGTCCGAGTCGGTTATGATAGCGCTCGTGAACAAAGGCATGCCACGGCAGGAAGCGCATAGGCTTCTTCAACAGATAGTCTTTGAAAGCCAAGACAAGCGGAAGGGGTTCAGTGAAACGCTCGCGAGCAACCCTGCGGTGGCCAAGTATCTGACTAAGGAGGAGATCAATTCGGCCTTGAACCCCAAATCCTACTTGGGCATGTCGGTCCAGCTTGTCGACGGAGCGGTTGAAAAGACCGCTTCCGAGCGGCGGGCGCGTGGGCTAGCCGCCTAGAGGCTTTCGTCCTCTCGATAGTCAGTGAGAAGGCTCTGCTCGGTTGTTTGTACCGTTTTCGATTTGAGCGTCTCCCATTCTTCGGCCTTTATGAGGCCGCCAACCTGCTCCTTGATCTTCTTCGCTAGTGATGGGCCAATGAGGGGCACATTCATGAGGTCAGTTACAGAGGCGTGCTTCAGGTCGTCAAGGTTTCTGTAGCCTGCGTTGAACAATGATCGTGCCCGTACGCGTCCCACGCCCTCAAGTTCCACAAGCGGTACGAGTTCGGCTTTGACGCCCTTAGCGCACCGAACTTGGAGCTCGTAGGTCGAGGCTAGGAGGTCTTTGTGGCCGAAAAGTTCGGCCAGCTGGTACGTCGCGTGCAAGAGCCATTTTGCCGTATCCACCATCCTGAGAATGTCACCCGGCTCAACCTTGTGAACCTCAAGAATCCCATCCTCAGACGTCTCGTTAATCCACTCATACAGCACTCTGGCGCACTTGATTTCTGAGAGGAATTCTTCGTAGGTTATGCCGTTCGTGTCCCCATAATACTCGGGCACCTCGCACATGTATTCGTCCTGATGTTCCTTCGCGAATAGGTCGAGCATTTCATCCTCCCCGCGCCGCGGATACAATTTCGGCGCTATGTCCGGCGTTCTCGAGATTAGATGGAGGAAGCTTACCTCGGTCACATGCTTGGCGCGTGTGTATAATCCGTCCCGCAGGATTACCGCAGATACCGGGTCGATGTAGAGTTCGGAGACACGGCGGCCGAATTTTGTCGCCCTTAACTCTTCCCCGTCGAGTTCAACCATCTGCTCCCTGTGCAGGAACGAGAGAATGTCTCCGAGCTTTCCCTTAATCATCTTGGGGTCGTATTGGAAGGCGTAGAATGTTTTCGCGAAAAACCTGACGAGCCCTTCCTCGGTCGTTGCGAAGCGTGTCGCGATTGTGGCGAGCACATGGGGCCGCAACACCTTCTCCGCACCCAGCTTCGACCAGATTCTTTCAGGTTCGGCGAGAGCATAATTCTTCAAAAGATAATCCTGTTCATCCTCGGTTCTCGCTATGAGTATAGCTTCGCCAAACTTATCGTACTTCGGGCGGCCCGCTCGTCCACAGTTGTGCACGACAAAGTTTGATGCCAAATACGTCTCGGTTTCATTAATGGACAGATTGTAGACCTTGACTGGGTTCTCAAGTTTTCGAATAGCGCTTTCTGTCACCTTAACCCAAGATATGGGCCATCGTGTTTGTGGTTGTCTGTATTTGTCCAAATGATGATATCTGCTGTATCTTACTGCTGGAATGCTTATCTTTGTAGGTTTTATCCAGCGTCGGAAGCGTTGGATGTCTGCGATCGATCTTACCGTGACTCTGTACACGGGGTTAGTGAACGTCCTCTTCTTTCCCGAGATTACAACATGTTGAATGCGACGGTCCTTAGCGACCGTGCTCATCATCCCTAGTCTTAAGAGTAGGTCGTGCATGCCCCAAGCGAATCGTTGGCTTCCTGTCGCTATGACTATGGCTCTAACCATTGTGCGATTGCCACGAGGATACTTTGTCTCAGAGTACGAGCCATCGCCATCGAACACACCAGCAAGGTATGCACCAATCAAGGTTCGGGGGAATTGGAGCATAAATTCAGGAACGTATAGCTCAAGAGACTTCCTCCTGTATGGTACTCCAAACTGCGAGATTATTGGGCCCAGTAGATTCGAACCAATCTCAATTGCGTAGTGTTTTGTTTGTCTTGTGTGTACGGAGGGGTTCAAGCCTAAATTCTGCAAGTTTCGTGATGTTCTCTCGACGATCCTTCGGTTTTCATTGAACACTCTAATCTTGTAGTAGGTGCCGCGTTGAGGGGTAGATGCCTCTTGGAGGTACCCGTCGGAAGCAATAATTCCAATTAGCCACATGAAATCTTCAGTGAGAAATTCAGGCAGACGGATTGGTCTTCCCCATTTCGACTTTAGCAACTTGATTCGTCTTGCGATTTCTTGACGTTTGACTCCAAGGATTTCACCGAGTTCCAAAACCAGTTTGAGAGGCGGATTCTTTCTGCCTGAGATGTAACTTTGGAACGTCTTAGGATTGACACCGAGTTTTCTGGCGATCTTCTTCTGATTTTCCCGAAGCGCTCGTTTTCGCATGAGGAAGGTCGGATTAACCACATACGTCCTGTCGAGTGGAAGGAAGTTGAGCATCGGTACGTTTCTGTTGTGGGTGGGGATCTCTCTTGCGTACGCGATATCATCTCCTCTTTTGAGCGCTCGAATTGGAGTCCAGACTATGGTCTCTTTTGAGGTTCTTGCAAGAACCGGATGTTCAGGGGTTGCTGTGAGAGTTCTTCCAATGTTAGTTGAAATTTCCATGAGCTCATCCGCTTCTCTCTCAAAGTAGTCTGTAACTCGTTTCGACGTGAGGCCGTGGGGGTTGGAGATGGAAAGTGCAGTCGCTTTCAGTCTCCCTTTAACAATATCACCAATGGGTGCAACAGAACCGTCTCCCAACGTCACAGGGGTATGATGCGGGAAGCAGAACTGTTTGTATTCTAGAACCGAGATTGGGTATCGGCCGTAGCCGGGTTCGTAACGTTCGTAACTGCTGATTATCACGGTTCGTGCGGGAAGGTTCACTCCGGACGCCAAGGTGGGGGTCGCTGAGAGGATTTTCAATCGGCCCGCCTTGAACGCGTCCTCAATGATCTTCCTGTGTCCCCCTGGAAGGCCTGCGTGATGGAAGGCGACTCCGTTCAAAACCTGTTCCGCCAAGACCTCGCCTAGACGCGTTCTTTCGCCTGTCGAGAGGACTCGCTGAGCTATACCCTCCAGCCCTCTTCGATCTGGTTTGGGCAGATGCCTCCGCATGAGTGCTGCAGCTTTCTTTCCCATTTCCACAGCCAATCGCCTAGTCTCCGCGAAGATCAGGACTTGTCCTCCTTCTTTGACAACGTCGAGCGCTGTGTCGAAAACTGGGTTCGTGTCCGAGTGTGGAATTAGTCGCGACGAACCGTCCTTGAATTGTATTTCACCACCATAGTGGACTCCCTCTCGAAGTGGGACAGGTCGCCATTCGGTTGTAATCGGGTTGGCTTTGAGCCACTCGGCCATCTCGGCAGCGTTCTTGATGGTTGCACTCAGAGCGATCACCTGCAATCGCGGGTTAATCTTGAGCAACCGTGTGAGAACCACTTCGAGCGTCGGTCCTCTGTCGGCTTCCGTGATCAAGTGAATCTCGTCAGCGACGACGATCGAAACGTCTGCAATCCATGGTGAGCGATGTCTGAGGAGCGAATCAGCTTTCTCGTTTGTTGAAATGATGATGTCGTAGTTGGCTAGGTAGATGTCGGACCTGTCATAATCGCCGCTTGTGACCGCTACTCTTACGTTCCGCCCCGGGCCTTTCTCAATTGCCGTATACTTTTGAAAGTCCTCGAACTTTTCGCTCGCCAGAGCTCGGAGCGGGGTTAGGTACAGTGCTTTCCCGCCTTTTTCCAGAATCGATTTGAGAATGATGAGCTCCGCGACGAGGGTCTTACCGGATGCAGTTGGGCTCGCGAGGACGATGTTCTTCCCATCCAAGGCGCCTGCTTTGATAGCGTCTTCTTGAGGAGGATAGAGAGTGTCGTATCCGGCCTTCGCTAACACAGCCTTAACAGAGTCTGGAATGGGAAGCTCATCGATGCGCACAGTTAGAGGCCTTCTGTCAGGCTGCCGTTCGCTTCAAGTGGCCAGGTTTCGGTGAATAAAGGATTCCTTCTCTGACCAGCTGCTCAACAAGCCTTCTTGCCTCATCATCCGTGATGTCAACCTTCCGGGACAGCGCCTGGAATAGGGTGGAGTCTTCGACGATTCCTAACTGCTTCTCCAAATCGGCGAATGTGCTCAGGACGACTTGCATTTTGTCTCTAAGGCTCTTCGGCTTGCCGGTCATGATCACGTCGATGTCGATCTTGCCAGTTGTTGTGTCTATGCCCACATCTTGGAGGGACAACGTCATCAAACGAATTATCGCTTGCGCATCTTCGGCCTCTACACGATCACGAAGGAAACTCTTGGCCCTTGCCTCAGCCAATCTCACCAACGCCTCGAGTTGCCTTGGTGTTATCACCACAGGCGATTCCGTGGAGCCAGAAAGGGAACGCATCTTCAAGTAGTATTGCCGAATCGCGCTGACTGCCTCTTCGGTCAAGGCCGGTTCGATGCGTTTGGCGTAGGATATGTACTTGCGAAGCAGGTCCGGAAGCAGGGGCGGCTCCTCAGGAGTAGTCTTCAGCCTGTGAAGCGTGAGTATGTGATCTGACATTCGACTATCAGAGTCAGCCTCAGGAACGTCTTTCATGATGAAAAGAAGGTCAAAACGTGACAATAGCGTCACAGGGAGGTTGATATTGTCTGAGATGTTCCTGTAAGGGTCATATCTTCCTAAAGCGGGGTTGGCGGCAGCGAGGACCGCAGCCCTGGCATTGAGGGTGGCAACTATTCCTCCCTTAGCGATGCTTACCGTATGCTGCTCCAGCGCTTCGTGAATGGCAACTCTGTCCTCGGGGCGCATCTTATCGATTTCGTCGATGCAGTTGTGTATGTAGACGCCGGCTGCCGCAAAATTGTGGTGTTCCTTGACGCAGAGGTCATAAACATAACCACAGTAATGCATGGTTTCGATTCTGGCAACCTGTTCTTCATCCAGTTCCAAGCGCGGTCCCTTATGACTGATCGGATAATTCTTGGCGGTTTGGGCCTTCACGCTCCAAGCGGACGCTATTTCAACGAACTTGGTGATGCTTTCTCCGCTGATTCGGATGGTGTGTACGTTCGGGTTCCTTCTGCTCCTTCGTATGGAACCCCTTATCCCTAGCCTTCTTAGCGCGTGCAGGAAGACTGACAAGTGATGTTCGTTGGATGTGGGGAAGAGTCGAATACAGGCAAGTTTGCCTTCCCTAATGTTCAGGTTGCCGTCTGTATCGAGCAAGCCTCCTAGGAAAGCTGCAAGCTCGGAATCGCTGAATTGCAGGATGCTATCTATCGATCTGTCGACCGTCAAGTGGTAGAGTTCTAGAAGTTCCTTGTTGGCAGTCCACAGTCTAGCAGGCTTCTCGATCAGGACATATTTACCAATAGTTTTCAGTTTGTCATTGCCGTCATACCGGGAGAACCTGATTGGGCTTATGCGCTGCATGTTGGCGAGAATTTCTTCGTTATTTCGCGATTGAGTTATGGTGATACCGTCAGGTGTGACATGCCCATCTCCGTAGATGCACCCGAACGTGTATGCTGTTCTTTCTCCAATGGAGAGCGAAACCAATGGCTCGAACAGACGCCTAGGGGCCTTCACTAGGTCGCCCTCCTTCAGATTGCTCGCTGCAACCCACAGTCTCTTAGAGGAGCGCGTTGAACGTAAGAGATGTTCCAGTGTCAGGCTCAGACTTAGTCCAGATTTGAACGTTATTTTGAGAACTGGCCCTTCATACTTTCGTCTGACAATTTTGTTTGTGTAGGATTTCACGTCGACTCGTTCTTCGCCATGGTATGTTGAGACTGGGCAGAAGAGGGGACGGATTTCCTGGCCGTTCGGTAAGACTCTCGTGCGACCGGCTTGCTCCCAGAGCTCTGCAACTGCGGCAACACGGTTTCCTGTAAATACTTCTGTGGTCGGAGTCATGCATGCGACTCCCTTGTCGGCCAGAACTAGGGCGCCCGCTTCTAGCACCATGCCACCAGATTTTTCGCGAACAACCGCGGCAGTTAATCCAGCCGCTGTTGTGCCCCGTCCACTCGTGTAGAGCCCCCGGGGAGCGGTCCGAGAGACGTATTGGAGCAATTGGCTCTTCGCCACTCCAGGATCTCCCACGAGGAGGACGTTCACTTCGCTTCGTATCACAACCCCGTCGGGTAACCGTTTGGGAACTCCGCCGAAGAGTAGGTAGAGGACAGCTTCTTTGATGTCGCCGTATCCGTAGATGGAGGGTGCGAGTGATGCGATGAGTTTGCGGTGTATGAACGGGTCTTTGGCAAGCTCTCTGATCTGCCTCTCCTCCTCCGGCGTTATCTCTACGACTTCGACTTCCTTTCCAACAATGTCTACGTAGTTGGCGTCCAGTAGAAGTTCGAAAGTCCGCAGCCTAGCTTTCCGTCCGGCGAACTCCTGTAGGGCCCTCGCGGTGCCGGTTATGGAGACGCGGTCACCAGGTCGTGCAATATCTACCATATCTTCTGAGAGTTTGATGTCCATTGCCCTGGGCAATTGGCCTGGCGGTAAGTCCTCTGGCCGTTCTTGGATGCGGATTTCTTGGGAGTTCATGAAGGTGGATTGTTTTTCCATAAATTCGAAAATCTTCGAGCGGCAGTGGGCGCACACGCCGGGCCCACGCATCAATGTTCCAGCCTGTTCAACGTAACTCATGGCGTTGCATTTGCGGCATTGAAAGGCCGCTTTGATGAGCAACGGTTTGACGGAGGTTGATCGAACGATTATTCCGTCGATTAGAAGCAGCCTGCCTATGTTCTCGGACCCGATCTTCCGAAGTGAGTGTTTCTCGGGAAGCTTCCTGAACCTCACGCGAAGTTTCTTGATGATCTCCGCGTACTCTGGGTCCTCGATCTTAAGTTGCGCCCAAGCGCTTCGGTCAAGGTATTCGAAGTACTCGTCGGGTTTGTCAAGAATCGAACGAGCCAGGTCGGCGTCGAAGGCAATTAGGTCGTCAAAATCGACCACTATTGATCTGGAGCCGGATAGGGCGACGTGGCCGAGCCGTTTTCTGTACTTGTGCTCTCCGTCGGCCCTGAAGGATCGGAGGAAGTCTTGGAACCGCTCTTCAGGGTTCTGAAGCGCGGTCAAGGCTTCAGACCCTGTCCAAGAAGCTTCGGCTTCCATTCCTCAATCGTCTTGTTAAGAATCGAGTATAGCACGCGCTCTTCGTACGTCAAACCCTGAATGAGTTCTTCGGAGGGTGTGGGAGAAGCTGCAAGGGAAACTATTTTTCGGATTCGGCAGTTCACGATGTCGCGAACTAGAGTTTCTGTTCTCTCGAGTTCACGAAGTTTCACCTGATCCTGTTTGCTCAATTGCTGAAGTTCCGCAAGGTGCCGTCTGAGCAGGCAGTAGAAGTTCGTCTGAAGCGCGGGCAACTGCCGTGAGGCAGGAATCGTTTCACGCCAATGAATCTTGGAAAGCGAATTATAATTGAGAACATCTTCCTCCCGGAACCTCGCATACCCTAGGTTCACAAGTTCCTTTGCTGTCCAATATGGGACCTCAACTTCCTGCCCGACTTTCGCCGAAGCAAGTTTCGCCATTTTCGGCGTAGTTTCGGGAATCTCGCGAGTCAGGACGACCCTGATTTGCGAATTTTCGAAATTGAAGTCTATGTCGTCGACTGTCATCAAGGCTTCCGCCAAGAAGAAACCACCAACCCCAACGGCCCCCTGGTCCCGGTTATATCGCTTATGACGAATTCTTCGTGCTGTTTAGTCGAGATTTCCTCTGGAGAGAGTTGCGCGTCTGGAGAGTAGAGTGAAAGTGTGATCGACGAATTCTAGGGCGGCATCGCCATCATCGGCAACGGGCCAAGGCTTTTGAATGACGCAAGCAAACTTGAGCTGCACCGGAAATCCAACGGAAACTCAAACGAGGAAACGGAAGATTGAGCGAAAGCGGCCTAATGTGGATCGAGAAATACCGACCGAAAACTCTCGATGAAGTGGTCAATCAGAAGGAAACGATTGACGGAATCAAAGCGCTGCTGAAAACGCCGGCGACAATGCCACACTTTTTGTTTGCCGGACCCCCGGGGACGGGGAAGAGCACAGTTGCCCTCTGCGTTGCCCGCCAACTAATGGGCGATAGCTTCAGGAAACTCGTCTTGGAACTCAATGCCTCAGACGAGCGCGGGATAGGCGTTGTCCGTGAACGGATCAAGGGTTTCTCGCAGATAATTCAAACCACGCCCTCAGGAGTTCAGTTCGGCCTAGTAATCCTCGACGAATCCGACGAGATGACCAAGGACGCTCAAACTGCGCTTAGGAGAATTATGGAGACCTCATCCAGAACATGCCGCTTCATACTCATCTGCAATTACCAAAGCGGTATTATCGAGCCGATCCAAAGCCGATGCTCAGTCTTCCGCTTCAGGCAGCTGGAAGAAACGGAAGCTATCGATTACCTAGCCAGAATATGCAAAGCCGAGAAAGTTGAAGCAGACCCCAAGGCTGTTAAACGGATCTTCGAACTTTCGGAAGGCGACCTTCGCAGAGCAATCAACTACCTTCAGGTAGTCGCTACAAGCTCTAAAGGCGGAAAGCTCGACCTCTCCGCGCTCAATAAGTTCATGCCCGAAGCAGAGAGCGAACTCATCCGGGAGATGCTGAAGTTCGCCCTTCAGGGCGACTTCATGAAAGCCCGTGACGTGATGTACGAGCTAATGGGTAAACATGGCGTCAGCGGCCGCGAAATCATCCGAGGCGCAAACCGAGAAGTCAGCCGCATTCCCGAAGTCAGTGGTGATAGGCAGGTGGAGATCGTTCGCACGCTCGGGGAGTACGATTTCAGATTGACGCAGGGAGCTAATGAGGATATTCAGATCAGCGCTATGCTCGCCCAGCTGAGCCAAATTGGAAGAAAGTAGAGTGCAAGCACAGCGTATTGTGGCTTGGACGGAGAAGTACCGCCCCACAACGACTGCAGTGCTTCTCGGCAACGAGGAGGCGGTCGAGACCTTCAAGGGTTGGTTGAAGCAGTGGACGCTCAAAAAGAAACCCACGAAGGCTTGTCTCCTTGTTGGGCCGCCTGGAGTAGGGAAGACCACACTGGCGAGGGCTGCGGCGAACGACTTTCACTTCCGAGTGGTCGAGATGAACGCTAGCGACGTCCGCACAGAGAAAGCCATCCAGAGCATGCTAACTCCAGCGAGTACCTCTGCTACCTTGGAGAGTTTCTCCGCTGAGGGCCGAGGAAACCTGATACTCATGGATGAGGTCGACGGTGTTTTCGGGCGGGAAGACCGAGGAGGATTAAGCGCAATTCTGTCGATCATCAAGGAAGCGCCAGTTCCAATCGTGCTGACGGCCAACAATGTGGACGACGAACGATTTGACGACCTCAAGAAGGCATGCGTTCCCATTGACCTTGTTGAGATTCGCCCCCGACTCTTGGTCTCGTTGATCAACCACATCCTAGCCCAAGAGGGGCGTTCAGTGCCGGAGGAAGTAGTGAAGAGGATCGCGAGAGAGAGCCACGGCGACATAAGGTCCGCGATAAACGATATTCAAACCATAGCAACCAGCGGCGCCGTACGGATGCGCCCCTTTAGGACGAGGGAGCTAGATGAGGAGCAGACCTTGAGAGCATTCTTCGCGTCCCGTGGGATTAGTGAAGCCCGACGGGTTCTCAACGAGACTGAGATTCCGCTCTATCGCGATGAATTACTCCTACTAATTCACGACCTCCTACCGTACATCTACACTTCCCCGAGCAAATTGGCCCAAGCTTACGATGCTTTGTCACGCGCCGACATGAACTATGGAAAAGTTGGTGCGAGCAGGTCGCGAGGCATGATGCCGCCCCCATTCAACCTGCCTCGCAGGGATAAAGTACCAGAATGGAGCCTGCTACCAGTTGCCCTGAACGAGCTGGCATCAGTTGGGACGCAGGAGGCTGACAGCGATGTTGAGCATGCCATACAGGTCGCGCCTCGGATTTCGCGGAAGATCGTTGACCGCTTTCAGTACCGTCTGTGGGCGCTAGACCACCTGTGCGGCAGAGTGGCGAGAGCATGCCACGTATCGAAACGCAAAGCGCTCCATGAGATTATCCCGTTTCTGGTCGCGATTTTTCGGGCAGACGAGGATACGGGCAGGGAAACTGCGCTGAACCTCAAATTGGAAGAACGGGACATAGACTTCCTAGCTTCGGAATCGAAGGTCCAAACGTCAGCCAAAGGTCCTCAAGAGATTCTCAACCCAACTGGGTTTAAGTTGCCATACATGGGTAAGGACAAATTCATCCAACTAATGCGTGCCGGGATTAGCTACGACCGGAGTAGCGGTAGGTTTGCAGTGCGCCGCCTGGGCGACCTGGATGCAGTCGAAGAGAGGCTCTCGGGGATAATATCGAAACCTGTGAAATTCAAACGCCCCGAACAAGCGGCTCGGGAAGTTGAGGGTAAGATCATCAAAGAATGCTACGTCGATGCACGCAAGATTCCGTGCGATGAGTGCGAGTTCGTTGACGACTGTCCCACGCACATAATCGAGTCGCTCAAGTTCTGTTTATGTGATGAAACTCTTTCGGATCCCAAGGGTTACGAGAAGTACGTGGCGAAGAACACTGTTGCCGCAAAACCTGCCAAAGCCGCTAAGAAAGCTGCTGCTCGCGAGAAGCGCTAATGCTCGCGGGCCACTCGTATGACGTGGCCTAATTCGGGAAGGATTAGTTTCTCCATGGCCGTTTCAACGGCGTCTGGTGAACCCGGCAAACAAAAGACAGCTTTCCCTTTTGCCAACCCGGCGACTGCACAGCTCAGCATGGCCGCTGAACCGATCGTCTCGAAACTGAGTTTCCTGAACAGCTCGCCGAAGCCAGGTACCTCCTTGTCGAGCAATGGAGTGATGCTATCGATCGTTACATCCCTTGGGGAGAGGCCTGTGCCGCCCGTGATAATCAGTGCATCCACTTTCCTAGTCGATAGTGCTTGCTTGGCGGTCTTGCGTATCATGGGCTTGGAGTCGGAGATTAGTTTGCGGCCCTCGATTCTGTGACCCGCATTTACTGCAAGTCGCTCGATAATGTCGCCGGATGCATCGTCAGGCTGTTGGCCAGCCTTCAGTTGCTTGAATTTTGATGTGCTGCAGGTTACGATGAATAGTCCGAGTAATTGTGGAGCAGATGCCTTGTGGAGCTCGGGGACTTTGCTCATTTATCTTCGCTTAATCTTTTTCGTGACTCTGAGGTCAGTGATAGTCGTGCTTGGGTATTGGCCTTTCGCGTCCTTCTCGTACTGTTTAACCATGTCCCAGATAGTGAGAAGGTAAGTTGAGGCTGCTGTTAGCGCCTCCATCTCGACCCCAGTCTTCGCCTGCCCCTTCACGTAGGATTCAACCTTGAGCGCATTTCCAACAAACGAGTGCTCCGTGCGCACCGTTGTGATTGGGATGGAGTGGCAAAACGGTAGGATCTGAGGCGTGCTTTTTGCTGCCATGATTGCAGCGACCTCGGCTGCGGCGATGGCGTCACCCTTTCCGATTCGCCCTGCTTTCAGCCGTGCCATCGTGCTCGGTTTCAATCTGATCTCGCCCATGGCCGTCGCTTCCCTCATAACAACGTCTTTGGGCGAGATGTCTACCATAGAGAAACGCCGCACTTACCGTCCAACCTCCAACCGGACAGTGACTCCCCTGTAGTAAATTATCTGTTGTGCCGAGGCTAAAGGTGGCCACCCAGATGATCATCTGAGGCTTAGGCTTGACAAACGAGCGGTAACCTTGAAAGCTCAGCGGTCTCAGCCGCCCCGAGGTAGCGTTCGTGACCTTTTCGCTGCGAGACCTCGTCAAACTTATCGAGGGCCGTAACTTCTGCGCACTGGCAACACAAGGACGCGAAGGTCCCCATGTTGCGGGCGTTAGTTACTTCGCGAAGGGTTTCAACATCTACATCCTAAGCAGTGCCAACACCACAAAGGTTCGCAACATCCGCCGCGATCCGCATGTCGCGGTACATGTTTCCGTCCCTTGGCCGGTAGTTCCGGCTCCGCCGCGTAGCATACAATTTCGTGGCACTGCCGAGATCCTACCCATCGACAACGCCGACGCCAACGCCGCGCTTGCCAAGGCACCACTTGTGCTCCGGCGCGTAATGCGGCACCTTCTCAAGAACGTCGACACCGAGATCTGGGGAGAAAACATCTGGATCCGCATTCGGCCTACGGAGCGTGTCGAAACCTTCATGGTCGGCGTACCAGTGACGACTGTCTTCCGTGATGAAAAGGAAGCCATACGCCACTTCAAAGTAAACTAGACGCGTGATTGCATCGGTGGATTGACTATTTTCGTTGCACTCGCTTCTTGCGAACGGTGGTTAATGCCGCCTCTAACTGTTCACGCATAGTTGAGGCGGGTATGTTCTGGAGGCCGAGCAACGTCGTCTTGCCGCGTACGCCTTCACCTGATTTTGAAGCCGCTATTACCCCTATGGCGCCTAGGCCGCGAGCGTACTTCCAGATTTGCGTGTGTTTTCTGGGGGTATCATTGTACTCTTCACAGACGGCTTTGTACTCGCGCTCCACGGCACCTATAGTGGCGTAGGCTTCCTGTGATTCCTCGAGAACTCTCGCTAATGCGAGTAGCATGTATTTCTCGTGGGATGATAAGGCGGCGATGTACTCGCCCCGCAGCATCGGGTAAACGCTTCCCGCAGCCTTCCGGACGTGGTCGGTCAGAACGCGTTTTGCGTTTTCAGAGTCAGCGTACTTTCCAGCGCGCCACAGAAGTTCGATAGAATACCGGGCGTCGCCGCTCTGCCCTCCTATGTCGGCGACGAGTTGAAGCGCTTCATCTACCACCGCCTTCTCTTTGAAGGCTAAGTCAACGCGGTCTTTGAGGATGTCAATCAGTTGGCGGGAACTGTACTTGTCAAGTTTAACGATGTTCCGTTGTAGGGTGCCGATGGTGCTCTTGTCGAGTTTTTGTAGGTACTCAGGCTCGCGGAGGATGAAGATGAGCGAGAGCCGTATCGGTTTGCCAACCCGTTCCTCTTGGATGCGAGTTAAGTTGTAGATCGGGGTTGATTCTTCTATTCTGATGAGGTGTTCAAGTTCGTCTAGTGCGAGTATGAGGTGTATGTTCTTGTCGTCGAGCATGTCCATGAGGGTGTGGAGAAGTTCTTCAGGCGCGAAGCCTCGTTTCGGAAATTCAGGTTCGAACTGCGTTAGGACACGCTTGATGATCATGAAGAGGCTGCCTTTCGCTTCGCGGCAGTTCACGTGAACATAGTGAAGGTTGATCTTGCGACTTCTCGCAGCCTTGACCAGGTCTGTCCCGAAACGTTGGGCCAGCACCGTCTTTCCGGTTCCCACGTCGCCTGTGATGAGGACACGTTGGCTTACGGAAAAAGGGCTTTCAAGAGAGAACCGGAAGAGTTGGGTGAGAAAACGCATCTGCTCGTCGCGGTGAGGAAGCTTTCGGGGTATGAATTCCAGCGAGAGGGGTGCTTCATCCTTGAAGACAGTGGGCCTTTCTAGAGTCTCCTTAATGATGTCCGAAGACAATTGAACGAGAGCCCCTACTCTCGACATGGTTTAGGCTACCCCCATCTTATGTGCTTTTGTTGCCCAATGCGATAAAAGTAGGAGAGCCAGGTGAAACTGAGTGACGGTTCCATTAAACACCTAGGTGACTTTGATCCGATCTGAAGCACGAGTAATTGAGTGGAGAATGCTCATGATGGCAGCATCTTGGTCATCCGCTTCCATATGATTCAATGAGCCTGTAGATCTCGTCACGTTCATACGCACCGATCTCTTTCACCCTCCCATTCCGTCCAACCAGTTTTCTACCACTCCAGCGGGGAGTGATCGTTCCAATGATGTCAGCGTGGATTCCACGCTTTCTTAGACTACGCAAAATCAAACTGCTCTTTCGACGATCGGCGGCGATTAGAAGACAACCTGAACTCATCAGCCTCAATGGGTTCACTTTCAACACTGAGCATAGCCGCCTCGTCTCTGGACGAATTGGGATTCTCGACTCCCGAATCAAGAACCCGACTCCCGAGGCTTCTGCAAGTTCCCACACGCCTTGTAACAAGCCGCCCTCGGTGGGATCATGCATAGCCCGAACGCCCCCCGCCTTTGCCGCTGTCAAGGCATCGTCAACGACGCTGATCAACTGTCTCAGACCTTTTGCACGTGCGAGCAACCGGCTACCCATCTTCCTGCGAAGATTTCGAGCGAAATCTGCTGCGAGTACGGCTGTTCCCTCGATACCGACCGCTTTCGTCATTATGATGTGGTCCCCCGGCTGTGCACCACTCGAGGTCACATACCGCCCTCTCTCGGCTACCCCCATCATATAGCCAACTACAATCGGGCGCTTCAGCCCTGGTGTTACTTCCGTGTGGCCCCCCACAACAGCGACACCGACCTGCTTCGCGGCCTTGTCGATCTGCTTCATGATATTGTCAACAAGGGTGACGCTGGCTCTCTCAGGTAGGAGTAAGTCGCATAGGAACCACCTTGGCCTAGCCCCTCTGCACGCCACGTCGTTGGCGTTGATGTGGACTGAAAGCCAGCCGATTTCTGAAGCAGTCCCGGTGATTGGGTCAGTTGTTAGAACGAGCACATTTCTGCCAAGCGAGACGAGTGCGGCATCTTCACCTATCGATGATCCAAGAATTACTGACTTGTCCTTGACGCCCTTGTAGCGAAACACATTGCGAACAAGAACCTCAGTTGGAATCTTCCCGGTCCTGAAGGAGCGCATTGCTTACCCAGCTCTACACGTGCCGTTATGTTTTAAGTAATCACCTTGAACAAATGTGCCGTGAGTTTTGTGGAATGATTAAGTCGATAATTGATGTAGCCGTCGTGGTCTCTAATCCGACCAAGTCAGCTGATTGGTACAAGGAGAAGCTGGGCCTTGAAATACGCGACAAAGAAGGCCACCGGATCACCGTGGCCCCGAAGGGCTCCGATGTGGTGCTCCATCTATGCGAAACAACACCGCTGGAGCCAGGCAACACTGGTATCGCCTTCCAGGTTGACGACTTGGATAAGGCCTACCAGGAATTGAGCAGCAAAGGCGTAGAGTTCACCGTGAAACCCAAGAAAGCAGAATGGGGCAGCTTCGCGATGTTCAAGGATCCAGACGGAAATGAATTCTGGCTAATGCCAGAATAGAATTCAAGAACCCCAAGTTCAGCTAAATGCGGGCTCTCGCACTCAAGATCCATCTCACTTTGGGATCAATTGGGCCAGACTCGTCATCGCCCGCCGATACAACTAGCTCCGGACCTGCTAATTTGTGTATCTAAGCCGCATGTTTGTAGGCTTATGTTCTTTGAAGTCGATAGCCGCGTTCTCCCATTGAGGTAAAGTGTGAAGGATGCCGGCGTTTCGTATAGTTCCCGTTGGATTCGAGAGCTTGGGCGTCAGGTCAATGTGTACATTTGTTGAGACATCTGATGTACGAGTCCTCATCGACGCTGGCGTTGCGCTGGGGCCTCGGTTTCGAAAACTACCCCACCCACGAGAATACCGAGCGCGCAATGAGTGCCGCGCGAGGATTCGGGAATACGCGGCAAAGGCGGACGTGATATTTGTTTCGCATTACCACAACGATCACCATACGCCAAACTACACTGAAACCGTGTGGTTGGGAAGTAGCGCTGAAGAGGCTGAGCAAATCTACCGGGACAAAGTGGTTCTTGTGAAGGATATTCGGAACGCTATCAATTTCAACCAGCGAAGGAGGGGCTGGATGTTCCAGAGATTTGTGAAGAGGATTGGCAGTAACTGTGAAGTCGCTGATGGCAAGACCTTCGAATACGGCGCCACGAAAGTCAAGATTTCAGCCCCTGTCCCACACGGGGAGGAGCGGACAGAGCTCGGGTGGGTCATTATGGCCACACTGGAATCTCAGGGCAAAAAGATGCTCTATACATCCGATGTTCAAGGACCCATGTCCAAAGTAACCACGCGCCTGATCCTGAAAGAGAAGCCTGACCTCGTGATCTTGGGTGGCCCGCCTATGTACCTGGAAGGTGTGAAGGTCGAGAAAGCTTCCATTCGGAAAGGAATCGACAACGCTGCTAGAATTGCAGGAAGGGTGCCTGAGATAATCATTGAACATCATGCATTGCGCTCCGCAGACTGGAGAGATCAAACCAAACTAGTCTATGACGCGGGCGCGAAAGTTGATCACAAGGTGATGACTGCGGCTGAGTATCTCGGTATGGCACCAATGCTGCTCGAATCAAGACGGGAACAGTTGTACGAACAGGAGCCTCCTCCAGAAGAGTTCCAGAAATGGACTCAGCTTCCTAGGGAGAAACGCAGGCAGCAGCCCCCGCCAGTGTAATTTGTGCGTCACAATTGTATAGCGATTTGTCAGCCATTCGTACGCGAATGGCTGCCATTTGGCGTTCGTCTCTTCGGCGGGAATAAACATTGGAAATCGGGAAAGGGTGGGGCGAAAAGGCGTTTGGTTAGGCGCCGGCTAGTTTTGTGGCTAATCTGAATTTCTTTCCGCATTGGGGGCATGAGAAGTGTTTGATATGTAGGGCGGGGCCTCGCCCGTCTTTGGGGTGCATATCCCACTCCTTCGCTGGGCCAGCAACCTCGCCACCGCATTTGAGACATTTCACCAAGAGATCTTCACCTCTTTGTGGGCCGCAGTCGGACGATGGCCATGAGGGGAGGAACGCGTTTGATGGTGTTGTCACCTGAGTTTTGGGTGGGGTGTGACAAGTTCGGGTGAGGGTTTTCCTCATGTCCAATCGAGCGGACTGCCATGTCCCGCCCATACACTTTTGTTGGTATATTAATGTTTCATTAATGGTACATTAATATACTTCGACGACCAACAGCTACTCCGAATCCAAATCACAGGAGGTAGCGATAACATGAATGGAGAATCCAAGAGAAGCTTCGCTGTAGCCCTTGCTTCCTTCGCAGTCGGCGCAATAGTCGCCGGCGTTCTCGGCAACTCGAAGGCGCGCGAGAAACTAGCGGAAGTAAGCAAGAAGCTGGCTCAAAGAACCGACCTAGCGTAGAAGAGTAAACGGAGCGGGGAATGACCGCTCTTTTCCCTTTCTTTTTGAATGTTGATGTGCCGCATGACTCATTCTGGCCTTCGACGACTCGAGTAGTTTGAGGTCGAAGTAACTCGAGCATGCATAGAGTATGTTGTCCACAATCTCCCCGTGGCTCAGTTTGTACAGCTTCAGGCTTTCGATGAAGATTTCTGGTTCTTCGTCGACCTCGGCGTACCGATGGCTTTTCAGTACGCTAAGTCCCAGCTCGAGTCAGGTCGAACTCTTAGCGCGTCTGCTCTGCTCCTCAAGGCTGATTTCTTCCACTTGTTCGGGCTTGATTGAAGCGAGCTTTGTGCCAGAGAGAGCTAGTTGGATTGGGTCATGAACATTCTCTATGATTACAGATGCTCCCGATACACGTAGGAGCACGTGATCCCCCTCCTTCAGATTAAGGGCCTTTACAATTGCCTTCGGAAGGTACAGGGCATACTTCTTTCCGACCTTCGTTTCAACCGTCAGATTCAACTGCTTTTGCCACGTAACCGACGGTTTGCCAGGAGTTTAGCATTTAGCGTGACTTCTCGCCCAAATTTTTCCTGAAAGGCGGGCAGAAGTAAGGCTTAATTTTACATTATAATCAGATGGGCTGTGGAGGCGCGTGAGTGGGGCCTCCCACCCGTTGCGCCAGATAAACCCCGGAGTAGGGAGGTAAAATAGTGAAAAGTAAAAGCTCAATCTACGTGACCTTGACCGCCGTGTTCGCGGCCATTTATGCTGTTGGCGTAGTCTTTCTCGCCCCAATCAGTTTTCAACTATTCCAGGTGAGAGTAGCTGATGCGCTTCTACCGCTAGCTATGCTCTTCGGTTGGCCGGCAGTTTTGGGATTATCAATAGGCGCTTTCGTTGCCAATTTCTTCGGCGGCCTCGGGCCGGTTGACATAGTCGGGGGCGCTTTCGCGAACTTCATCGCAACATTCGTTGCATGGCGGATAGCCAGAAACAGGACCAAGCTTTGGACGCTGCTTGGAGTGGTTGCTGAGATTGTCGTGATTACACTGATCGTCGGGACCTACCTAAGCTACCTCTTCGGGATGTCTCTCGAAGTTGGGTGGCTTGGCATATTCTTGGGGAGCGTTGCAGCTATAGGTATCCTTGGAACGATTCTGCTATTTGCCCTCTCGACAGAGCGAGTAGCAGCCATGCTCAGACCTTACGGGCTTATTCCTCACACCCGCCAACCCGAGAACAAGAACTAACAGGCAGCTCTGAAAGGACTGCCTGTCAGCAAGTTCAGATTCCCTAAGTTAACGCGTTTCAGATGCTTCCTAGCTGCCAGGTAACACTCTTGGACTTGTTTGACGAGGGTGACGGGAAGGTCGCTCATCATGAAATGCGGATAGAAAACTAACAGTGAATATGGGATTGTTTCGTCTATGCTTGCTATGAACCCTGTAATCTGATCGACCTCTTCCGCATCCGTGTACCCAGGAATCATTAGAGTGGTGGCAGTCAAGACTGGGAGGTCTGGCCTTTCTTGGTAGAACCTGTCATAGACCCTTTTGAAATTCGCGTACGCCGATGAATTATCCACACCGCTAAGAGCTCGGCTGAGGTTCGGATTGTAGCATTTCAAATCGAACTTCAGATTCCCGCCACTCCTCAGCGCCACCTCGGCGGCTCGTTCAACGAGATGCCTGTTTCCGCATCCATTCCACTCGAAGCATATTCTTACAATTCTTCCGGCGGGTACGGCCTTCAACATCTTTCGCGAGGCATTCACTGCGAAAGGCAGCTGAGGTTCGGGAGATCCTCCGAAGAAGCACCAGCAGGATATGCGGTCGTTGTTGACCGTCGTAGTGACAAGTTGGTCGGCAGTCGTTTCTTCGGCGACCTCCAGCTCCTTATGGGATATGTTTTGGCAGAAGAGGCAGTTGAAGTTACACCCGTAGAAGAATAACGCTAGGTTGTAGTACTCTCGCTCCGGGCCATCTCGATACGCGTACTTTGGATAACCTGCTCCTGTTCCCGCCGGGCAAAACCATGCTGCACAACAATTCGTGACCTGCGGGTCCAAGTAGGCGTGGAGGAGAGCCTTCTCAGTGGAAACCGCTGAAAGAAGCCTGCCGTTCACGTTCTTGCGCAGACCGCAATACCCGACTTCTCCATCGCCAATGCGGCATTCATGAGAACAAACATTGCATGGAATGCCCCCATTGCTACGCGGAGGTTGAACTGGCAGTCCGAAAACCTGCCTCGCTCTTTCGTGAGCCTTGCTGATGGACGGCCTACTTTCCTCGGGCTTTCTCCTGATGCATTCCACACAGAGGCCTAGGCTTTCAGCTACAAACCGAGACTGAACCCCGCAAAGGAGACATCGATTTGTCATGTGACCAGCCTTGAACAGGCGGCCGCGAAGAAACTTACTCTTGTTCCGCTATAAGTTGTCGTTCAGGCTGCAACGTCGTCCGGAAGGTAGAATTCGCCACTCGCTATGGTTTTCTTCATAGATCTGCCGCGAACGAGTTGGGGAATAATCTCGGAAAGTCGTTTAGACTAGGGAAAGCCTCGCCGGGCTTTCGTCGGCAGTCCGATTTCGCGGTTGTGATTGTCGGGAGCTTAGTTTCCAGCCGGGGGTCAGGTCCGGAGGCGTAAATACCGTAACTGTGTCGAATATTCAGACGGTTGAAAATACGCGCTCGTATGTTTCGTCCTTTCAACATGTTTATGGACCCCCGGCGTAAATAGAATATTGTCGTGCCGCAAATGGTGAATGAGCTCACGTGGAAGGGGCGGACTGTCTACGAGTGTGAGCTCTGCGGGCATGGTTACGTGGATCTCGAGACGGCCGAGCGATGTGAACAGTACTGTTATTCACATGGAAACTACTCGCCAAAGATAACACGAAAGGCGATCCGCAAGCCCTCTGTTCAACTCGACCCTGTCGCAGCATAGGCAGCTGATGGTTCAAGCATCCCGTGCTCCCTATGTGCTAGCACGCCCCCCGCTGTTTTCACGCTTTAGCGTGTCCCACCGGCATAACGTAGAGCGGAACGTAGTCACGAGGGGCGGAGATTACCTCCCGAACTTGATCGTCGTCGAATGCGCCGATTGAAACTGTGCCTAACCCGAGCGATTCCGCCTCCAGATAGATGTTTTCCGCCACGTGCCCAGCCTCCATTGGCACATATCTATCTCTCCCCCTCTCGCCATACTTCACTGTCGTCCGATCGTATACCGCTGTGATCACGAGGTCTATGGCGCTGTTTTCAACCCATTCTTGTCCAAGCGAAGCTTCTCGTAGCGCTTTCCTATAATCCCCCTTCTTCACAGGCTCTAAAGCATGATCTCTGCAGGAATAGTGATACACACCCGGTGCGATGTCCGAGTTTCCAACGACTAGAAAGAGCTCTAGAGGGTATAAAGCTCCGGCCGAAGGCGCAGCTCTAAGACCTACATCCGCCTCAGTTACTCCTTCTGCCGCCCAACAGAGTTGTGAAATGTCACTTAGAAGAACCGGGGCATTTGTGTAGACTCTGCGCGACCGTCTGCTCTCGATCGCTTCCTCAATCGAGACGGTTCCCTTCTTCTTGGGATCAGGGAGCTTGATCAATTCCCCATCAGCCTCCAAATCTGATTCTTCACGTCTCGTGGTATTCAATAGCTTGAGGGAACCTATACCAATACCGAGCGCCACCGCACCGATGCCGATCAGGGTCTTGAGAAGTCTCCTCCTAGATACACCCAAAGACAAAGCGCATCCTCCACGAAACGAACGAATGGCGCCTTTTCAAAAAGATAGTTGTCATCAAGCCCACGCACTATTCGAACGAGCGCGTAACAGTCCGCAAAAGGTCCTATTAGCAGGCTGGCCCGTTTTCCATCTTGATTCGATTCGCGAAGGAAATTCATGGATTGTCCCCAAAACCAATTTCTTTAGTGACATTCGTCAAGCAGCATGGTAAGCCGTACTCCGAGCTCTTGGAGATAGATCTACGTAGTCGCCGGAGTGAGGAGATTGTGAAGTGGTTCTTGGCAGCGATTTTGTACAGCAAACCGATTCGCGAGACTGCCGCAACCAGGACTTACAGGTGCTTTGCCGAGAGGCGAGTTGTGTCGACGGATGCGATCATACGTACAGGGTGGAATGGTCTGGTCGCAATCTTAGACGCTGGAGGTTATACGAGATACGATTTCAGTACAGCCGATAAACTCCTTGAGGTCTTTGGAAATCTCAAGAAACACTATCGGGGAGACCTGAACCAGCTACACCAGGATGCAAAGGACAGCAGGGATTTGGAAGGTCGGCTGAAGGGTCTGGGGAAGGGAATTGGCGACACGACGGTTTCCATATTCCTCCGGGACATGCGCTTGGCATGGAGCAAAGCAGACCCTAAACCGACACCACTTGTGCAAACGGGTATGAAGAAACTGAAGATCAAGGACATGAAGGCTGTGGCAGCACGTAAGGGCCTTGACTTAGTGCGTCTGGAAACAGCGCTGCTCCGACTCGGAAAGGATTTCATGAAGAGGAACAGACGCATTCGAGTAGCTCTGTGACGTGGCCATGAACAAGCCTTTGCAGTTTGTTCGCAGATCCTGCCACATGCGATAACGGAAAGAAATGCTATTGGTCTGGTGAGTATGAAGAGAGCAAGGGGCCGAGCTTGCCCCAGCGAATTAGGATATCTGATTCGAGCGTCGAAAGAGTTCGACAGCTTCCTACAGTGAGAGAAGCCGCCCTATTCGAGGCACTTGATCACGGCGCTGTTCGCTGCAGGCTCTGCGAAAGGCTTTGTGCCCTTCGCCCAGGTGAGGTTGGGGACTGCAAAGCTAGAGCAAATCTGGATGGGACGCTCTACACGCTGGCCTATGGCAATCTTAGCGCCATCGAGAGCCGACCCATCGAGATTAAGCCGTTCTTTCATTACTGGCCAGGGTCAACCGCTCTCACCTTCTCAACTTGGTCTTGTAACCTGGACTGTGACTGGTGCCAGAACTATTCTCTGTCCAAAACCCCTCCGAACGGACTAAACTCGATGTACTATTCGCCGGATGAAATCGTTGAGATGGCTCTCAATCGCGGAGACGAAGGGCTCTGCGCCAGTTTCCAAGAGCCCACACTGCTAACTGAGTGGGTAGCAAGAACCTTCACGATAGCTCACAGGAAGGGGTTGTACTGCTGCTTTGTCTCAAACGGATACATGACTCTTGAGGCTCTCCGCTACCTGGCCGACCACGGCCTGGACGCCATCAAGATCGATGTGAAAGGCGACTCGGATACTTACAGGCGGTACTGTCGTGGCGTGCGCGGCGCCGACGTGGTGTGGAGAAATGCAGGGGAGGCGAAGAGGTTAGGCTTGCACGTTGAGATGGTGAACTTATTGGTTACAGGGATCAATGATGATGAAGCAAGCCTTAGCGAGCTAGTTCAACGCCACATCAAGGAAGTGGGCGTCGAGACGCCGCTTCATTTCACAAGGTACTACCCGGCGTACAAATTCGAAAGGCGCCCAACTGAAGTCGCAAGCCTAGAGCTCGCCTACCGCATCGCGAGATCAAGGGGCATCCTGTTCCCCTACGTCGGAAACGTAACAGGGCATCCTTACGAGAATACTTACTGCCCCCAATGCAAAGCATTGCTGATACTGCGTGACGGGTGGCGGTTGAAAAAATGGAACGTGGCGGAAGATCAGCGATGCCCCACATGCTATTTCCAGATACCCATCACTGGGAGTCACGTTTACAAGCGCCCTCGATCGAAGTTATGGGCTTGACCGCGGGCCGGCCCGCGAGCGCCCGGGCTAGGTGAGGTGCTGATTTCTAATGGTGTTTGACCCATCGCAGCTCGCCGAAGAAACAGAGAAAATCGTAGTCAAGGGCATAATGAGGAAGTACTACCGTTCAAGCAGGCCGGGAAGGTGGTACGGTGGAATTGCGAGTGCGGACTGCAGTGGTTGCAACCTGAGATGCGTCTTCTGTTGGAGCGGAGCGCCACGTGATAACCCCGAAGGCATAGGGGGATTCTATTCGCCTGAAGAAATATTCAGCAGCCTAGCAGCGTGCGCGAGGAAATATTGTTACCAACAGCTGCGGGTTAGCGGAAACGAGCCAACCATAGCCAAGAACCATTTGCTGACCTTGCTTGGGTTAGCAGACCAGGCAGGCTACAAGTTCATTCTGGAAACTAACGGAATACTCATTGGGCAAGACGCAGACTACGCCAGAAGACTTGCAGAATTCGAATGCGTTCACGTCAGAGTATCGATGAAGGGAACGAACCAACAGGAATTCTCAAGGCTAACCGGAGCGACACCCGAAGCTTTCAAGCTCCAACTCAAAGCACTTGAGAACCTACTTAACTCGGGTGTGTCCTCCCACGTAGCGGTTATGCTTTCGTTCAGCCCCAGGGAAAACCTTGCCGAATTTCTGAACCAGCTCAGAGCGATTGATCCGAGCCTAACAGAAAACGTTGAGGAGGAGTATGTGTTCCTGTATCCGCACGTTGCCAAACGTTTGCTGGAAGCAGGAATCAAGCCCAGAATTGCCTACGAGCCGGAAGCCATCCCTAAAGAACTAGTCTAGTTGAGATTCAAGGCGAAGCTAGGCCTTCATGGCGGAGAAGATCTCGCTAGGTTTCAAGACGGAGATTCCAGCGTGGCCTGCGATTATATCTATGCGAACGATCTTGTTCGGATTTTCCAGGTCCACTTTCTGGTCTATCAACTCCGCGGCTTCCCTGATTATCTCGATCTTGTGTAACGCCGTGTATCGGCGCGTCTCAACTGTCATGCGCCAGGTCTCACTTGGTTGAATCATTGTTCTGAGCGTAGCTACCGCTTTCTTGATGGATTCGATGTCGGAGTCTGTCCAAAGGTCGATGGGAACCCACTTCAGTGTGTGCTGGATGGCGGATGCATCGTTCTCGAAGAGTGCACGAAGTGCTTGAATGACGGATCGTGGATTCAGGGACGTCCTCACGCCGATAATACCCCGCGCCAAAGTCATCTTGATCTTGGGTTGATTGTCTCCCATGTGGGCGAGTATCGTTACAATCTCTGCTTTCGCGGGGGCGTACCATCCCCAATGGCACGACACGAGAAGATTAAAGTCATACTCGGCGGACAAGATCTGGCTCTGCGTTTGATTTACCGTGAGGTTGACCTTAAGATATCGCAACCGTTGCAGCGATACGCCCCGAACTTTGTTGTGCAGGGCCACGTAGTCTCTTCATAGTCGCAAGAACAATCCTGATAGGCACGGCCGAAACAAAGGCCCGTTCTGTGATGCGCGAGATAAGTTCAGACGGGTAGATTCCAATGGGAAAGATTGAGCTGGTGCTGGGCGACATTACCAAGCAGAAGGTTGATGCGATCGTAAACGCGGCCAACACCACACTTCTTGGAGGTGGAGGGGTGGACGGGGCGATCCACCGAGCCGCAGGCCCTGAACTTCTCGAAGAATGCCGGAAACTGGGAGGCTGCCCGACAGGGCAAGCAAGAATTACGAAGGGAAACAGGTTACCGGCAAAGTTCGTCATTCACACGGTAGGCCCAGTTTGGCAGGGAGGAAGTAGCGGCGAAGATGAACTCCTCCAAAACTGCTACCGGAACTCCCTGAAGCTTGCAGAGCAGAACGGGGTGAAGACGATCGCCTTTCCCTCCATAAGCACAGGCGCCTACCGTTTCCCTATCGAACGCGCTGGGGGGCTTGCCGTGGCAACTGTTCGCGAAAGTCTCACGGAGATGCGAGGAATTGAGAGAGTGGTCTTTGTCTGTTTCTCGCAAGCTGATTACCAGGTTTACAGAGAGATCCTCGACTAACCGAGAATCAGTCTAAGCTTCACGGAACTCTGCTTGCATCACGGTCACTGCTTTACCTCCAATGTACACTCGTTTGTCGCCCACTCTTACGCGAACCACGCCGCCGCGCGCGGAGGCCTGATAGGCTAAGAACTCGTTCTTGTTTAACCGATCCCGCCAGAAGGGTCCCAGAACGCAGTGTGCGAAACCGCTTACCGGGTCTTCATTGATTCCTGCCCTCGGGGCGAAGAAGCGAGAAACGAAATCATATGGCTCAGTTGTTGCCCTGGCGGTCACTATTAACCCTCGGATTGGGAGAGTCGAAAGCAGAGTGAGGTCTGGTTTCATTCTCCGAACAGTCTTCTCTGACTTGACTTCTGCGATGTAGTCAAACCGACTCCTTCCGACATATCTCGGTTTTACCCCTAGGGCTTTGGAGAGGCCCCGAGGAAGAGAAGTTCGTTTGTCTGGTAATGCTGGGAAATCGAGTTCGATCCACTCGCCCTCGCGTTGAGCGGTTAGGAGTCCGCTTCGGGTGTTAAAACGGGCGGGCTCCTCAGGCTTCAAAAATCCCTGCTCCCAAAGGATATGAGCGCTTGCTAGGGTCGCGTGACCGCAAAGGTCAACCTCGACGACCGGCGTAAACCAGCGTAGGCCAAAACCATCCGCTCGCTTTTGCAGAAAAGCCGTCTCGGATAAATTCATCTCTCGAGCCACGTTCTGCATCCAACCATCATCACGTTGATCTGGCAAGATGCAGACTCCAGCTGGATTGCCAGCGAAGGGCCTATCGGTGAACGCATCCACTTGAAAAATGGTCGTTCCCATGAATCCGCTGCACGCTGAGGCTGCGTATAACACTTTGTCGTCCTTGGCTTTACGGCCAAGATTTCAGAGGCTGGTGCTTGCTAATTCTATCCGTATGTCCTTCAAAATCGCCCCATTCCAGTAAGCAGACTGTGATGGCGAAATGTGGAATACGCGAAAATTGAGAGTGTGAGTCATATCTCAGGAGCCAGGCTCGATAACTTCAACGCTGCGCTGCTACGCGGGGCCACCGAATAGGAATTGTTCGCCCCTCCATTGGAAAAGTGGTTCCTCATTCAATTCGAATGTATTGGCCGGCATACACATTCGTTCACGGGTGGATGTCACCCACCCGCCATAAGGCCTAAGGGTTCAAGCGCCACCCTCACACGGATGATGCCTAGACATAGTAGAATGGTGCGGCCGCCGAGAACTAGTCTTTCAAAGACTAAATCTCTATCCGGCTACGCCCTGCCTCTCCAGATCCACAGGTGCAAATGAACTAGCAGCATTTGTGCCTTCCCTATTGGTCAGGTGGCTTTGAAAATGTAGTTGGGACTGCTCCGACTACCTATTCGCGTGACAAGGTCTTCAATGGGCATGGACTAAAGTGGCGGCCGAATTAGAGAGAAGGCATTCTAGCAAGCGGAAAACTTTGGCCCAATAGCATGGTTTGAGTCCACAAAATTTTCCTTGCCGCTCACAATAACTAAAAAAGGCAATGGCAATGATACAACGTGAATAACGACAGCCTGGCTGGCCGACGGAAGTCAACGGCCCAATGCACCTCAACCATACGCGAGCCAATGTGATCTCTATGCCAGCACGCTTTCAATATCGACTCTAGACTGAATCGTATTGAGAGTTGAGGTGCTCGATAACTCAAGAAGCTGCTCGAACAATTAGGCAGGGAGAACGATGATTGAGTCGTATGATTTCGGTAGAATCATAATCAACGGAAGGAAGTTCGCAAGTGACGTAGTAATTTTTCAGGACAGGATTAACGGGAACTGGTGGAGAAAGGAAGGACATCTCCTAAGTGTAGACGATGTTAAGGAGATCGTTGACGCGAAGCCTGAGGTTCTCGTCGTCGGCACCGGATACTCCGGCTTGATGATGATCCATCTGCAGACTGAGAAGTATCTAAGGTCTTCTGGAATCGAGTTGATAGTTGCCAAAACTGAGAAGGCGTGCAAGATCTACAACGATCTCTCCAAGTCCAGAAGAGTTGTCGCGGCTCTCCATTTAACCTGCTAGCATTGCTGCAGCATTAGCGGTAGTACGGACCGTTATCGCAGAATTCGAAACTCCCAAATCAACGGACCCTACGGCTTGGTGATCTACATAAGCAGTCGAAGTTATGCCGCCACTCGTGGGCTAAACTGAAATGAATCCGTGAACCATGATTTCTTAGCGGCGCTTTCATCACAGCTTCCTCGAAGCGTGGGTCGGCTCTATGCTTAACCAGAAGAGACCCTTCGACCCAAGCAGTGGCGAGCCTTATATGATAGTTAATTAGCAGTCTTTTATGCAACAAGACTAAGTGGGTTATGATTTATGCCGAAAGTAACTCAACTCGCAACAACATTGGAAAACAAGCCGGGAGCATTGGCCAAGATCTGCTCAACACTAGGGAAGGAAGGAGTTAACGTCTTGGCCGTCTTCGCGCCAGAAATTAAGGGTAAGGGCAAGGTAAGGCTCTTGGTTGATAATCCAGAGAAAGCCAAGGATGCCTTGAGGGGTGCTAAGATTCGATTTTCCGAGGAAGATGCCATAGCCGTGAACGTGGATAATAAGCCAGGCGTCCTCGCCGAGATCGCCGAGAAACTGGCTCGATCGAAGATCAATATCAAGTACGCTTATGCCACAACTTCAGAAGAGCCAACCAAAGCGACCATAATTCTAGCGGTTCCAAACGCGGATAAAGCGCTGAGCGTTCTTACTTAAGTTGACGAGTCACCAGTATTGGCTTCCTGAAGCCGAACAGACCACGAGGCTTGCCTTCGAAAAGTCGCACTCCAAGTCACCGCTCGAATTGAAGGCAGTCACGACAAGCCAGCCTTAGGTTAGACCATACGCAGGGCTCAGCAATCTGTGGCGACAGGTCTCCACGGCCAAGGCTGAGATCTTATGGAATACGAATGCTACTTCGCCCATCCCTACCTCAAGCTGGGCCAATTCCGAAAATGCCTTTGTAACCTCACTCAAAAACCATACCACGTCATCTTAGATTTGACTAACTCATATTTTACGGAAGCTGACGTGTACAGCCCGCCAAGAGATGAGGAAAGACATGGACACAGGTGAAAGGGTTGTATTTCGTCCCGTGGGCGTGGTGAGAACTCGGGCTTCCGATGACGAGGTAAGGGAACGAACTCGAGAGCTTGAGGCAACAGTAGAGATCTTTCCCGAGTTCCAAGAAGCACTAGATGGCCTAGAGGGTTTCTCACACATTTTTGTGTTGAGCTTCCTAAACAGATTGAAGCCTGAGCAGATTGGCCCGTTGAAGGTCAGGCCTCGGAGGTTACTGAGAAGCGGTTTCAAGCTGGAAGAGTTGCCGCTTGTGGGGGTGTTCGCTCTGGACTCCCCGACTAGACCGAACCCGATTGGATTGAGCCTTGTGAGGCTTGTACGAATGGAAGGAAGGAGGCTAGTCGTGCTCGGGCTCGACTGCTTCGATGGGACCCCGGTCTTGGATATCAAACCTTACAGAGACGACTATAGAGCGGACCAGTACGAGCTTGCTAGGTGGTACCGCGAGCTGCGCGAAAAGGCCGGCGAAGACGTATAGGAGACCGGCGCAAAGAGATCACTGGAATAGTATGGAGTAGACCGTCGATCTAATCCATCGATCAATATCATGTGAGCCTCCTTCGTCAATTGCCCGTTAAGGCAAGTGGAGAGCTTTCTCAAGTCAGCACGAATCTTTGGTAATGTGCCTGCTCTTCCTTGCCCACTCCATATGAGCTTGAGCTCTATCATAGCCTCGTACTGAGGCAGGCTGCCCGCTCTTGTTCTAAACCACTTTTTGAAATGCGAGTGATCAATCATTACGATGTCAGCCCTTCTTGTAGCTCCCCACGGAACAGGCATGATCCCCAACTAATGCTTACTTACCCGTCGGGTTATGAGTTGGCGATGGCTCTCTCGTTCTGTATAAGGGATATGTCATGTCCGAACGCACCGTAGCGGCTTACGGCTCTTGGAAATCGCCGATCACGTCCGACCTAGCAGCCTCTGGAACCCAGCTTTTGGAGATCATGCTGGATGGCAACGACGTGTATTGGAGAGAAATGCGCCCGACCGAGGGCGGACGGCACGTCATAATGCGGACCGCGGAGGGGCAGATAGGGGAAGTCACGCCGGCTTCCTTCAATGTTCGAACGCTGGTGCACGAGTATGGAGGTGGCGCCTTCGTGGTCGCTGACGGCACGGTCTACTTCTCGAACTTTGCGGATCAACGCCTCTATCGCCAGGTTATCGGCGATGAGCCGCGACCGATTACCCCAATTGTGGATCTGCGATATGCCGACGGAACGATCGATAGGCGTCGCGGTCGTATGATTTGTGTCCGAGAAGATCACACCGTTGCTGGACGCGAGCCGATCAACACTTTGGTGAGCCTGGATCTTGAGGGGAGCGATGGCGGCGACGTGCTTGTTTCTGGGAATGACTTTTACTCGTCGCCTCGGCTGAGCCCAGATGAGTCTTGTCTTGCGTGGCTCACCTGGAACCATCCGAACATGCCGTGGGACGCAACCGAGCTTTGGGTTGGTGAGTTAGAGGCCGATGGCTCGCTGGGTCGAACTGAGCGTGTTGCGGGCGGCCTTGATGAATCCATCTTACAGCCCGAATGGTCACCCGACGGCCTTCTGCACTTTGTCTCTGACCGTACTGAGTGGTGGAATCTTTACCGATGGCGTGACGGGCGAGTGGAACTGATTTGCGATATGGCTGCGGAGTTTGGAAGGCCCCACTGGACATTCGGAAGGTCCTCATACGCATTCGAGTCGGCCCAACGCATCGTCTGTGCCTACAACCTGCGAGGAACTTGGCAACTAGCGGAGCTTGACACGACAAATGGAAAGCTCGAACCGATCGAGAACCCTTATTCCGACATAATGTATGTTAATGCTGCACCTGGGGGTTCTGTGTTCGTGGCTGGTTCACCGACTGAACCAGAGTCAATTGTTGAATTCAACTTCGCCACATTGCAGTTCGAAGTTCTGCATCGCTCGCATGAATTAGCGATCGATTCTGGGTATCTCTCAACCCCGCGAGCGATTGAGTTTCCAACATCGAATGACCTGACAGCGCACGCCTTCTTTTATGCGCCAAGGAACCGTGACTTCACCGCACCCCCTACTGAGCTACCACCGTTGTTAGTGATAGCCCACGGCGGGCCCACCTCATCCACCAGAACCACACTTAACCTAGCTATTCAATACTGGACGAGTAGAGGCCTTGCGGTGCTCGATGTGAACTACGCTGGCAGCACCGGATACGGACGGGCTTATCGACGGCGATTGTACGGACAGTGGGGCGTTGTCGACGTCGACGATTGTGCGAATGGCGCAATTCACCTTGTCAAGCACAGGGAGGTCGATGGTAGTCGACTTGCGATTAGGGGCGGCAGCGCCGGCGGCTACACGACACTATGCGCGCTCACCTTCCAAAACATCTTCAAGGCCGGCGCCAGCTACTACGGAATAGGCGATCTGGAAGTCTTCGACAAAGAGACTCACAAGTTCGAGTCGAGATATGATGCAATGCTCATAGGTCCCTACCCGGAGCGGCGTGACCTCTACAGAGAGCGCTCACCCATTCACTTCACCGATCGCATCTCATCTCCTGTAATTCTGTTTCAGGGACTTGAAGACAAGATTGTTCCACCTAACCAAGCAGAGTTAATCGTGGAAGCGCTTCGCATCAAGGGGCTGCCAGTGGCTTATCTCCCCTTTGAAGGCGAGCAGCATGGCTTCCGACGGGTCGAAAACATCAAGCGCGCAATGGATGCTGAACTCTATTTCTACTCAGAGGTTTTCGGGTTCGAACTGGCTGATCCAGTGGAGCCGGTCAAGATCGACAATTTCTAGACTTTCACGCGATTTACCAGTAAGACGATGCGGGGTGTTAGCTTTACACCCTCGTTTGAACCCTCATAACCCGTCTTAACGGCGTGATGCTCAGGGATTGTTAAATGAGTCAACGTCGTTAGATCGAGGCATGAGCGGAGATCGCAGTCACTCAGCACTAAAATTCGGTCTGCTAACGGACCCCATTGAGTCTGTACCGAATGAAATTGTCAAGTTTCACAAACTTGGATTCGATTACGTGGAGATAGGCATCGAAGAGCCAAAGGCAACACCGCAAATCTTAATGCGCCAGAAAGACGAGATAATAAAATCACTCTCAGCAAATGGAATGTTCCCTCTTGGTCACACTGCGTACTGGGTCAATTTTGGTTCGTCTCATGAGAAAGCAAGGAGGGGGTGGATCGAGGAAGCTAAGGACATGATACATGTTGCCTCAGAGCTAAAGATTGGGCTTCTGAATTTTCACTTCTACGGGAGGCTCGGCAGAGTCGGCGCGACCGAGGAGTCGAGAAATATCTTCTTGCAGAATTTCACAAGTTCGATGAAAGAGTTGACACAATTTGCCGGAACAGAGAAAGTTGACTTGATGCTGGAGAATGTTCCGTCGGAAGACGGCGCTCCATTAGAGTCTATAGAATATTTTTCTGATGTAATGAAAGCTATACCTGCACTAAGATTCCATCTCGATGTTGCACATGCTTTCATTGAGAACCGCATGAAAGGGGTGAGAGACTACATCGATGCCTTTGGCGACAGGTTGGCTCATGTCCACATACATGACAATCATGGAAAGCAGGACGAGCATCTACCTTTGGGCATGGGCAAAATTGATTTTCGAAAAGTTGTCAGATTCCTGAAGGAGATTAACTATGGCAAGACAATAACCTTTGAAGTGTTCACTTCACGCGCTGACGCAGTTCGTTCTAGGGAGTTCTTCAAGAAGCCGTGGAACAAGATTAACCTATGAGTCTGCTTCGGATAGTACTTGCTGCAATTTTCTTGTGTCTGTGGGTCTAGTGGTGTGCACAGACACACGAAAAATGAAAGATGGCCGAAATTGCCGTTCAACCAATCTAGATTGTGTGTTAACGCGGTGCCTAGGATTGCATTAATTGAGGATTTGACGAATGGAGCTGGGATGAGATTCTACAAGATTTCTGTTGCTTCCTTATTTCACTACCTACGAGGAGGATCGGCGTGAGAGAGCGTGAGTACCTGGTAAGCACTCATACAGGAATCGTAGTGTTCAGGAAGACCTTCTGGTTCTTCGGTCGACGCATGGACTTACGCTTCGACTGTCCCTATTGCGGGAAGAAAGAGCTGAAGCATTGGAACCTAGCCAACCACATGGAGAAACGACATAATACCACGTGGTCTGAAGCTGACGCTCAGATTCGTCAGGCTGAAGAAGAGTGGCGACAAATGAATCCCGGCGTTCGAGAGGAGTAGTTGCCAGAATCCTAGGAAGCTGCTCCATCTTGTCCCAGTCTCTCTCTAAAAGACCTAGAGCGAATCAGAGAGAAAGCCAGCCAAGAGCTGCCGGACACTAAACTTACAGAATTGGAGTTGGACATAGAAGCCGCTAAGCGGCGTCTCCATTAATCATTCTTTGCCAACCTTCTCGAATTTATCGATGCTCTAAAGATGCTATTCCTTGAACTTCAGGTTAAGCTCGATATCTAGACCCTCAAAGGCATCACGAATGTCGTCGGTGAGGCTTTTTGCAAGCTCACTGCCTGCCTTCGCGCTTAGCTCCATGAATACTCTCTTGCCTTCTTCCACCGCTACGCGCTCAACCATCTTGGCGGAGATTATGTCCACTCCTTCGACCGGGTCAAGCACGCCGCGAAGCATCTTGTTAACGAAGGACTCGTCTATCTTGACGCGCCCTCTCTTCGCTTCATACTTGACAAGAGCGGCCTCAAGGCCCTGCCTGGAGAGGACGGCGCAGTGCAGCTTGATTCGCGGTAGTCCGTCGAGCTGTTCCGCTATCTCCTTGAATGTAACCTTCCTGGCATCATCAATTGTCTTGCCTTTCACCATCTCGGTCATCATCGAGCTCGTTGCGATGTTGGCCGCGCATCCATATGACTCGAACTTTATGTCCTTGATCTGATCGTGGTCGGGGTCGAACTTCAGGTAAAGCTTGATGAGGTCGCCACAGGCGACGCTCCCGACCTTCGCTGTGACATCCGCATCTTCGATAACGCCGATGTTCCTTGGGTTCTTGAAGTGATCCATGACCTTCGCAGAGTAACCGAACCTTTTTGCCGAAGTTTCTGACGTGACTGTCACCTCTGCGCAGAAAGTTTTCTTCCCAGCGGGCTTAGATTTCTAAGCTGTCCCACGACTTGTCTGATCGTCTCTGCCGCGTAGGTCAACTCTTCCTTGGTCGTCCACTTCGAGAGGCTCAGGCGGATTGAACCATGAGACTCTTCGAGTGTTCCTCCGAGAGCGCGGATGACGTGGCTTGGCTCTAGCTTCTGACTGTAGCATGCTGAGCCGGTGTTCACGACGAGTCCTCTCAGATCGAGGTGCATCAGGATCGCCTCTCCCTCCACATATCTGAAGGAAACGTTGACATTGTTGCAGAGCCTAGGCTCTCCTCTCGGCCCGTTCAGTCTTGAGTCGGAGATGGTGAGGAGCGACTCGATCAACTCATCCCTCAGTCCACGCATTCGCAAAGTGTCCTCGTGGGTCATCAGGTCCGCAGCCTTAGCGAAGCCAACGATTCCGGCGAGGTTGGGGGTTCCCGGCCTTAGCCCCCTCTCTCTATCGTCGCCTTCCAGAAGAGGCTGAAGCTTGACTCCATCCCTGACGTAAAGTGCCCCGACACCTTTTGGTCCATGGATCAGATGCGATGACATGGAAAGTAGATCAACTTTCGCCGATTGGACGTCAATCTTCTCTTTGGCGAAGGATTGAACAGCATCGCAGTGGAAGAGGACGCTGTTGCTTCTGGAGATCTCTCCGATCGTTGCAAGATCCTGCAACGTGCCTATCTCCTGGTTAGCGTGTTGCACTGATACCATTCGCACATCTCCCAGGCCGGCCTTCAGATCAGCTGCATTTACAAAGCCTTCGTGGTCAACATTGAGCAGGGTTTTCACGAAGCCTTGTCTACTAAGCTTGTCAACGATGCGGAGAACAGACATGTGCTCGATCTTGCTGGTGACGAGACGTTTTCCTCTGTAGTAATTGGAGCTGGCAGCTCCGACGATTGCTATGTTGTTGCTTTCAGTCCCACCCGAGGTGAAGATTATCTCTTCTGGGCTTGCGTTGATCCTTCTGGCGATTATCTCTCTTGCTCGCTCGATAGCTTCGCGTGCCTCTTCCTCCAGCCTGTAACCGAACTCTCCGCCTGGAACGCCGTAGTTGTCCACCATGAATTCGTTCATAATATCGAGGATAGCCGGGTCTAGCTTAGTTGTCTGCGCATTATCTAGGTAGACGAGCCCCCGTCCTTGAACTTCAGGCTCCATTGGTTGCGACAAACCAAATCATCAGGGAGAAGCGTGAGGCGTCGTTAAAACCTATCTCCCTACAGACCTGTACAGCGGCAATTTGCTGAACATCCACTCTAACGGTGCGTGAATGGTAAGTTACTCGAAGTGGTAATAGAACTCTCTCGGTCTAAGCTCCTTGAACTGATCTGTCTTCTGTGCGATGTGTTTCCTTACGTCAAGGCATAGATGGCATTTTGAGATGTATCCTTCTTCGTGCTCCTCATAGTCAAACTGCTGAAAGCTAAACTCAAGGAGATTTTCCAAGTTAGTTACCAGAGCGTTGAGAATCGGTCGCTCGCTGAGATCTATCCCTTGAAGTATTGAGCGGATGTCTCCTCCATCTCCCAGGGAGATTCCTCCGCAATATCCTGTCATGTAGTTGCAGCAGTTATCGACGTGAATGTGCCAGCCTCTTGTCAACTCATCTCTGCACGATTCACCGAAGAACTGCCTTGCCGGAAATCTTCTATAGAGGTGGCTAAGCTTGTAGACCGCTCTACCCATGAGAAGTAACTCTGCACGCATCAATCCACCAGGATCTATTCGCGAACACTCCTCGAAGGACAAAGTAGACTTAATGCCGAGCCTCGCAAATTGACCATGAAAAACTTCTTGATATACTATTGTGTTGCCGCCAAAGATCTCCCTGCCTATCCTGATAGCTCTCTCCGTTCGCTCGAAAGGCACCTGATCAAGTATGAATGGGTTTACACTGATCAGTATGCCGTCCAACCCTGAATCCCTTAGCCGAATGAACTTCTCGCCCGTAGTTTCGTCATCGGTGCACCAGAAAGAATTGGTTTCGACGAATGTCGAAGGAATTCCGAGCTTATTAGCCATCTCGGTAGCCTTGACGAGAAGCTCAAAATTGAGAAATGGTTCTCCGCCAGTAAAATGAAGACCATAGTTTATTCCGATTCTATTCTGCCCAAGAGGGCTTGGTTGAATCTTATCAGAAAGCTGAGTCAAGATTCTCTGCAAGTCGTTCTCTGAGATCCAGTCAGCTTTCCAACGAGGAGAACAGCCGTACATGCAATGCTTGCATTCACTGGTACACTTGTAGGAGAGAATTATGCCTGCGGAAACCGGCTCCTGTACGTATAACTTTTCCATGTGAAGACTACTCCCTAAGTTCGTAGAAAAGACCCTCTCCCTGTCTCGCTCTCTGCTAATCGAAAGCTTTCAGAAACGTCTCTATAGTCTTTCCGAGCGCACAAGAAGACGAAAGTAAACGCCTAAGAGTGACGTAAACACGTGCAATTCATGCACGGCTGCTCGTAATGGCTTGGTATTGCCCTCAATGTAAGACCAAATTCACTGAGTACCAGCCGATGTGCCCCTTCTGCAACGTCAACCTAAGAAGGTCTAGAATCTTTGAATGAAGACCTGGATCCAGATTGTACCTTTTTGCCAGCGCATATGCATCGTAAATTTGGTTGCATCAGCCTGGGAGGATCATGGATATAGCGGTGAGGGTTCAGTATGCACTCTGGCCTTTCTTCTAATCGCTTAGATACGCCCTAAAGTTGGACTTGCCTTCGGCATACTGGGCAAAACGCCTGGTCTTTGTGGTCTGTATCTACGAGGAAATTCGAGAAGGTCATCACGAAACGCCGATTGCTGCAATGTCCCAAACCGCAAGTGTGTCCCAACTCATGCACGGCCTCTTTAACCGCCCGCGCGAGAAACAACGCCTCATTATCGCGTCCACCATAGAAGCCTTCGCGTAGTCGCGGCAGAGCGATCACGGCGCGCCTCCCAGGCAAGTCGGCGAGGCCGAACACGAAACTCAACTGCGGCACGTATAGGTCGAGATCAACTACGCCAAGCATACGTTCCGCTTTCTCAGGATGCAACTCCTCGACTATCGCCTCGGCGGAATACTGCGTACGGCACGGGTCGAACGCATACCGCGGCGTCGGCAGGGCATCCCCCACCCGGCAGCGTAACGACTGCACATAGTACGATTCGGAGAGATCTGTGAAACTTCTACTCTCATCAGCAACTAATCTCATTAAGGAAGTTCGCGATACTTCTTATTAGCAACTCATTAGATGATGGTTAGTAGGTTATTACTTATGGCGAAAGTAACTCAGATCGCAATATTGTTGGAGAACAGGCCGGGCACTCTAGCCCAGCTCTGTTCAACGCTGGGTAAGGCGGGAGTTAACATCTCGGCTCTGTTTGCGCCTGAAATAAGGGGTAAAGGCAAGGTAAGGGTATGGGTTGACAGCCCAGACAAAGCCAAGGACGCCTTGAAGGCAGCAAAGATTCGATTCTCCGAGGAAGAGGTCATAGGAATGGAGTTGGACAATAGACCGGGTGCGCTTGGCGAAGTCGCAGAGAAGCTAGGCCAGGCCAAGATCAACATCAAATACGCCTACGCGACGACTTCAGAGGGGTCCGCCAAAGCAACCGTGATTCTGGCAGTTTCGGACGTGGCTAAAGCTCTCGGTGTTCTCAGCGGATAGGCGCCTGGTCTCTGAGGGACAGTATGTTACCATCTGTTCCGATCGTAACATACTGTACTCGATTGTTTCTGTTTAGACCATGGTATCGCAATGTACTTCTTCAGCTCTGCCTCTGCATCATCGCGAGCCTTCTTAAGGTCCATCTTAAGCTCGATTATGACATTTCCAGGAAAAGCATCAGGGTAAGGCTGCCATTCTCAGTCAATGGGAATCCATCATGAAGTCGGAAATTAGTCATGGCGACCCATGGAAACGCTAATATACCGAATATGGAACACCAATATATCGTAACCCGATATGTCCTACTCTCTAGAAACACCACAAACCCGCTCAACCATGCCTGCGAATGTCTCCCTCATGTTCCTTCAACGCCCTCGAATCATCATCGGAATAATCAAGGAAAATGTCTCCGCAGCAAATATTCTCAAACAAGCGCTAGGTACAACAAGAGACTTTGGAATCGATCAAATTCTCCTCGCCCTGGGGCCAACATCACCACTTTCACTCGGTGCGCCAGACCGGAAAATCCTATGGGCAACATTTCTTGACGAGGCAGATGTCCAAAAGGAGAATGATCCGACAGTTGTTCCTCCAACCCATCTCATCGACCTAAGTATAAACTTCGAAAAGCTCTCTAGGACAGGTCCAGTTCGACTTCTGCTGGGTGACTTTCTAGATAGCATTCTTTCCGTTTCCACCGAATCCGCACTCTTTGTCTTCCTCTCTAAGCTTGTTACGAGGATTCGAGAAAACGAGCAGACAGCCTTCTTTCTGGTCACCGAGGATATGCATGATGCAAAGAAGATCGCGATTGTGAAGAGATTCGCTGACGTAGTGATCGAATACCGACGCATCCAAGACGACAGTAAGTGTGGAGTGGAAACACGCATCCGCGACTATGCACAGGACGATTACAGCTATCGGCAGAGAAATGGAAGTTCGGACACGGATCCTGAACACCGACCATTACTTGCACAATGGAGCAGGGAAATCGGGTTCCAGCCCTAGTCATTTCGTGTGTGTGCGCGCCACTAGACTCACGCTCACGAAAACTAGAATCTGCTTTACACGTCGGAGCTTTATATCGAAAATGCGAGGGACTTCAAGAGTCCTACTGGTGGATTTCCTGATCATTGACGAGCAAGAGATTAGAAAGCCTGTGTCAGACTATACGGAAGCGTGGAACAGGCATGATGGAACAGCCTGCGCCGCACTGGGTGTTGTAGATGTCTCCTCTCACGTTTTCGCGTTGGTTTTCTTGGTTTAAGCCATTTTCTGTGCTCTGACACTTATTTTCGGAACTATATTTTCCATTGTACACGATTTAGTCTCTGAAGAAGTGGTGCGGCCGCCGGGATTTGAACCGAAGTGGGTTCAAAACCATCGGAAGATCGTTTCATTTCTAACCCTCACAGCACCGTAAACATGCTTGAGGGGTGGGGCGGGGGATTTTGACCCCAATTTACCAGTACATGTTAGTCATCGAGATTCGTTGTCTTTCTGATTTCTGGTTGATCAGATTACATCGAAGGTCATCGGATTTAGATTGCTAACATTTCTACAATTTGGGTTAACACAGGGTGCAAGGAATACGCGGCCTGCTGCCACTGCTTCATTAATTTCATCTTGACTTGGTAGTGGAATCTTGAATGGATGCCCGCTTTCGACGACCGGAACTATCAGGAGATTACGTGAATCCCGAAACGCGTAGGCATATCCGATTTCTTGATTTACCCATTGAGAAGTTAAGCTACTAGAAGTCAGAATAGCCACAAAGCAGTTGCTGTCATTAATGTGGAATGCGATGTTGTCAGGTATTTCTGTGCCCGCCTCAATTGATCTATCTGCAAGAAGAGCAACTATCCCGATCCGTCGCAAGCACAATGCTATTCTTTCGACTAGTTCGCGGTCTATTGTGTCGTAACTAAGTAACACCTTCTCCCAAGGCAAAGACTACCACAATCATTGACCGCAGCAAGACCCTTTGAATCTTTGCGTGCACTGTGAGGTTCGCGGCAAGCAGATTGTTCTTAATGACGTTCTCAATGAATCAACGATAGAAGAAGGGTGTGTATGCGATGCCAACGAAAGCCCAACAGGGAGTATACGACAAGGCTGGGTTGTCTGAGGAAGAAAGGGCCGCCAAGTGGCTTGAACGCCATCACTGGACGAGTGTGTGGCACCACAAACATAGGCAGGACTGGCATAAGTCTAGCTGCTTCTGCAATTCGACAGCGTCAAGCGAGTACCGTTTGAAGGGATTTCTCAACAGTTATTCGAATTTCTGTTTCAGCTGGAACCGCTGGCTGGACTGTTTCTTTTTCAACTCTTACAGAATTTGGTTTTCCGCAGTGCGCGCAGTTTATTTCGCCTCGCCAGACTTTTTGAAGTTTCTTCTCATTTTCGGACACAAACATCACCCCGTCAGGCATTTTGCGGGCTTTCTCAAATCCACGAACGCATATGCTCTTGATCATAGGTTGCCTATGATAATAATGAATGGCAATAGTGAAAGGCCCGTTGTTCTTTGCATGTGATTTTGACAGAAACTTGGAAATCAACGAATACTTAGATTTCGCGGGGCCAAGAGGCGATGCTTGATTCCGGTCGACTGCTGGCGAAGTATTGGTCGGGATCTCCTCGCATCTAGATGAAATGTTGGCGAAGGATTTCGCGATTATAGCACAAGCATGACTGTTGAAGCAAATTCGCGTTACTATTCTTGGTCATAGTTCAAACGATTACCTGAATATTGGCGAATATCCATATAGGGCGCTCTATCTGGCTTTTGGGTGCAACTCAGACTCAACTCAAACTGTATGACAACTTGCCGCTGATTGGAAGAGGTTTTGCCCTTATGATTCGTGACACTTTCGAGAGTAACCCAGGACTCTGCGATTTGTTTAAGCGTAAGATTGTGGAGAGGGCGCGGTTTGTCGGACTCAGTGAGCACCTTATCGATTTTGAGTCTCAACTCGACATGAAAGGAACCTACCATGATAACTTGCGAATCTTCTATCGGGAATATCCACAGTTAGCGCAGAATTCTGACTATTTCCGAATCAGATCCATTCGACCGTTGAGTGGTGCCGCCCTTGAACACTCATGGCGAAGCTTCGAACGGAATAACGGACATGAAATTCCAGAGCCACTTGCGATCCCTACCGAACAGCCGCTGACAGCAATGGCGCCTGAATTGGTCATAACCTACAGCATTGGCGACGAACTCGCAATGGCACGAAGCGAAGCACCTGAAGAGCCTGAACCATCTTCGAGAAGCCCTGTCCTTGGAAAGGCAGAAGCTGATCCAGCGGCATCGGCCTATAGAGAGTTCGTAAAATTAATCCTCGACAGCGTCACCACGTTGGCTGGGGAGAAGGTTGCTAAGGCTATCCTCTACCAGATAGGACGGGATATGGGCAGGACCGCATTCAAAGAACAAATCCTATGCGACAACATCGTCGAAGCCCTGGACCAAGTCTTGAGAATTCGAGGATGGGGGCGAGTCCCAGATCTTGACAGACCTGCAATGGACCAAACATGACATACATGTGCACCATTGAAGGATGCCCCATTTGCTAGCGAGCTCAACTCGTGGCATTAATCCCTTCATCGAATACCGAGCTATGTGCTGGTTTGCATTGTGATGTGACGAGTACTCTCATCTCGGCACAATCGCTGGTTCAATTTTGGTTGCCCGCACCATTAGACCCACACACACAAATGACGGTTCAATCTCGAGTGCCATTGATACCACACGCACGAAAGCGCCCGAACGATAGCCCAAATCAAATTAACTTGGCTTGGAGATACCGTTCCACGCTTTCAATTGGCTCTTTGTCTATGCGTTGCCGTACAAATCCCATTGGCCCCACCAAAATTCCTGGAGCAAGATTCGACCTAATCACGCGGAGGCTCTCACGGGTGGCGTGCACAACAATGGCGGAATCGAACCTGGCAGAACCTTGCGTTTTGTTGGGTGATTGTTCGGAGAGTGTCGGTAACTGTCGAGAAAAGGAGGGATGTGTCAGAGCAGTGTCATTTGGTTTTCGTTTATCTCGACGCCGAACTGCCGTAGTATGTTGAATACGACATCTGCGATTTTCTTTTTCTCA
>Ga0315280_10001120_pt1 | contig 47235 bp, 50 predicted proteins | sample YL17G06_40_MG_FD_203697 | JGI IMG/M metagenome (GOLD analysis project Ga0315280, IMG submission 203697) | Sediment microbial communities from Yellowstone Lake, YNP, Wyoming, USA - YL17G06_40 | ecosystem: Environmental > Aquatic > Freshwater > Lake > Sediment | place: USA: Wyoming | collected... | reverse complement strand
AGCTCGAATCAAAGTTAAAGCGATTTTCTTCATTTGGGTTTGCTTCTCCGACTCATCGATTCCAGAGCCGTCAAATAATCACCTCTCAACTGGAGTCTCGATATCTCGAGGATTTCCTTTTTGGCAACAACCATGATGTCAAAAGAGCCCTTGATCCAATCCTTATTTCTTCGGAATAGATCCCTTATCCATCTCTTGACCTTATTCCTCGTAACGGCTTTGCCAACTTTCTTGCTGACAACAACAGCCATCCGCGAAAAGGATAAACTATTGGGGAGATAGACAAGATTGAAATATCTTCCTCGATAACGGCAACCGTTTTTATAAAGAAATAAAAAATCCGATTTCTTTCTAATCCTCTCTTGAGGACTCAAGCCTTCTTTCATTAAAAATTCCCCTCTCCTTTATCCTCCCCCACCTGTGGGGGGATGTTAGGCGGAGGGGTTCTTCATTAAAGAGCAATTCTTTTTCTGCCCTTCCGACGTCTATTCGTGATAACTTTACGGCCACCTTTTGTTTTCATCCGCACGCGAAATCCGTGATTTTTATTTCGGCGACGGTTATTGGGTCGGAACGTTGGTTTCATTTTCTTCTTTTACACTCTTTCCTTTGAGAGAAGTATGTTAATAAACCTTGGAATATCTGTCAAGCTCGAATTCTTTTCTTCCTTCTCTTTCGGAAGCTTCTCAATTTCCGTGATAAAGAGGCCTTGAAAAGGGCTCCAGCTCTTTTCAAAGTCCCTATTCAATCATCACGGAATTTGAAATGCTTTCTTCTCTTACGATTGAAGTTGACTCTTCTGCGCATATCGAATATAATAATTAATGTATGGATTCATTCAAGGTTGGAGAGAGAGTCATATATCCCAATCAAGGATTAGGGATTATTGAAGATATCCAGGAACAAACCTTCGCCGGGGAAAGTTTTAGAATTTATCATTTGAGAATCCTTTCGAACAATACCCTCATTCTAATTCCCTCTTCGAATGCCGACGAAATTGGCATCCGGAGACCTATTAATGAAGCTTCTGTGAAAAAAATTTTTAATTTATTACGAAACGGGGCAGTTGATATCACCACGGACTGGAAAGGCCGGTACAAAGAGCACGTCAGCTTGATGAAGTCAGGCGCAATTTTTGACCTGGTTTCTGTTTTGAAAAGTCTTTTTTATCTGAACTTGATCAAACCCCTCTCTTTCCGCGAGAAAAAAATGATGGAAAAGGCAAAGGAGCTTATCGTTTCAGAAATCTCAGAGGTCTCAAGCCTCTCTTCTTCGGAAATTGAGCAAAAAGTCCTCCGCACTCTATCTCTCTGTTTTAGAAATAACAAACCCAGCATCGATTTATAAACACCGCCACCATGCTCATACCCGCCGTTTTTCTTTTCATTCTTTTCCTTCTCCTGTGTGCTTTTTTTGCTTCTGCTGAAACGGCTTTCATAGCTTCGAGTCCCTATACCCTCGATTATTTGGCTAGGAAAGGCTCTAAAAGAGCCAGACTCGTTAAGAAGATGTTATCCCAGATTGATCATTTGCTGGCCGTTATCCTCATTGGGAATACCTTAGTCAATGTGGCCGCGGCTTCCGTCGCCACATTTATCTTTGTGTCTTTTGTTCCCGATAAAAACCAGGCTGTTTTACTGGCTACGTTCACAACAACAGTGCTGCTTCTTTTATTTGGAGAGATCAGCCCTAAAACTTATGCCGCTCATCATCCCTTAAAAGTCTCTTTCTTTTTTATTTACCCGATTCGGGTTTTTGTCTTTCTCTTCTATCCTTTTGTCAAAGCATTTACCTTCTTATCGAGCTTAATCTTCCGCTCGACCCAAGAGCAAACAATTGGGATTTATCCACCCCTGAATGAAGAGGAAACTAAGATCTTGTTAACTTCGGGAATCAAGGGCATGTCGACACTCCGGAAAAAAATGATTACGGAAATATTAGATATTGGCTCTCGCCCCATCAAGGAAATCATGATTCCCAGTCCCCAGGTAAAGGCCATAGAAGTCGGGTCTTCGAAGGAACAAATCTTGGACACGATCCTTTCCTCAGGGCATTCCAGATTCCCGGTTTATAAAGGAGGGATGGATAATATTGAAGGCATTCTCCACGCCAGAGACATAATTCCATATATTATTGATAATAAAGAAATTAACATTTATGAACTCATTCGCAAGCCTGTGTTTGTGCCTGAATCAGCATCCATAGAGAAAGTTTTGCTCCAGATGCAGGAAAATTCCGTTCATGTTGTCCTAGTCGTGGACGAGTTTGGAAACATGGAAGGAATTGTGGCCTTTGAAGATATCATCGAAGAAATAGTGGGAGAGATTAAGGATGAATATGATTCCAAAGCTGTGGAATGGTACAGCCAGGTGGACAAAAAGACATATATCATTAAAGGCTCGGCATCGGTTAAAGAGATTAACCTTATCCTTGCCCTCCAGCTTCCAGAAAAGGGAGAATACACGACGCTCGCCGGATTTTTCCTCTACGAATTTGGACGGATACCGCATGAAAAAGACAGCTTGGAGTTCAAAGGATATCGATTGATTGTCGAGAAAATGAACAAACGCCATATCAGCTTAATCCAGCTTAGCTTAATCCAATCTAAAAAAGAGTCTTCAGATGAAAGTCATCGCATCTAATAAAGCAGCTTATCACAATTATGAAATCTTGGAAAACTATGAAGCGGGCATATCGCTTCTCGGGAGTGAGGTGAAGTCCATCCGCGAAGGCAAAATCAGCCTCAAAGACAGCTATGCGGATATCAAAGGGAATGAAGTCTTCCTTATCAACTGTCATATAAGTCCTTACGAAGCCGCCAATCGTTTTAACCATGAGCCGATGAGAGAAAGAAAGCTTCTTTTCCACCGTCAAGAAATCAAGCGCCTGACAGGAAAAATAAAAGAGAGAGGCTTCACTCTGGTGCCGATAAAAGTTTTGATGAATGACAAGGGAAAGGTGAAGATGGAAATCGCGCTTGCCCGCGGCAAGAAAACTTATCAAAAGAGGGAAGCGATCAAGGAACGGGATCGGAACCGCGAATTAAGGGCCGAGCTGAAAAGAGGGTGGAAATAGCTGAGGACAAGGCTAAAACGAACGTGGAATTAAATAATAGGCCAGTTTGATAGCTTCAATCATGCTCTGCGGACGAGCCAAGTTCCTGCCTGCAATATCAAAGGCCGTTCCGTGGTCAGGAGAAGTCCGGATAAAGGGCAGGCCCAAGGTGGTATTGACTCCCGTATCGAAAGATTCGAGCTTGAAGGCAACGAGGCCCTGGTCATGATAGAGAGCAATGATAATTTTATCGGGCAAGCCCAAAGCATTCCTGAAAATCACGTCCGGGGGAAAGGGGCCGCTGATTCTTATCCCTTGTTGTTGAGCCTGTTTGATGGCGGGAATGATCTCCTTTTTTTCCTCAGATCCCAGTAATCCTTCCTCTCCAGCATGAGGGTTTAATCCGGCCACGAGAAATTCGAATTCCCTGGGTTTGAGCTTCTCTATGATCTGATGAAGGTGCCTAAAATAATCCAACAAAATATTCTTTTTGACTTTCTCCAGGGCTAGCTTTAAAGGCAAGTGGTGGCTAAGGAGAGCCACTTTCAATTTTTCAGACCAGAAGGTCATAATGGCCTGAGGATAGGCTTGATTCAAATATTCTGTATGGCCACGCCACCTTACGCCTGCAAGGTCCCAAGATTTTTTTGAAATCGGCGCGGTCACAATTGCCTGAAGGCCCCCTTTCGCTGCCTCCTCAACAGCCTCCCGAAAGAAGAGAAAAGAGGCCATGCCATTTTCAACAGAGGGAAATCCTTTTTTGATAGCTGTCAAAGGATTTTCGACTTCCTGAAGAAAGAGTCCAGGAGACCCTGCGATATTTTTTTTGTCCCAAGGCTGAAGGTCTAATTTGATGCCTAAAGCTTCTTCTTCATTTTTAATCACAAGAGAAGAGCCAAAAAAAATGTAGCAAGCCCTGGGAAGAGAGAATTCCCCAGAAAAAGTTTTGAGGATGATTTCAGGCCCAATACCCCCCGGATCACCAAAAGTAATCCCAATCCTGGGAACCATCATTTTTTCTTTTTTTTGCTTTCTTCTTCGGTTTCTTTTTCCCTGTTCTCTTCCTGCTTATAAAGATACTTTATGCTACGTTTGTAGATGAGGAGGTTGGGAGCATTATCTCGATTGAGCTTGATACAATTCTTATCGTACCATTCGATGTACCCTTCGACGACTTGACCATCGTTGAAAGCAACAGCCATTGGGGTTTTTTTGTTCATCTGCTTGAGATAGTAATAATTTTCAGCAAAAGTATCAGAAGGGGGATGAGACTTTTTCTTGGCTGCCTCATGTTCCTGCGTGATCTTTTTTTTAATTTCGGCGAAATTGGGTCTGATAAGCTTCCTGTTCATTATTTTTTCTCCAAGATTCAGGCTGACTCAGAGATTATTTTTCTTTGGTTTTTATGATAACACTATTTTTAAAAAACTTCAAGAAAAAAATTCAGGATAAAAGCATCTCTTTTTCTTTGATTATCAAATAGGGGCATTGAAAAAGGCTTGGTTCCCTGCTCCGATCGGCGGCCTGAGAGCCCGTCTATCTCGGAGGGCTCGGGTTGGATGATTCGAAGGCACGCTGCTGCCCTTTTAAATGTCCTTTATTACGGATTTGGAGATGCTTTTATCCTGAATTAATCCTCTTTGAGGAGAGGTTTGAGGGTGCTGAACCAGTTTTGCGCCAGGCGCCTGTAGCCTTCCTGGGAGGGATGGACCTGGGGGAGAAGCTCTGGAGAATGGAGGAAAAGGGAGTAATTGTCCACCATCGGGATTTTCTCCTCCTCACAGATCTTCTTGATGGCCGGGTTTATCTCCTCAGTGACCCTTCTTATGGATTCAGGAGTAAAGGGAAAGGGGCTTCCCTCAGGAACTGGAGGAATGGTCGCGAGAAAAAGAATCACCTCTTGCCCCGAGCTGCTCCTGAACTCTCGGAATATTCCAATGATTTCTTTCATGTTGAGTTTAAAGCGATCCGTAGGAGTAAAGTCGCCGTCAGCCCTGACATCATTCGTTCCGAGCTCGAGAAGGACAAAATCAGGATGTTCGGCATCCAAGGTCTTCTTGTTTTCTTGAAGGAACTTCAGATATTCGCCAGAGGTGTGCCCACTCCGCCCATAGTTCAGAACTTTCGCTTTTATTTCTTCCTTTTTTAATATTTTCTGGAGGAACCGGGGGTAAACAGACTCCGTGATACTATCTCCCGCGCATAAAATGATGATTCCACGCGGAGAGGCAGAACAGAAGGACAATAGACAAAGCAGAATCCAGACCAACAAAGCTTGAGCCCAGCAAGATTTTACCCCATTTTTTATCTTATTTTATTATAGTAAATTGAAGTCCAGATTGAAAGCGGTCTTTTCCTTCTTTTTGTTAACTGGAACTTTTTAAGAAATCAATAATTTTCATGTTTTTGGCTTTAAGCGTTGTCCCCAGAGCTCGGTCTAAACTAGCCAGAGAAAGGTTATAATCGATGATAGCCTTGAGCTCTGAAGCCCGGACGGTGGCTACGTCTCTCTGATAGGAAAGAACCTCAAAATTCGTGGACAACCCGACTTTCAATTTTTCCTCTGCGGCTTGGAGTTTCTTCTCAGCCAATTCCCTGGCCACTTTATAGGCGCTCACACGCTTGAAATTCGTCTGAACTGCCCTGACTGCATCTTTTACATCCAAATAGACCTGCTGTTCTTGATTCTTGAGGTTCAACAGAGCTTGTTGCATATTCACCTTTGCTTGAGCCAAGGCTGCTCTAGTAAAGACGCTGCTCAGGGAGAGGTCCAGCGTTAATCCAATTGTCCAATTTCGGTATTTGAAATTGAAAGCATCTTTGAGGGCATTCGAGGCCCCCCCAGAAATTATCCCGATGACCTTGCCTGTAAGAGCGTTTCCGTTCTCGTAGAGAATCTGGTCTCCAGAAATTCCCGGGCTCCAATAGGAGGCCGTCAGGTTTAAGCCCGGGAGGAGTTGATTTCGGGCATAACTGAGGTCTAACTCATTGTTCTTAAGCCCTATTCGGCTTGCCTGCAGATCAGGCCGATTTTCCATGGCAATAGCAAGGGATTGCTCAAGATTAACTTCTTTTTCTTCAAAAGTAGGTTTATCAACCGGCACCATCTCCTGAGACAATTTCCCCTCTTCTTGGGGGAGATTGATAATCGTCTTCAGGCGGTCCTCATTACTTTTTACCAAGGCCTCAGCCTGAAGAATGTCGGCTTCCCGTGTCGCCACTTCCGCCTGGGCACTCAGAATCTCAATGGGAGCCAGAGTCCCAACTTCCACTGACCTCTGGTTTTTCTCCAGAAAATCCTGGGCCAATTTTAAAGATTGTCTTCTGACTTCCAAGTCCTGGATGCTGTAGACTAAATTCCAGTAAGCCTCTTCAACATTGTAAATAGTGTCGAGGAGGATCTTCTCAAACTGACTCTCAGAAATCTGATAGTTGTTCCTGGCAATAATGATCTCTCTGCGGCTCGTTTTGAACCCGAAATCCTTCAAAAGAGGTTGGGTAAAATCAAACCTCAGCGTGCTTCCATAGCGTGGGTTGATTGTTTGGAAGCTTCGGTTCGAGTTATTTTTATAGTTATCAAGCGATAGATTGAAGCTCCCTCCCGTGGGAATGAGCTGACTAACCTGAACTGAGTAATCTTTATATTTAGTGATAACACTTTCGGCGGCATCAATCCAGGAATAAGAAGCTGAGTTGTTGTTTATTTTGTTAAACCCAAAAGAAAGGCTCGGCATGAATTTTTCTTGGGCGCGGGAGACAGAAAGGTCGGCAATCTCCGGGTTTAACACCTGGATGGCAACCCCAAGGTTATTTTTCAACGCACCCAGAATACATTCCTCAAGGGAAAGAGATTTTGTTTTTTCTTGGGCAAAAGATGAGGCCAAAAACATAAAACTCAATATCAGCAAAATGGCTAAAGTTCGTTTAAACATTTCGAACCTCCTTCGTTCAGTTAAAATTTTTAACCTTTTCGTATTTAAGCATCTCTAAGTCTGTGATGACCGGTAATCTCAAGTGATGAATGGGTGGCGCGGCGTGCTCCCCGCAACGCCCGCAGCGTAAGGGCCCCCACTGGGGGATAGGTGGAGCGAGGACGGACGGGGACATGCCGCGACAGGACCCATCTTTTAAAACTGCATGACCATCACGGAAATAGAGATGCATCTCATTCGTATCTCAAGGCTTCGATCGGATCGAGCTTTGAAGCTTTGCGTGCAGGATAGAATCCAAAAAAGACGCCTACAGACCCTGAAAACAGAAAAGCCAGGAGGATGGAACTCAAAGAAACTACGGTTTTCCAGCTTGCAAAAATAGGGATGAAGTGAACAAATTTCGAGAGGCCAACCCCAAATCCAATTCCAATGAGGCCCCCCAAGAGACTCAATACTATGGCCTCAGCCAGGAACTGGAGAAGGATGTCTTTTTCCCGGGCGCCGACCGACATCCGGATCCCTATTTCCCGAATCCTCTCGGTCACGGAGACAAGCATGATGTTCATGATGCCGATTCCTCCGACAAGAAGCGATATGGATGCGATACTTCCCAGAAAGAGGGTCATGATCTGGGTCGACTGGGCCGCACCTTCCGCAATTTCCGCCATGTTCCTCACCGTGAAGTCATCCTCAGCCCCTGGCGCAATTTTGTGCCTTATCCGCAGGAGATCTTCAATCTGGCGTTGGGCCTCTTGAGTCTTAGCCATGGAAACAGCCGAAACATCGATGGACTGGATATAGTCAATCCCCAGCAACCTTTTTTGATTTGTCGTGTAAGGCATGGCGATCATATCATCACGGTTGAACCAGCCTCCAGATTCGCCTTTTGACTTGAAAACACCGAGCACTTTGAACGGAATTTTTTTTATCCTGATGATTCTTCCAACGGGGTCTTCGTCTTCAAAAAGGCTTTTCTTAACCTCGCTTCCTAAAACACAGACTTTTGCGGCAGCCCTGACCATCTGCTCATCAAAATAGGTTCCTTCAGCCATCTCCCATTTTCTGATTTCAGGATACATGGCACCGGTGCCTTGTATGGATGTATTCCAATTCTTATTTCCGTAAACAACCTGGGCTCTCGCTGAAACTGAGGGCGATGTGTATTTAACTGCACCGCACTGTTGCTCAATGGCCTTGGCATCCTCTTCTTTGAGAGTGTCAAACCCTCCACTGCCAGTATGGAGTCCCCTGACGTTACGGCTCCCAGGACTGACAAAAAGAAGGTTGGTCCCCATGGAATTGAAGCGGTCTTCGATCCCCTTCTTTGCTCCCTCTCCAATGCTCACCATGGCAATCACCGCTCCGACGCCGATGATGATACCCAGGATGGTGAGAAAGGAGCGCATTTTGTTTCGGGTCAAGGCCCGCAGGGAAACTCTTAGTGTTCGTAATATATTCATTTTTTTGACTCCTTCATCACTGTCAAAATCTTAAAATTAAAGTCGCTATTTTTAATCTTCCTTAATGATTTCCCCATCGCGAAGATAGATCCTTCGATGAGCATAGTTGGCAATATCGAGGTCATGAGTGACAACAACGAGCGTGATTTTTTTATCTTCATTGAGCCTTTTAAAAATTTCCAAAATTTCAGCTCCAGTCTTGCTGTCCAAATTCCCTGTTGGCTCGTCGGCTAAAATGAGAGACGGGTCGTTGAGCAGCGCTCTGGCAATGGCAACTCTCTGCTGTTCTCCACCCGAAAGCTGATTTGTCCTATGATGTTCTCTTCCTTTCAAACCCACAGAAGCCAGCGCTTCGAGCGCGCGCTCGGTGCGCACTTTGCTTGAAACATTGGAATAGAGGAGCGGAAGTTCGACGTTTTCGAGGGCCGTCGTCCGGGGAAGGAGGTTAAAACTCTGAAAGACAAAACCGATTTTTTTGTTTCGAATCCGAGCCAGATTATTTCGATCAAGCGACGAGATTTCTTCTCCTTCCAGAAAATATTTTCCTGAAGTCGGCCGATCTAGGCACCCGATGATATTCATCAGGGTTGATTTCCCAGAGCCTGAAGGTCCCATGATCGCCAGAAAGTCACCTCCGTGGATGCTATAGGAAATTCCTCTTAGAGCATGAACTTCAGTCTCGCCGATTTTGTATATCTTAGATAGATTCTCAAACTTGATGAGCGCGTTTTCCATAATTCTTCCTCGTTTTATTTTTTATCCAGCAAAATTAGTGGGCGTCAAACATCATTCTTGGCGGCCGTTGCGCAGAGGAGCTTGAGGATTGTTCAGTGCCAGACCCAAGGCCTGTGATCACAAGCTGCCCTTCTTTTAAATCTCCCCATGCAACCTCGGTGAAAGTATTATCCGTAACTCCTGGCTTAATGAATACCATGCTGAGCTTTCCTTCTTTATCCATAAGCCAAACCCGGGAGGCCTGCTTCATCCGACTGCCTCCAGGGTTCATCTGGGGACCTCCCTGGGGCTGAGCACTCCCCTCTTGACGCCTCCCGGATGCCTGTCTTCTCTCTGCAAACCTCTGCTGCACACTTTTATACATCTCCTGCATTTGTTCGGGCGTTAACTCGGGAGTAAACCTTAAAGCGGCATTCGGAACTTTCAACACATTCTTGGCTTCCCCGGTGATCACCGTAACGGTAGCCGTCATCCCCGGCCGGAGTTTCAGCTCCGGGTTTTCCACTTCCACAATCGTGGTGTAAGTGACGACATTCTGGACCACCTCCGGTGAATACCTGACCTGTTTCACTGTCCCGGTAAAAGTATCATCAGGAAAAGCATCCACTGTAAACCGAACTTTCTGTCCTTCCTTCATTTTCCCGATGTCCGCCTCATCCACGCTGCACTCCACCTGCATTTTGCTCAAATCATTGGCGATCTTAAAAAGAACGGGTGCCTGAAAGCTGGCGGCCACGGTCTGGCCGAGGTTGATATTGCGGGAGATGACGATTCCGTCGATAGGAGAACGGATAATGGCATAAGCTAAGTCCACCTTGCTCGATTCATACTGGGACTTGGCCTGCTCAACCCTTGCTTCCTGGGATTGGACGTCTGTCTTCGCTTCCAAGTAGGCAGCCTCGGCTGCTTCCTTCTCCTCGTAAGAGATCAAGTTTTTCTCGAAGAGGTTCAAAGCGCGGTCATACTTTTTCTTGAGATTGTCCAGAGTGACTCTCGACCTCTCCAGAGAAGCGATGCTACTCTGATAATTAGCCTTGTTCTGTTCGACTCGCGACTCAAGAATGGATTGATCCAGCTCGGCCACAATCTGGCCCTGTTTGACCAGCGAATTGAAATCCGCATAAAGCCTGGATATCCGCCCTGAAACTTGGCTTCCGACATCAACCACAGTGACGGGGTTTAAGGTGCCTGAGGTAGTTACCACGGCTTCAATATCTCCCTTGGTTACAGCTTCCTGTTTGTACTTGATGCCGTTTTTTTTGTTGTTCCGAAGAACAGTGAGACCAACGACAATGCCGGCAATAATCAGCAACACCGCAGCGGAAATGATGATTTTCTTTTTCATTCCTTATCTCCTTTTTCTCGTTCCTTTTTGTTTTTGCGATTAAATTCTTTTTCTCTCTCTTTGAATTCCTTTCTTTGCTCAGAGAGATGCTTTTCAATCATGGCTTCAAATTTTTGCCTCTGTTCAGAAGTGAGAATGTTATCGATCTCACTTTTGAGTTGGGATCTAATCTCCTGAAGGTGGCCATCCATCTGAGTTCTCAATTCTCTAAGCCTTTTCTCATTTCTTTTAAAGGCTTCTCGAATTTGTTCCTTTTGTTGGGGAGTCAAGCCTAATTCTTGGGCCAACCTCTCGAGCGATGGAGGATGGGGGGCTCTTCTCTCCATTCCTCCATGCCTTTTGGGGATTAAATATTTTTCACAAAAAACCCCGCCTATAACTCCGGCGGCGAAAACAAGGATGGTAGAAAAAATAATCCATAATTTAAGTTTATTTTTCATGGGAAATATCTCCTCGAAGATTCTTTCTCGTCCATGGCGGTGAAAATGAGCATCATGTTTTTATCCTCAAGCTTTTTTTCTTCTAATAAATTTTTTGTTTCCAGAAGGGGATTTTCATTCTGCAGAAGAAGGATTTCTGATTGGCTCAATTCTTCCTGCCTGCGGGGCAGGATGAAAATCATAGCTGCCGCAAGCACAAGGATAAGCACCAAAGTGCCAGGAATGACTCTGAGGCTCCATTTCTGCCACAGAGGGAGAATAGAAACTTTTCTTCTTTCCTGAATTTTTACCTGCAAGCGTTCCCAAAAATGAGGTAAAAGGTCGGGGATTTCCTCCTCTCTGAGAACACCGAGAATCATCCGATATTCCTTTTCTTTATTCTGACAGCGGGTGCAACTCCGAAGGTGCTCTTCCAATTCATTTTTCTCTTGAGCTTCGAGAGCCCTATCAAAAGACTGAAGAAAGGACTTCTCAGCTTTACGGCATCTCATTGTTGCCTCCTCTTTGGCTTAGAAAAAGCCCCAGCCTTTCCCGGAGCATTCGCCTGGCTCGGTGCAAACGCGAATCAACCGTGCCAGGAGAAACTTTGAGGATTCCTGAGATCTCCCCGTAGGAATATCCCTGGATATCCCTGAGCGCGAGGATAAGCGAGTACTTGGGGGGGAGGCTTTGAAGAATTTTATGCACAAGCGTTCTTCTCTGTTCGTCAACCTGCGCTTTCTCTCTTTGGAGAATATCGTCTTCCTGAAAAACGACCTTCTCCTGAACAGTTTCAAGGGAAATTTCTTTCATCCTTCCTTTTTTCCTCAAGTAATCGTTAATCTGGTTTACAGCAATCCTGTAGAGCCATGTCCCAAATTCTGATTTGAAATGAAATCTGGGAAGGCCGGAGCAAGCTTTAATGAAGACTTCCTGTGCCAAATCATCCGCCGCCTCCCGATTCTGTGTTAAACCGTAGGCCAAATTGAACACCTTTTTCTCATATTTTTTCACAAGAACAGAGAATGCCTCCTCGCTTCCTTCTTGTGCAAGCTGGACCAGTTCTTTTTCTTCCATTCAGCCTCACTCGATTTATCCTCCATACACTGTTTAGACGGAGGCGGAAGGAAAATCTTCCAATTTAATAAAACAAAAATTCTATAATTATTGTTTCAAGCCTTGTCTCCAAGGTGGACTTTTTCTATTTCCTGGAAGTAGTCCTCTCTATCATCAATATCCTTGAGAATGGATGGGGTTGAAACTTTGACCTCTCGAATATCGTCTGGATGGCTGTAAATAAGCTCGCGAAGCCCTTTTTCTGGGCTAATTTTTTTTATTTCTTGACGGTATTTCAGGTCTATGAGCACAGGATGTCCGCGCTTGTTCTTGTAGACAGGGAGGACGATACCTTTTCTGTATTTTTTGAAAGCTCTGATGAGCGAATTGATCACACTTGTTGGAACTCTGGGCTGATCCGCAAGCACAATAATCACTGCCTGAACACTCTCAGGGAGCAGCTGAAGCCCGTGAAGGACAGACGAGAACATGCCCCTTTGGTAATGAGGGTTGATGGTGACAGAGACTTGGGATTTTCTGATTTTTTCTGCAATTTTATGCCAGTCAGAACCGAGCACCACCAAAGTCTTATCGACCTTGGAGCGGACAACATTTCCGATGACTGTGTCGATGATGGTTTCTTCTCCATAAGCGAGGAGAAGCTTTGTCTCCCCCATTCTCTTGGATTCTCCGGCGGCAAGGATGATGGCAGAGATCATTTCAGAACCCCTTTTTCATTTGCCTGTTGGCGCACCTGGACCAGTTGAGCGGCAATGCTCACGGCGATCTCCTCAACTGTTTTGGAGTGGATGGGGATGCCGATCGGCGCATAAATCCGGTCGAACTCATCTTGCGTAGCCCAGCCCTCTTTTAAAAACTTTTCCCGCATGAGGCAGACTTTACGATCGCTTCCTATCATCCCGACATAAGCCGCCTGGCTTCTGATACACGCGCGCAAGGCTTCGGCGTCCTTGGCATGCCCCCTGGTAACTATGACGATATAAGTGTTTGGGTCAACTGAAAAGCTCTGGATGGCCTGGCCGATATCATCAACAATGATCAAATCAGCCTCAGACAGCCTTTTGCGGTTCGCAAATTCAGGCCTGTCATCCACAACCGTCACTTCAAATCCCAGCCAATTTCCTAGATGAGCCACGGCCTGGCCGAGATGACCAGCACCAGCGATAACTAGCTTTGGTAAGGGAAATTGTGCCTCGAAAAAAAGGAGACTCCCTTTGCGATCTCCCGAAAAGGATTTTTGTCCTTTTTTTAGCCAAGTGCGGGAAATAACAATCTTTTTGGGGGAGCCCATTTGGATCAGAGTGACTAAGATGCCCGGTTTGCCCTCAGAAAGAGACCCCTTTAGGTCTAAGAAGACTTTCTTGTATTTCCGAGGCGAGACGTCGATGAGAATTTTGACCTTTCCCCCGCAGATAGCGCCATCTTCCGCAGAGATATCTTCTTGAAGGCCGAACTCATACACCAAGCTTGTCTTCCTTTTCAGGGCTCTCAAAGCTTTCCTCTCAGCATCCGCTTCCAATAATCCGCCCCCTAAAGTCCCGCCGAGAAGCCCTCGCGGTGAAAAAATGGCAGACGCGCCCGCTTTCTGAGGAGTCGAGCCTGAAGCCTCAATAATTGTCGCTAGAGCCAGCGGTTGTCTTTGCTCCATCCAATCAAGAAGCTGAACGTAAATATTTCTCATTCGTTCCTATCTCATCTGATCTCTTCAACTCAGTATTTATCAAGCCCAAATGAAATTTAGAGGGTAACAAATCCCACGGTCGCCCCAGGCTTTAGCCTGCGCTCTTCTCAAGAGCTAAACGTTATTATATATATAGATTAAGTATACTTTCAACCTTTTATTTGTATTTTCTTCTTTTCAACGCCACCGCGGGTGGAAGAGATGGAGACCTCAAGCTCGACGTCGCCTTTCCCCGGAATCTTGACTTTCCAGCGGGCTTCCTTCCTTTCTCCGGATTTGATCTGTCCGATTTCAACTTTCTTTTTGCCCCCGGCCAACTCCACGTTTCTTTCAGGAAAACTTATTTCTGCCCAGTCGGCTCTGACAATCTTCACCCGCTCGGCCATCGCTAAAGCTGTGGGCAGGAACCCTTCATTCGTAAAAACAGCCCTGACCTCGAAAATCCCGGGCTCCTTCCTTAAAGGCCTAGCCTCCACAGAAACAATCTTCACTTGAGGCAGCGATTTGGCCAGAAGAAGGTTAAAAAGAGCTTCCTTCTTTGCCCATTCCTCAAGGAACTCTGGAGGAGGATTCTGGCTGAAAAACTTGGGATTGAACCCGCCGATCTCCACTTCTCCAAGCTGGGGATGACTGAATTTCTCCCAGTTCTTGAACCCTTTCCCGGCCAGGGCCTCATCGTTCCACCTCAGGCGCTCTAACTCTGAAATCTTTCCATCTCCATCATAATCTACCACTCTTCCGCCACACCAGAGTTCATCACCATACCAGATCGCTCCATAAGAGAAATATCCAAAATCAGGTGAATGGCCGAAAAGCGGGAACCCTTTCATCTCTTTTTCCTCTTCGGTTTCCCTGTAGTGATCTCGCTCGATATTGGCATAATCCCAGTAGACATCCCCGGTATACTTGTATCCTGTCAACTTCTTTCCTTGTTCATCAAAATAGCGGTAAAGCTTTAAATCCTCTTCGAACATGGATTCTTCAGAGCGGCTCGTGGAGGGAGGCCGGAGATGCATCGGGACCGTTGTATCCATAGTTTGAACGATAGAGACATTGGGATGCTGGAGCAGGAAGAGGACGACACTCCTCGTCTCTGTCTCAGAAAGAGGATAAGCGCCTGCGCCCTGCTGAGTCCACCCCCTTCCCGTGAGGTCCAATCCGGGCTCAGGCCGCCAGTTTTCAGGATAGTTGCGGTGCAGGTCTAAGCCCCCGATCCCGTCCTCATTGAATTTCCCATCCCCATCATTGTCGATTCCCTCACTATAAACTTTATAATTTCCCTTGCCCTCTCCGACTCTTTTCATCAGGCGCCCTGACTTATCTTCGGGGTCAATGATGTAGTCGCCCTTGCCCTGCTCAACTTTTTTTCTCATCTGGAGACAAAATCCATCGCCGTCTAAATCTTCAGGTGGATCTTCATCGAGGAGGCCATCTCCGTCTGAGTCATGCGGCCTGACCGTGCTCCGATTGCTTTGGACCGTGTTGAGATAAAGCTCGGAACCATCGGGATTATTCTTAACCCGGACATACAAATCCTTTGTATCCACAAGATTTGTGATTTCAGGGTCCTTGCCATAATTTGTCAGCACATGCCAGGCGAAATAGAGGGCTGATTCTGCTCCTGTGACTTCTCCCGAGTGCCTGTTCCCTTCTAAGTACATGGCCGGCTTATCTGTATCTTTTCCTGTGGATTTATTGCTGATGGTCATCTGCCAAATATCCCTGCCTTCAAAACTTTTGCCGACCGAATAAAGCTCAACGAGATCGGGGTACTCCTTTTTCCATTTCTCCAAAAAATAGACGACTTCATCATATGTTTGGTAATGACTGAAATCCAATTCGCCCTCAACTTTGGGTTTGGCTTGAACATAATTCACCCGCGGGAAAAAACTCACCCCGTGTCTTTCCCCTTTGACTGTATACATTTTCGGAGATTGATTCTCCTCTGCTCTTGCCAAAAAAGCGAAGAAGCCAAAAAGAAAAATTGAAATGAAAAGGATGCAGGCACGTTTGGTCATTTCTCCTCCTTGTCTCATTGTCTTTGAGCGGAGGATAGCGCGAGATCCCTTTCAAGTCAACTTTTAAAAGGTAGGAAAACATCTCTTTTTCTGTGATGCTTGAATAGGGATTTTGAAAAGAGCTTTGCTCGTCGCTCCGACCGGCGCGCAGGCTAAAGCTAGCGCCTTCCAGTAAAAAAGGGGGACGCTATTATATTAATAAAGGGAGGGCGGTCAAGGAAACCTTTTTCAAACATGTTGCGTATATATAGGTGAGGATGAAAAAAGAAATTCAAGACAGGAGGTTAAAAATGAAACTCAGAACGAAGATGGCAATTTTGCTGGTGGCAGCGCTTCTCACTTTTGCCGGGTTCAACCTTATGGTGACCTCATCCTCAGCTGTGGACATTCTCAAAATCGGAAAACAAGCTGGTTATGAGATTATCGCCAATGTCCTGGCAAAAGTTGAAGCACCCACCGTCCGGTCAACCTTTATTAAAGGATAAGAATCTAAATGAAAGGCTGGATTGAAAAAGTACTCATCAGACTTTGGGATTGGCTGGTGATTGATTCCGCAAGGCTAGCATTGTGGGCCTTAGAAGGAAGACTAAACTTTCACCACCAACCGATTCCCATCAACTAAGAGGCTGCCGTTCCCCTTCATGAGCAGATTGCAGCCTCTTTTTTTATGCCTTTTTTCCCCCTCTTTCTGTCACCTTCACGAGGGCTATCGCCCAGCAGGCTATCGCTTGCTTTTTTCCGATTAATCCCATCCCTTCATTCGTCTTTGCCTTTATCCCCAAATCATTCCTATCTATTCGGAGAATAGGACAAAGAATCCCCTTCATCCTAGACATATAGGACCCAAACTTGGGCTCCTCTGCCACAACAACTGAATCCACATGGATGATTTCCAATTTCCGCCTTTTAAGCTGCGCCATAACTTCTTTCAAAAGCTCGGTGCTACGGATGTCTTTGTATTTTGGGTCACTGTCAGGGAAAAGCTGGCCAATATCTCTTTCTCCCAGGGCTCCCAACAGCGCGTCAATAATCGCATGAATCAAACAGTCCCCATCAGAATGTCCGGCCAAGCCTTTGGAGAAAGGGATTTCCAATCCGCCCAGAAAAAGTTTCCTTCCTCGTGTTAACCTGTGAAGGTCGTAGCCAAGCCCTATTTTATATTTCAATCAAAGCCTCCGCGATCTTCATATCTTCTTGCGTTGTGATTTTAATATTTTTTGGGTCTCCCTGGACCGTATAGACTTTCCCTCCATTTCGCTCTACAAGCATTGCCTCGTCTGTGCCATAAAAATTCTCTTTCTGGGCTGCGTCCAGCGCCTCTCTTAGGACAGAATAGGAAAATCCTTGGGGTGTTTGAACCCTGAAAAGTTTGGTCCTGTCCAGCGTGCGCAAGACTATACCTTTAGCCACTTCTTTAATGGTCTCCTCCAAGGGGAGAACAGGAACCACGGCACCCCTCTCAAAAGTTGCTTGGATGACTCGGTTGATTAAATCTTCGCTGACCAACGGACGAGCGCCGTCATGAATGAGGACGATCTCCGCCTCCGAAGGGCCAATCAGATTAAAACCGCTGAGAACTGAATCCTGTCTTTTTTGTCCGCCTTCGGTCACGGACACAATCTTTTGGTAGTGTTTGAATTGTTTTTCTTTTTGGGATTCGTCGGGCAAGACCAGAATTATTTCATCGACTTTTTTGTTGGCTTCAAACTTTTCCAGGCTCCAATCTAAGACAGGCCTGCCCGCTAAAAGTGCAAATTGTTTGGGAGAGCCAAATCTTTTTCCTTCGCCGGCCGCGACAACAAGGACAGTTGTCTTCTTCATCGGGACTCTTCGTTATACCGACCGAAAATCATCTTGCCGACCGTAGTTTGTAGAACTGAGGTCACGGTGATGACAACGTTCTGGCCGATCATCTTTCGAGAATTGTCAACCACAACCATGGTTCCATCGTCTAAATAGGCCACACCCTGGTCCTTCTCTTTTCCCTCTTTGAGGATGAAAACCTTCATCGATTCACCGGGCAAAACGATCGGCTTCAGAGCATTGGTCAACTCGTTGATGTTGAGCACGGAAATTCCCCGGAGCCTGGCCACTTTATTGAGGTTAAAATCGTTGGTGATGATTTTGGCATCCAGTTGCTTGGCAAGTTCGATTAGCTTTGTATCCACATCCTTGACATCCGGAAAATCCATCTCGGAGATAATCACCGACACTTGAGATGATTTCTGAAGGTGATCCAAAACGTCCAGGCCGCGCCTCCCTCGTTGCCTTTTTAAAGCATCTGGGGAATCAGCGATGAGTTGGAGCTCTTTCAGGATGAACTGAGGGACAACCAGCGATCCTTCGATGAAGGCTATATCGCAGATGTCAGCGATCCGTCCATCGATGATGACGCTCGTGTCCAAGATTTTATAGCTGCGACCTACGCTCTTCTCCTTGAAGAAACGAAAAAGGTGAGCGGGATCAAGCCATTCCGATTTTCGGGTTCCGACCAAAAAACCGATATAGGGCATGATAATCAGGAAGAAGATCTTGATAAAAGAAGTTGTGGTCTGACTCGAAGAAATCGTCTGGTAAATAGAGCCCAAGCCCCAGCCCAAAACCACTCCAGCAAACGTCCCGATGGTGGAACTCCAGATGATTTTGAACTGGGTTTTTCGAATCCTGGTTTCAAGGTACATGATCACAGCGCCAAGGACAAAAGCTATGGAGGCGCCCAGCCGGCGGTCTAAATTAAAAGGAGGAAAAAAATAGCCGGCGACAGTTATTAAGGCGATAATGACGAACCGAAAAACAAAGATACTCATGGGATCCAATCCTTAAAATAAAACATTTAATGCTTCCCTCAGATTTTGGACTCCTAAAATCTCCATTTTGGGAAGCTCCTCTTTCTCCACTTGAGAAACATTTCCGCGGGGCAAAATGATTCTTTCAAACCCGAGAGAATAGGCTTCTTTCACCCGGGCCAAAGGCTGCGACACTGAACGGATTTCTCCGCTCAATCCCACTTCCCCAAAAACAGAAACCTTAGGAGGAATCGCTTTATTTTTAATGCAGGAAACTATAGCCGCAATGACGGCCAAATCTGTCGCAGGCTCGTCAATGACAATCCCGCCTGCGACATTGAGATAAATATCTTCTCCGGCAAAGCTGTAGCCCAATTTTTTCTCGACAATGGCCAAAAGCATCGAACCCCGAAAATGATCAAGCCCGACGGTCATTCTCCTGGGATTTCCGGTAAATAGCGTCGGTGAAACAAGCGCCTGGATTTCGGCGAGCAAAGGCCGAGTGCCCTTGATCGTGCAAACAACCGCACTTCCTGGCTCATTCGTAGGTCTTTCTTTTAGGAAAAAAGCTGAAGGGTTGGAGATGGCCTGGAGCCCCGTTGAGCCCATTTCGAATATGGCAAGCTCGGAAACTGGGCCAAACCTGTTCTTAAGCGCCCGCAGCACCCTGTAGCTGTGATCCCTCTCGCCTTCAAACAGAAGCACCACATCCACCATGTGTTCTAAAGATTTGGGCCCTGCCAAAGAACCTTCTTTCGTGATATGGCCGATGAGAAACGAAGGAATTTGATTCTTTTTAGAAAACCGGAAAATCTGATTGGCGACTTCACGGACCTGGCTGATCGTTCCCGGGCTCGAAGTCAGCTTCGCCGAAAAAACGGCTTGAACCGAATCGAGAACGAGGGCTTGAGGTTGCAGTTTTTCTGCCTGAGCGATAATTCTTTCTAAATTGGTCTCAGCCAGGAGGTACAATTTTCCATCCCGAATCCCAAGCCTGTCGCCCCGAATTTTGATCTGCTCCAGGGATTCCTCTCCGGAGATATAAAGGACTTTTTCGCCCTGCGTCGCGAAATCCCGGGAGACTTGAAGCAACAGAGTGGACTTTCCAATGCCCGGCTCCCCTCCGATCAACACCAAGGAACCAAGCACGGCTCCTCCTCCAAGGACTTTATTGAACTCCTCGATGCTCACTTTGAGCCGAGGCTTTTTGACTTCTTTGATTTCTGTGTAAAGGAGCGGCTCAGAAGCAAGAAACGAATATTCAGCGGAGACTTCCTCCTCCACTTCCTCGATCATCGTGTTCCACTCAAGACAGGCAGGGCATCTCCCCAGCCACTTGGGGGAGCGGGCTCCGCAGTTCTGGCAGATAAAGAAAGTCTTATCTTTCATTGAAGACCCAATCCCAAGCCAAAGAAAAATTCTCTTTTCGCTGCTAAAGTAAAATCATCCAATCCCAGCACAAAATAAACATTCTTATGGAGCGCATATTTTGTTAAAAACCTGAACTGCGGCCTGGGATGACGGTTGAAGTTAAAGCTTTCTAGGCTCAGCATGATGCGGTCGCTTAAGACATAATAATCCACCCCGGCTCCGAACTCAGACTCAATCAGCCCTGCCCGGGGAGAAAAGTCTTTCCAACGAACCCCTCCCTGAGCAGAATAAGTAAATTTGTCCAGCCATGGGTCCTGGACGATTTGAGCCAGGAAATATTCTTTAGGCGTGATCCGCAATCCCAGGGTCAGAGTGCTTTTCAAAAATTCACTCTTCCCATAATAATCACCCCTGAAATCTAGGCGGGCTTGAAGAGATGAAATGGGGCGGACGACGCGCTGGACATCACTCACTGTTTTCTCCGCCTCCTGGTACAGCTCAGGTTGATTGATCAATTTCCCTAAGGATCCTTCGCCTTTGTTTATTTTCCCGAGCGACTCGTTTAAGAGTTTGACTGTTTCTTCAATCTTGTTCATGAGATCTTTGATCTTGTCCAAATTGGACTTGACGTTCTCTCGGTTCTCATCGGCAATATCTCTGACGGCCTTGATCGTGTCATCTAAATTCTTAGAAATTTCTTTAACTCTCTGATCGAAGTTTTGAATGACCGAGGATGAGGACTGGATACTCCGGGAAAGATTCTCTTTGTTGGCCCCCAAGAATTCATTCAGGTCGGAGGTAAATGTCGATAGATTCTGAAGCATGTCTTTGATATTGGCCCTGGATTCTTTCCCCATCATTTCTCTCAAAGTCGTGCCCACGTCTTTGATTTCATTGCCGATCGAAAGGAACAGAGTTCCCAATTGGTCTATGCTGACAGGAGAAAGTCCCTCGACGGTGTCTCCCGGCTGACAAAAGTTTGGGCTTTCTCCAGGCATAATTTCAATATACTTCTCACCTAAAAGTCCGAGTGCGGCCAAAGAGGCTTTAGAACCCTGATTTATCTTGTATTTTGGAGAAATGGCCATTACAACTTTTGCCCGTCTTCCCTCAAGCTTGATATCTTTGACATGCCCCACTCTAACTCCGGCAAGCCGCACCTTCGCGTTTTTTTCTAATCCAGCCGTCGAATCAAAAGAGACAAAGAGAGGGTATCCAGGCTTTCTGAAAAGATTCGCCATATCTCCAATAATAAATATGAATACAATCAGTATTAAAAGGGCCACCCCCACAAAAATCCCAATTTTCAATTCGCGCTTCATTGTCCTCCCTCTTTTCTCACCATTCTTTTATCGGGCCCTCAGACAGGCCAAGAACAAATTGCTGGACAAAAGGATTTTTCGATTCTCTTATTTCTTCAGGAGTTCCAATCTCAATAATTTTGCCCTCATAAAGCATGGCAATCCTGTCCGCGACTTTATAAGAACTAACCATATCATGAGTGATGACGATAGAAGTGACGTGCATATCTTTTTTCATCTTGTTGATTAATTCATTGATGGCATCCGCCCGGATCGGGTCAATGCCTGTCGACGGCTCATCATAAAGAATGATCTCTGGGTTGTAGGCGATGGCCCGAGCCAGGCCAACCCTTTTTTTCATCCCGCCGCTCAGTTCATAGGGCATGAGCTGTTCAACCCCTTTCAAGCCTACATGCTCCAAACTTTCGCGAACCATTCTTTTTATTTCTTCTTGAGAATAATCGGTGTATCTCTCAAGACCAAAGCCCACATTCTGTTCGACTGTGAGCGAATCGAAGAGCGCCGATCCCTGGAAGAGCATCCCAAACTTCCTGGAAATTTTTTGGCGCTCATCTTCGCTGAGTCGCGTGATCTCAATCCCGTCAATATAAATTTCGCCGCTATCAGGCATGAGAATTCCGATCAGATGTTTAATCAGAACACTTTTCCCTGAGCCACTCTGTCCAATGATGACCATGGTTTCGCCCTTCTGGATTTCCAGATTCACACCCTGAAGGACTTTCTTCTCTCCAAAAGACTTATAAAGATTTGTAATCCTAATCATCGGCTTATCGTTGCAGGAAGTGCCTTGCTCAAAAAGAAGTTTAAAATTAAAATGGCAATACTGGCGATAACATCAGTCCGGGTCGTAGCCCGCCCAACGCCTTCGGCACCTCCCTCTGCCTTTAACCCTTGCCAGCAACCGATGAGGGCAATGACGATGCCAAAAATCGCAGCTTTGATCAGGCCAGACACGACATCCCAGAGTTCAAGATAGAGCAGTGTCATTTGAATATAAATACTTCTATTCACCCCCATTATAAAGACATCGTAGGCAAAGCCACCGGCTATACCGATGATGTCCCCGTAGAGAGTCAAGAAGGGAACCATGATGAAGCAGGCCAGCACCCGGGGAACAACAATGTGCTGATTGGGGTTTGCACCCAGGCTAAAAAGAGCATCGATCTGCTCCGTGATCTTCATCGTCCCAAGTTCTGCGGCCATGGCCGACCCAACCCGGCCTGTGACCATTAACCCCACCAAGAGGGGGATCAATTCCTTGCAAAGTCCCAAGGATATAATCGGCCCGGCATAAGCTTCTGAGCCCGGCCCCACGTACCGGTGAAAACCCACATAGGTTTGAAGGCCAAAAACAAGGCCTCCAAAAGCTGCTGTGATTGAGACTACAGGCAAGGACCGGACGCCAATTTCCTCGAGCTGTTGAAGGAATATTTTCTTCTCCCATGGCCTTCGAAAGAGATTCCTCAGGGTCTTAGCTAAAAGAAGCAAGATCTCTCCAAGCTGCTCGAAAAAAGAAGAAAGAACGCGAAACTTTTTGTTTTGTGTCATTTTAAGTTTCCGTATATTGTAATTCCATATCCGCAAACCGCGCGTACCTCTGGAAAAAGGCAAGGTCAACTTTGCCCACCGGCCCGTTTCTTTGCTTGGCGACAATGATCTCGGCAATCCCTTTAAGCCTCTCTTCTTCGGGGTGGTAGACTTCAGGCCGGTAGATAAAAATAACCACATCCGCATCCTGTTCGATGGCGCCTGATTCCCTCAAGTCAGAAAGCAGCGGACGCGGTTCTCTGCGGCCTTTCTCTGGAGCCCGGCTTAACTGGGAAATCCCCACCACGGGGATCTGAAGCTCTTTAGCCAATTCTTTCAGGGACCTCGAGATAAAGGACATTTCCTGGTTCCGGTTCTCAAACCTACCGCCAGGCCTCATGAGCTGCATGTAATCAACAAAGACAATGTCGAGGTTTCGTTCCAACTTGAGCCGTCGCGCTTTGGCTTTCATCTCCATAATGGTCAGGGCCGCACTCTCATCCAGAAAAATCCTCGCCCGGGAAAGAGTTTCGGCTGAGAGCTTGAGCTTTTCGAACTCCCTCTCACTGATAAAGCCAGTTCTGACTTTTTTGATGTCCAGTTGAGACTCTGCACAGAGCAGGCGGATCACAATCTGTTCCTTGGCCATTTCCATTGAAAAGAAACCAACTGCATAATCTGTTTTGATTCCCACATACTGGGAAATATTCAGACAGAGGGCTGTTTTCCCCATAGAAGGCCGGGCGGCGACAACCACAAATTCTGATTTGTGAAAACCAGAGGTTATGTTATCCAGCAGTCGGAAACCCGAAGGCACGCCCGTTACAGCATCCCGCCTTTTGGCCAAATATTCGATCATGTCCAGAGTGGGTCTGGCGAGTGCGCTCACAGGGACGAAGCCGGGTTTAACCCTCTGTTCAGCCACTTCAATGATGGCACTCTGAGCCTCGTTGAGAATCTCGTCGGCATCCTCTTTCTGCTCATAGCTATCAGAAATGACTTTGGCCGAAGAAAGAATCAACCGCCTTAAGAGTGCTTTTTCCTTTATGATTTTTGCGTAGTATTCGATATTCAGGCTTTTAGGCACACCGTCCATCAACGAGGAAAGATAGGAAGCCCCCCCGACTTCTTCCAGGGCGCCGGCGCGCTGGAGCTCCTCACTCAAAGAAAGCGGGTCGACGGGCAAGCCCTTGTCCACCAAGGCGATAATCTTCTCAATAATCTTGATATTGGCTTCTCTGTAAAAATCTTCAGGAGAGATGATGGACAGGACGACATTCAGATTATCGTTGTTGACCAGAATCCCCCCCAAGACTGTTTTTTCTGCTTCCAGACTATGAGGCGGAATTTTTTTTAAAAACATTAAATCAAGTTCCACCTCTTACCTCCTCCTAATAGGGTTCTCTAGAGCTTGTTAATCTTTCCCTTTTTTCTTCGCTTTTTTCTCCTCTTCCTCTCCTTTATTGGCTTTAGTCTCGATTTTCTCTTTGCTCTGACCTTCCTCATTTGCTTTTTTCTTTTCTTCAGCCGTCACTTCCTCTTCTTTTTTGATTTCCACTCTGATTTCGGCTTTGTCATCATGGTAGACCTTGACCGGCACTGTGTAGTTGCCAAGCCTTTTCAGAGGGTCGGCTAAAACAATTTTCTTCTTGTCGATATCGAAACCGAGCTTATCCAGAGCTTCTTTGATATCCTGGGCGCTCACCGAGCCAAAGATAACATCTTTTTCACCGGCTTTTCGAATAAAGGTGAGAGTCAATTGGTTTAACTTTTGAATGATCTCTTGAAAGGATAATCTCTCCTGCTCATTCTTCATTTTCAAATGCTCTTTTTCGATCTCGATCACCTTCAGGTTCGAAGAGGTCACTTCCAAGGCCAATTTTTTGGGGATGAGATAATTTCTCCCAAAGCCCGGCGGGACATTCAAAATGTCTCCTCTTCTTCCCACGTTTTCAACATCTTGTTTGAGAATCACCCGCATGGTTCCTCCAATTTAATCCCAAAGTCCTAATCCTCAACATGGGGAAGCAACGCCATCAGTCGCGCTCTTTTGATCGCCAGGGCGAGCTTCCGCTGGTGAAAAGCACACGTGCCGGTGATGCGCCTCGGTGATATTTTCCCCCTGTCCGGGATATACTTCCTCAAAACATCAATGTTTTTGTAATCGATCGCCTTTACATTTCTCTGGCAGAACCGGCAGAACTTTTTTTTGGGCGGGAAAAATTTCCGGAACGGAGCTCTTTCTCCCCGCTCTCCTTTTTCAGCTCTTTCGCCTCGTTCTTCTCTCCCCATCCTACTTCTCCTCCTCTTTTATTTCCCGAGAAGAGAATTCCGTATGCTCTAGCTCGGTTCCCGCTTGAGGGCTTTCTTCCAGATCACCCTCTCTCTTCTTCGCCTCCTCTAGAGCTTTTTTCTTCTTACGGACATTATCCCTTGTATCCTTTTTTAGCGTCAAATAGCGAAGGACGGTGTCCATTTGTTTGAACTTCCGCCCCAATTCAAAGGGAATATCCGCCCCCCCTTCATAATGGAAAAAAACATAAACGGCTTCTCCAAATCTCTTGATCGGATAAGCCAACCTCCTCTTCCCCCACTTGTCGAGTTTCATCATCTTTCCATTCCTCTGGGAGACGATGTCCGCCATCTGAAGGATGATCTTTTCTGTTTCTTCTTCAGATAAGCCGGGGGAGAGCAAAAAGCCTGTTTCGTACTGTCTCATCGAGACCTCCTTATGGATTTAAAGCTCCTCCTCCTTGAAAAGAAGGAACAAGGAGACTTCCCATCTTACAACAATTCTATCTCATCAAGCCAGACCTTTCTGATTGTAGCTATTCATGGCCTTATCAATTTCACCGGCCAATATCAACTCCAGAGCTTCTTGAGCCTTTTTCAAACTCTGTTCCAAAAGGGGCTTCTCTCCTTCTTCAAAAGGAGAAAGCACAAATTCGGCAGCATCCCAATCGGGTGGAAGAGGACCGATTCCGATACGGATCCGCGGAAAAGCTATTGTCTGTATCTCCTGGATAATGGAATCCATCCCTTTATGGGTACCAGGGCCGCCTTCTTTTCTGATCCTGATTTCGCCCAGAGGGATGTCTAAATCATCGTAGACCACAATCAGTTGTTCGGGACTGATCCCAGTCCCATCCAGAATTTCTCTCACCGAATAACCGCTCCGGTTCATGTAAGTCTGGGGCAGGGCAAGGAGCACTTTCTCATTCTCCTTTTCCACTTCAGCCGTTTTGGCCGAATATCTTTTCTTTCTCAATTTCACATTCCAACTGCGCGCTATTTGTTTAACAAAAATAAAACCCACATTGTGTCGTGTGTTGGCATAATGTTTTCCGGGATTTCCCAATCCCACCACTGTCCACAACTATTTCTCCTCCTCTTTCGCCTCTGCGGCTCTCTCTTTCTTGATGACCTCAGGTTCTTTCGCTTCCTCAACGACCTCCTCTTCCACTTTTTCCGCAGCCGGAACTTCTTCTTTATGAGGCACTTCAATCAGAACCAAGACCGTGCTGGGGTCATTGATAAACTTGACTCCAGGAGGCAGTGTGATATTTTCGACTTTAATGGACTGGTGGAGATGAAGGCCGCTGATCTCCACCTCGATGCGCTCAGGGATGTCTCGGGGAAGACATTCAATCTCAACCTCTCGATGCATGAAATCCACAAACCCGCCTTCGGTCTTGACCCCGATCGCTTCTCCCACAGGGACAATCGCCACCGAAACTCTGATCGGCTTATCCATCTCAATCTGAATCAGGTCCGCATGAAGAAGCTCATCCGTAGTGGGGTCTGTTTGGATTTCTTTGATCATGGCATCTCTCATTTCTGAATCGAAAGAGACCTTGAAGATTGTGTTTTCTCCTGTCTCCGATTTTAGAATCTTGATGATATCTTTTTTCGTCAAAACGAGAGGAATACTTTCTATGTTTACTCCGTAGAGAATAGCTGGAATATTGCCTTCTCTTCTGATCCGGCGCGATGCGTTTTTTCCAAAAATATCTCTTTTTTCACCTTTGACAATGATGCTCATCTCCTCCTCGCCTCCTTATAAAAACAGAGAACTCACCGAGCTCCCTTCATTGATTCTTCGGATCGCCTCTCCAAAAATCTCAGCGACCGAAAGGATTTCTATCTTTTTGCAGGCTTTCTTGGTCTCGGTGATAGGAATAGTATTGGTCACAATCATTTTTTCTATGGCCGAATTTTCAATCTTTTCGATTGCTTGTCCAGACAAAACAGGATGAGTGCAGGCAGCTAATATTTTTCGTGCCTCTTCTCTTTTCAAAGCTTCCGCACTTAACGCCAGAGTCCCGGCTGTGTCAACCATGTCATCCAGGATAACAACGTCATTGTTTTTCACCTCGCCGATCACATGAAGCACTTGGGCCACATTCGGAGCCGGACGTCGTTTATCGATGATAGCAAGCTTGGCTCCGATTCTCTTGGCAAAAGCTCGAGCCCTCCCCACTCCTCCGGCATCCGGAGAAACAACCGTTAAATCACTCAAGCCCAGTTTTTGGATATGAAGGGCGAGCACCGGAGCCGCGGTTAAGTTATCCACGGGCACTGAGAAAAAACCCTGGATTTGAGGTGAATGAAGGTCCATGGTTAACACTCTATCTGCGCCTGCACTTTCAATCAGGTCGGCGACAAGCCTGGCTGAGATGGGAACTCGGGGTCTGTCCTTCCAGTCTTGGCGGGCATAACAGTAGTAGGGCATGACCACCGTCACCCTTTCGGCAGATGCTCTTTTGAAAGCATCAATCATCAGGAAGAGTTCCATGAGATGGAAGTTCGCATCTTGAGAACCGGCCTGAATCACGAAGACATCCGCGCCCCTAACATTCTCGTCAATGTAGAAATGGATTTCTCCATCACTGAAGCGGTCTAACACACACTTTCCCAAATCGATCTTCAAATAGTTGACGATTTCCTTGGCCAAAGCTAAGTTTGAAGACCCGGCAAATACTTTCATGGTTTTTTCCTTTTCACCAATCTCCTTTTCTTAAAAACTCTCCAAAACAAATTTGCTCTTTCTTCAACTTATAACTGGGGAGGGAGGATTCGAACCTCCGGATGGCGGATCCAAAGTCCGCTGCCTTACCGCTTGGCTACTCCCCAGCACTCAATCTTCGCCAATAGCTTTCTCGCGATAAAGTCTCGACCAAAACTGCTGAGAAAGTTTTTTGGAACTCTTTTAACCCCTTCTCAGCTTTTTCTCTGTCTTTGAAAAGGCCAAAAACAGCTGAGCCCGAGCCGCTGACCAACGATAATTCTGGTCCCTGGCTTTGGAAAAAGCTCTTTATCTCTTGAACCTGAGGATAGAGGCTAAAGATTGTCTTTTCTAATCTATTTTCCAAAAAACCAAATTCTCGATTGGCTAAAAACTGAGTAATTTTACTGTCTTTAAGTTCTGAAGTCAAGGATAAGCGCAAATGGCCATAGATGGTTGCGGTTGAGATGGCAAAAGAGGGGAAAACTAAAAGACAATAGAGAGGCGGGAGATCTGAAAGGGGCGAAACTTCATCTCCGCGTCCTCTCCCAAGGCACAGTCCTCCTTCTAAAAAAAAGGGGACATCTGCGCCGAGTTTCTTTCCCAGCTCCTGCAATTCTTCTTTTTTTAGCCGGAGTCCCCAGATCTTATTGAGAGCGTAGAGAGTCATGGCTGCGTTACTGCTCCCCCCTGCTAAGCCTTTGCCGGAAGGGATATTTTTCGTGGCAATGATTTCAATTCCTTCGTTGACAGGGTATTCCTCTTTGAGGAAGAGGGCGGCCTTGAAGATGAGATTGTTTTCATCCCAGGGGATGGATTCATCGTCCCCTTTGAGATAGATTTCTGGAGTGCGTGCGGGCAAAAATTCCAAAACGTCATATAGATTTATACTCTGAAAAAGAGTCACGATTTCGTGATAGTTGTCTTCCCTTTTTTTGATTACCTCCAGCCCGAGGTTGATTTTGGCAAAAGATTTAATTTTCATTTTTCATTCTTAAAAAGGGCCTCAATTTCTGGCCAGCTTTTCAGCTCATAATCTTTCAAAAAATCTTCGGAAAAAACTTGCTGTTTCGCCGGTGGATTAAAATTGATGCTCAAAATATTCATGCGTGCGGTGCTCAGGGGATGCTCGAAAGTGAGAAGGCGTGCGACTGGCGTATTTGAGAAAAACTCTTTGATTTGGAAATGAAGTTCTTCTTTTTGCCCGGCGATAACCTTGCCTTGACTATCTTTTTCCAGCGCCCACTCTTCTTTATTCTCCCATTTTCCTGTCAGGAGGCTTATCATCTCCGGAAGTGCTATTTCAAACCTTAGAAACTTAGAAATGATTTCTGCTTCCTTGCCCTGCCAGTAGACCTTCTTGGAAGGGATGACCAAAAACGCTTCATTGTCTTCGATCAGAATGAAATAAATAGCTCTCCCCAATAAATCAAAAACGTCAATCCTCCCCTGGCTGGGAAGTACAAGCAGGAAAGAGAATTTAGATTTTGCACCTCCCTCGCTGCCTGTGATTTTTATCGAACCGTACCCTTCGATTCGGTCGATCTGGGAGGGGAGAGGGGCGAGAGTAGGAGGAAAGACTCGGCAGCCGGCAGAAAAAATGAAGTTCAGAGAAATCGCTGCCAGGAGTGCTAAGAGCAGCAGAAAAGAAATACCCCCCTGCTTCTTTCTACTTATCCAGACGGAATCCATAGTCTTCGGTCTTTTTGGTGGGTTGGGGCTTGGCGCCGGGCTCTTGTTTCTTTTCTTTATTCTGGTCAACGAGACGGAAGCCAAAATCCCTTGTTTTGATCGACTTTTTTCTTTTCCGGAGCAGAGGATAAAGGGGGGATTTCAGCCGTTTTCCAAAGCAGGAAAGATTCGGGTTGAGAATGAGGAGCACAATGAATGCTCCAAAAAGAATTATGATTCCATAAACTCCGATATTCATTTTATTACCTTTTTATTATTTCCTTCTTAAAGAAATTCTCTCTGGTTGCGTGACTTCCGTTTAAGAAACAACTTTTTGAATTATATTCTCCGTCCCTGGACAAGTCAATTTCACATTGTCATTGCGAGGCGCTTTGCGCCGTGGCAATCTCATCTATACTCCCCCTCCTTTGTAAGGAGGGGGCAGGGAAGAGGATTGGTGTCCTCGCCAGGAATGAAGTAAGCTGGCGATTCTATAAAAGTGAGAAAAGCACGAACCTCTCGAAAAATAATAAAAGAATTACACCTCCCTTTTGGCTCCAAATGACCGAAACAATGGATCGTGAATTTATACTAATAAGCTATTGAGAATATCAACTCTCTAAGCGCTCCTGTCCATCTCTTCTTGAAATTTCGGGATCTTTGCCTTTTCCTTCTCCTTCCCAAAATGAAAGCCCAGGTAAAAGGCAGAAGAAACAACAAGGAGCATCATCAGCCACCTAAATAAACTTCTCATCGTAACCTCTTCTTAATCTCTCAACTTTTCACTTTGATTTTTGTCCAAATCTTGGAAAAAGTCAACAGCCAGAGCTTTGTATTTTATCATTTTTTTTACCTATTTGACTTCTCTTTTTCGCTTTGATAATCTAAAAACACAATTCTATCTGTTATCTTGTTTCAGAATAGAATTAAAATAAGCGCAGGGCACAGAACTCTGACATTCATAATCCACTCATTTCAACAAAGATGAAGCTCCCTGCCCAGGATATTGGAAATCTGACTCGATCTCCCGATTATGGAAAATTTCCTCTGTATTTTATTCCCAATAAGGGACAGGTAGATGAACAAGCCATGTTCTAGGCGAAGACATCAATTCATTGAAATGCATAAAGAGTTGCTGCCGAGCGCTATCCCTGCGATCTGGATAAAGACGGCGATATAGATATTTTTTGCCTTTCCAATCTGGAAAATGGAATAGGCTACATGTTTCGCAATTTGAAGCCTTATATCTTCAGTACAAAAATCTTGTTCCCTGCGCTGGCAGGACTAAAACACCAAACTATATCCTGAGGAAGAAAAATATCAGGTTCGGATAAGGCCAGAGGACGGAAATTATAATTATTACAACACAAAGAAAAACGCCACGGATTACAAGATCACAGGCCTCACTCCAAATACAACTTATTACTGGAACGTCAAAGCCATCGGGAATGGGGAAACAACCCAAGACTCCGAGTGGGCGGTCTCTGGGAACGATTGGAAGTTCACGATGAAATAGAATTACTAATTCCCTGGTATCCTCCTTTAATCTTAGTGAGCTGTGAGCAGCAAACAGAAAGCACCAAAATTCTTAATGCGTGAAGTGTTTCTTATCTCGCTTTTATCTAAAGGGCGAGGGGGGGATTTTCTAGATAAATTTGATTTTTCTGATTATCCCTTGTATATTTTTAAAAGGTTTAAATTTTTCGATTCAGAGGAAAAACATGCGAAACAAGATATTTTTCATTGTTCTTTTTTTATGCCTAGCTGCATCTTTTGCCTTCTCGCAGGGAATCAGAAAACCGGTAGCTGCAGGAACGTTCTATGATGGGGATCAGGAAAAGCTCTCTTCTCAGATAGATGCCTTCCTCCAAGGAGTGAAACCAAGGCCTGCTATCACGAAAGACATTCAAGCCCTGATTTGTCCCCACGCCGGATATGTCTATTCCGGACAAGTGGCCGCTTATGCGTACAGTCTCGTTCAGGGAAAGAAATATGATACGGTGATTGTCATCGGCCCCTCTCATCAATATGGGTTCGAGGGTTGCTCCATTTATTTAAGGGGTGGGTTTGAAACGCCTTTGGGCGTAGCCCAGGTGGATGAAGCCCTTGCCTCAAAAATCTCGCAGCTTTCAGGATTTAGTTATATCCCTCAGGCTCACCAGAAAGAACATTCGGTTGAGGTTCAGATCCCCTTTATCCAAAAAGTTCTTCCCGAAGCCAAAATCGTTCCGATAGTCATGGGCTATCCGGAGGAAAAAACGATCAATGCCCTTGCCAATGCTCTGGCGAAGGTACTTCCCCAGAAAAATATCCTGGTTGTTGCCTCAACAGATATGTCTCACTTTTTATCCAAAGAAGAGGCCAATAAGATCGATTCTGACACGATTTCTCTCGTCCAAAACCTCAAAACAAGTACGCTTGTGCGCAAAATGGAAGCTCAAGAAAACATCCTCTGCGGCGGAGGCCCCGTTGCCTCTATGCTTTTGTCTCTCCAAAAAAAAGGAATCCCTAAAGTTGAAATCCTAAAATATGCTGACTCTTCTGATGCGGGCACTCCAGAATCGCGTGTCGTCGGATACTTTGCTGCGGTTGTTTATTTAGAATCATCACAGGATCCAAAACCACAAGCAGATTCGTTTACGCTATCATCCGAAGAAAAAAAGGAGCTGCTTGCGATCGCAAGCTCCGCGATAAACTTAGCGGTCAAAGAAAATAAAGTTTTCGAGTACGAAACTCAGAATCCAAATTTTTTAAATGAAAAGGGCGCTTTTGTTACCATCAAAAAAAGAGGGAATCTGCGAGGCTGCATCGGGTTCATCGAGCCGATCATGCCTCTCTATCAGGCGATCATCCGCGCGGCCATCTATGCTGCCCTTGAAGACCCAAGATTTCCTGCCGTCTCTGAAGAGGAGCTTAAAGACTTGGAGCTTGAAATTTCGGTGCTGACTCCTCCTGAAAAAATCAAAGACCCAAATATTGTCACGGTGGGAAAGCACGGGCTCATTATTTCAAAGGGAGACAGGAAAGGGGTTCTCCTCCCCCAGGTGCCCGTGGAAAATAATTGGGACCGAGAGGAATTCCTGCGTGAGGTCTGCCTCAAAGCCGGGTTGCCTGAGGATGCCTGGAAAAGCGGCGCCGACCTTTTTGTCTTTGAGGCGATTGTCTTTCATTAATATAATAATCCCCCTGTATCCCCCTTTATCCCCCTTTAGAAAAGGGGGAAATAATAAAGAGGTTAGAACAGGCGGACTGAGAATTTGATTTCTGGTCTCCCCCTGGTATAATAGAATTTCTTTGCGACGAGGAACAAAAATGCCGCTTTATGAATATGAGTGTTCAAACTGTCACTTCGCTCTCGAGCTCATGCAGAAAGTATCTGATCCTCCGCCGAAAAAATGCCCCAAGTGCGGAGGCGCCCTGAAAAAGAGACTCTCCCCTCCGGCCCTTCAATTTAAAGGGAGCGGATGGTACATCACCGATTATGCTCAGGGTAAAAGCTCCGATAAAGAAGGGGAAAAAGAGGCCCCTTCTAAAGAGTCCAAAGATACCAAACCTTCTAATCCTTCGGATTGAAATTTCTCCTAATTCCCCCTTTATCCCCCCTTTCTAAAGGGGGGAGAGATTGGATTTTATATCCAGCCTTTTCTAAAGGGGGAAAGGAGGATTATTTTTAGGAGACGAGACAGACCTTCTTACTGGGAGCGAGGACGGATGGGGAAGCACCGTGACAGGACCCACGAAAAAAAACTCTTGGTCATCACGGAAGTGGAAATGCTTGCCGGTCTAGAAGAGTTTTTGACAAGTTGAGCCATCCCATATAGAATTTAAATGATGAAAATTGTTATTAGGGCACCTAACTGGATTGGGGATGCTATTCTTGCTCTCCCTGCTATTTCAAGTCTTCGGGAAAATTTTCCTGATGCCCGAGTATGGATCGCCGCCCGGGATTGGGTGGAAGACCTGTTTCCTTCTGACGATTTTATCCAAGGAACGATTCCCCTCCCCAAACTTGCAGATTTAAAAAGCCTCAGGCTTTCCAGCCAGAAATTAAAAGATTTTAACTTTGACATCGGCCTGCTTCTGGCCAATTCTTTTTCTTCGGCCTTTCTTTTTTACTTAACAAGAATCCCTGAGCGCTGGGGATATTCAAGCGATGGGCGCAGCTTACTCTTAACAAAATCTGTTCCTTTGAAAAACAAAGATCATTCAGACCATCAGGTGAACTATTATCTCAATCTCATCTCGGGGTTAGGGTTCAAGACCATCTCGCCAGAAATAAAGCTTTCTTTATCTCAGGAAGAAAGAGCGGCTGCCCGAGAAATGCTTCTCTCCTCTGGCTTGGACACAGCCAAACCCCTAGTTATCCTCGCCCCTGGGGCCTATTATGGCCCTGCTAAAAGATGGCCAGTTCCAAAGTTTGCAGAGCTTGCCCGAATGTTTCAGATCAGAGCCGGCGCGGAAATTGTCATTGTCGGCTCTCAAGATGAAATCGAAATCGCTAGCTCCATAGCCGCATTAATGGAGAAAGAGCCTTGGATCCTCGCAGGAAAAACAACTCTTCGCCAGTTGTTGGGCCTCATCAGTCAGGCCGCGCTTTTTGTGACAAACGACTCTGGTCCTATGCACATGGCTAATGCCTTAAAAACTCCGGTAGTCGCCATTTTTGGCCCCACAGACCCTCGTGTAACCGGACCCTTCCAGCAGCCGTTCGCTGTTATTAAAAAAGATGTTCCCTGCTGGCCTTGCCTTTACCGATCGTGCCCCTACGACCATCGCTGCATGATGAAGATCGAACCAGAAGAAGTCTTTAAGGCGAGTCATGCTTTTCTAAAATGAAAAAGAGAGCGGTCTTTCTGGATAGAGATGGGACGATTAATGAGGATGTCGGCTATCCCAATGATTACAGTCAGATAAAAATATACCCTTTCGCCTTCGAGGCCATAAAAAAAATCAACAGAGCGGGCCTTTTAACGGTCATCATCACCAATCAGTCGGGCATTGGACGGGGGCTGCTCACTGAGGAAAACCTTAAAGGCATTCACCAAAAAATGAAAGCGGCTTTATTAGCAGAGAAAGTTCATATCGATGGCATCTATTATTGTCCCCACTATAAACTTTCCGCTCTTCCTGAATACAAAAAAGATTGCGCCTGCCGGAAACCATATCCGGGAATGGCTCTGCAGGCAGCCGTAGACCTCAACATTGAGCTCAACAATTCTTTTGTGATTGGAGACAAAGTCGAGGATGTCCTTTTCGGACTTAACATCAAGGCCAACCCGATCCTCGTCCTGACAGGATATGGACAGAAATCATTGCTAGAGCTAGAAGAAAAAGGAATCAATCCTGTTTATGTCGCCAAAAACCTGCTCCACGCTGTCGACTGGATCATCCAGAATGGGGGCAAGGATTTTGAGCCTATACAAGAATGATCCGATTTGACGATATTCTTGAGAAGGTCTCTTCCACCTACCAGGAAAAAGATATCACTCTGCTTCAAAAAGCTTATGTGTTTGCTGCCAAAGCTCACAAAGGGCAAGTCCGACTCTCCGGAGAGCCTTATCTCAGCCACCCTTTAGAAGTAACCAGCATGCTGGCGGATATGCATCTTGACAAGACAACCCTGGCCGCCGGTCTTCTCCATGATGTCCTGGAGGATACAGAAGTTACACCCGCTGAAATCAAAGAGGTCTTCGGCAAAGAAATCGCTGTCTTAGTCGAAGGCGTCACCAAAATTAGCCGGGTTCATGATGCCTCCCCAGAAGTCAGCCAGGCAGAAACCATCCGGAAAATCATCCTCGCTATGACCGATGATTTAAGGGTTATCTTCATCAAGCTGGCTGATAGAATTCATAATCTTAAAACTTTAAATTACGTAAGTGAAGAGAAACAGAGGCAAGTAGCCAAAGAAACTCTCGATATCTATGCACCAATCGCCAGCCGCCTCGGGATGGGAAGAATCCGGGCGGAACTCGAAGACCTTTCCTTCCGTTACGTAGCTCCCGAAGATTTCTCCCGAATTGCTTCCCTGGTAGAGCCTCAAAAACAGAAGGCCGAAAAAGACCTCAAGCAGCTGAAAAAGACGCTTGAAAACCTGATGAAGGAAAATGGAATTTACGCTGAAATATTCTATCGCATCAAGAGGGCTTACAGCATTTATAATAAACTGAAACGCCAGAGCATTGAATTCAACCAAGTTTACGACTTTCTCGCCCTGAGGATCATCACCAACTCTATCAAAAACTGTTATGCGGCCCTGGGGATCATCCATCAAAAATGGCCCCACCTTCCCCATCGGTTCCGGGACTTCATCGCCATGCCCAAACCCAACCTGTATCAAGCCCTGCACACCACGATCCTGACCGAAGAAAAGCAGACTTTTGAGATCCAAATCCGGACCAAGGAAATGCACAATCTCGCTGAAAATGGGATTGCGGCTCACTGGAAATACAAAGATACAGACCCTCAGAGTATCATGAAAGAGGACAAAAGGCTTCAATGGCTGCGAGAAATGGCCGAGCTCTACAGGGAACAAAAGAGCCCGCGAGAATTCTTGAAGCATTTGAAAACAAACTTGATCCCCGAAGAAGTCTATGTCTTCACTCCCAAAGGAAAAGTGATCAGCCTGCCTCCGGGAGGATCGGCCCTGGACTTCGCTTTCAAAATTCATTCAGAGATCGGGCTTCATGCCGCCGGGGCCAAGATTAATAACCGACTTTCGCCCTTGAAATCGGTCTTGAGGACTGGCGATATCGTGGAAATCTTAACAGCGCCGGAAAAAACACCTTCTCTCAATTGGCTGAACATGGTTCAAACCTCGGACGCCCGCCATTACATCAAACGCTGGCTTAACTTAAAAAGCAAAGCCAAAAGTATCGCTCTCGGTAAAAAACTTTGGGAAAAAGAACTGAGGAAATACCGCCTGCCTTTCGAATTACTGAAAGAAGAAGATTTACTCAAACGGATTTCAGAAATCAAAAATCTCAAGATTCAAACTATGGAAGGTTTTTACCACCAAATCGGCCTGGGAAAAACCTCGCTGGATAAAGTCTTTATGGAAAAACTTCCCGTTTCCGGGAAAATTGAACTGAAAAAGGAAACATTTATCGACAAGGTCATCTCGGCAGTCACCCCAAAATCAAAGAAGGATGTCCGGCTGAGAGAGGCCGGCGTGGAGCTGGTTCAATTAGCCAAATGCTGCTTCCCTATAAGGGGCGAGCCTATCATTGGCTATATTTCTTCAGGGAAAGGGATCACTGTTCATTCCCTGCGCTGCCCCTATGTGACCAAAGAAATTTTGGACCACGAGCGGATGGTTGAAGTCTCCTGGGATGAATTTCAAGAAGCGGCATTCAAAGGCCGGCTGTTGGTTGAGGCGGTGGATTCCCGCGGAGTCCTGGCTAAGGTTGCCACTGTCATCGCCCAGCTCGAAGGGAATATCACGAAGGCAGAAGTAAACACGTATGCTGATAAAAAAGCTCAAATCAAGCTCAGTCTCATCATCAAGGATATCAAGCATTTAGAGGCTATCATCAAAAAGCTTTCGGGGATAAAAGAAATATTTTCTGCAGAAAGAATCTGAAGCGGCTTACAAAGCCTTGAGCACTTTTCCTGAACGAAGACACCGTGTGCAAACCCAGATGTGTTTGACCCCTGACTTTGTTTGCGCCTTCACTCGCTGGAGGTTTGGCCTCCATTTCCTTTTGGTTGCCTTATGGGAGTGGCTCACGCTCTGTCCGAAGACCGGGCCTTTTTTACAAATTTCACAAACTTTTGGCATTTTCTCTCTCTTAAAGGATGCTTTTATACCATACTTTATAAAAAAAATCCAACCGCTCGTTTAATCTAGATTTCTTCTCCTCTTGAAGGCTCCCAGGGTGTTCCTCATGAGCATGGCCACAGTCAAAAGCCCCACGCCGCCGGGAACAGGAGTCAAATACTCTGCTCTCTCAATCGCCCGGGGGTGAACATCGCCGACCAGGGTGTATCCTTTTTCTTTGAGGTCTTTTTCTCTTTTCTCGTCTTTGACAAACAATTCTTCCACCTGCGCTCTGTCGCTGAGAGAGTTCATCCCGACATCAATAACAGTCGCTCCCGGTTTTACCCATTCTGGCTGGACATAAACAGCACGACCCATGGCCGCAACAAGGATATCAGCTTTTGAAGCAATCTCTGGAAGATTATTCGTCTTCGTGTGGCAGAGGGTGACAGTTCCATTCTCATTGGTCATCATGGCCGCCAAGGGTTTACCGACGATCATGCTTCTGCCGATCACAACTACATTCTTGCCTTCTATCCCAATCTTGTTAAACTTCAGAAGCTCGATGATTCCCAAGGGGGTGCAAGGCTTAAACCCAGGCTCGTTAAGCAGTAAAGTTCCCAAGCTGTAAGGATGAAACCCATCCACATCCTTTTCGGGGAGAATTGTGGAGATAATCTCATAGGAATTCAAAGGGGAAGGCAAGGGGAGTTGGACCAGGATCCCGTCCACCTCTTTTCTCTGGTTCAGAACCTCGATCCGGGATTTTAGGGCTTGAGCCTCGATGTCTTCGGGAAACGAAAGAACTTCTGAATAAAGCCCTAATGCTTTACAGGTCTTTTCTTTGGTCCGGACATAAACTTGAGAACCCCTGTTTTCTCCCACGAGAATGGCCGCAAGACCCGGAACCTCGTTCCTCGTCTTCAAGTAGTGCGCAACTTCTTTGCGAACCTCCTCTTTAATTTTGTCGGCCAAGGTCTTTCCTTCAAGCCAGATACCCATGGATTCCTCCGCCTGCAAAATTTCTTTACATAACGAATTTTTGACTATTATACAGATGTCTCCTTGTTATGACAACCTGTCTGTTTTTTCCCTCCGTTTTTCCGTTTAATTCCCCCGATATCCTCCCTTTTATAAAGGGAGAAATAAAGATTCCCCTCTTTTTTAAAGGGGGAATTATTTTCATCATTTGCTAGTGACAAACCTATCAAGGCCAATTACCTTTAAAATTTCGTACAAAATTTGCTCAAGATTTATTGAGTCGTCTTGACGAATGGTCAAAAAAGAAGTACTTTTAAAACCGAAGACTTTATGAAAAAGCCGCTCATCATCCCTTTGTTTGTGCTTTTTTGCTTTCCCATCATCTTGGCTCGCTGCTCAAAGCCTCTTGTGAATAAAGAGCTCCAGTTTGGCATCTGGGCTTCGCAAAAAAATTTGTGGGATGAGGCCATCTTCCGCTGGAAAAAAGTTTTAGGTTCAAACCCAAATTCTGCCGCTGCCCACAACAACCTTGCCGTAGCCTACGAGAAAAAAGGTCTTTGGGAAGACGCGAAAAAAGAATATGAAGCGGCCCTCAAAATTGCTCCCAACGACACATCGATCGCCTCTAATTATAAAAAATTTAAAGAAAATCTCGAGCCGGAAAAGGAGAAAGATAAAAAAGAAAAAGATGAAAAAAAATAAAGGCTTCCTCCTTATTGTTCTCCTCCTTAATTTCTCTTGTAGCCTGGATTCCAATCTTAAAATAAATATCGATATTCCGGCCGCTTCACTCGTCAAACTCGAACAATACAAAGAGATCGTGGTAACCAATTTTTGGGTCCCCAAGGAAACCAAAGATTTCAACCTGAGCCAGGAGCTGGATGACTACCTCTCTTTTGAACTCGGAAAACAGTTTAAAGGAAAAATGACCTCAAAAGCTATTTCTCTGGAAAACGAGGATGTCTTTAAAAAGCAAGATTTCTGGAAAAACCTCTCTCCTGAACAGAAACAAGCCCTTTTCCTTACAGGGAAGGCCCAGTACACTCAAGAGACGCGCAAAGCCATCCTCGAAAAAGAGAAACCCATTGTCGACGGCCCTTTTAAGACCGAAAAAAAGGGATTGACGGAGCGAAAAATATTCACCCTTGAGTTGTCTCTTTACTTGATATCAACGGAGACTGGCGAAGCCCTGTATCAAAAAGATTTCAAAGAAATGAAGTCCGATGAGAACCCTAAACAGACAGCCCAATTCGTCTTCTATGAACTCATCCGGAGAGTCAAGCAAAAATTTTTCCGCGCGATCCTGGGAGAGGGAAAGGCCCAAGAAAGATACCTGATCACGAAATAAGAAGGAGCCTCCATGAAACATTCCATAAAACCCATCTTTTTTCTCGCTCTCTTTCTTGCTTTGGCAAGTTTCCTGGCAGCCCAGGGTTTCTATTATTTTCCCTATTATGGAAAGAACAAGGTCCTTTATGGAAAATTTAACTGGAGAAGCTATCAAACAGAGCACTTCCATATCTATTTTTATGCCGAAGACATTCAGTCTTTAAAAAATGTGGCCGAACTGGCCGAAAGCGCCTATCAAAGAATCAGTCAGTTGCTCAAACATCAAGTCTCGGAGCCCATTCCTCTGATCTATTACACAACCTACACCGATTTCGAACAGACAAATATATTCCCGATTTCTGAAGGAGTGCTGGGGGTCTCGGAGCCCGCCCTCTATCGAATTGGAGTCCACGGAGATATGAGCCTGGATGAACTTCAAGATTTGATCGAGCACGAATTGTCCCATATCTTCGAGTTTGACTTGCTCTGGGGAAGTCCTGGTGGAGCGCTCTACGCCGTATCCGCCCCTCCGGATTGGGTGTTTGAGGGGCTCTCTGAGTACAGCACACATAAGTGGTCTTCCTGGTCCTCCCTGATTGTCAGAGATGCCATCCTCAATGACCGCATCCCGGAGCTTACAGAAGGAGGGGATATCTTTGCTCGGTATCCTCTGCCCCGCGACCCTGCCTATGACTTTGGGCATGCGATCTATGAATTCATCGAAACCAAATTCGGAGTCAACGGCGTCAGAGAATTCTGGCAAACAATGAAAAACTCTCCGATTATCGGAAAAAAGGAGCCTTTAAAAAAAGCCTTTAACATCAAGCCCAAGGAATTCAATCAGGAATTTAAGAAATATCTCCGCGATCAGGTGAAGGGCTTTCTGATGCGGGAAATGCCCGAAGATTACAGTATTCCTTTAGGCCCCGAATTTCCTTCCAATCCTTACTACTTTGATCTTTCCCATGCCCTTTCCCCTTCCGGAGATATTGTGGCAGCCCTGACTTTTAACATCAAAGATGCCAAAGCAGACATCATTCTTATCTCCACCAAGGACGGTTCTGTTATCAAGAATATCACCCGGGGCTACACGCTCAAATATGAATACATCAAGTATGAAGTCGACCCTTCCAAAGGAAAAAATATCGCCTGGTCTTCAGATGGAGACCGGATTGCTTTTTTTGCCCGAGACGGCGAGAAATATTCTCTGTTCATCATCAGCGCTCTCGACGGAAGCACAATCAAAAAGGTTAAGATTCCGCTGGACCAGCCCTACTCTCCCTGTTTCTATCCTTCTGGGGATGAGCTTCTTTTTGTCGCTTTCCAGAAAGGTGTTCACGATATCTATAAAATTGACCTTTCCACAGCAAAAATTGTCAACCTTACCGGAGACGACCTCTATGAGAAGGCGCCGGTCATTTCTCCTGACGGGAAATCCGTCGCCTACACCATTCGTGTCAATTCCTATGATAAGCTTTTTATCTCCCCGCTCGATAATCTAAAGAAAAAAACCCAGTTGACTTTTGACAAAGGGAATACGATCACTCCCCAGTTTTCTCCTGACTCTAAAGTGTTGTTTTTTTCCGGAGACATGAGGGATGCTTACAATATCTACTCCTTGAAGCTCGAAACAGGGGAGCTGAAGCGCTACACGGATGTCAGAACAGGGAACTTCTTTCCCTCCCCGGTTCCCAACGCGCCCAAAACAGTCATTTTTTCTTCGTTTAACAAAGGCGCATTCCAGATTTTTAAAAGCGAGCCGGAAGGGGTGACGGAGACAACCATAAAATTTGCTGAAATAACGCCCGCGGAAAAATTCGAGAAGTTTGAGCCGGCCATCACCCTGGAGGTCAACAAAGATAAGATTGTGCCTAATAAGGGAATAGGCAAATTGTACCTGATTTCAAGGCCACCGATCCAGGCCATTGTTTCCACAGATGGCTCTATTTACGGTGGCTCAGCCCTCTCCTTCTCCGACCTGCTCGGAGACCATAATATCTATATCATGGCCTACCAGGTGAGGAGTTTTCGGTCCTACTATGCGGCTTATCTCAATCAAAAAAGGCGCCTGCAATTTGCGGCCAGCGCCTATCAATACACGGAGTTCTATTACCCGCCTTACGCTTATTATGATCCTGCGCTATATAATTGGCTAACTTATCAAGACGCAATCGCCTCTCGAAAAATTACAGGGGCAAATTTCAGCGCCTATTACCCTTTTAACAGGTATTACCGGGCAGAGGCCGGGATTGATTTTTCAAGGTACGAAGAAGATTTTGTTGGCAATACCGTCTATGATTACTACGAAAGATTATACAATAACCGAAAGTCCTATAGTTACTTTTGGAACGGGACTCTGCTTTCGGCCACTTTCTCCCTGGTCGGAGAAACGACACACTTCAAATATTATGGCCCTGCTTCTGGAAATACTTTTCGGCTTTCCCTTTCGCAAACCGTCCCTGTTACCAAGAGCTTTTTCCGGAACACAACCGTTGTGGCAGACCTGCGGCAATATGTCTACTTGGGCTTCGATAGCCTTCTGGCTTTCCGCTGGAATGGGTTCGCCAGTCGCGGGAGAGATCCTTATTTCTCCTACTTTGGAGGCAATAACCAGGTTCGTTCGGCCGGCTACTACAATATCCTTGCCAACGAAGGCTGGTTCCTAAATGCGGAACTCCGTTTTCCTTTAATCAGCGGCGCATCAACGATTATCGGCCAGATTGGCCCCGTCCGGGGAACCTTCTTTTTCGACGTTGCCCGAACAAAAGTAAAGAGTTATCCCGCTAAGTTTTTTTATTATTATGTTGATGCTTCTGGCATAAGACTTGTCAGTTACGATGCCATCGGCTCTTTTGGCTACGGCCTCGAATTCTTTTTCTTGGGCCTTCCCATACACCTTGAATTCGTTAAAAGGATCAACTTTCCTTCCATCGCCAGCCCGTTTAACCTTGAAATGGAAGGTTCTTTTAAGACCCAATTCTGGATTGGCTGGGATTTTTAATAAAAAAATATTTTTATAAATATTTTCTTAAAAAAATCTTGAATTCCAAAATTAAGAGTGCTATGATTTCGAAGCCTTCTCTTCCTTTAATCAGCAACGAGGGAAGGTTTTTCCACAACTGTGGAAATTTCTGTGGAAAACTAAAAGAGAATCATGGAACCTGAAGAAAAAAGAAATCCTTGGCTTCAAATCATCCGAGTTATTCAAAAAAAAATTGATCAGAACAGCTTCGAGACCTGGTTTGAGCCCACTTCTTACATCGGACAAGAAAGAGACAGCCTCTATATCAAAGTGCCAAATTCTTATTTTAAGGATTGGCTGTCTTTTCATTATTCAGCCCTAATTAACGAGTGCTGCCAAGACCTGTTTAGCAAAGTTTTTGATGTGAAATACATTTTTGATGACACCCCCTCTTCTTTTATCCGCCGCTCACCCCAGGAGAGAAAAGCTAAACAGGGGGCACTCCTCAACCCCAACCTGAACCCCAATTATACCTTTGATCATTTCGTTGTCGGCTCCTGCAACCAGTTTGCTCATGCGGCCGCCATGGCCGTGGCCAAAAATCCTGCCAAGTCTTACAACCCGCTCTATATCTACGGCGGAGCCGGGTTGGGCAAAACTCATCTGATGAATGCCATCGGCCACTTCACGCTAAAGAATAACCACCGTTTAAAAATTCTCTATGTCACAACCGAGAAATTCATGAATGACCTGATCAACCATCTTCAGTATGGCAAAATCCTCGATTTCCGGCAGAAATACAGAAGTGTCGACGTCCTCCTGATTGATGATATCCACTACCTCGCAGGAAGGGAGAGAACCAAAGAAGAATTCTTCCATACCTTCAATCATCTCTATGATAATCAAAAACAAATTGTCATCTCCAGCGATTGCCCCCCAAAAGAGATTCCTAACCTTGAGGAGAGATTCCGCTCCCGTTTTGAATGGGGTTTAATCGCCGACTTGAAGCCTCCTGATATTGAAACTCGAATTGCCATCTTGAAAAAGAAAGCTGCGCTTGAAGGCGTCGTTTTACCCGAAAGCGTTGCTCTCTACATCGCTGATAAAGTCCACTCGAACATTCGAGAGCTCGAGGGTTATTTACGACGCGTCCTGGCTTATGCTTCTTTGAAGGGAGAGCCGGTGGATCTAGACCTGACCAAAGAAGCATTAAAGAGCTTACTTGATTCCACAATAAATATCATAACTGTGGAAAAGATCCAAAAATTTATCTGCCATAATTACAAAATTAAACTCACCCAGTTAAAATCAAAAAATAATTCTCCCAAAATTGTTTTTCCCCGCCAGGTGGCGATGTATTTATCGAAAGAGCTGACGACGGTTTCTCTTCCTGAAATCGGTAAAAAATTCGGTGGAAAACACCATACAACTGTCCTGCATAGCATTCGAAAAATAGAAAAACTGCGCAATGAAAACCCCGAATTCAACAAAGAAATCAACAGCCTGATTAGCTATATTCAATGAAGAAATCAATAACTTATGGAAGATTCTCACATTTTATTTGGCTTTATTATTATTTTCTCTTAATATATATAATATATATTTAAAGATAAACAATAGAACTCATTGAAAGGTGAAAAAATGAAGTTTTCAATTTTAAAAGAAAACATCCTGGAAGAGCTCCAACTTTTACAGGGGATTGTCGAAAAAAGAAATACCATGCCCATCCTGGCCAATATTTTAATTGACGTTAAAGAGAATGAAATTGAAATAACCGGGACAGACCTTGAAGTTGGCTTAAAAACGCATTTTCAGGCTCAAATAGATGAACCGGGTTCCATTACTGTGTCTGGAAAGAAGATTTTTGAAATCGTCAAATCCCTGATGGATGGCCAGATAGTGACTTTTAAAGAAAATAACGACCTAATGATGGAGATTACTTCCGGACAGAGTGAATTTAAAGTTCTCTGTCTTCCCAAAGAAGACTATCCTCAGGTCCCGGAGCCGAAGTTCGAGAAAAACATATCTCTGCCGCTTAATAAATTTCAAGAAATGATTGATTGTGTGTATTACGCCATCACTCAGGAACAGAGATATTACCTCAATGGAGCTTTAATGGCAATCAAAGATAAGCAGCTGGAACTCGTGAGCACCGACGGCCACCGGTTATCTTATACCGCTGTTCCTTTAGCGGATTTAAAACCAGATAAAGAAGTTAGGGTGATCGTTGCCAAAAAGACTCTGGGTGAGCTCAAAAAAATGGAAAATGAAATAGCAGAATTTGATTTAGACGAAAGCAATCTATTTTTTAGGATCAAAAACAGAATCTTGGTCTCCCGGATAATCGAAAGCAAGTTTCCCAATTTTGAAACGGTCATTCCCAAGGATAATCCTCATCGACTGGTTCTTGTCCGAGACGAAATTGCAGATTCCATCCGCAGGGTAGCCTTGCTCTCGACAGAGAGGTCAAAGGGAATAAAACTTTATCTTGAAAAGAATAAATTAAAGCTCTTTTCTTCAAACCCTGAAATTGGAGAAGCCCGGGACAAACTGGATGTGGAATACAAAGGACAGGAATTTGAGATTGGGTTTAACTCCCAATACCTCCTCGATTTTCTTTCCACCGTCAAAACGGAGAAAGTATGCTTTGAGCTGAAGGACGATAACAGCGCGGCACTTTTGCGGCCAGAGACAGACGAAGAGCTGAAATATCTTTATGTTTTGATGCCGATGAAGATTTAGGGCGGCTTTCCCAATAATCAGAGCTTTTCCTGGTTGACCCACAATAATCACACCAGAATCGAGGCCCTTCTTGAATCTGTTTTCTGAGAGGATAAAGAAATTATTTGGTTGATTTTTCTTCAGTATTATTTTATTTAATTTTAGTGAAGGCAGGAGAGAAAATGGCCATAGAAATTAAAGAGGTTAAAACCCGCAAGGATTTAAAAAGCTTTATTTATCTTCCAGAAAAAATCCATACCAACCATCCTACTTGGGTCCACCCCATTTATTTTGATGAATGGAAATATTTTAATCCGAAAAAGAACAAGGCTTTTTCTTATTGTGACGCTATCCTCTTGCTAGCCTGGCGAGAGGATGAGATTGTGGGGAGAGTGATGGGGATTATCAACCGCCGCTTCAATGAGCACAGAAAGGAGCAAATCGCGCGGTTTGGTTATCTGGAGACCCGGGAAGAACAAGACGTTGTCCATGCTCTCTTAAACGCGGTGGAAGACTGGGCCCGCCAGAAGGGGATGACGAGAATCATCGGGCCTTATGGCTTCTCTGACCAGGACCCCGAGGGATTTCAAATCGAAGGGTTTGAGAACAGGGCAACGATCGCAACCTACCATAATTTTGATTGGATGCCTCGCCTGGTCGAGAATGAGGATTATACCAAGGATATTGATTACTTTGTCTACAAGCTGGAGGTTCCCAAGGGGCTCCCCGAGTTTTATCTCAAGATTTTAGAGCGGGTCCAAAGAAAGGGAATTTACAAGATTTATGAATTTCATAAGAAAAAAGAGATAAAGCCCTGGATCCGGCCGGTTTTGGGCTTGATGAATGAATGTTATACCCAGACCAACATCTATGGCTATGCTCCTCTGGATGATAAAGAGCAGGACGACCTGGCCAAGCGGTACCTTCCTGTGATAGACCCCAGATTTGTTAAGGTTGTCAAGAAAGAAGAAGAGGTGGTGGCCTTTATTGTCGGAATGCCCGATTTAACCGAGGGCATTCAAAAAGCCAGGGGCCGCCTTTTCCCGTTCGGGTTTCTAAAGATATTGCGCGCTTCGAAAAAGACAAAACAGTTAGACTTGCTCCTGGGCGCGGTTAAAGATAAATACCGAGGTTTGGGCTTGGATGTGATGATGGGGGTTAAAATGATCCAGTCGGCTCAACAAGCAGGGTTTGAAATCATGGATACCCATCATGAGATGGAGGCAAACATCAAAGTCAGGGCGGAAATGGAGAAGATGGGCGGCAAGGTTTATAAGCGTTTCCGCGTGTATCAAAAGAACCTTTAGTATAGAGAAAAAGCGGGAAGATGATGCAGTTGCTTTATGGCCAGGATATCCAGAAAACACCATTATTCCCGCCTGCATAGATACGCTTCTTTGCGCTTTCGTATACTAGCGCACAGATGATGGAATCACCGGGCAGGCACTTGCCTAACTTCTCCCATTTCTCCCCGCCATTGACAGACCTGAACACTCCCTGATTCGTCCCGGCGAAGAGGCTCGATGGGGTCCCCTTGATGATGAGTAACGAGCTTACGCTCACCGTTGTCATCGCAGCGTTGGCGGCTTGCCAGAGCTTCCCTCCATCCGTGCTTTTGTAAACGCCAGCGCTGCTCGTCCCGGCATACATCGCGTTCGGAACAGAGGGATCAATCATTAGCGCCTGAATGGACGCGCCGTTCGGCAATCCTTTGCTCACAGAGATCCAAGACGTGCCTCCATTGACTGTCTTGAAGACGCCATTCAAGGCGGTCCCCGCAAAAACGATGTCAGGATTGGTTTTATCGATAGCGAGCGACAGAATCATTTTTTTATTCATGCCGACCCGTTTCCAGGTCGCGGCTGCATCCTTCGTCTTCCAGACGCCAGAGTCAGTGGCGGCGCATAGGGTCTTAGGGCTGTGCCGGTTTCAACGCCAAGGCAGAGGTTGACACGTAGCCTCTCCCCATGCCATTGTCTGCGGGTAGCCAGCTCCTGCCGCTGTCCGTGGATTTGAAGATGGAGCCCGCGTTGCCGGAGTAAAGGATTTTCGGATTCGTCGGATCCATAACGAGCGAAAACAC
>Ga0315280_10001119_pt1 | contig 47287 bp, 45 predicted proteins | sample YL17G06_40_MG_FD_203697 | JGI IMG/M metagenome (GOLD analysis project Ga0315280, IMG submission 203697) | Sediment microbial communities from Yellowstone Lake, YNP, Wyoming, USA - YL17G06_40 | ecosystem: Environmental > Aquatic > Freshwater > Lake > Sediment | place: USA: Wyoming | collected... | reverse complement strand
ATCGATACTATCACGAATACAATGCAAACGTTCACCGCGGGGTCCACCGACTGAGCGAAGAGGCGACGGTCGCCTTCGAGCAGTCGAGAGAGGAATTCGCCCGCTTCATTGGCGCAAAGGCCGCCAAAGAAATCATCTTCGTGCGAAATGCAACCGAGGCTCTGAACCTAGTGGCACTCAGTTGGGCAAGAGCGAACCTCAAGTCCGGAGATCGCATTCTCCTCACTGAAATGGAGCATCACAGCAACATCGTCCCGTGGCAGATGTTGGCCAAAGAGAAAGGTCTCAGGATCGACTACGTCGAGATCCGCGACGACGGAATACTCAACTGGGAGAACTTCGGACAACTAATCAAGGAAAGCCCCAAAGTCCTCAGCCTCGCTCACGTTTCAAATGCGTTGGGCACAATCAACCCAGTCAAGCAGATGGCACGGGAAGCTCACAAAGTAGGCGCTACCGTCATCGTCGACGCAGCACAATCGGTTCCACACATGCCGGTCGACATTGCTGATCTTGAATGCGATTTCCTGGCCGCATCAGGTCACAAGATGCTCGCCCCTACAGGAATAGGAATGCTCTATGGAAGACAAGATCTTCTCGACCACATGGAACCGCTAATGGGCGGCGGAGAAATGATAAGAGAAGTTCATCTCCAAGACGCCCGATGGAATGACCTCCCATGGAAATTCGAAGCTGGAACTCCCAACATCGAAGGCGTCATAGGACTAGGAGCTGCAGTCGACTACCTCACGAAACTGGGAATGCAGAACGTGAGGGAACATGAGAAGGATATCACGAGATACGCAATCGAGCGACTGGCAGGCGTGAAAGGCCTGGTCCTGTATGGCACAAAGGAAATCGAGAAACGCGGAGCAGTAATCTCATTCAACCTTGGCGACATCCACGCGCACGACTTAGCTACAGTACTCGACACCCAGGGCATAGCGATAAGATCCGGACAACACTGCGCCCAGCCACTGATGGAACGACTGAAAGTACCAGCCACATCTAGGGCTAGCTTCTACATCTACAACACGAGACGGGAAGTTGACATTCTTGTCAGGGCTCTCGAAAAGGCTCGGAAGATGTTCAAGATATGACCACAGACATCTACAAGGAGACGATTCTGGACCACTACAGACATCCCAGGAACTACGGAGATTTGCCAAACGCAAACGGGCACGCCAAGGACGCTAACAATCTATGCGGCGACGTAATCGAGATGCAAGTTAGAGTCACCGCTGGCATGATTGAGGATGTCCGCTTTAGGGGAGAAGGATGTGCCATAAGCATGGCAACAGCCTCAATGCTCACGGAATTCTCCAAGAGGAAGCGAGTCTCAGAAGTCAAGAAACTCGGGAAAGATGACCTCATCAGACTTCTCGGAGCAGACCCCGGACCAGCTCGAATCGAATGCGCACTCCTCGCGCTGGGCGTCCTGAAGGCAGCAGTGAATGCACAGCAAAGTACCGAGTTTCCCGAAGAACAAGAGCAGGAATAGTGAACCGCGGTCCACAGCGTCCGGCACCTGCCCTAGATTCAGTGAATTCGGAGAAGCCTTTCGTGAGCTTTTCTCATGGTTCAGGCGCCTCAATCGTGATGTCGCATTGGAAATTCACGACAGAATCGCATAACGCTTATTAGCGCGTCGTCTTTGGTAAGGGGGAGTTTCGTTAGGGTTCCTAATTTTCGGGGCCTAATGAGCGTTTGGATATCGGAGAGAGAGGATCGCTTGAAGAATGAGGAGAATAAGAAAGCCATAGACGTTTTCAAGCATCAGCTTGTGCCGAAGCATGAGGTTGTGCCAAGGCGCGAGGCCGAGGAGTTGCTGGAGCGTCTGCATATCAAGCCGCATCAACTGCCTTACTTGAGGGCTGATGACCCAGCCGCCAAACAGATAGGTGCAAAACCATGGGACGTGGTAAGGGTCACTCGTCAAAGTCCCACTGCCGGAGAAGTCGTAGTCTACAGGTACGTTATCGAGAGTTCAGCAGGAGGAGGCAAGGCTGATCAGTCAAGTTGAACCCCAGATGTGGGGACTGATCAAGGAGTTCTTCCGCGAAAAGGGTCTTGTCAGACAGCACATCGACTCGTACAATGAATACATCGAGTCCGGATTGCAGTCGATCATCGACGAAGTTGGCTCGATCCCAATAGAGATCGAAGAGTACCCGTTGAAGATCAAGCTCGGGAAGATTGAGATCGGAACGCCGAGGGTAACCGAGGTCGACGGGTCCGAAAGGCCCATCTACCCCACGGAAGCACGTGTGCGCAACCTCACATACGCTGCGCCACTGCATCTTGAGATGACGCCGGTAATCGGCGAACGGGAAGGTCAGACAGAGATTGTCTACATCGGTGATTTCCCTGTCATGCTCCGCTCGAAGATATGCCCCCTCTCGAGGCTGACTCCTGATGAGATGATCAGCATCGGAGAGGATCCCATCGATCCGGGCGGATACTTCATCGTTAACGGCGCGGAACGCGTTGTAGTCGCACTTGAGGATCTTGCGGCGAACAAGATACTCGTGGACATGGAGAAGACCGGAGTTAACCCAGTCTACAAGGCGAAGATCTTCTCGACGACCTTGGGATTCCGGGCACGTACTGAAGTCACAATGAAGGCGGACGGGGCGGTCTACATCATGGTTCCAGGAGTGCCTGCAGAGATCCCGTTAGTCGTCCTGATGAAGGCCCTTGGGGTTCAGGAAGACCTGAAGATTGCACAGCTGATTTCTGATGATGAGATTATCCAGAACCAGTTGGAAGGTTCATTCGAGAAATCCCAAGGCATCCTGTCCGTGAGAGACGCGCTCCTCTATGTCGGAAACCGTCTAGCGCCTGGACAGGTGGAAGATTACCGTGCGAAGAAGGCTGAAACGGTCATTGACCGGAACTTTCTCCCCCACATTGGACGGACACCTGCCGAAAGGAAAGAGAAGGCGTATTTCCTCGCAGAGATCACCACAAGGATCATCGAGCTGAAACTGGGTAGACGTGCCCCAGACGACAAGGACCACTACTCGAACAAGCGACTCAAGCTAGCCGGCGCCTTGATGGCGGATCTCTTCAGAATCTCGTTCCGAAATCTCATCCGCGACTTGAAGTACCAATTGGAACGTATCACGATCAGGAGACATCAGGAACTCTCGATCACCAATGCGATTCGACCAGGCATAATCACTGAGCGGATCCAACACGCCGTCTCTACTGGCAATTGGGTCCGAGGAAGGGTTGGGGTTACACAGCTTCTCGATCGAACAAACTACTCCTCCACGTTGAGTCATTTGCGGCGACTTCAGTCCCCGTTGAGCAGAAGTCAGCCTAACTTGGAGGCACGAGACCTGCACGCGACACACTGGGGGAGACTTTGTCCTAACGAAACCCCTGAGGGATCAAACTGTGGTCTCGTGAAGAACTTGGCGTTGTCTTCCACCCTGTCGATCGGGGTCGATTCGAGGGAGTTCGTGCTTAGACTACGGAGAATGGGAGTCAATCCGATCGAAGAAATGGAAGGCAAAGCTGCAGCTTCCGGCGCCAAGGTCATAGTTGACGGTCTAGTTGCAGGTGTCGCAAATGCGCCAAAGGAACTCGTGCAAGAGCTCATACGCATGCGTCGTGCCGGCGAAATCAGCTCCGAAGTAAACGCCGTATATTTCCATCCAGAAAGAGAGAGCGCTCGAGGATACGTCTACGTCAATTGCGACGGCGGGAGAGTGCGAAGACCCCTCATCATAGTCGAAGATGGCGTTCCCAAACTAACCCGTGAGCATATCGAAGCCATTCACAGAGGAGAAATGCGATGGGAGGAACTCGTCGAGAAAGGAATCATCGAATACTTAGACTCGGACGAGGAGGAAAGTGCTCTTGTGGCGCTCGACCTCTCCAAGATCTCGAAAGACACCACGCATCTTGAGCTTGCATCCTACACGATGCTGGGCATCTGTGCCTCAGTCATTCCATATTCTGAGCATAACCAGTCGCCAAGGAACGCCTACGAGTCAGCGATGGCGAAACAGGCGCTGGGAGTTTCCTGCACCAATTTCTTCAACCGAGTGGATTCACGGTCGCATCTTCTGCACTATCCACAAATGCCTCTCGTCAGAACGAAACCAATGGAAATCATCAACTACGATGACAGGCCCGCGGGTCAGAACTGCGTGCTGGCGGTGCTTTCGTTCCAAGGATACAACATGGAAGACGCTATTGTCTTCAACCGTTCATCGGTAGACAGAGGATTCGGGCGTTCCACCTTCTTCCGGATCTACGAGGGTGAATGTAGACAATACCTCGGAGGGCTCCGCGACAAATTCGAGATTCCTGAGCCGGGGACCAGAGGATACAGAGGCGACAGATACTATCGCCTTCTTGAGGAAGACGGAATCATTTCGGCCGAGGCAGATGTGAGCGGCAACACAGTACTTGTAGGCAGAACGAGTCCGCCTAGGTTCTTGGAGGAGTATCGCGAGTTTGAAGTCAAGGGCCCCACGAAACGTGATTCATCGGTGGGGATGCGTCCTTCAGAGGTCGGCGTAGTCGACACCATCTTCGTGACAGAATCGATTGAGGGCAGCAAGCTCGTCAAGGTGAAAGTCAGAGACACACGTGTTCCCGAACTTGGGGACAAGTTCGCGTCAAGGCACGGACAGAAAGGAGTCATCGGGCTACTAGTTCCACAGCAAGACATGCCTTTCACGCAGGACGGCGTCGTTCCCGACGTCATCATAAACCCCCACGCCTTCCCGTCCCGCATGACGATCGGACAATTCGTCGAATCATTGGCTGGTAAGGTCGCATCGCTGAGAGGAGAACCAGTAGACGGAACCCCGTTCAGTAACGAGCGTCCAGAGCAACTCCGCGACGCGTTGTTGAAGCTTGGATTCGCGCACAGCGGAAGCGAAGTATTCTACAACGGTATCGACGGAAAAAGGTTCATGGCCGACGTATACGTGGGAGTCGTATACTATCAGAAGCTTCACCACATGGTTGCGGACAAGATGCATGCACGGGCCCGCGGCCAAGTGCAGATGTTAACGCGTCAGCCCACGGAAGGCAGAGCTCGCGGTGGAGGTCTAAGGTTCGGTGAGATGGAACGCGACTGCCTGATCGGACATGGAGCCTCCGCGTTACTGAGAGATCGGCTCCTCGAGGAATCTGACAAGTACACGGTCATGGTCTGTGAAGTATGCGGCCTATTGGCCTATCATGATATCAAGCAGAACAAGTACGTGTGCCGGATCTGCGGCGAAAAGGCAGTAATCTCCCCGGTAGCGCTGTCCTACGCGTTCAAGCTATTGCTCCAAGAACTGATGGCTCTCGGGATAGCTCCCAGACTCAACATTTCGGAGCGTGCATAAGATGGCGATGCTTGAAGAAGCAACAAAAATTATCGGCAGCATCAGATTCTCGCTTCTCTCCCCGAGCGAGATACGTCGGCTCTCAGCAGTTGACGTCCAGACAGCGGACACGTATGATGAAGACGGCGTTCCCATTGTCTCAGGCCTAATGGACGGAAGATTGGGAACACTTGAGCCCAGACAGAAGTGCAAGACATGCGGAAACACCGCAGTGAGTTGTCCAGGCCATTCCGGACACATTGAACTCGCTGAGCCTGCCATTCACGTCGCCTTCGCGAAACTCATACACAAGCTTCTATCCGTCACCTGCCGGAACTGCGGCAGGGTCCTCATGTCAAACGAGAAGATCGAGAATTACAAGGCAAAAATAGCGGAGGAAAAGAAACGCCTCAACGAGGTGCCCACGGCTTTCTTTGACGCGATCATGAAGGAAGCAAAGAAAGTTCAAGAATGCCCACACTGCGGAACACGACAACACACGATCGAGCATCAGAAGCCCACCACGTTCATAGACGAGACCGGAGCCCGGCTCACACCCAGCGCAATCAGAGAGATGCTTGAACGCATTCCTGATGACGATCTTCGCATCGTCGGAATGGACCCGACAGCTGCGAGGCCTGAATGGATGGTACTTCAAGTTCTGCCAGTCCCACCTGTGACGGTACGTCCATCCATTACACTCGAGTCAGGTATACGATCAGAAGACGATCTGACGCACAAACTCGTTGACATAATCCGAATCAACCAGAAATTGCGTGAGGCGCTCGAATCCGGCGTTCCGGTTAACATCATCCAAGAACTGCACGATCTACTACAGTATCATGTGACAACATACTTCGACAATGAAGTCTCCGGCCTCCCACCGGCCCGTCACCGCTCCGGAAGGGCACTGAGGACAATCAGCCAACGTCTGAAAGGCAAGGAAGGTAGGTTCCGAGGCAACCTGTCAGGAAAGCGAGTGGACTTCTCAGCAAGAACTGTAATCTCTCCTGACCCTAACTTGGACATCAGCGAAGTTGGTGTGCCTGTTGACATTGCGGCGCGATTGACGATTCCCGAACGTGTTACTCAATGGAATATTGACGAGATGCGGAGGCTTATCCGGAATGGTCCCGACCAGTATCCAGGTGCCCTCTACATTGTGCGCCCGGACCAGAGACGAGTAAGACTGGAGTTTGTGACGGAACGGGATAGTCTTGCAGATGCAATCGAGGCAGGGTTCGTTGTCGAACGCCACATCAGAGACGGAGACATTGTGCTCTTCAACAGGCAACCCTCGCTTCACAGAATGTCAATCATGGCTCACACAGTCAGAGTCCTTCCCTACAAAACGTTCAGACTGAACCCGTGCGTTTGCCCACCATACAACGCAGACTTCGACGGTGACGAAATGAATCTCCATGTCCCGCAAAGTGAGGAGGCACGAACTGAAGCGAGACTGCTAATGCAGGTTCAAGATCAGATACTTTCTCCTCGCTACGGAGGGCCGATCATAGGCGCCAAGACCGACCTTCTCAGCGCCGCATACCTTCTTACACGCAAGTCCACGATCCTCGCTAAGGATGAAGTTTGCAGACTCCTCACGGCTGCCGGATACACGGGCGAACTTCCCGAGCCAGCGACGAAGCGTCCAGTTGAACTCTGGACCGGGAAACAGATCTTCAGCCTCTTCATACCCAAAGGCTTCAGCTTCACCACGAGATCCAGCATGGTGACAAAAGATGACAAGGAACATGTCACAATACGCAACGGCAGACTCGAGGAAGGAGTTATTGACAAGAACTCGATAGGCGCCGAACGCTCAGAGAGTCTCTTTCACCGGATTGTGAAAGATAATGGGTCTGAAACCGGACGCGAGTTCCTCAATCACATTGCGAAGCTACTTGACCGTTTCGTCCTGATGAAGGGTTTCTCATACTCAATCAGAGAGCTTGACATACCGTCCAGCGTTAGGGAAAGGATTGACAAAGTCATACGAAAAGCCGAGGAACGTGTCTATGCACTTATCGATAGCTACAACCAAGGAACCCTCGAACGGCTTCCAGGTCAATCGCTCGCTGAATCACTTGAGATCCGCATAATGGATGAACTATCCAAAGCCCGTGACGTGGCTGGCGAGTACGCGGACGCCAACTTGGACGACAAGAACAGTGGCGTGATCATGACGAGAACTGGCGCGAGAGGCTCATCGCTGAACATTGCACAAATGATAGCGTCCGTAGGACAGCAATCGATTAGAGGCCAAAGAATTAGCAGGGGATACAGAGACCGAGTACTATCTTTCTTCAGGCCTGGAGACGCAGGTCCTGAAGCAAGAGGGTTCGTCTACGCCTCATACAGGGATGGTCTGAATCCGATCGAGTTCTTCTTCCATGCGATGGGTGGACGTGAAGGACTGGTGGACACGGCAGTCAGAACCCAACAGAGTGGATACATGCAGAGAAGACTGATCAATGCGCTCGAACATCTCAGAGTAGAGTACGACTCAACTGTACGGGACTCTCGCGGAGACATCATCCAGTTCAGATATGGCGAAGATGGTGTTGACACGGCAAAGAGCGACCACGGCAAGGCGGTGAACTCGGAACGCCTAATCGAACGGGTAAGGCTTACCGCAGAGAAGGGTGCGAAAGCCACCAACAAATACGTTGACACCAGGATCCGAGAAGTGGTGGGTCGTCTTTCCCCTCTTTTGGCGGATGAGTTGAAGCGGAACTTGCTGAAGGCCAAGATGTCACGGCGAGGTGTTGATGAAGCTGTTCGCCAATCGGTCGAGAACTACGGCAGGTCACTGATTGAGCCAGGTGAAGCTGCTGGGATCGTTTCAGCTCAATCCATCGGCGAACCTGGAACGCAGATGACGCTGAGGACCTTCCACTTCGCCGGCGTTAGAGAGCAGAACGTCACACTGGGGCTTCCAAGGCTGATTGAGATCGTTGACGCGAGAAAAATCCCATCCACGCCGACAATGACGGTATTCTTGGACGAGAAGTACAGAAATAGCAAGGAGAAGGCCGAGGAAGTCGCCACCCTACTAACGCACACCACACTCGGAGACATAGCTTCCAGTATTGAATCTGATATAACTAGGATGAGAATCGTCGTCAAGCTTGACGCTGCAGCCATGCGGGAGAAGTCCGTCACGCTGAAAGACATCAAGGCAGCAATTCAGGTACCTCGAGGAGAGGCAAAGGTCGAGAAAGACGAAATCGAAATCAGTACCGAAGAGATGGACATTCCACAGTTCAGACGTTTAGAATCCCGCGTCGCTGGAATGCATGTGAAAGGAATCCCCGCGGTGAGACGTGCTCTCGTAATGGAAGAAAATCATGAATGGATCATCAGAACCGAAGGATCAAACCTCGAACTTGCATTGACAACATTAGGAGTCGATCCAGCCAGAACGATATCCAACAATATGCATGAAGTGGCAGCCGTCCTTGGAATCGAGGCCGCGCGCAATGTAATAATCAAAGAAGCGAAGGCTGTCCTTGAAGAACAAGGCCTTGATGTTGACATAAGACACGTAATGCTCGTAGCCGACGCGATGACCGCGTCAGGCGAGGTCCTTCAGGTTGGCAGACATGGCGTTAGCGGCGAGAAAGCCAGCACTCTCGCGAAGGCAGCCTTCGAGATCACGATCCCAACGATCGTCGATGCAGCCGTACGTGGAACCAAGGATCACCTGCGCGGAGTTGCGGAGAACGTAATAGTCGGGCAGCAAGTGCCGATGGGCACTGGCTTGATCGAAGTCTTCATGTCGATGTCTGAGAAGAGGGAGAAATGATGGATCTGAACAAGCAGATCAGCATGGTCGTCAAAACCGGCAAGATCGAGTTAGGCTGCAGCAAAGCAACGGATGCGGCGAAGACAGGGAAGGCGCGCCTGATCGTCATTGCCTCGAACTGTCCGGAACCACACAAGTCGAGCATCCTCTACAACGCGAAAGTCTCAGAGGTTCCCGTCTACGTTTACTCAGGTACAAGCATGGACTTGGGTGCCGCATGCGAAAAGCCATTTCTAGTCGCTGCTCTTACAGTGAAGGAACCTGGTGACTCTGAAATCCTAAAGTTGGCTGAAGCCTGAAGATGTCCGCTACAAAGATCCGTTTAGGCAGCGATGAGATGCGCTACATTGCTCTATTCGAGAGTATAACGGGCGCAACGGCGAATGACTGCTTGATCGACTCCTTGGGCGACCGGATCATCTTCATTGCCAAACCAGGGCAGATGGGGCTAGCGATAGGAAAGGCGGGCAAGAACATCAACACTCTTCGAAGAATGACCGGCAAGCCAGTCGAGGTCGTCGAGGCGTCTGAAAGCGTGGAGGGCTTGATTAAGAACTCTCTCGCGCCTGCAAAGATCAAGGAGATCAGGGTCACTGAGCGCCCCGACAAGAGGATCGTCGTCGTGGAAGTTGATCCAAGAGACAAGGCTCTAGCGATCGGGAAGAACGGCAGGACGATCGACAAGACCCGCATGCTAGCTAAGAGATACTTCCAAATCGATCATGTACAGATCGCGTAGGAATACGCAACGCAGGTGCATGATCGATCAGTCAGGAAAAGAGGCAAGTCCATCGGGGAAATCGAGACACAATCATGAACGAGCGCCATCACGAATAGAATAGCAGGAACACGATGCTTGTGATCGTGATCGCCACGATCAGGCCTGCCACCGCTTGGTTCGGTGTGTGTGCGCACAATTTCACTCTTGCCCACACCATGAGAATGGAGAGTGAATAGAGAGGAGCAACCCATATGCCGAACACAAGGACCAGCGCGGTGGTGGGTCCCGCTATCCCAGCGGTATGAGCGCTTATCTTCCAGCCGAGTGTTATCAGGCACATAGCCAGGCCCACACAGAGGTACGCAACTGCCATCACAAACATGAGCTTGTTATTGAGGACAAGAAAAGTCGCAACGCCCATGACATAGCCGATCAACCCAAGAGCGTATAGCGGTGCACGCTTCGTGGGGTCCGAGACATCCAGATCCGTTCTACTGGTCATTGTGCTATACAGAACCGGTACGAATGGTGCTAGGCATAATGTGACGATGCCGACAAACGCTGACGATAACGGATTCATCAGCGGTCCCAATCCGATTGGGGAGAACCAAGAGAACACGATCGAGATGACGGTCGCGACACCGAATGGTGTGAATATTCCTGAGAATATCCCGGCCGCCCTAGTTTCCCAGCTCACTCGCAGCCTCACCCTTGTCTCATACCGATCAGGGAATTTGTGTAACCCATTCAGAGATCGATGGCAAATGCTAGTTGTATGACGTCTCAAAGACCCAACTGGTGCCTCACGAATGCGACGGTCTTCGAGTCCGGCGTCTCGGCTGATGCGCCGGTGATTATGACGTGATCCAGTCTTCCTCCTCGTGCGACTGGAAAGTGCACAAAAGGAACATAGTACTGCGTCAACTCCTCGATGTGAAACGTGTTGCTCAGGATCTGTTTGGATTCCTCTGGCATTTTCACGAGCTTGTCTCGCAGTCTTTGCACGACTGTCTCCTTGGTCTCCCTCGAGGCTGCGATTCTTGAGAGCGTTCCTTCAACATTGAGATCAGCGATGTCGAATATGCGACGAGTCTTCCATCTGCTGGGTAGTACCTCGTCAAGCATGTTGCCTTCTCGCCCATCTGAAGTCACGTACATCTCGGCTCGTCCATGTCTCCGCGCGAGTTCCGTCACATCCTTGAGATTGAAGTATCTCTTTTCGCCCATGAAAAGCCTGGAGAATCGTTTCAGTGTGCGTCTCAACGTGTCCGGAACATCCTCGCTTTCTTGTTCTTCTATCATGAGGTCACGTGTCTCTCCATCGACCTCGACTGCGACAACGTCCTTGTCTACTCGAATGCTGTAGTTTGCGTTCCTTAGATAGAAGCATTCATGATAACCCTTCAACTGCCATAATGGAAGATAGACTATGGTAGGGGGCCCGGCGAGCTTGGACATCGCAGATACGGGTCTGAACAAGTCTGCTAGGCGTTGAAGGATCCCTTGTTTGATTGCTTTCCTAGCAAGCCTGTCAAGAGGTTGTGGTATGACCCTCACGCTAGTCTCGACAATCCTCGATGGATCCCATCCATTTCCTTGACGAGGACCTGGCATCTCTTTGGCTAGCTCGTCGAGGGTGCGTAGCTTCTCAAGCTTGGAGGCTATCTGAGCTCGCATGTCTTCGCGTTCAGTCAAACGATTTGTCCGCCCTTCGTTGAATCTCGGACCCGGTATCTAGGTTGCTGTGAGATCAGATATGAGACCCAAAGATAAGTCTGCCACAGAACGACCCATCTGCAGCTAGTTTAGCACGTTGTGATACCGAGCTTGAGACACAACAATACACATCATGGCTAAGCATGCAAAAATAGCCGAAAAGGTCAACCAGACTGGCGATGTGAGCAATGATGGGTGAGATCGAACCTCGACTTGTTTTCATTCACGGTGCTGGAGGAACACACAAGGTCTGGCGGTATCAAACATCCGCGTTTCCAGGGAGTGTAGCGCTCGATCTACCTGGCCACTCGAGAGGCATCGGGTACAACACGATCTCGGAATATGCGGAGTTCGTGACCAAAGCGATCATGGAACTAGGGCTGACATCAGTAGTACTAGTGGGTCACTCGATGGGTGGCGCCATCACGATCGAGATCGCCCTTGCCCGTCCGCCGTTTCTCGCCGGGATCGTGCTCGTCGGTTCCGGGGCACGGCTACGAGTGACTTCCATCATAAAGGACGAAGTGACCCGCGACTATGCACATGCTGCAGAAGTAATCGCTCACTGGGCGTACTCTTCGAAGAGTGATGTAAAGTTGAGAAAGGCGTCGGTTCAGGAGTTACTTGAAGTTCCGGCTCAAGTCACCTACGGTGACTTTCAGGCCTGTGACCATTTCGACAAAATGAACGAAATCAGTCGTATCGATCTGCCCACTCTGTTGGTGTGTGGTGAAGATGACGCGCTCACCCCGGCCAAATACTCGCAGTTCTTGAAGGAGAGAATTCGAAATGCTCGAATCGTCATTATTCCCGGTGCAGGCCACTCGGTTATGCTGGAGAAGCCAGAGGAGTTGAACAACGCGTTACGGTCATTTCTAGCGGAGACTCGTCTCTCCCATATGTGAGAACTGATCCAGTCGTCGCCGCATTGGTCATATGAGAACAATTAGTGAGGCTACCTGCGCGAAATGGCTTGCCCAGGAAAGAAGTTACGACTAGGTTCCACGGACGATGCGGGTCGAATGTCCAGATATCTAGGGCGCATTAAATGTCCAGTCATCTGCGTCGGATAGTATCGCCCTTAGGATTGCGGTTGTTCTTCTGTGGCCGATTGCCAGGAAAGCCTTGCCTAGATGTTTGCACATTAGTTTAGATCGCATATTTCTCTTCCAGTCATCGCAGTCGTGTGTGATTGTTTTATTCTTGAGATCAATCCTGACCGTGTATTGCTTCACGTTTCCGGAAATGAGGTCTTGTTCTAGGCCGGACAATGAGACCAAGTCGTCAGGGATTGATTTCGCTCGTTCAAGACGAGCGTTTCCGAGAAATCGTTGCAGAAGCCCCTCTAGGTCAAGTTCGCTGAGTTCGTTTCTGGAGATCTGCTTGGGCAGCTTTCGTCTGTCAGTTCTAAGGGGCGACGCTGCGGATCTATCAGGCGAAGTACCGAATCGTTTCAGAGCTTCGTCGATACGCGAATCTATGAAGAGCCGTTCATCTTCAGTGTATTTGCTCCGGTTGCGCGGTTCGTCGAAATATCTTCTTGCAAGCTTCGCTCTGACCGGCTTGTCTAGAGGATACATATAGTTCTCGGGATCTGCGTACAGTTCAGGATCGGTAGGATAGTTCGGGGGCGGGGCAAGTCTCCCGAAGGATTTCCTTTCAGGCATTTTCCCGGGCATTTCGAAGCCTCTGATCGGATTGCCTCGCTCAAGGCTATCTGATGTAGGCTGGTTTCGCAGTATCCTTTGCGTAAAGCTGACGGCTCGGGAGGCTTGCGGTCAGCTTCCCGCCATTGATGCTTGCTGTGATTGCCGTGAAGAGTGCGCTCAGGTTCTCGCCTGTTCTTGCGCTTATGGCAACGATCTCTGTTCCAATGAATCCTTCCCGAATCACGTCAAGAGCGCGTTCAAGCTCTCTGGATTCAATCAAGTCGATCTTGTTGGCGCAAACTATGATATCCCCGTCTGCGCCAATTTCTCGCAGGATCTTGTTCATGGATGAACAACGACGGCTGATGCTGTGAGTGTCCTCACTTGCGTCCACGAACAGCAGGATCATGTCAGAGTGTGCAATTTCGCCGAATGTGGCAGTGAATGCTTTCACGATTGTCGGGTGCATGTCTTCTATGAATCCGATTGAGTCTATCAGCAAGACTTCTGAATTACGTGATGCTTCGACTCGCACCTTTCTTGCGAATGTGGACAGAGTCGTAAACGGTCCAAGTCCCACATTCTTGGTCTCAGAAGCCAACCGATTGAACAAGGTCGTCTTTCCGGCTTGCGTGTATCCTGCGAGTGCCACTATGGGGAACCCCAGCTCTCGGCGTCTTCCTCTGGTGATCTCTTTCTTGCGATCCAGATCTCTAAGCTGTGATTCCAAACGACTTATTCTGTTGCGTGCGGCGCGAGTGTACTCTTGGAAAGGGTAGTCGCCGGGCCCCATCCAGCCGACTTGCTCGCCCATTATCCCCCTCAGTTTGATGAACTCGCGGCCCCAAGACAACGTGTACTTCAACTTGGCAAGCTTGATCTGAAGCTTGGCCTCCTTGGTCATCGCACGCTTGTCGAAGACCTCTAGAATGAGTAGGTTCCTGTCTATGACTCGTACTTCGCCCCCCAACCGCTGCTGGATCTTGAAAACCTGACTGCTTGGCAGAGTGTTTGCGAATATTACAGTCTCAACCTCGTGCGAATCGACAATTTCCTTCAGTTCTTCAACCTTACCTGGGCCTATGAAGTAGGAGTGGTGGTCGCTGTTTCGTTTCTGAATCATGACCTCGACGACATCGTATCCAATGTTTTCCGCCATCGACTTTGTTTCTTCAGCCCGCGGAGGAAGTGATGGCAACTTGCACTCCACCACTACAGCGCGCACGAGTCATCTCGCCTCGAGGTCTTACTGGAGATTCAATCTTGGGCGGTGTGCTATTTAGGGATGCCATGACTTTCCTCAATGACCAGCGAAGTTGAGGTGCAGAATCGATTTCAGCTTCTAGCCGTAGTATCTTACTTCGAAGTCATCGAATTCGCCTTTCCATTCCTGTCGTCTCACGTCCACATCAACCACGTACGCGTTCGGAGGACCGCGCCTGCAGAAATCGACGATCTTCTTCACGTTGGCTTCTTCTCCTTCGAAGATCGCTTCCACGCGGCCGTCAGGAAGGTTGCGAACCCAACCTGTGAGGCTAAGCTGCTTCGCCTTCGACGCTGTCTCCGCGCGGTAGAAGACGCCCTGAACTTTGCCTGTAACGATCACGTGCGCCCTCGTCTTCACAGATTCCAACCTTCGCCGGAGGCTCGATTGGCTGATAACGTCCATGGTCTGCATACAACGTTTGTGGAGCAAAGTGACCTTACCCAAAGCCTAAAACCCGCAGACAGGACATGGCTGATCCGGAGAGTCATCAGATGCAATCGACGCTAGGCGCACAACATGTCCATGATAAACATCCCAGACTTGCGAAGGGAGACGTCCTGCTTAGGGCGGAAAAGGTCGTGAAGGGATTCCCAGGGGTATGGGAGAATCTGATACTCGATGAAGTTGACTTCGATGTGAGATCTGGAGAAGTTCACGTAGTACTCGGGGAGAATGGCGCAGGAAAGACGGTGTTAGCTAACGTTCTCTCCGGGTTCTATTCTGCAACTCGCGGACAGATCTACATCAGAGGAAAGCCCGTCACGATAGACTCTCCCGAGGATGCGCTTAGACTGGGCGTCGCAATGGTCCATCAGGAGTTCACACTCGTACGCCCTCTCACAGTCGCAGAGAACGTTTCGCTGGGGCTCAAGAAGAACAGCTTGTCTTTTCCAATTGGAGAGGTCGAGAAAAAGCTGAGCGAGCTGTCTGCGAAGTATGATCTGAAAGTCGATCCTAAGGCAAGAGTGGAGGACCTCTCAGTAGGAGAGCAGCAACGCGCTGAGATACTCAAAGTCCTCTATCACGATCCTGACGTAATCATACTTGACGAGCCCACCTCGGTACTGACGCCCACGGAATCGCAACAGTTGTTTTCGATCCTTCGCGGACTAGCAGACGAGGGAAAGGGTGTCATACTGATCACGCACAAGATGGAGGATGTCATGCGCAACAGCGATCGGGTGACAGTTCTCAAACTGGGCAAGTTGTCCGGGACTAAGAATACGTCTGAGACGAATGGACAGGAACTCGTTAGAATGATGATAGGTCCCGAAGTGCCTGTGCTGCCAAGAGTTCGACCATCTGCGAAAGGCAAAGTTGCAGTTGAAGTCAACGACCTATACGTTCTAGGGGGAGAAGGAGACCGCGCGGTAAGAGGCGCCTCCCTTACGGTACATGAGGGCGAGATCTTGGGTATTGCAGGCGTGGCGGGAAACGGCCAAAGTGAGTTCGTTGAAGCAATAACCGGTCTGCGCAGTGTTGTTGGCGGGAAAATAACGATCTTTGGTCAAGATATGACCAATCGATCGCCGAAAGAAATCGCAATGCTCGGCGTTAGCCACATTCCTGAGGAACGAAGAAGGACAGGTACAGCTGAGGGCCTGCCGCTCATGGAGAATCTGATGATGAAGGACTATCGCATATCGCCGTTCTCAAAGGCCGGGTTCCTCGATATCCCGGCGATCAAGAAGCACTGTGAGAAGCTGGTGTCCGAGTTCGAGATTCTGACTCCTGATCTCGACAAGACTGAGGCGAGGATACTCTCAGGTGGCAACATACAGAGGATGATTCTCGCAAGAGAGCTATGGAAGGAACCGCGCGTCGTAGTTGCATCTCACCCAACCTACGGGCTCGACATCCGAGCCATAGAACACACGCACCGGCTTCTGCTCAAATTGAGAGAGAAGGGCTCCGCCGTTTTTCTCGTTTCAGAGGATTTGGACGAGATAATGGCACTTAGCGACCGTATCGCGGTAATGTTCAATGGCAAAGTGATCGGGATCAAGGAGTCTGGCGAAACGAACGCGCAGGAAATCGGTCTGATGATGGCCGGGATAGTCAAATAGGCGGTTGAGGCTGATTTCACGACTACGCAGCTCCTGCCGCATGTTAAATATACCTTCATGCGTGTCAGGTCATACTATGGGCTCTTAGCCCATAGAGGTTGTAAAGAATTTGAGTAAGACATTCAACGTTCTGCGACATCTCGGAAGCAAATCAGCAATCACACGAATGCAAGCAATCCTCATCGTTGTCGTCGTGCTCGTCGCTGCCGCTGGTGCTGCAGCTTACTACTTCGCAACTCCTCCGCCGGCTCCTGTTAAGAAGATCGCGGTTGTATCGGACATCGGCGGACGCGGAGACCTATCATTTAACGACATGGGATACAAAGGTGGAGCCGAAGCTGAGAAGGCCTTTGGAGTCAAGATGGTCGAGCTTGTCAGCAAGACAGAAGCGGACTATGTCCCCAATCTCGAAACTGCAGCTAAGGACCCGGATGTCATACTTGTCGTTGGCATCGGGTTCCTCCTGAGCGACGCTCTCAATCGCACAGCATGGAAGTATCCGGACAAGAACTTCGCAGGAATCGACACTTTCCTCGGGGGTCCACCCAACTTACTGAACATAGTGTTTGAGGAACACAAGGGAAGCGCGATCGTTGGTGCCCTTGCGGCATTAGCGGCTGCTCAATACGGCTACTCCCACATCGGAGTCGTTCTAGGCATCGAGATACCTACGCTTTGGAAGTTCGAGATCGGCTACAAGTGGGGCGCCGACTGGGCACTCAAATGGTATCAGAACAAGTTCGGCAAGAGCGCGCCTGTCATAGGAGACACTCCTGTGAAAGAGAGAGTACTCTGGACATACACGGGCACATTCAGTGACATCACGAAGGGATACGAGGCTGCCAAAGCTATGTACGCTCAAGACGCTGTTGCGGTCTACAACGTAGCCGGGCCACTCGGCTTAGGTCTCAACCAAGCAGTTCAAGAGATCGCGACTGCAAAGAATCTGGCGATGGGTCCGCCGTTCTGGATCGGAGTGGACGCCAACCAAGACTGGATAAACCCGGGGTTCGTTCTGGCCAGCATGATGAAGCGAGTTGACAAAGGGGTCTACTTCGCCACTCAACTGGTCCTTGAAGGCAAATTCAGACAGGTCGTGGCAGACACCAGCGGATTCGCCACCTTGGGAATTGGAACCACGGTAGCAGGCATCCCCATGACAGGAATATCCGTGAGCACTCTGGCCGACTTGGACGAGTTCATCCAGATGGGCGTCGATGCTGAGAAGCTGACAGGGAAGACAGTGCTCCCAATGTCTCCGGATGAGATCAAATCGAAAGTCACGGCCATGAGAAATAGCGTGCCGAGCTGGATATGGGATGCGGAGAAGGATCTAGAGACTGCAATCAGTAACGACCCTACACTCGTTCCGCTAGCGACAACGAAAGATGTCGTAGACCAGTGGAGGGCCACACTAGGCTAGTGGTCCTCCTTTCCTCCCTTTTTTTGGAACCACAATGAGATTAGCTAGCCGAAACCTGCCATTATGATTCTGAGTTCATCAACTCCCGACTCAGGCGAGCCCGCATGAGCAAGCGCTTGGCTGCAGCAGTCCGTCCAATGACGGAATCCGCAGTTGCAGTGGTGATAGGGTTAGTTGCAGGGGCCCTCCTGATGTTGGCTTTTGGATACGACCCGGTTCAAGCATATGTCTGGCTGTTTGTCGGCGCGTTCGGCAGTACTGCAGGCATATTGGAATCCCTCGCCTTTGCCACTCCTCTCATGGTCACCGCAGTTACCTTCGCCGTTGGGGTGAGAGCTGCTCTCTTCAACATAGGAGCCGAGGGTCAGATGTATCTCGGTGCTATTGGAGCCATAATTGTGGGCGGCACGATGCTCTTGCCAGCGGGCATACATCCAATCGCTGCTACGATCTTCGGCATGTGTCTAGGTGCTCTTTGGGCGCTGCCAGCTGCTATTCTCAAGATTTGGAGAGGAGTTCACGAGGTGGTCTCTACCATCATGCTGAATTGGATTGCCTTCTATTTCGTGACTTTCCTTGTGCGGACATACTTGGGAGAGCCCGGAAGGGCTGAACGAGCAATTCCGGCATTGCCGACAGCTCGTTATCCCGTACTCGGTGAAACCTTGACCGCGATAATCTTTGTGGTTCTTGCCTTCTGCGTGGCGGTCGCAATCCTTCTGTGGCGCACTGGAATAGGCTTCGAACTCAGACTCGTGGGAGACAACCCTGAAGCAGCCAAGTACGCAGGAGCAAGTAGCAGCCGAGCCATTCTCCTCAGCTTCGCAGTAGGAGGATTGGCAGCCGGACTCGCGGGCGCAAGTCAAGTTCTCGGGCGACCGCCGTCTTGGACTATCTATGCAACGCTGGGGAACCTCCTAAACCTGGGCTTTGACGGCATAGGAGTTGCCCTGATCGGAAGAAACCATCCCGTCGGTGGAGTCTTCGCCGCCATATTCTACGGAGGTCTAATGAACGGCGGCCGATACATGGAATATCACGTCGGAGTAGCCTCCGAACTCGTCGACGCGATCAACGGGATCATCGTGATAGCACTTGCGATGCCCGAGATATTCGCAATCATCAGGAGGAGGCGTGAGTCGTGAAACCAATACGACGGCTCCAGTGGTATCTAGTTGGAATAGTGCTAACGCTGGCCATGATGTATATCATTTCATTGGCCGGACTCGGCCTTGCTGGCCTCATAGAGACGGGGTTGTTAGCGATGACGCCCCTCGCATTGGCTGCAGTGGGCGAGTGTCTTAACGAGCAGGCAGGCACTATCAACGTGGGTATGGAAGGAATCTTCCTTATCACTGCGGTTCTAGGTGTCTACTGGGCCGAAGTGTTTGAAAGCGGGTTGTGGGGCCTGCTGCTCGGTGCTGCGACCGGGGCTTTCATTGGTCTAGTCTTCGGGCTCGTATGCGTCTACGGGAAAGCGAACCAAGTGGTCGCTGGCATGGGATTGAACATATTCGCGCTGGGATTCGGCCCATACCTGTTGATGTCCATATGGGCTTTCCCTGGAATTCATGTCTTCCGACATGAGCTAATGTTCCTGCCTCAGCAGTTCACCATATGGGGTGCATCTTTTGCCATAAGTGCCGTAACGGTCGCTGCAATCATAATTGCCGTCCTAGCGTATCTGCTACTGCATAGAACTTTGTTAGGTATCAGAATACGCGCTGCTGGGGAGAACCCGATCGCGGTTGACGTAGCAGGTGTCAGTGTCGGTCACGTCAGGCTGTTAATGTGCGTCGTTGGGGGAGCGCTTGCTGGCCTAGGCGGTGCCTTCATGCCATTGGCCTGGTTTGGCGCCGCCACCAAGGAGATATCTGCTGGTAGAGGTTTCATAGCGCTCGCAGCAGTGGTATTTGCCGGCCTCGATCCATTGCTGGCTCTAGTGGCTGCTTTCATATTTGGATTCGCGGAGGGCTTGGCATTCACAGTTGTGGTTACTCCTGGAGTGAAGGAGGTAGTCCCGTTCTACTTTGTTCAAATGGCGCCTTATGTCGTTACTTTGTTGATACTTACCGCCGCAATTGGAGGAAAGAGGTTCCCACGCGCGTCAGGCAAACCATATGTGAGAGAGTAGTCGAATCGACCGACTGCCGGACTGCAGTTCAAACCGACTGGTGCCGACATGCTGATCAAGAGAGCGAGTATACGGTTCTCTTCTCGATCGTTCGCCTCTTGCCCTCAGGCCATATTCCAAGAGGGATATATGTAGAGGATGATCGGCCGTAATGTGTAACATTGTCTGATGCGCATGAATTGCAGCTTGTAACCAAGCCCTTTATGATTCGATTACAGTTCTTGCAGAACGAGTAGACTCCAGAGTACGTAATGAACCGGAGACCGTTAGCAGCCGCTTCGTGCGTCAGGGAGAGTAGTGTATCTGCAGTCACCTTGGGGTCGACAGTAATCGGGGTCAAATGGCCGCCGGGGGTTAGGGTCTGCAGCATTCCTTCGATCGAAAGTCTTTCACCGAATGGCATCTTTGATGTCAGAGGCACACCCGGTAGGTCGGTATAGAACGGGTAGTTTCTGCCGCCTTGGGCGGAGACGGTGCTCTTGCCGTAGTGTTCCACATCAAGCTCGGCTAGTCTTGATGTGGCATCGTCTCCAGGCCTTTCCGATAGCACAACGCGCATTCCGAGGTTCTCAGAGGCCGCCTCGGTTTGTTTCTTCAGCTCTTGGAGGATCTTCTCAGCGAAAGCTAGCGAGTCCTTCTTCAACTCGCTTCCAGTGTGTGCGAGGCAAGCCTCATTTAGCCCGAGAATCGCCACCGCATAGGTAGCCGTCTTCTCACGGAGGTAAGGTGCGCCTTGCCCGGATCCAAACAGCAGCGGAAGTGTGGCTTGTTTCAGCCTATCGACCATGAATCTCCGCTTGATCTTGAAGGCCTCCAGCGTCAGAGCAAGCATGTCGGTCATTGACTTGAACAGTCTATCATCATCTCTTCGCGCCTCGTAGGAAAGTCGTGGGAGGTTGAGAAAGATCGTTGCCATACAACCTGTCCTGTAACAATCCGCCTCCCATTGCTTCCCCCAGTCATCTGTAAGTCTCAGCCCCGTGGCCGTGTAACAGTCTCGCGAATTGTCTGGAAGCAACGCAATGTATGGTAGCATCCGAGATGCAGCAAGCTCATGAGTCTTGAGAACGCGAGGTCGAATCTCATCCTTTGTTTCGGCCGAGTTCCGGATCTTGAAGACCAGCCTCGGACTCACCAACGGATTGATCAATGCCTCTTGCGAGGTCACTTCGAGAAGGGCGTCAAGAACCATGCCGGCTTCTTCATGATAATCAGCGTAGATCCCTACGGTTCGACCTCCTGGTCCTATCGCCTCGACGTTCTCTAGGAACTCAGGTACTGCATATTCGAGGCCAAGAGACAGTCCGGGTTGAGGGGCGCCTAATGGCAGGTCCTGTCCTACGGATGAAAGAAAGAGCGCCAATGATTCTTTGACCGAGTCTTCTGGTGTGTGCTCGACGTAGGGCGATAGGAAGACGTTGAACAGGTCGAAGCATTGTTCCCCTGATATCTCGGCGATTCCGAGACGGTAGACGTTCTGAATCATTGCCAAAGCTGCGTTGAAGCTTTGCGGCGGTCTGAGACCAACAAGTCCGTTCTTCAGGAAGTATCGAAGATCATGTTGTATCTCGCTTGGTTTTAGCGGCCAGCTCTCAAGGTCGGATATGTGGATCTGGCCTGAGATGTGTGCGTCCGCTATCTCACGCGGCAAGCACTCCAGAAGCACGTACTCTCCTAACACAGAAGCTCCGGCGGTTCTCTGAACGTAGTCGGTTGCCAATCCGAGCTCGCCCGTGGAGCGGAGAAGCTGGGTTACATCGTACACCGGCATCCCGACACGTGTCAGCTTGTGTCTGTACTCTTCGAGTTTCTTCTCGATCAGGATGGCGTTCACGAATTCCCGGATCAGAGCCGCAGTCAAGTAAGAAGTCCTGAGCTTAATCAGACGATCTTCCGCTTCTGCTGCTATCTCATCTGCAAGCTCCTGAGGGACACCCGCTTCAACAACCAGCGACTTGGATATCTTGCTTCTGTGGAAGTCCTCTATCGCGAGCCGTGAGGTTCTGACGAACAGTCTACCGCGCTTCACACTGACATATTCTTCGAGGTCTCGTGCGAAATGCACCACCATCTCGCCTAGTTCGGTTATCTCATACTTCTTCGTACGCTTGTCCGAACTGATCAGACCAGCTTCGGCAAGGCTTCGGAGGTGGTAAACGAACTTTCCAGCGTCACGGACAGGATCCAACTTCAGAGATGACATGATCTCTGTGTACGGCAACGCGCCTTTCGTAGAGAGAAGGCGAAGTACTTGCATACGCAGCGGAGCGGACGCTGCATCGAACACGGCGGCTCCTAGCTTCTCAACGGAACGGAGCATGGCGCAGACACTGTGCGCCAATAGTTTAAAAAACTGTAGTAATCAGCCGGAGCGTTCTCGTAGTCATCGAAGGTCGTAAGGAATCAATTGGGACCGGATGATTGCCGACATCATCTTGTCTCGTCGAAGCCTACAAGAGCCTAGCGAGTGCCTTTATGTCGTGGATTTCGACGGGTATGAGGTGTGGAAGAATGAGCGAGAGACTAGTTTCCGCCGTCCAACCTGAATCTGTTGAAGGGGTCCAATACCATATCTCAGCGAAGCGAGGGCAAGTAGGTCGCTACGTCTTCCTGCCTGGTGACCCAGATCGTGTGCCGAAGATAGCCAAGTTCTGGGATTCTGCCCACGAGGTGTCTTCGCACAGAGAGTACAGAATATGGTCTGGAATGATTGACGGAACGATGGTGTCTGCGTGCTCTACCGGTATCGGTTGCCCAGCTGCTGCCATCGCAGTCGAGGAGCTAGGTAGGATTGGCGCAAACACATTCATTCGAGTCGGTTCGTGTGGTTCGTTAGTGCCAGACCTCGATTGCGGAGACCTTGCCATTTCCACGGCTGCTGTTCGTCTCGACGGTACCAGCAGACAGTACGTCACGGCTGAGTATCCCGCTGCAGCGAGCTACGATGTTGTCCTCGCGCTGGTTGAAGCTGCCGAGAAACTGGGAAAGAAGTATCGCGCAGGGTACACCGCGTCGACTGACAGCTTCTATGTTGGTCAAGGCCGTCGCGGCGTTGAAGGTTATCTGCCTCCAGACGCCGAGAGACTCGTTGAGAGGCTTCAACAACAGCACGTAGTCACAATGGAAATGGAAGCTTCCACAATCTTCACGCTCGCAGGAATCTATGGATTCCGCAGTGGCTGTGTGCTTGCAGTGTACGCTAACAGGGCCACCAACAAATTCGAAGTTAGAGGGGAAGAGGACGCATGCAAAGTTGCTGTGGAAGCTGTTCGTATCCTGATCAAATGGGACTCGGATCGGCAGAAAGCCGGGAGAAGACACTGGTCACCAGGTCTCAGCTACTGATATGCGACTCGCTTTGACGACGCTCTATTCTCTCCGGTACGAGTGCGGCCATATTATCTGTTTCAACTGGTACAGGCTCCTGAGCCTGTAATCTGGTTCAACCTTGAGCTCGGACTGTGCCGCAACCGGTTGTAACACAAGAGCGGTTTGAGCGCCTGCCGCTCGACCCGCTTCGATATCGTACCTGCTATCTCCAACGTAGATGCTTTCCTTCGGGGCTACTCCGAGCTTCTTGATTGCGGTCGTGACGAGCGTCGGGTCTGGCTTGCCTTGTTCAACTTCGTTGATTCCAACTATTGCGTCGAGCAGTGCGTCCATTCCGAAATACTTGACTATCTTCAATATTCTGTCGGTACTGTTCGATGAGGCGACTGCTGACCTCACTCCCCTGGCTTTCATGATTCGGAGCATCCCCAGAGCTCCGTATCGTGGTTTCACCTCTAGGCGCCATTTATTCTCAAAGAGCTGACCCTTGAGCTCGACAATCTTCCCTATGGTCTGCTCGTCATGGCTTGAGAGAAGTTGTCTGGCGATATCAACGGTCCTCAAACCAAGCCTGTCGATCACTTCTTGGTCCCGAAATTCCACACCAAGTATCTTTAGCGCGCCTCGCCACGATTGAAGGTGAACCCAGTTCGAATCGATCAATGTTCCATCGAGGTCAAAAATGACGGCTTTGATGACATTCATCCTGCTCGCACAGGCGCTTCCGTTTGGCTCTAGGGGACACGACGCGGAGCAATGCTATATCATCATATCTCAGTAGAGCTTCACCGAGCAAAGAGCTTAAAGACTCATTTGCTCGCTTTCGCCGTGGTGCTCCGGTGGTGTAGCCCGGTTAGCGCTGAGGCCGAGAGCATAGCGGCCTTATCCGTTGGCGAGTCAGCGGAGGCCACTCGAGCCGTTGATCGCGGGAGATCGTTCGCAGACGGTCCGCGAATTCGAAAACGAGGCGGCCCCTCGTCGCGAGTCCCGCCCGGAGCACCAACAAACCTCAAAGCGACCGGCAGCCAAACAGCTTGCAGAACGGAGATGCAGTCAGTGAGACTTGAGGAACTGGACCTGACAGAGTGCATTAGAATCGAGGACGCAGATGCGCTCATCATAGTCGATATGCAGAACGATTTCATGCCATCCGGTGCTCTTGCTGTCAGGGGCGGAGACGAGATAGTTGCTCCCATAAATCGTCTTGCCGAGGTGTTCCATTCTAAGGACAGGCTCGTTGTTATGACGCAGGATTGGCATCCTCCGAACCATCTTTCGTTCGCCAGCACCCACGGCATGAAACCATACGCTCTTTACGAGTCCAATGGGATAGGCCCGGTCCTGTGGCCCGATCACTGTATTCAGGGAACGAGAGGAGCGGGTTTCCATCCCCAAATTCAGGCCAGACTGGCAAAAGCCATTATCCGGAAGGGATACCATGTGGCAGTGGACAGCTACTCAACATTCATTGAGAATGACAAGAAAACGCACACTGGTCTCTCAGGATATCTGAATGCGCTTGGAAAGAAGCGTATCTTCCTGTGTGGACTTGCGTTGGACTACTGTGTCTATCACTCAGCCGTGGATGGCCGGGATTTGGGGTTCGACGTAGTTGTACCCATAGACCTCACAAAAGCTATCGACTCGCCCCCAGGTCGATTGTCTGACACGTTGGAAATCATGGCCGAGAGACAAGTCAAATTCGTCAGGTCGACTGACATCGTGACTTGAGACTCGTTGGATATCGCGTGAGTGAGTTGTTTCGAACATTGTGCCAATGCTTCGAGCATGTCGACGTTAGAGAGCGCCAGGTTTCCGTGTGCGCATGCGCTGCCCGAGGAACCAATAAATAAGACGCGGGGTTGGGGTAGGGCCGCGTGACTTCCATGAAGTTTCCGAAGGCGATCACAACCTATTGCCCGAAATGCAAGGTTCACACAGAGCATGGCGTATCGGTCTACAAGAAGGGCAAAGAGCGTACGCTCTCAGCCGGTGCTAGGCGCCACGAGCGAGAGAAACACGGCTATGGCGGTCAGAAGTGGCCTGAACTGAAACGGACAGCCAAGACTACGAAGAAGCAAGTACTCCGCCTCACATGCAGGAAATGCAACCAAACAGTCTTCAGACTCGGGATACGCCTTCGCAAACTCGAAGTCGGAGCGTGAAATCGAGCATGGTCAAGAAAGAACCTATTCCTAAGCCCGGCAGCAGCTTTCTCAAAGTGAAATGCACAAAATGCGGCAACGAACAGGTGGTGTTTGACCGAGCTGCCGTGCAGGTGAAGTGCAATGTTTGCGAAGACGTGCTCCTCGAGACACAAGGGGGAAAGGCGAAGATCAAAGGCGAGGTCACGCAAGTCCTCGGCTGACCTCTCCGCAGCAGGAGTCAAGTATCATGTCTGCTCCCAGTTACCCTGATGTCGGGGATCTCGCGATTGCCACTGTAAAGCGAGTCGTCGACTACGGTGCTTACGTGAGGCTGGATGAGTACGAAGGGATTGAGGGGCTCGTTCACATCTCTGAGATCTCGACCACTTGGGTCAAACATATTCGCGAGCATGTTCGTGAGGGACAGAAGCTTGTCCTCAAGGTCCTACGTGTAGATCGCGAACGTGCCCAAGTTGACCTGTCACTTCGCCGGGTTACGGGCCGGGAAAAGACAGACAAGATGCTTGAATGGAAGAGGAGCAAGAAAGCAGATTCAATCATCAAGGGCGCAGGTGAACGTCTGAAGGCTGACGCCGAGACAACCGAAAAGATGCGTCTTCTCCTGTACGAGAAGTTGGAGAACCCCTACGAGACATTTCAGGAGTCCGTAGAGGAGGGCGATGGAGTCTTCGCAAAGCTGGGCATAGCACCAGAATGGGCAGCCGCGCTTGCGGAAGTGGCGAAAAGCAAGGTCAAACTGGAGAAGGCATCACTGACAGCGACAGTCGAGCTCACCTGCAGGGCGCCGGAAGGAATGGAAGCAATCCGAACCGCGCTGTCCAACGCAAAGAAAGTCAAGAAGCCCAGGGGAGCGACAGTCCGAATCTACGCGATCGGTGCACCGAAATACAGGATCGAGGCAACTACGCGAGAGTACTCCGAGGCAGAAGCGCTGCTCAATTCGGCAGTTGATGAGGCCACAAACACGTTGAAGAGCGCCGGTGGCGAAGGACGCAGAGTCAGTTGAAATGGCAGATACGTAGATGCGTGAGATGCAGTCGCTACACCCTCAAGGAGAAATGCCCTGACTGTAACGGGGAGACTGTTGTCGCCCACCCGCCCAAGTTCTCTCCGACAGACAAGTATGCGAGGTTAAGACAGCCCGCGGACGCTGGGCTAGACACGTAACGATCTCACTTAGATCGGTATGCTAAGGCTTCACGTACACTATGACTGTGTTGCTAGTTGCAGGCCCGTAGTTGCCGGAGCCCGAATAGGTTGCTTCCACGTAGTACGTTCCCGCGGTAATCGGATGCCATGCCAAATCGAATGCGCCGCCCTTAGGTTCGACTGGGTCGAGTTTGCTCCAAGTCTTGTTATTCAGACTGTATTGCGCTGTCAGCGTGCCGTTCGAGAGCTTCTGGGACAGTCTCATTGAGATCGTTACATTCTGTCCCAACGTTACATTGTAAGTCGAGAGCGATATCGTCAACGTGACCGGTATAGTCTGAACGAACACCTGGACGGAGTTGCTTGCGGCTGGTCGCGTCTCTCCTCTTACCCCCTGCCAGTGTGCGCTCAAGGTATGATTGCCGGTGTTTGGCGTCCAGTCATAGCTGAACTTGCCGTCTGACACGGGAACATATGCGACGAGCTGCTGCCCTGATTCTACTGTGAGGTCTGCGAGAGCTATCGTGCCGGTCGCGTATGGTTTGCCTTCACCGTCCGTAACGGTTCCCTTGATGCTCACATTCTCTCCGAAGTTCACTCTGTTTCTGTCGACGTTGAGGGTTATGACCGTTGTCTTAGGGTACAGCACCTTGTAAACTAGGACGAAGTTGTTCGATGATGTGAACACGTTGTCAAAATAGTCCGAGGTCGCTTGAGAGATCTTGACACCCGTGTTCATCATGAATCCCAAGACTGAGTTGTCGTTGAGGTTCTGTCCAGACGAGATTGTGTCGTTGGAGATGATCTTGTTGCCACTCTTCAATATGCGATAGTAGGTGACTGTGGTACTGGAACCACCAGTCGCAGTAGTAGTAGCAGACGTCTTGGTCTGAAAGAGAATCGTTTGGTCGCCATAGCTGGTTTCATTGGCGATCTGCACCATCCAATACCATTTCCCATCCTCGCCAGCGCCGAGGAAACTTGGGTTGCTTGAGCTTTGCGTACGTGCGTACGTCACAAACACTACAACATAGTCCACATTGTACTTCTGCATCATCGGAACTGCAGTCGTCTCATTTCTCATGAACATTTGTGCGATCATTGCGATCTGTGTTGAGTTCTGCGTTCCGTTGTCGGCCAAAGTCTTGCGGTCGGCGAGCGCGGTGATCCAGTAACCATAGTCCCACCAGGCCATTACCACGGACGATTGAGGCGTGTTGTCGTGAAGCCACGCAAGGGCTTCAAGCCAGTCTTGGTACTTGGTTCCCTCGCTAGGCACTATTGGTATGCTTGATGTTGCGATAGTTGCTGGCGCATACGCTGCTGTAACTGCCTTCGAGAAGGCCGGTACGATTGCGATTATCAGGATGAGAAGGACTGCGAGGCCAAATTCCCTGCCGATCTTGACGAGCCCTGGTATCCTCCGCTTCGGGAATATCACGGCCTGACGGAGTATGTCAACGGCGGGCTTGGCCATCTCGACAGTAGCGATCGCCGCAAGAATGGAAAAGGTCGGTGCCAGTATTAGGGTCAGTCGAACGAGAGATCCCGAGAAGTAGAGCGATGTAAGAGCGGCGATTGTGATGAAAATGTCTGTATCGCGAAGCCGTCGAAGAACGAAGAAGAATCCGAAGAGGCCGAGGAACGTGAGTGTATTGTATTCGTAGAAGAAGGATGCCCATGTGGCGGGCCTGTGTTCGGACACGCTCGCAACGATCGGCATGTCAAGCCTGGTGAACGGGTTAAGCGTTGATAGGAATTTGCCACTTGGTAGCCCCATTATCTTCAGCGTAACAAGAGCATATGTCAGACCGACAAGGACTACTGACACCGCAATGAACGCGTAGGCACGGTGCCTCCAAGTAGGGAGCATACCGCCGGCTTCGCGCGCAAGCAGAAGAATAAGGACGCCCGGAATGACCAAGAAGGTCAGGCTTGTTAGCGATCCGAATCCCATCTTTGGAATCGCAAGTGGTGCGAGGAATAGGAAGGCGCCGTACGTCACCGAGTAGGAAAGCAGGAGCTGACGCGTGTACCTACCCGCCACGACAAGAGCTGCGACGTACAGCACTATCAGGTCCATAGGATAGTAGGAAGCTGCCCATGCTGCAGTCAAATAGAACAGCGATAGACCCGCAAGCACAGAATACCCGATCGTTCCTCTCATGCCTCGCCCTTTCTGATTCGCGCGAAGGAAGAAGAGGAAGACCAGAATCATCAGCAGTATCCCAAGAGGCTCATGGCGCAGAAAGCCTAGCGTAGTACGACTGATATTGCTTGGATTAAGCGCCATGAACAATGCAGCCAACAGGCCTGCACCACGTCCCCATAGGTCCTTTCCGAGGAAGTAGGAGGCCAATGACGTAAGGGCGCCCGCAACGACGGGAAACAACACTGCAACTTCGAACACAGTGGTGTTTACCCCAATCGCTCGCAGAAACTCGTAGACGGCTGCCACGGCGAATGCGACGCCGTACAGGTTACCATAAGCCATGGTCATTCCCCAAGGGTACCAACTCATCGTGTCGTGCCAGCTGAACCATGCAAGGAAGCCGTTCTTCACAATGTACTCGGACATTCGCCACTGGAGATACGGATCAAACTCCGACAAGTAGAAGCCAAATCGGAGGGGCAGAAGACGAACTGCCAACGCCACTACGAACATGAGCGACAGGACGAGGACCTCCAGAAGGCCTCCTCGTGAGATCGTGGAAGCCCCCTTGCGGATCGCACGCATTCTGCTTGCCAAGACCTCTCTGCCGACATATGACCCGAGAGCGGATTGTAGTCGTTTGAAACGTGGCAACCTATTGCACCTTTGCTTTTTTGCGTCTACTGTACGTACGAAGCACCATTGTCAAACAGGGCGAGCAGTTAAAGTTTGCCCGAATATTAAGGCAACTCAGCCGTGCTACATCTGATCTGGTAGGCTCGCACTATTTCATTCGGCTGAATGCGATCGACCCGATCACGATCATCACGACAGCGAACCCTAGTAGCACGCCAAAGTCCATCATCACTGGAAAAGTTGACATGCCAAGCATCACCCCTCGCATCCCATCAACGGCATAGGTGACTGGATTCAAAGTGGTAAACGCGCGAAGCCAAGATGGCAGGTTGTCTATCGGGAATAGAGCGCCACTCAGGAAGAAAAGCGGAAAGACGAGGAAGCTAACGATCAGGTTGAAACCCTCGGGACTTTCCATGAAGGATCCTATTATCAGCCCAATGCTCACGACTGCCGCAGCGAGGACAAGCATGAAGATTATCGTTTGTACGACCATTTGAACGGTGTAGGAGATCCCCAGGATCACGCCGAAAGCGAGCATCAAACTACCTTGAATCAACGCATCTGTACAGCCGCCTAGGGTCTTCCCCGCGAAGATCGTCAGACGCGAAAGTGGAGCAACGAGCACTTCCTTGAAGAAATCGATCTTCTTGTCCCATACGATGTAGAGGCCGAAGAATATTGAGGAGAAAAGGATCGTCATGGTCAGTATGCCCGGGAAGATGAATACCTGATAGTTTGTGCCTCCTAGGGACACGCTGGATCCCAATCCTCCTCCAAAGACGACTATCCAGAGTAGTGGCGTGAAAAGGGATGAGATAATTCTTGACTTCTCTCGAAGGAAGACTTTGAACTCACGATACCATAGAGCATAAAGCCCATCAAGCTCTGTCATCTTCAACTAGACCTCGCTCTCGCGGCACGCTCGAAGAAACCGCCCTCGGCGTCGGCTTCTCTGATTTCGTGGCCAGTGTAGTGCAGGAAGACATCGTTCAACGTGGGGGTTCTCAGTTCTACTGACTCGGCGTTTCCTACCAATCCAAGTATCTCTTGCAGATGTGCGCTCGAGTTCTTCAGTGTCAGCATGACGAAGCCATCTGTCTGTTCAACCTTAACGACATATGGGAGCTCTTTGATCGAGCTGAGCTTTGGGTTCTTGATTCTGAGTCGTACGATGTCGCCGCCTATGATTTGCTTCAGCTGGTCAGGGGTGTCAAGTGCTACTATCTTGCCGTCGTCAATGATCGCGACTCTATCGCAGAGGCGCTCGGCCTCATCCATGTAGTGGGTCGTGAGGATAACGGTGACACCTTCTTGATCGGCAAGTCTTCGTATGTATTCCCAAATATGCTCACGGGTTTGAGGATCTAGCCCGAGTGTAGGTTCGTCTAGGAAAAGTATCTTTGGTCTGTGCATGAGGCCACGGGCCAGCTCGAGTCGTCTTCTCATTCCGCCCGAATAGATCTTGACTCGACTGTCCGCTCTGTCCTCGAGATCAACCAGTCTTAGCACTTCACGAATGCGCTGCTCTCGAATGTTTTTTTCGACGCCGTACATAAGCGCGTGAAGGTAGAGATTCTCTTTACCGGTAAGGATGTCGTCACTGCTGGGATCTTGAAAGACGATTCCGATTGACCTTCGAACCGCGTCGGATTCCTTTACTATGTCATGTTTGTTAACCTTCGCTGTCCCTTCCGTCGGTTTGAGTAGCGTTGCAAGCATCGAGAGGGTCGTGGTCTTGCCCGCGCCGTTGGGTCCGAGGAGGCCGAATACTTCCCCTTCACGAATGGACAGGCTGATGTGATCGACGGCCATAAGATGGCCGAATTTCTTCGCTAGGCCGGAGGTCTCGATCACAACTTCGCCAAATGATCGATTGGCTGCTACGCTCAACTCGTTCATAGTTTGTCACTGAAAACTCTTTTCGCGAGTATCGCGGGGCGATCCTCTTAAGCGTTCCTTGATACAAAACGAAAGCTCGGATTCCTTCGGCGACAGCTTCCGAAAGGACATGTCTCGTCTTATTCGTGTTGGTCAACTAGGCAAGCGACGAAGCTCCGAAGCTGCTTGTTTCAGTTTCTTGTGCTCGGGAGGCTTCTCATGAGAAGTCGAGGCAACATTCCGGTCAATAACCTACCCGAGAATCCTAGGGAAGATGTTCGAGAGGAATCGCTTTCGGAAAGGATGGATCCTGCTGTTGAGGAGTTCGGTGAGCACATAGTAGTTCGTGTTGAACTCCTCCAAATTGTCATTTCTGAACTTGTAGGTTGGAACGTCCCTTGCCGGAGGCTCCCAAGACCTATCCCATGTTTCAACCGCTCCGAAGTGTCCTCTGGCACGTGTTCTCTCCAGAAGCGAATCCCTACTTGCCACAACGACGATCAGCAAACTGTCAACATTGGGAACTTTCGTTCTCATCAAGTAGGAGCGTGTTAGGTTGGTCGGAGCCGTCGTGTCAATTATGATGTTGTATTGTCGTCTCAGAAGTTCATCCCGTATGATTGTCAGCATCGAGTACAGCAGTTCTTGGTCGCGGGAAGGTATCGGTTCATTGAAGAACATTTTGCGCAGGTCGTCGCCGCTGATTCTCACGAAGTTCGAGCTGTCCTGAACTAGTCTTCTAGCTAGGAGCGTCTTGCCTGAGCTGGGGTAGCCTGTTAGTACCAGGTTCCAAAGCGGCAAAGCGGAACCTCAGCGAAATTCACTGTTCCTCTCGTCAGATGGAGAAGTCTTTCGCAAGAGTGATTGTTTCTTCGTCTACTCCTTTCATCTTGCCAAGGATCTCTGATAGGGGGACTCTGGTGAGCACGTTATTGCGCAGACATACCATCATGCCGAACTCTCCGTCCTTCACAGCCTGTACAGCAGCAACTCCAAGGCGGGTCGCAAGTATTCGGTCGTAGGCGAATGGCGCACCGCCTCTCACTACATGACCCAACACGACTGCCCGCGTTTCGATTCCAGTGCGCTTCTCAATCTCCTTTGCCAGGAGTTCTCCGATTCCTCCGAGGCGGGCATGACCGAACTCGTCTACTTTAGTTGAATCGCCAGAGGGAGATCCTTTCAGGCTACACCCCTCTCCGACTACCACGACTGAAGCAGTCGCTCCTGATTCGTGTCTCTTCTTGAGGAAGTGTGAGACTTCCTGCAGGTCGAACGGTACCTCAGGTACAAGGATGAGGTTTGCGCCACTTGCTACTCCCGCATACGCAGCAATCCATCCTGCGTGTCGTCCCATTACCTCAACGACCATTATTCGGTCATGCGATTCACCGGTTGTCTGAATACGGTCTATCGCATCCACGGTAACGTTGACGGCCGTGTCAAACCCAAATGTGACATCTGTGATTACTATGTCGTTGTCGATAGTTTTTGGAACTGCGACAACTCTCAATCCCATCTGTGCGAGCTTTGCGGCAACGCTGAGCGTATCTTCGCCTCCCACGGCAATTATGGCGTCTAGGCCAATCTTCTTGGCATTTGCGAGTACAGTCTGGGCGCCTTCCTTGCGACTAAAGGGGTTGGTCCTCGTGGTGTGAAGGATGGTTCCGCCGACTTTGATGATCTCCGAGACGTCGCTCCATCTGAGCGGTTTCGTGGAAATATCCAAGAGTCCTGCCCAGCCGTGCTTGATGCCGATCACTTCGTACCCATACTGTTCGCCCTTTCTCACGACGGCTCTTGTGACTGCGTTTAGGCCCGCGCAGTCGCCGCCGCCATTCAGGATTCCGATCTTCAATTCTGGAGTGCCTTTTCAACGGAGAGATTCTCAATCACGAGTTTATGCAAGAGGCGGGCGGTCTTGAGTGGGTCTGAGCTCTGCCAAACGTTGCGACCTACCGCAAGGCCGGTGGCGCCGGCATCCAGTGCCCCTCTGACTTGTTTCAGGAAGTCCGCTTCAGTGGGCGCCTTAGGTCCACCTGACATGAAGACCTTCGCTTTTCCCGCGGACTTGACAGCCCATTTGAACGACTCAACATCGCCTGTGTACTTGATCTTGACCGCGTCAGCTCCTAGCTCAAGTCCGATTCTCGCTGCATAAGCAACAATCTCAGGAGCCGTGTCATTCTTTATGGCCTCTCCGCGCGGATAGATCCACGCGATCGCAGCCATTTTCAGTGCGTGTGCTTGCTCCTGAATTCTACCAAATTCCTCTAGCATGATGCTCTCGTGAGCGCTCCCTGCATAGATGGTGTACCCGACAGCTTTCGCGCCGAGCTCCGAAGCACGCTTGACGCTGCAGATCTGTCGTGCCACCGGCTCTCCCTTCACAAGATTCGTTTTCCCATTGACTTTGAGAATCAGTGGCACCCGGCGTTCGTAGTACTTCTCAGCCAACCCTTTCTGGAACACTACTCCGTTGAACCGACCAGCCGCGGCGAGCTTCATTATGAAGCTCGGATCAACATTGCGCTCGTCAAAGTCAGTTGGACCATGTTCAAGTCCTTGATCATAGGCCAGGAGGACTCCTCTGTCTTCGTGCAAGAATACTTCCATACTCATTGGTTTACACCACACCTAAGGAATGAATCGAGTCTCCCACAGTTTGGGGAGTCAAGGAAATAAGAATTTGGAACCGCCGCCCTTTCAGGCGAAATACTCTCGCTCGATCCAATGTACGTCCACAACAAGGGGTTCACTCAAGAATTGTTGATTTCGGCAAATCTTAACTAAGATGCTGGACGACTTCTCGTCGCGGGAGGCCCTAGAGTGTCGAAGGAAGAAATCCTTGAAGGTCTGAAAGAAGCCGTCGTCAAATTCGACATAGACAATATCAGGACCCTGGCTGAGAACGCGCTCAGTCAGGGCGTAAGTGCCTATGATGGTGTCATCAACGGCATGGCCAAGGGCATGGATGTCGTCGGCCAGAAATACCAACTCGGCGAGTTCTTTCTTCCTGAGCTGGTGATGGCAGGTGAGACGTTCAAGGAAGGCATGAAGGTATTCGGCGCACACCTGAAACCATCCGAAATAGGGGCTCAAGGTCGTGTCGTCATAGGAACCGTCGAGGGTGACCTCCACGACATCGGAAAGAACATAGTCGCAAGTCTGGTTGAAGCATCAGGATTTGAAGTTCACGACTTGGGGGTCGATGTTACCGCCGACCATTTCCTAGCGAAAACAAGAGAGATCTCTGCCGACACGGTTGCAATGTCTGCGCTGCTTTCCACCACATTTCCACACATGAGAGAAGTAGTGGACGCAGTTCGGAAGGCTCAGCTTCACTCTAAGATAATAGTTGGCGGGGCGCCTCTTAATGCGGAAACAGCAAAGTCGTTGGGCGCAGACGGCTATGGTAGAGACGCGGTTGAAGGAGCGAATATCTGCAAACAGTGGGCGGCGGCAAAGAAGCGCAAGTGACGACTTTGGGTGCCAGCGATCGAAGGCTGAAAGGACGAGTCATCGCAATTGAGAAGACTGGCGAGATAGCAACAAGGGAAGGGGAGACTTGGGAGAAGTGCATCTTTACACTTGAGGTCACGCGTTTCTCAAAGCGCACTCCTAATGAGGTCGTTCCGGACGACCTCAAGGGCAAGAAGATCAAGCTAGTTAGGCATTGTCTCTACGATTGGCATTACAGGTCGGGCGTCGAGAAGACACTCAGCGCAGAAGAGACTGACCACCTACTGCGGGGGGAGCCTTCTTCGACGGTCTTTTGGTAGTTGAAGGATAACTTTCACGAACCTCTCCATCCCCTTTCGTCTACCTATTCGTTTATTCTCGAAACTTGATTGTGCTTAATTCGATTACACTTGTCTGATACGTTAGAGAACATTCAGGATTTGGATGGCGTCGGTCCAGTAACTGCGAACAAACTCAAGGAAGCGGGCTTCGACTCTATCGAAGCGTTAGCAGTTGCGCCGATCAGAGAGCTCGTCGACAAGGCAGGACTAGAATCTTCCGCGGCGATCAAGATTGTACGCGCCGCACGTCAGACCATCCATATAGAGCTTCTAACAGCAAAACAGCTCTACGATAAACGCCAATCCATGCTCCGCCTAAGCACAGGTTCCGAGAACCTGAACAAGTTACTCGGCGGAGGTCTTGAAACTCAAGCCCTCACCGAATTCATAGGAGAATTTGGAACCGGCAAGACCCAACTATGCATGACGTTCTGCATCACAACTCAGCTCCCGACAGAACAAGGCGGACTGAACGCCAAAGTCCTCTTTCTAGATAGTGAAGGAACATTTGCTCCTCAACGCATTCATCAGATTGCACAGGCGATGTCGCTTGACCCAGATAAGATCCTTGAAGGCGTCTTCATTGCGCGCACCTACAATAGCGATCATCAGGTCCTCACAGTTGATCACGCTTTCAAACTCTGCAAAGAAGAGAACATCAAGCTCATCATAGTCGACTCAGTGCTTTCACACTTCAGAAGCGAATACATTGGTCGAGAGAATCTTAGCGAGCGTCAGCAGAGACTCAACGCACACTTGCATAAGCTTGCACGGATCGCCCAAACACTGAACTTGGCCGTCGTCTTGACCAACCAAGTCCAAGCGAACCCTCAAGCTTTCTTCGGAGACCCCACTAGGCCGGCAGGAGGACACATCCTCGCTCATGCCTCGACACATCGAATCATGCTCAAGAAAGCTTCAAACAACCTCCGTTGCGCCCGCATCATAGACTCGCCATGTCTTCCAGAATCAGAGACATACTTTGCAATCACGGAGAAAGGCATCGAGGACGCACAACCCAAGGCCCGAAGAGGAGAATGATCCGTCTCACTTCGAAGCTTGGAGATAGTTACTGTAGTGACACTCCGGATCAACGGCACAAGAACATGGAAATTTGAGGCGCTCACACAGCGATCACACCACGCCAGCAAAGTCGACACTTGGGTATACTATTGCACATTATGTGATGAAGTCCTGCTGGTTGCACGACGATTCATCGAGCTCAATGGCGTACAGACTGCCTTCGATGGAGTCTGCCCAGATTGTGGATTTGGCCTGGAAGATGTCATGAATTGTGAAAACATACGGTTATCCAATGCCAGAGCCACCTACGTCAACCCAAAGTACCCTAAAGCAGCGCTCCTAGTCGAGCAGCCACTGCAGGCTTTTGAGGGAATCAGACCAAGGAGTGCTCTTCTTTCTGCAGAGGAGCAGATACTCACTACAGGGATCGAGAGATTAGACAAGCTCGTCCAATTGACTACGGGACAGTTCGTTGTCTTTCAAGATCTCTCTCCCTCGGCATCCTTGGCTGAGCTTCTCTGCGTCCGGGCTCAGCTCGGTAATCCAGCTGGGTTGAATTCAAGTGCGATCTTTATCGACGGTGGAAATAGCTTCGACGTCTATGCAACGTCAAACTACGCCATCGAGTGCGGAATCGAACCTAACCTCGCATTGTCCCGTATACATATCAGTCGCGCATTCACGTATTTCCAGCTTGCATCTCTGCTAACCGAGAAGTTGCCAAGTGCTCTAACACATTACAGTTCCAAATTTGCGATAGTCTCAGACATAGTTGGGTTATTCCAAGATCCGGAGATCAAGGATAAACAGGAAGCCTATCGCGTCTTTCAACGAGTGTTACGTTCATTATCTGCAGTCGCCGAAATTACAGGCTCTCTTGTGATTGTGACAAGCTTCCACCAAAACATGGGGCTCTTCGACACAGCGCTCATGCAAGCCGCGCATACAACCATTCTCGCCGAAGAGAATGGTGCACTCATACGATTTGCCTTAGTACGCCACAAATCGCTGCCGTTTCGAAAGACCTTGCGTCGAGAGGTCTGTCCTGATCAATTTCTCGAAGATTTTATGGAGGGTAAAGAATGGGGAGAACCATCCCACCTTGGCGGGTCATCATTGATCAAGAGCTCGCAAAACTGAGTAAGTTCAAACAGTTCCTCAGAGCTGAGGATCAAATAGTCTTCGAGGATCTCCTGAATCAATGCAAGCTCTATGCACCAGCCGCTGGAGTCCTCGCTTCATCGGTAAAGGAATTCCCACTACTGTTCGCGATACTCTTCGCGCATCACAAGAGAATCACTGAACTCGAAAGACGAATGAAGGAAGAGCTGAAGTGAAGACAGAAGGCTGGCTCTTCGATCTCTATCCCAAACCAGGTCGCATGAACCTTTGGCTGAAAAGGCGCAACGGCGAATGCATAAGCCTCGTAGATGAATGGATGCCGAGGATTCATATCGCCGGCAAATTCACTGACATACTCGACTTGGCCGCACGGCCCGAATTTCGTGATCGGTGCAGTTTCGTTGAGAGATTCGAGAGGCCAAACGATTCATCGCGATCAAAGGTTCTTGAGATCAAAGCCTTTTCTGATCGCGAAGCTACGGCTTTGTCGCAAGAAATCGAGCGATTCGCAGCTTATGGACGCAAGTACCGGCTATATGACGTTGACATCCCATCTTCTCAGATGTATCTCTACCAGAAGAATCTCTTCCCGATGGCTTATGTAGAAGCCGACAGCCACGACGGGCACATAGCTTGGGATCTTCTCGATTCATCAGATTCCACGAACTACGAAATTCCACCATTCAGGATCGCCAAGCTGGTAGTCACCACAAGGACGAGTAATCGGATACCGAGCATGAGCGACCCAATCGACTCTATAACCATCACAATGGGAGATCAGGAGAAACGGATCGACTCAGGATCGGAGACCGACAAGCTGTTAGCCCTCGTTGAGGCGTTTAGCGAATTCGATCCAGACATCGTTCGCACAGACGACGGAGACACATTCATCTTCCCGTACCTAACCCAACGTGCCCGCGAACATGGCGTGCTTCACAAGCTTGTGCTTGGTCGGGATCATGCACCGCTGCGGGTTTTCGAGATCAGAGGTCGAAGCTACTCCAGCTACGGACGAATCTACTACCGTAGCACCGCAGCTCGCCTAATGGGTCGACTACATCTGGACTACAACAACAGCTTCATCGACACTGATTGTGGCCTTGAAGGCCTCATAGAAGTAGCCCGAACATGTATCATCCCGCTCCAACGCGCCTCACGTAGCACGATCGGCACAAGCATGTCATCGCTCCAGATCTACCACGCTATCAAACGAGCAATACTGATTCCATGGAACAAATCTCACCCTGAAGACTTCAAGGATGGAAATCGTCTTCTCCTAGCCGACCGAGGCGGATTCATCTATGAGCCTAAACCTGGAATACATGACTGGGTTGGTGAAATTGACTTCTCTTCACTCTACCCAACGATCATGTTGAAGAATAACATAAGCGGCGAGACCGTGAACTGTGAATGCTGCCCCGACTCGCCCAACCGCGTTCCAGAAGTTGACTTCCACATATGTAGACGCTCACAGGGGATCGTTCCTACCTCGCTTGGAGTTCTACTCAAGAAACGAGCGGAGTACAAGCGTTGGAGAAATGAAGCGAACGACCCTCCAACACGAACTCGATACGATCAACGCCAAGCCGCGCTCAAATGGATCCTAGTCTGCTCATAGGCGTTGGATGCGTGCATCGAAGCCGGGCAATTGGCTACCTTGGGTTCAAGAACGCGCGGTTCGGCAAGATCGACGCACATATCGCAACTTGTGCCTATGCACGAGACGCTCTCCAGAAGGCAAGTACCATTGCCGAATCAAGAGGTTTCCAAGTTATCCACGGCATAGTGGACTCACTCTGGCTCAGAAAAGCGAAAGCGTCTGACAATGAATACCATAGTCTGTGTCGTGAAATCGAGACGAATCTCGATCTGCCAATAAGTTTCGAGGGGATCTACAGATGGATAGTTTTCCTCAATTCCAGAATCAATCCCAATGTACCCGTGCTGAACAGATACTACGGCGTTTTCAGAGACGGAACGATGAAAGTACGTGGAATTGACCTCAGACGCCATGACACGGCAGGCATAATCCGAGACTTTCAGCGGGAGATCCTAGATATCCTCTCAAGAGCATCCAACTCGATAGAGGTTCGCGAGCTTTTTCCCGAGGCGCTCGATTTAGCAAGAAAGTACATAGATCTGATCAGAACCGGCAAAGCCCCTGCAGAAAAGCTTGTACTAGAAAGGAGATTGAGCAAATCACCAGAAGAATATGCAAGTCTCAGCCATCAGGCGATTGCTGCTCAACAGCTGGGTAAAGAAGGAAGATACACTCACGCTGGGCAGAACATACGCTACATAGTAACTGCAGACAGGGCTACGATAAAGGGGAACCGTGCTGTGCCATCAGAATTATTCGAGGAGGGATTCGGCTATGATACTGAAGCATACGTGAGACTCCTAGTCAGGTCATTCGTCAATCTGTTCCTTCCGCTCGGGTATGATACATTGCGAGTAATGGAGATCCTTAGAAACTCGAATCGGAGTATAGAACATTCGTGATCCGTGTCACGCTCGGTGCAGGCCAAGCTATGCTAATCCAAGTTCCTCGAGCTTCTTGAGGACATCATCACCATGCGCCCTTGTGCTCACGTGAGGAAAGACGTACTTGATGGTGCCGTCAGGGCCGATGATGTAAGTCATTCTTTTCGCCGTGCCAAAGGAGCTTTCGACGCCATACGCCCGAACAATATTCTTCTTTGTATCTGAGAGTAGTGTGAAATTCAGCTTGTATTTGGACGCGAACCCTGCATGCGATTCTTCAGAGTCCACGCTCACTCCCAGAACCACGATCCCTCGGTCTCGAAGTACGCTCATCGAGTCCCTGAACGAGCATGCCTCCGCAGTGCATCCCGGCGTGTCGTCTTTGGGGTAGAAGTACAGTACGACCGGCCTTCCACGAAAAGACGCAAGCGCAACCGTTTGTCCATTCTGACCCCTCGCCTCGAAGTCAGGTGCATGTTCACCGGCTTTTGGTCCTTCCGCCATGTTGCTTCACTCTATGTGCCTACAGGAGCCGAGATGCCCCTGCACTGTCTATAATCATAGCGACTACGCTAAAGTGCAATCGAGGGCTTCTGATTTCGGATTCATGCAAATTACCAAGCGGATTGCTTGATGTTTCGTCAATAGTTCCAAGTGACGTCTGCCTGTTGACATTGCTCTTGCCAGCGCATCATGTTCTCACATGGATGAATCATTCAGACGCTTCCTTCCGAACCGCCTTATGTATCAAGCACATCCGCCTCACTCGAGGTGAACGAAGTAATGCGAGAGAAGCAATTGCCGCTCCTCCTCGTCGCGTTAGCTCTCGTCGCGCTCATGACCGTTCCCGCGTTCGCTGATCCCGTCGCAGCAACTGGCCCTTCCATAGGTGACCGGTACACAATAACATCAATCTCAGGCGAAGCTCGGGCTTGGGTGGCTGGTTCTTGGGAAGTCAGTTCAGCAAGCTTGCAGTTCATGGTACAGGTCACTACTGTCGGGTCCAACAACATCATTTTCAGAACGCTTTCGGGAACCATTCGATTCGACGGCAAGGTCTACAAGATGGTCGCCGACGGTTGGCGAGGCGACTACAACAGGGTCTCCAAGACATGTGTCTATCAAGGTCCGGCGATCGCACCAAACGGGGCGCGAGCGTTCTTCATAATCTACGGTCATGGCACAAGCGATACGCAGCAGGGCACCTATATGCGCATGTGGAGTGCTTTCCGAGACGAGAACGCGGTGCTGTGGAGAATCGACCTGCAGGCCTACAGATTCAAGCTCAACTAGAAGTTGACCGTCAATCTACAAACCCTTTTTCTTTCTCCCTTTTGAATCTTTGAGGTGTCAATGAATCTCGCAAGACAACTCATTTAAGAGAAAGCCTGACTGATCTACCGCTTGCATAGATTGCAAGTGTTCGTTCTGTGAATGAAAGCACGTTTTTCGTAGGAGAGGCGCTTGTTGGTAAATCGCCAGAAGTCGCGCATATTGACCTGATCGTCGGCGACAAGAACGGGCCAGTCGGGAAGGCCTTCGTAAGCGGTCTAACCCAACTATCGGCTGGCCACACGCCGCTTCTCGCTGTAATACGACCGAACCTTCCCCCGAAACCCCACACATTGATCGTTCCTAAAGTGACTGTCAAGGGAATGGATGACGCGGGGCGAATATTCGGCCCGGCTCAAGCGGCAGTTGCCAAGGCCGTTGCAGATGCAGTTGAGGAAGGAATAGTTCCAAAGCAGAAGATCGATGATTGGGTAATCATATGCAGTGTTTTCATCCATCCTGACGCGCGTGACTACCGGAAGATATACCACTATAACTATGGCGCCACGAAACTCGCTTTGAGCAGGGCGCTTTCAAACTACCCGAGTTTGGAGAAAGTCATGTATGAGAAGGACAGAGCGATTCACCCGATCATGGGTTTCAGGGTTCCCCGCCTCTGGAATCCTCCCTACCTTCAAATTGCACTCGATGTGCCAGATATTGAGAAAGCAAAAGACATCCTTCAGCGGCTACCAGCGAGTGACAGGATCATAATTGAGGCAGGAACCCCGCTCGTCAAGAAATATGGCACGGGGGTCGTGCACGAGTTGCGAGCCTATGCCAAGGACTCGTTCATCGTAGCAGATATGAAGACTCTTGACGTAGGCCAAGTGGAGGTTGATGTTGCCTTCGAAGAGACAGCTGACGCAGCGGTCGCATCAGGACTAGCCTCGAAAGAGACTGTTGACAAGTTCATCTACGAAGCGAAGAGGCTGGGCGTCTACTCAATTGTCGACATGATGGAAGTCTCAAACCCTCTGCCCGTGCTGGAAAGCTACAAGCAGCTTCCGGATGTCGTGATCATTCACAGAGGAATCGATGCGGAGAAAGGCAAAGGGCCAAGATGGAACCTCGTCGGCGATATCAAGAGGGCCTTCAAGGAAAGGAAGATACTCGTTGCCGTCGCTGGCGGAATAGAACCAAGCACCCTCAAGAGCGCATTGGATGCGCAGGCGGACATAGTCGTCGTCGGACGATACATCACTCAATCGAGGGATGTCAATCGCGCAGCCAGAGACTTCTTAGACCAGCTGGGGCCCGACATAGATCTCTTCAGAGTACACGTAGAATAGCGAGAAGGGCCATCGCAAGCCCATGGGGCTTCACTCAATCTTCTTACGAGCGAACAGGTCATATCGGAGTCTTTGCATCATGACGGAGGTGGCGCCGTAGCATGAAGGTCCAGAAAACCGGTACGATAGTCGGGATAGTGCAAAGCGAGGATCCTGTGAAGATTCGTGTTCAAGTGAAGCTCGATGAAGAGACACTCGAACAGCGGGTTAGGCCATATCCGCAGTCGGAGCAGGAGAGGATGAGCCAGCAGATGACTGAGAGCATTGCGAAACAACTTCGTACGGCAATTCCTGGCGCGCTCGTAATGGGTCCTGGTTTTGCTGGTGTCTCAGGATCCAATCTCGAAGAATGGCTTGTTCCAGCTGACCAAGCTTCGAAGCTGTCCATAGGGAAGAGAGTCAGAGTCAGTCTAGAACTATTAGATGAAGACCAAACAGTATAGGACTTGGTCTCGTCGTTCGCGATTCTCGAGTGGGCGAGTTTGGCTCTGTGCTGGGCTTCAAAGAACCGATAAATAGGTCTTTGCGATACGTTCGCGCCGACCAAGTGGAATGCGATGAACACCCGAGTATTCTTCGTAACAGATGTTCACGGGTCGGAGAGATGCTTCAAGAAGTTCCTGAACGCTGGGAAGTTCTACAAGGCGAACGCGGTAATGCTTGCGGGGGACATCACAGGAAAGATGATCGTCCCTATTGTCAAGCAGCCTGACGGCACATATTTGTCCTCATACGCAGGATCGGACATCCGGTGCAAATCGGAATCTGAGGTCAAAGATCTGGAGAAATCGATACGAGACTCGGGCTACTATCCGTATCTAACCGAGCCTGACGAGATGGCGTCGCTCGAAGCCGACAAGAACAAGGTGAATCAACTTTTCACGAGACTGATGGTTGACACGGTGGTAAGATGGGTTCAGATGGCCGAGGAGCGCTTGCGCGAGACGGGAATCAAGTGCTTCATCTCGCCAGGGAACGATGACAGGTGGGAAGTCGATGAGGCACTAAACAAGTCGAAGACCATCACTAATCCTGAAGGGAAGGTCGTCGAGTTGGACCAGCATCACGAAATGATTACCCTAGGATTAACCAATCACACTCCATGGAAGAGTCCCAGAGAATTCGAGGAAACGGAGCTTGCGGAGAGAATCGACAAGATGGCTGCAGGTGTCAAGAGCATGAATGACTGCATATTCAATTTCCATTGTCCTCCATACGGGACAGTGATTGACCCTGCGCCTAAACTCGACGAGACACTCAAACCGGTGTTGTCGGGAGGACAGATCGTCATGGCGCCAGCTGGCAGCACCGCAGTTCGTGACGCCATCAAGAAGTATCAACCACTGGCTGGATTCCACGGTCATATACACGAATCCAAAGGAGTTGCCTCCATAGGCCGCACCAAATGCTTCAACCCAGGCAGCGAGTATGGAGAAGGGGTCCTCCGCGGTCTCCTAGTTGACCTCACAGAGAAGGGGATCAAGAGCTACCTATTCACATCTGGCTGACATAGAACTGACATCGTACGGCCGTCAGCATACTCTCGGAAAGCTTTAACGTTCATCCCGCGTGGAATTCTGTTTGGATGGCGTGGCTTGACCGAAGAGAGAATCATCAAGATGCCTCCTGAATGGGGAGGAGTTGTCCCAACAGAAGCCTTCCTGGAGCAGGGACGGAAGATCGTTGATGAGGCAACGAAAGCGAAGATTCCGCTCAGGTTGATCGGCGGGGTCGCAATTCGAGTGCACAGCAACGAATATGCGGATTTCGCAAAGAGGCTAGGGAGGCTTGGCCCTGGAGAGCAGGAATACACGGACCTCGATTTCATGTCATACATGAAGCTCCGAGACAATGTGCGCAAGTTCTTCGAGTCAGTAGGCTACCGCAAGAGGCGGACGACGCTATCCTCCGCGGCGACGCAACGCCAGATATACTTCCATCCAGACGGGTGGTTCTATGCAGATGTCTTCTTCGATAAGCTCCTGGCGGCAAACCACCCAATTGATTTCAGAGGCAGGCTTGAGATGGACTCGCCAACAATTTCTCTTGTGGACTTGCTGCTTGAGAAATTGCAGATAGTATCTTTCAGCGAGAAAGATCTCAAGGACACGCTTCTCTTACTCAGAGCCCACGCCTTGGGAGAGGGGGAAGCGCCAGAGACTATTGATATGCGCTATGTTGCTTCGCTCCTCTCAAGAGACTGGGGGTTCTGGTACACCGCCACGACAAACCTGAACGGTTTGCGCAAGACAGTCTCAGAAATGGCCGAGTTGAACGAGACAGAAAAGAGCGACATAGCCTCAAAGATCTCTAGGCTCCTTGAAAGGATCGACAGTGAGCCCAAGACTACGGGCTGGAAGATGCGGTCAACGATCGGCGCGAGGAAAAGATGGTATGAGCCGGTGGAGACTTCTCAGACGGTAGGAGAATTCGGCATCTGGAGGCTCTAGCCTAGAGCCACAGATCCGTACTAGTTAACGATCTCCTTGTCGGCTTCCGGAAGTTCATACCAGGGGACTTTCTCCCCCACTCTAGCTCTCACTTTCCATGACATACTCTTGGGTGCTTCCTCTATCATGGTGAGGATCTGCTGAGCTCGATCTTTGACTATCTGCTGCTGCTCTGCCGCAAGTCCGTAGGCGTCGAGAGCACCTAGGAGGTTGTGAATCGTCTGTTTGAAGGTCATGTACATTCCCCAGTCGCCCGAAGTGAGTTTCGTTAGGTAGGCACCGTTGATGACTTCAGGTTCGTCTTTGCTTCCGACGCTGTGGTCAAGCAGCAGACACATCAGATCCTTGTATTCTCGTTCTGTCATCTGTACAACTTGGAGTTTCGTGGCCAACAAGTCCGCAAGAGAAAGCGTGTATGGTTCGATCTCAAGTCGGTGCTTGAAGTTGAAAACGTGGCACATCTTGAAGACGTCAAGGAATATGTCCGCGCGACGTTCATTCTCTAGATCATTGAAGATCAGCCGGGTGTCGCCATGCATTGCATTGAATCGATCTCTTGGGGTGTACCCAAGATCTACGAAGAGCTTCTTGATCAGCTTCGACTGCTTCGCATGCCCGACCAGGTCCACGTCAACGTATCTTCGAGTGAGCGGAGGTTTCTCGGCACTGCGACAATGGAAGCGAATAGCCATACCGCCCACGAGGCGAAGGACAACCTTGCGTTCTTCAGCCAAGCCAAGTATTCTCTTTGTCTCCTCGTGGATATCCTTGATCGGCATGATTTGACCTCTGCTGGGCTCTGCGGTTACTATTCCTGCACGGCGCGTGCCGCCGCTCTAGAGAGCAATGGGCATTTTAGCTTTCCTAAGCCCTATCCAGAATTGTGCAGTCGATGCCTAGAACCTGGGCGAGTTTTGATATACTGCCTCTGAGGTCTCCAGGCACGAGTGCCCAATGCTGTGTCGTTCCTACGGTCGTGGTTGCGGCAAAAAAGGACCTGAGGGGCATTTCCAGCTTAACGAGCGCATTCGGGTAACCTTGCAGTCTTCCCTTCGCGGGGAGGGCCTCACCCCTTATCGCGACAAAGTGGAAGCCCCTTTGTCCGCTCGCTATTGACAGAAGCGTGACGGGTCCTGGTTTAACAGAGAATGCCATCCACACCCCCGCTTCTTCCTTGGGGTACTCGTAGTCGGGAGTGATCGTCACGGCTGACCGGTCTCCAGCCAGTCTGATGTCGTGCATACCGGCGTGCCCGACAAGGATCTGATTCTGTTGCTCATCGTATGTGAAGATCTCCGTGAACAAAGTGGGCTGACCTGAGAGTCTTGCAAGTATGAGTTGGGCTAGAATGCCTCCTAGGTCTCCCTCACTGCCGACGACAACGCCACGCTCGAATACCGACGGGAGGTAAAGGCAAGGCCTGCACTTCAATACGGCATGAAGCTCATCATTGCAGTCGCCGATGGAGACAGCGTCCAGCCGTCGATCCTTGACGATATTGGCCAATCCAAGTGAAATCCTAGCCGCTTCTGAGAGCCCCTTGGAAGAAACCTGAGCAGAGACATGCATCTCTTTGAGCCCATCGATGTAGCTCCTGACCTCTGCGTCCTTGACCAATCCTGCCGCCGAGGCTAGCTCGCCTACTGAAACGTAGATGACATCTATGCCGATCTTGCTCATCAGGTCGAATTCGTCGACCCAAGTGTTCGGCATCACATAATATCTGTACGGGAGTAGGCCGACTCTTGTGTGCCTCAGGCTCTTAGCAACCGCAGCCGCTGCAAGGAACTCTTGGATTTCTCGAATGGTCTCCTTCTCATTGTGGTTTCCGATGACGAACGTGAACTTTCGTCCGGAACGCCTCAGCGTCCCAGAAATCTGCTGCGCACCTACTGGTCCACTCCATTTCGTCAAGTCAAGTGCGGTGAGGCTCTCAGGAAGCGACGTGCCTGGGGTCCAGCACCAGAGTAGAAGCGGAGTGTCCTTCATCTCCTCGAGGACTCTGAGGAGAGGCTGGTCTTCGCTCCACATTACACAGCAAGCGACCAGCGCATCTACGTCCGCTTCTCTGAACTTGGCTGCTGCAGATCTTGCGGAATCCTCAGTGGTAACAAGGCCTACACTGATCAGTTCGTGAGATGCAGAAATGCCAGCTTCGATCTTCCCAATCTGGGATTGAACTTCTCTAGTCATCGTGGAGTCTGACATGTTCGTATCCCAGAACCACTGGGCGGCAAGTGCAAGGAATCCGATCTTGGCCAATTCGTCGCCCTTCCATTAAGCTTCGATTCTGTCTACGGAAACTGACGGGTTATGCTCATAACGTTTCTCTGACAGGGTATCTA
>Ga0315280_10001118_pt1 | contig 47326 bp, 47 predicted proteins | sample YL17G06_40_MG_FD_203697 | JGI IMG/M metagenome (GOLD analysis project Ga0315280, IMG submission 203697) | Sediment microbial communities from Yellowstone Lake, YNP, Wyoming, USA - YL17G06_40 | ecosystem: Environmental > Aquatic > Freshwater > Lake > Sediment | place: USA: Wyoming | collected... | reverse complement strand
CCAAGCGAAGGAGGGAAAAAGACCGCCAAAGAAAAAAGGACTCCAGCTAAGACCAGCCAGACAACCATTTCCCTGTAAACAAAGTTGGGCCAGAAAGGAAGCGCCTTGGCTTTCTCTCTCTTTTCTTTAGTCACAAGCGGCAGGCTCATTCCCAGTTTCTGGATAAGATAGATATGAATGCCAAGAAAAAGCAGCAGGCCAAGAGGAAGGACACAGATGTGGATCCCAAAAAAGCGAGTCAGAGTGTCGCCCGTAATATCATCACCGCCTCGCAAGAGTTTAGTTGCCCAGGCCCCAACGACAGGAATCGAACGGGGGATATCTGTTCCTACTTTGGTTGCGGAAAGAGAAAGGTCATCCCAGGGCAAGAGGTATCCGGTAAAACCAAAAGCCAATGAAAAAAAAAGAAGGAAAACGCCGGTCATCCAGGTCAACTCCCTGGGTTTCCGGTAAGACTTGATGATCCAGATGCTCAGAAGATGAACAAAGACAATGGCAATCATGAAAGAAGCAGACCAGAAATGCACCGACCTGATGATCCATCCCAGAGGAACTTCGGTCATGATCCTGGCGATGCTCTTGTTCGCTTCCTCCAGGGTAGGCTTGTAGTAAAAAGCGAGCATAATCCCGGTTACGACTTGAATCGCAAAAAATAAAAGAATGGCACTCCCCGTATACGACCAGATTGTGTGTTTATTTTGAGGGACCTCTTTGTTGCGGAGAAAACCCATCACACCGGAAAGGCCGAGTCTCTCTTCAAACCAAATTTGAACTTTATTCCAATAACTTTTGACGCTCACGCAGCACCTTCTCTCTTGACAACAATGTTTTCCCCTTCCAAAACGACCGGGAGCTTCCGCAGCGGCCCCGGTGGAGGCCCTCCGATATTGGTGCCATTCTCATCATACCAGCCGCTGTGGCAGGCGCAGAAAAACTTTTTCTCAGAAGCCCGATAAGTCACAGTGCAGCCGAGATGGGTGCAGACCGCGACAAACGCGATGTAATTTCCCTCAGCGACCTTCTTCAAATAGCCAGGCTTGGCTCCCCAGGCGAAATTCTTCACCGACCCCAGCTCTATATTCTTAAATTCTGATAACGGCAGAAGAACTTTATCCGGCTCCCTATAAGGAGGAAAAATAAATTTGATAACCGGATACAGAAGAGAGCCAATGAAAACCGCAATCCATCCACCAAAAAGGCCGTTTAAAAATTGGCGCCGCGTGAAGCAAGAGTGTTTGAGTTTCATGGCCTCGCTCTGAATAATCTTTTGATCTTCTCCACTAATAATTTCCTTCTCAATCCTTCAATCCCATCTGCCGGCCGGACTTTCTTCGGGCAGACATCGTTACACTTGAAAACAGTGTCGCAGCCCCAAATGCCTCCTTCGGCATTCACTTTGGACCAGCGCGAAAAGGGTCTTTTGTCCCTCGGGTCTTTCACAAAGCGGTAGAGCTTGGCCAGCGCCGCCGGCCCTAAATATCTCTCATCCCTTGAAACAACAGGGCAGGCACTGTAGCAGCATCCACAGAGGATGCAGTTGGTGAACTGCTCTATTCTCTCCATCATCCGTTCCTCGATCGGGTATTCCTTCTCCAGAGTTTCTTCTCCGGAATTAAGATAGGGTTCAATTTTATGTAGGGCTTCCCAGAATGGGTCCATGTCCACAACCAAGTCTTTCTGGATTTCTAGGTTAGGAAGTGGCTCGATGACCACCAAGGGAGATTTGAGTGACTCGACTATAGTCCGGCAGGCCAAGTCAAAGTCCCCGTTGATCACCATGCCGCAAGACCCGCAGATGGCTTCCCGGCAGCTATACCTAAAAGCCAGGGTGCAATCCTGCTCATTGCGGATGTCCATCAAAGCTTCAAGCACCGACTTTTTTCCGTGAGGTTCGTAAGAGAACTCCTCAAAATAAGGAGATTCATCCTTCAGCGGGTCGAAGCGGAGAATCTTGAAAATATATTTCATTTCAATATTTTCTTGCTTCAGGCTTGTACTTGGTCATCTTGACCTCTTTATAACTGATCTGAGGTTTGCCCTCTTTGAAAGTGACAAGAGTGTGCTTGAGCCAATCTCTGTCATTTCGCTCCTTAAAATCCAGCCGGTAATGAGAGCCCCGCGTTTCCTCTCGGTTTAAAGCACCCAGCGCAATCACCTCGGTTAAATCCAGCATGTAATCAAATTCAAGAATATTCACCAGCTCTTGGCTGTAGCGGCGGCACTCGCTGGAAAGGTACGCACGCTGGTAGTAATCTTCTCGGATTTGACGGATGTTCTCTAAAGCCTCTTCCAGGTCTTTTTTGGTCCTGAATATTCCCACTTTCTCGCTCATAACCACTTTCAACCTGTTGAGGAAGTGATGAACTTTCTCTCCTGAATGATTCCTGTTCCATCCTTCAATTCTCTTTTTAAGCTTTACGGCATCATCAAGAAGGACCTTTTCGGAATCTCCACTCTCGTTCTTGCTTCCCATGACATAGTTTGAAGCCGCTGCTCCTGCAATCTTACCAAACACGACTGTCTCGAGGAGGGAATTCCCTCCCAGGCGGTTCGCCCCATGGACGCTGACGCAGGCACATTCGCCAGCGGCATAGAATCCTTCGAGCCCGCTTGAACAATTCCGGTCAACGTCAATTCCGCCCATGGAGTAATGCTGGGCAGGCTGGATGGGGATGGGGCTTTCGACTGGGTCGAGCCCTGCAAACTTGATGCAGATCTCGCGGACAGCAGGGAGGCGCTTATTGATTTTTTTCTCGCCCAAATGCCTCAAATCCAGATGGACATACTGATTCTCAAAACCCCGGCCATTGTTGATCTCCGTTTGGATGGCTCGAGCCACAATGTCCCGCGGGGCAAGCTCCATGGCGGAAGGGGCATAATCAGCCATGAACCTCTTTCCCTCGTTGTTGAGGAGATAACCTCCTTCACCTCGTGCGGCTTCTGTGATCAGAATATTCTTGTCATAAACGGATGTGGGATGGAACTGGACAAACTCCATATCTTTGAGCGCTACCCCCGCCCTATAGGCAATGCCGATTCCACTTCCGTGATTGATGTAGGCATTGGTGGTTCTTAAATAGACTCTTCCATAGCCGCCGGTGGCAAAAATGACTGCCTTGGCCTTAACCGGGAGGATCTCACCGGAGGCGAGATCATAGACGACAACTCCCAGGCATTTTCCATGTTCAACGACGAGATTGGCTACCAGCCATTCGTTATAAAATTTCACTTTTCTTTTTGTGGATTGCTCATAGAGAGTGTGGACAATAACGAGGCCGGTCCTGTCAGCCGCATAACAGGTCCTCGGAAATCCTGCGCCGCCGAAAGGCCGCTGGGCAATCACACCTCCAGGGAAACGGCTAAAAGGAACGCCCAGATGCTCTAGCTCATAGATGCTTGGAATCGCCTTTTCGCACATGAGTTCGGCCACATCTTGGTCCGCCAAATAATCGCTGCCTTTGATGGTGTCGAACGCGTGCCGCTCCCAAGAGTCATCGCGACCATCTGGATTGTTCCCTAAAGCTGCATTTATCCCCCCTTGAGCAGCTACAGAATGAGAACGGAGGGGATGAGTCCGAGAAATAACAGCCACAGAAACTCTGGGGTCACAGGCAAGGGCGGCGGCCAGCCCTGTCAGTCCTCCCCCAACAACCAGGATGTCGTGACCAATCATTCAATAGTTCCTGGTATAGTAGATTATAAGCAAAAAGGTTGTGACTCCAACACCAAGGAGAGTAAAGATCCAGAAAAGCAATTTTTCTTTCCGAACTCCGGCATCAATGATGACTGTGCGTAGGCCGTAAAAGGCGTGAAAGACAACAGAGATGATGAGCAGCGTATCAATCAAGGGATTCGTGTGAAGGACAAGAGCCCAGTCCGGCTTCTGCTGTTTGGTCATCAAAAAGAAAGAAGTCAGCAATTTAAAACTGAGGAGGACAATAAGCAAAAGACCTGTGATTCGGTGAAAGACCCAGACAAACATGAGGTTTTTTCCTTTTTGGAAACTACAATTTAATGAAAGTTAAAAGGGATTGTCAAGGAAAAAGGAACTAAAAGATGCTTTCGCGATGGGTGAAAGGTATTCTATTCGGTGAACCAGGTGTTTGCTTCTGGGCTCAGAAGACCGATGAGAATAAAAATTCCCAGCACCGTCCCGATGGGAACTCCAGGCAGAGCCAGAATGCCCAATATTATCCCCACAATTTTTGCCCAATTCTTCTTGTTTGTTATCCCCTTGGCCGTAATGAGATAGAGCACTCCAAAAATGATGCACATTATAGAAATTCCTAAACCAAATCCTCCAAGGATTACGCTTGCCCAGAATGCATGTTTTTCGCCAGTGATACCCAAGATGACTGAGCCAAAAAGAAAGATGAAGAACAAGCCTAGGGCGCAGATGATATCCAGCCAACCCATAATTTGAAGAATCACTTTCGCTGTGCTGATCTTGTTGGGCATTTCTCCCTCCTTTTTTATGTATATTTTTATATTTTACTCAAGTTTTCAATTTTAGCAAACAATCCCTTTTTTTAGAACCATCCCAACGTCCGTGATAAAGGGGCTTTGAAAAGGGCCGCAGCGACCATTGCGGAGATCAGCCTGAGGGCCCGTCTTGTGAGGTAAGCCGCGGACCTCCTTCGAGCCAAGGCTCCGAGGATGGGTTGCCGCAAGTGATTTTGGGGACAAATTGACTTTTTGTCCCCAAAATAAGATAGATTTGCCTGGAGCCTTGGGCCGGAGGAGCCGAGGAAGACGAGCTTCTCAAGCCGCCGATCGGAGCGCGGAGCCAAGCCCTTTGCAAAGCCCTAATATAACCATCACAGAATTTGGGATGCGTCCACCTTTCTCTAGTCATTTGCTTAACTCCTCCTTTTTGACTATAATAATTTGTCTTATCAAAAAAATTCAATGATTCGAAAAAAAAGGAGGTCTTTATGAAAAAATTCTTTTCCTTTATTTTTCTGGTGCTAATCTTGGTAGCTTTCGCCAGTGCAGACATCTATATTAAACAGAAGATGCACACAGACCCTGTCTCGATCATGGGACAAAACCAGCCTGCTAGAGATCTGGTTTCAGAGCAGTGGCTTGGTGATGACCTGTTTGCAAGCATCTCCCAAGACCAATCGTCCATTGTTGATTTGAAAAAGAACGTGATGTACCTGATCAACCACAAAGATAAAACTTATTTGGAGACGACTCTGCCCCTCGATTTCTCAAAACTGTTGCCCCCAGAGATGGCCGGAATGGCTGCGGCCATGATGAAAGTCACAGTCACAGTCAACCCCACGGGCCAAACGAAAACAATCGGTCAGTGGAATTGCTCCGGGTATGATGTGTCTATGTCGATGATGATGATGCCGATGAAAATGCAAGTCTGGGCAACGACCGATGTGCCCTTTGACGTGAACAAATTCATGGAAAAAATGTACTCCAATGTGCTCATGGCTCAATTGAGGCTGGATGAGGCTGCGATCAAAGAGATGCAGAAGGTCAAGGGTTTCTGGATCGCCTCGGAGACAAGCGGAGAGATGATGGGAGCCAAAATCAGAAGCACGACCGAAGTTGCGGAAATTTCCAAGGAAAATCCACCAGCCGGTGTCTATTCTGTCCCTGCTGGCTACACTAAACAGGAAAAGCTCTCCATGAAGCAAATGCAGCAAAGGTAATTTAGCTGCATTTCTCCAGCTATAAGTAATTAAACTGAGGAACAGTCCTTTTAATCAAAAGCGTTGTCCCTGCCTTTTTTCTTATTTATTGAGAAGCATCTTTTTCCGAAAAAATTATTAACAGAATAAGAGATAAAGCTCGGGTTGGATGAATGAAGAGGATGGAAGAGGTGAGAATCCGGTTCGCCCCCAGTCCGACAGGATATATTCATGTTGGAAATGCCAGGACTGCTCTGTTCAATTGGGTTTTTGCCCGCCAAAAAAAGGGCGTTTTTATTCTCAGGGTAGAGGATACAGATGTGGAGCGGTCTACTGCAGCGTACGAGAAGAGTTTAATCCAAGACCTAAAGTGGCTGGGACTAGATTGGGATGAAGGGCCTGATGTTGGCGGCAAGTTTGGTCCTTACCGCCAATCTGAGAGGCTTGAAATCTACAAGACTTACGCTCAGAAATTACTGGAAGAAGGGAAAGCCTATTATTGCTTCTGCCCTTCTGAAGAACTCGAAAAAGATAGAGAAGATGCCCTGGCTGCTGGGAGAATGCCTATCTATAGCGGCAAATGCCGAATCATTACTTTCGAAGAGGCAAAACGAAGAATTAATGCCGGAGAAAAGGCGGCCATCCGCCTCAAAGTTCCTGATGAAGGGAGTATCAGCTACAACGATTTGATTCGAGGGCCGCTGAACTTCGACCTAAACTTGATCGGAGACCCAATCCTTGTCCGCTCCACCGGGCTCCCGGCCTATAACTATGCCGTGGTCATTGATGATTACTTGATGCAAATTACTCATGTTATCCGGGGAGAAGACCATATTTCCAACACGCCGCGCCAGGTTTTAACCTACCAGGCGCTTTCCTTCGAACCTCCCCAATTTGCGCATCTCGCCATGGTCATGGGCAAAGACAACACTCGTCTCAGCAAGCGTCATGGTGCCACGGCTGTGGACCAGTTCCAAAAAGAGGGAGTGCTTGCCGCTGCATTGTTTAATTATTTAGCCCTTTTGGGCTGGGCTCCTCCGGAGGGAAGGGAGGTTTTAACCAAAGAAGAGTTGGTCGAAATTTTCGACCTCAAAAGAGTCAGCCGCTCCGCAGCTATTTTTGACTACGAAAAGCTCAACTGGATCAACCGGCAGCATATCAAAAAACTCACGCCCCGAGAAAAAGCAAAGATTGCCTATCCTTTCCTGAAAGAGGCGAATATTTTGCCTGAGAAAATGACTGATGCTCACTGGAGCTGGCTCGAGAAGGCTGGGGAAAGTTTAATCGAAGGCGTCGACAGGTTTGCTGGCCTGCCTCAGAAATTCTTCCATGCTTTTAATTTTTCTCTCAAAGATATGGAAGAAGATGCCAAAGAGATATTAAGAAGTGATGGAGCGATAAAAGTCATCGAGCTTTTTGGACAGAAGATAAAACAATACTCAGAATTCAACTACGATGTGTTCGGCCAGATCACTGGAGAAATAAAACAGGAAACAGGCTTCAAGGGCAAAAACCTTTACCATCCGTTAAGGGTGGCATTAACATCTAAGGCTTCGGGGCTTGAGCTCGACAAGCTCATTCCCTTAGTCGAAGAAGGCGCTAAGCTCAACCTCCCAAGGCCAATAAAAAAATGCTCTGAGAGAGTCGCAGAAATCATTGAAATTCTCAAATAACTTAGTTTAGTGTTGGCAACCAGCATGGAAAAGATTAGCCGCCTGAATCCCCTCCTCGAAGTTTTAAAATCTTCCCCCCACCGTGTGAACAAAATCCTGATCCAGAAAGAAAGAGGGCCAGCCAAAATCGGAGAAGTTATTCAGCTGGCGAAGTTGAACAATATTCCCTGTGTCTTCGTCCCAAGACAAAAAATTGATAGCATCGCACCAAGTCATCAGGGATTCGTGGCTTTTCTCTCTGCCAAAGAATTCTCTACACTCGATGAAATTCTGGCAGGAGCAAACCGACCGTTTCTAGTGCTGCTGGATGAAATAGAAGACCCCCAGAACCTGGGGGCTATTATTCGAAGCGCTGAAGGTGCAGGAGTTGATGGCATTCTTCTGCCGGAGAGAAGGTCTGCTGGCCTGACGGAGGCCGTTGCTTCAGTCTCAGCGGGAGCTTTGGAATACATCAGGGTCGCTCGGGTTGTCAACCTGGCTCAGACTATGGACGATTTAAAAAAGAAAGGTTTGTGGCTCATAGGTGCTGAAGGTGGCGCGAATGAATACTGGTATGAATTCGATTATACCTTTCCGATCGGATTAATATTAGGCTCCGAAGGAAAAGGCCTCCGTCCCCTCATCAAAAAGAAATGCGACAAGATTCTTTCCATTCCTCTTCTGGGGAGAATAAATTCTTTAAACGTGGCCGCGGCAGCTTCCATCTTCTTTTTTGAAGTTGTGCGCCAAAGGATGAAGCTTAAAAGGAAGCTGTGCTCATAGCCCCAGCCAAGAAATCAATCGCGGTGCTCCCCTTTGTGGATTTGAGCCCGGCCAAAGACCATGAACACTTATGCGATGGGATTTCGAAAACGCTGATCAATGCTCTTACCAATATCGAGGTCTATGGGTTCCTGCCCGAACCTCAGCCTTTTTCTTCAAGGGCAAAACCAAGACGTCCGCGAGATCGGCCAGAACCTCAGCGTGGACAACGTGCTTGAAGGAAGCGTCCAAGTTGCCGGGGATAATCTCCGGGTCACAGCGCGAATCAGCAATGTCCAAGACGGCCGTCAACTCTGGTCTGATATCTACAATCGCAAAATGGAAGATATGTTTGCCATCCAGGATGAGATTGCCCAAGCGATTTTTAAAGCGCTAAAGGTAAAGTTATTGGGTGAATAAGAGGCACCTCTAGTCAAGAAATACACTGAGAATATTGAGGCTTACAATGTTTATGAAGCGATCGGAAAATATGAAGAAGCCATCCAATCTTATCTTCATGCGACAGATCTGAGTGGAGGACCTAAACACCGGAATTCTGCTGTTGCACGTTGCTATGCAAGGGTCGGGAAACGAGAAGAGGCCCGGAAAATACTCAACGCTCTCATTGAGTATTCAAAGCAGTTTTTTGTAACATCCACAAACATAGCACTCGTTTATGCAGCTCTGGGCTAGAACGACCGAGCATTTGCCTATCTTGAAAAAGCTTTCCAAGAGCCCGATCCCAAACTCATAGAACTGATGAAAACTGAACCTGGTTTTGATTCTATCCGTCCTGACCCGCGTTTCAAAGAGCTCCTGCGAAGAATCGGGCTGGAGAAGTAGTCGGCAGGAGCTGCCGAGTGCCCAAAAAAGCAAAAAAAGCACAAAATTCTGATAATAGATGGGGCCAGGCCGGTCCCGGTGTGTTCGAAGACCTAGGGGGGCGGGTGGGTTTGGTCAAGAACATACAGGGACTGGCCTGACCACCAACTGGGCGATAATCATCTTGGCCTAAAACAATAACCACATTTTTCGTTATAGAGCCCTTCTCAGCTTGACAGTTGTTCGGTCAACCCTTTAGAATAAGCAGGTAAATTAATTATAAATCCTGGACCATCAATGAAATTAGAAGCCGATTTTTACCAGCTCGAGAAAAATATCATCTCGTTCAAAGAACAGATCGACGCGCTGCAACAGAGCGAAGATCCCCAGAAGAAAGACAAGATTGCCCAGCTCAGGCAAAAAATCGAAAAAGAATGGGAAAAAATTAGCCCTAATCTCACCCCGATGCATATTGTCCAGATCGCCCGCCACCCCAAGAGGCCTTACACTCTAGATTACATCGAGAATCTGGCCCAGGATTTTATGGAGCTTCATGGAGACCGCCGCTTTCGTGATGATCCAGCTATTGTAGCCGGCCTGGGATTTTATAAGGGCCGGACAGCTGCTTTTATCGGCCATCAGAAGGGGAGGACCACCAAGACGCGGATCGACCGAAATTTTGGCGAGCCCAACCCTGAAGGATACCGCAAAGCACTCCGAGTGATGAAACTCGCCGAAAAATTTGGGTTCCCGATCATCACCCTCATCGATACTCCGGGCGCTTATCCTGGAATTGGCGCTGAGGAACGGGGTCAAGCCGAGGCTATTGCTTATAACTTAAAAGAGATCTCAACACTGAAAGTTCCTATCATCAACGTGGTTATAGGAGAAGGTGGAAGCGGCGGCGCTTTAGCTATCGGTGTGGGAGATGCCATATTAATGCTCGAATATTCCTTCTATTCCGTGATTTCGCCTGAAGGCTGTGCTGCCATCCTCTGGAAAGATCAAGACGCCGTGACCAAGGCGGCCGAGAACCTGAAGATCCGAGCCCAAGACTGGATGGACCTTGGGATTATTGACAAAATCATCTCCGAACCACCCGGCGGCGCCCACATCGATTACGAGCAGACATTCAAGAATGTGGATAAATTCCTGAGCCAATATTTAAAGAAAATCGAACAGAAATCTGCTGATGAGCGGCTCGAAGAAAGGTATCAGAAATTTAGAAAAATTGGAGTTTTTATCGAAAAGTGAGTGAAGAAAAAGAGGAGAAGAAAGAAGTTTCAGCCATAAAAGGAACCAAAGACATCCTCCCCAAAGAAGTCGGCCAGTGGCAGAAAGTTGAGGCGACGGCGAGGCGAGCGTTTGAGCTCTATGGCTACAGGGAAATCCGGACTCCGATCATCGAGCCCACAGAGCTTTTTGAGAAGGGGACAGGCGAGACCTCCGATATTGTTATCAAGGAAATGTATACTTTCGTTGATAAGGCCGGCCGCTCTAATACTTTAAGGCCAGAATACACGCCATCTGTGGTGCGAGCCATCATTGAAAACAGGCTTTACCTTCTGCCAGAGCCCTTGAGGTTTTACTACTGGGGACCCATGTTCCGCTACGACAAGCCTCAAAAAGGTCGCTACCGCCAGTTTCATCAGATCGATATCGAGGTTTTTGGAGAAAAAGACCCGGCTATCGATGCTGAAATCGTCGAGATGGCTGATTTCTTGCTCAGAGAGCTCAACGTGACCGAAACTGAAATTCTGGTTAATTCTGTAGGTTGCAAGGAGTGCCGGCCTTCCTACATGAAAGAGCTCCGGGCTCAGGCCGAAAAAGTGAAAGAATCTCTTTGCCCTGACTGCCAGAGAAAAGTTATAACTAATCCTCTGCGAATTTTCGACTGCAAAATAGAAACCTGTAAAGAAAAAGCGGCAACCTTTCCCAAGACTCTCGATTTCCTCTGCCAGGAGTGCAAAGAACACTTCACTCAATTCTGTGGATACCTGGATCTCTACAAGATCAAATATAAGATCGAACCGCGTCTTGTCCGCGGCATCGATTACTACACGAAGACGACATTTGAGATTGTCTCATCAAAGCTCGGGGCCCAAAGCTCGGTTCTTGGCGGCGGAAGGTATGATGATATGATGAAAGTGTTCGGTGGGCCTGACATCTGCGGGATTGGGTTTGCCATGGGCATGGAAAGGCTTATTGAGGTAGCAAATTTGAGCACGGAAAAACCAAAATTCCTGTATATTACCTATCTGGGTGAAGATGCCAAAAAGGTAGGAATAGGTCTCGCCAGGTATTTTAGAAAAAATGGCATTGAATCCTTGATCGAGTTTAAAGACAAAAGTCTGAAAAATCAGATGAGCCGGGCTAATAAACTCAAAGCCTCTTGGGTTTTGATTATTGGCGAAGAGGAAGTCAAGAAGGGGCGATATCAGCTCAAAGAGATGGCAACAGGATTGCAGAAAGAAGGGACCAGAGAAGAAACGCTGAAAATCCTTCTTGAAAACAGGTCGCTATAAATAAAAAAAATGACAACGTCCAGAGAGATGATGGAAAAAACGAGCGCTCCTCATCAATCAAAGTGGGGCCGGACACACTATTGTGGCGAGCTCCGCGCAAAGCATGCCGGGCAGGAAGTAATAATCGCCGGCTGGGTCAACCGGCTTCGTGACCTGGGGAATTTGGTTTTTATGGACCTCAGAGACAGGGAAGGCTTGGTACAGGTTGTTTTTCCTTCTGTCAAACCGGGTCTTTTAGAAGAAGCAAGAAAAATCAAGATGGAAAACGTGGTAGGAATAAAGGGCGCTGTCAGGGAGAGGGATTCAAAATCCAAAAATCCGCAGCTTGAAACCGGAGAAATAGAGGTTGAAGCGGGCGAGATTAAAATTTTCAGCCTGGCCAAAGTTCCGCCTTTTTTGATCGTCGACCCTGCACAAGCTTCAGAGGAGCTCCGCTTCAAGTACAGGTATCTGGACTTGAGGCGTCCCTCAATGCAGCGCAAGCTGAAGCTCAGACACCAGGCAGCCCTCCGCGTCAGAAATTATTTGAGCGAAAACGGTTTCCTTGAGATTGAAACACCTTTTCTTACCAAGTCAACGCCAGAGGGCGCTAGGGATTATCTTGTCCCCAGCCGAATCTATAAGGGCCGGTTCTACGCTCTCCCTCAGTCACCTCAGCTCTTCAAGCAGAGCCTGATGATCTCCGGGTTTGACCGCTATTTCCAGATCGTCCGCTGTTTCCGGGATGAAGACTTTAGAGCCGACCGCCAGCCTGAATTCACTCAGGTTGACATTGAAATGAGCTTTATCGAAAAAGAGGACCTTTTTGCTGTTATCGAAGGTTTGATGGCCAACGTTTTTGAGCTTATCGGCGAAAAAATAACTCTCCCTTTCCTGCGGTTGTCTTATGAAGAATGCATGGAAAAATACGGGACTGATAAGCCAGACCTGCGTTCTTCGCAAGAAATCATCGACCTCACTCCCACAGGCACCAGCATAGATTCAGAATTTATCAGGAAGGCACTTTCCTCGGGTGGATCGTTGAAGGGCTTGATGGTAGAAAAGGGCGAAGACCTCTCCCGCAGTCAGCTGGACAAATTAAATGAGAAGGCCAAGAGCCTTGGCGCCGCAGGCGCCATCTGGATCAAAAAACAGAATGGGTTTAAGTCTTCCTTGAAGCTGGCAGAGAAAGATTTTGAGAAAGTTTGGGAAAAGCTCGAAGGAGGAGAAGTGGGTTTGGCTCTTCTCGTCGCAGATAAAAAAGAGGCCGCTTTAAAAGCCCTGGGCGAAATCAGGAAAGAGTTGATCCAGGATGAGGTCAAAACTCAAAAAACCTTCAAGTTCGCCTGGGTCACGGACTTCCCTCTTTTCGAGTGGAGCGAGGAGGAAGGCAAACTGGTCTCCATGCATCATCCTTTCACCTCCCCGCATGAAGAAGACCTCGAGTTTCTGGAAAAGGAGCCGGCCAAAGTTAGGGCAAAAGCTTATGACCTGGTCCTCAATGGCTACGAAATTGGCGGAGGCTCCATCCGAATTCATGACACCGAGCTTCAAAAAAGGATATTCAAAATCCTCGGGCTGAGCCAGAAGGAGATCGAGGCAAAATTCGGGTTTTTCCTTGAGGCATTGAGCTACGGCACTCCCCCTCATGGTGGAATTGCATTAGGGTATGACCGCATCGTGATGCTTCTCGCCGGAGAAGAATCCATCCGGGATGTCATTCCCTTTCCCAAAACCACAAGCGCTTTGTGCTTGATGACGGGCTCACCGTCAGAAGTCGGTGAGAAACAGCTAGAAGAGCTGGGGCTCAAAATCAAGTGAGCCGTGGAGACAAAGCGGTAAACAGCTAGCCGTAGGGGTGTGATTTATCACAATCTTTTAGTTCCCAGTCACAATCCATGATTTATTCGGGCTGCATCGGAAAGGATGCATCTCCATTTATGTGATATGAAGCAACAATCGAAGAAGCGTGGCACGGCGGAGGGGCTCCCCACCCGCCCGCAGGAAAATATCTAGGGGATAAGGCGAAGGCCAGTGGTTGAAGAAACCCGTGGAGCGACGAGCGAGCACGGTTCCTCTCGGCTTGGCAAGAGGAGAGCGAGGAGCGGATCGAGCGTGGTTTCGAGGCCACTGGCCTGAGCCTTGATGGGGAGGAGCCGCGACAGGGCCCTATTCCTGATCAATGGCATCACCCAAACGGAGATGCATCCCTTAGGAAAAAGCAATTTTATTTATTGGATTTGGGCGCTTTATTTTCGACCAGAAACGCTCCGATAATGGCGACGATGGTGAACAAAAAGATTTTCCAGACCGCCTGAAGCGAAAACCTTCCCAAGAACTGCAGTGCGGTCAAGGAAGGGGTCCTGCCAGTTACCAAGAAACTGAGCAATGATGTATTGAACAGCGCATGGAGCAACCCGATCAAAGCTCCTGAAAGAGCTCCCATCATCATTCGCTTCGAAAGCGCTTTCCCGCCCGACAAGTCAGCTGCCAGGGCGGCAGCAAAAAAGGGCACCCAGATGAGGAGCCACCAGATATCTCCCAATGCAGGTACCCAGCCGGCTATTTTGAAATAAATAAAATCCATGAGCGCCAGTAAACCAGCCCCACCCAGCACCACCAGAGGCAAAGGCCAGATCTTAGGTTTCATTTTCATCCGGCTTTTATTCCGCTCAAGAATCCGGCGCCGAAGGCTCAAAGGATAGTTGTAGAATATATCAAACACAGTATGCTCAAGGAGCGCACCCCGCTCCCCAAACACAGGCACGAAGTGGACTGCACTTGTCGCCCAGTGCCCTGCCATGAAACGGGCCAGCTCAGGATAGCGGTAAGCCATCTGGAGAGGAAAAGCAAGGTAGCCGATGTATTTGAAGAAACTAATGTAGAAAGCGATGTTATAGTCCTTAAAATTCCGCTCGCGCAAAATCAGAGAAGTTGTGTAAATCCCTCGGGCAATCGATCCAGGGGAAATCGGAATAACCTGGAAAAGGCCGAGGATAATTCCGGCAGCGAGAGTTGCTTGTTGCCAGGACAATGCTGGATGAAGCCTGATGTAGATGAAGGCTATGATCAGGGCGACAATATGTGTTGTGGGCATCAGACAAAGATGAATAGCAAGGCTTTTTAAATATTTCTGGATGAATGGTTCCTTTATTTGCGAATGAATGAGGGTGGCTTCTTCTCGGGTCAGCATGCCATTTTGTTCCCCCTGCGCCACCATCTCCCGCAGCCATTGCTCCCGGGCTTCGGGTTTGAAGTACAAACGCAAAGGCCTGGCGAAGATATAATCCAGCTTTTGCTTGGCATACTTCCAGTCCGTGAGAGAGTGGTGTAATCCCGCAGGCAGGAGTGAAAGCGGCAAATGGGCATAGAATCGCAAAGGCCGCTTTGCAAGTTTCAAAGCGCGCTCGCTGCTCACGCGGCCCGACCGGTGCCAACGGATTAGTGCCTCTGCGATTCTTGCGCGGGCCGCACGGCGAAAGTAGTCGAGGCTCGTCAAGATTTTTCCATAATGGCGGCGATAATCGGCTCTTCCCCAGAGTTTACGTGCTAACCGCCCCAAGAAAGGAAGAAATCCAAGTAATATAAAAATAACCGTCAAAATTCTATTTTTCTGAAGACTTGCTGTGCTTTTCTCATCTGTGATGTTCCGAATTTTCCAGGTTTTAACCTGGCTGTCTAAAATGGACGACCACAAGGGCCGGCTAAAAAACAACCGCAGGTGATGGTGGGCGATATCAGGAAGCGATTCGTGATAAGAGCTATCGGCTTCTTCGAGCTCATCCAATGCTTCCCGCATATCAGCAAAATCTTGAGGGCGCTTTTCCACAAAACTTTTAAGCTTTGGGATAGATCCTCGATCGAACTGAACCAGGCAGCCCCTGCCAATCCCTTTAGGAATCAGCTTAAAGTCAGCAGGACACTGGGGTAGGAAGGGAAGCAAAACCAGGCCTGCGCGAAAGTCCACGGCTGTGAGCCCTGCTTCAGGGTCAGCATCATTCTCCGAGCGCTTCAGAGCGTTGGGCTGGCTCTTTAAGGTCCACCACTCATACTGCCGGGCAAGCTCCGCAGCTCCCATCTCATGCATGAGTTTAACCAGCCTGGCCATGAACGTGCGCTTGGCTCGATATTCGGGCGATCCCAAGCCATCATTAGAATCACCTGGCTTCCATCGAAATCTTTTAAAGAGGTTGTCATCCACCTCAAAACGCCACGCCCGGCCGTCCACCCATTCACTGATTTCGCCGCAGCTCCCGAATAAAGGATCGATGAATGTTGCCAAAATATCGACCACTGCTCTTTCTGAACCTAATTGTATTTTTGCTCCCCGGCGGATAAATTTCTGCCACAGCGCTCCTGCCCGAACAGCATCAGGGTTTGCCTGAAGCGAAAAGGGTCCTTGAAAGCCAACGGCATAAATCAGGTTGCGAAACCCTTTGGCAAATCGCGTCGGAGGAATGAGGATTTTCAGAGCATAGAGCTTGCCGGCCTCAAGACCCAGAATTGGACCTTCAGGATTTTCGATGTGCAGGATTTTAACCCGGTAGACTTGGCCAGCATAGCCGCCGCCCACAAACTTCTCGACTTCAAGTTCAAGTCGGCCCGGCCGCGCTGGGAAGACTCCCCTCACATCGTAACTGACTCTTGTGCCCGGATCATAGCGTTGGACACGCAGGGGACGGAGGATGTTCTGAGCGAGGAATATTTTCCCAAGCTCTCGAAGGGTCTCTACAGAATGCTCCGCAGCCATATAAATATTTCGCTTTGTCTCTTTCTCTTAAATTTTACGAAAAGGGCTTATACCAGAGCAAAAACATGTTGTCAAATCAAGCCTTCCAACCCAAAATTATAAATAAAAAATTAAGATGAGCCCTGGACGGTCCCCGTGTGTTCTCGACCAAGCCCACCCACCCCCCTAGGTCTTCGAGCACACACAGGGACCGTCCAGGTCACCCGTCGAGTGATGCTTGTGCTCTTCCATCTTGTTCGCATGAACAAAGTTAGAGGAATCTTTGCGTTCTATCGATTTTGGGTGTATAGCTCATTATTGGCAGCATAGTCTCAGCCAGCCGAGAATAAATACCAGAGAGATCCTTAGGATGTTTTTACGGTGGATAAAATGGAGGGATAAGTTTTTAGTCAACTAATCCACGATCATCATTTTCCCGCCTTTCTCTGTTGCCTGAGATAAGGCTGACTCAGCCTTGGACATCAATACTTCAGGTTCATTTTTTTCGTCGATCGAGACTACAGCAATACTTAAGCTTAGCTTGTATTTGACATTGTCGATTGTAAAAAAGAGCCCCTCTGCAGCCGTTTTCAAGCGTTCTGCTACTTCTTGGGCTTCCCAGACATATGTTCCTTCAAGAAGCATGGCGAACTTATCTACGCCAATCCTCGCCAGTAAGTCACTTTCGCGCAGATGATTTTTCAGGCGGTTTCCCAATGATGCCAACTCATCGTTCCCCACTTTAAGGGTACGAGAGTCAGAAATGCTCTTTAAATTGTCAGCCTTTATAAACAAAAGGCTGCTTTTAACTCCTCGCTTGGCGCGGGCAACAGTCCGCTTGAGGGTCTCCTCGAGCGCATGGCGGCTTGGCAACCCCGTGAGCGAGTCATGGGAGGCTACGTATTCAAATTCCTGCTTGAGTGTTGTCAAATCATTGAGAATAACGATAAAGCCGATGAATTTTTCATTTTCATCAAACATCCGCTTTAATCTAACCTGGAACGGGATGGTCGCTTTGCTGGTTTCGATGTCTTTTTCAAAACTGAATTCCAGGTCATTGCTTTTCAAAAAGATCGTTAGTTCGTTCGCTAGCCAGGATATAAATTTTCGTGTCGGATCCAATTCGTGGCCGCTTTCCCGAGGGCTCTGAATTTCCCGCAAGAGCTCCACCGCCGCTAAATTCATGGTGCTGATGTTGTTATCTCCATCCAGAAGAATAACAGGACTTGGAAATTTTTCAAAAAGGGCGTGATACCTATTTTTTTCGTCGATCATTTCCCTGCTTGGAGGATTTCTCCCGCCGCTAGTTCCTTCTGTTCCGTGAATAAAAATTTATACCAGAGCGAGATAAAGATGTCAAATTTAGAGAGTATCCCAAATTCCGTAATGATTGAATAGCGGCTTTGAGTTAAAAGGCGAGCGATATACGTTGTATAGGTCGCAGCTTTCCTGGATTTTCTTTCGACATTTCCTTCCGAAAAACATTCAGGCCCAGATTCTCCGCAAAAGTCAAGGCAAACGGTAACTTCTAACTCTTTTCTTTCTTTAATTTCCATCTGCTGAATTGTCAAAGGTAATCTTTTTTTCCGTTTTTCTTGAGGACTTCGACAGCATGCTTGACTTTCTGGTCCTTACCCTTGTGGCAGATGAGAAGGGCGTCATTGGTTTCCACCACGATGATATCTTTAACTCCGATGAGCGCCGTAAACTTTTGCGGATTATAAACCAAACAATCCTGCGAATCCAAAGCCAGGTTTTTTCCATTAAAGGCATTCCCATTTTTGTCTTTTGGCCAGACATCATACAGAGATAGCCAAGAGCCGATATCAGACCAGCCAAAATCGCCCTTGCCCATCAGAACTCCCTTTGCCTTTTCCAATAGGGCATAGTCGATAGATATCGAAGGAATTTCGTCAAAAATTAAACGGAGCTGCACGCTGCTCTTCTTCTTCAGCGCTTGGAGCATCCTCTGCCAATAAGGAAAAAACTGAGGCGCATACTTTTCAAGCTTAGCGGCGAAGACTTCAGCCCTCCAGATGAACATGCCAGAATTCCAGAAATAGTTACCTTCGTCCAGAAAGAGCTTGGCTTGTTCGAAGCCTGGTTTTTCTTTGAATTCCCGAACGGAATAGAATTCTTCATTTAAAAATTTTTGGGGCCCTTTTTTAGAAAATTGGATGTAGCCATATCCCGTGGCCGGATAAGTCGGCGGAATACCCAACGTGATGAGATAGTCTTCTATTGTTGCCGCAGCAGCTCCGGCTTCGAGTTTTTTAAGAAAGAGAGCAGAATCTTTGATTAGGTGGTCTGCTGGCAGAGCGGCTACAACCGCTTTCGGATTTTGAAGATAGATCCAGGCAGTGGCCAGAACGAGCGAAGGGGCCGTGTTTTTCCCTTGTGGCTCAACCAAAAGATTTTTGGGGTGCATATCAGGCAATAGTTTCTTGATGACCTGAGTCTGCACGCGGTTAGCAATAGTGTAAATTTGACTGTACGGGATAAGCGGCAAAAGGCGTTCAATGGTATCTTCGATCATTGTTCTGCGGCTTACAATCGGAAGAAACTGTTTCGGCCGCTTTCCCCGGCTCAATGGCCAAAACCGGGTTCCACTTCCCCCCGCCATAATGACTGCTTGAATATTTATTCCTTCCATCAGGAATTCCCCAGCCTCTTTATGGCTTTCTCGAGTGCTCCCTGAACGTCTTTTCTGATCGCTTCCAAGTCTTCCTGAGTCTCAGCTTCAAAGCGCAGGACTAATACTGCCTGGGTATTCGAAGCCCGCACCAAACCCCAACCTTTGGGATAAATTGCTCTGACGCCGTCGATATCAATCACGGGATATTTTGAAGAAAGCTCCTTTTTGACTTCTTCAACGATTTTAAACTTCACTTCATCAGAAGCATAAACCCTGATTTCTGGCGTGTGAAAGGTTTGGGGCAAGTCCGCGAGCATTTGAGATAATTTTTTATCAGACCGGGAAAGGATTTCTAAAAGCCGGGCTGAGGAATAGATGGCGTCGTCAAAGCCAAAAAACCTGTCTGCAAAGAAAATATGACCGCTCATCTCTCCCGCCAGGAGCGCTTTTTCTTCCTTGACTTTTTTCTTGATCAAGGAATGACCCGTCTTCCACATGATGGGCCTGCCTCCTAATTTTTCAATCTCGTCGTAAAGGACTTTGGAAGCCTTGACTTCCGAGATGATCGCAGCACCGGGGTGGGAAGCAAGAATATCCCGGGAAAAGACAACCATAAGCTGGTCACCCCAAACAATATTTCCGCGATCATCTACAGCGCCGATCCTGTCTCCATCTCCGTCATAGGCAATCCCCAAATCAGCCTTTGTTTCTAAGACTTTCTTGACTAAATCCTGCATGGCATCGGGGAGAAGCGGATCAGGATGATGATGGGGGAAATTCCCGTCCATCTCGCAGTAGAGTTCGATCACCTCACAGCCCATCTTTTTCAAAATAGGGCAAGCCACAACTCCTGCGGTTCCGTTTCCGGCATCTATAACCACTTTCAGCTTTTTCTCAAGTCTTATATTTTTTAGGATATAGTCTTTGTATTCAGGCACAATGTTGTAAGAAGACTTAGAACCTTCTTTCTCTTTCAAAAATTTATTATTTTTTATAATGGAGTAGATTTCCTGAATCGTTTCGCCGTAAAGAGCCTCCTCCCCAAGCATAATTTTAAAGCCGTTGTGGCTAGGGGGGTTGTGCGAGCCGGTGATAATGACGCCAGCCCCATACTTTTTGTAGAATATCGAGAAATATAAGAGGGGAGTAGGTATGATTCCTAAATCAATCACGCGGCAGCCAGTTGAGATAAGACCCTTAGTCATTGCTTCAGAAAAGGCCGGAGAGCTGAGCCTGCAATCTCTTCCCAAAGCGGTTTCCTTTTTCTGGTTTTGGCGAAAATAGGTGCCTATTCCCGCACCCAGCGTTTCAACAACATCCAGAGTCAAGTCCTTATCCACAATCCCGCGAATATCATACTCTCTAAATATTTGGGGATTTATTTCCACTTCTCGCCTCCCATAAAATAAGCCTTTTAAATGATTTATTATCTTAAATTGTTACGATTTTGATTGAAGATCTCCTTGATCCTCTTTTGAATCATCTCCCATTTTCCTTGGGATTCGATGATAAATTCGATGAACTCTCGGACGGCTCCTTTTCCTCCAGGAAGCTCACAGATGTAATCGCTATTTTTCTTGACGATAGGATGAGCATCGGCCACGGCCGCAGCCAATCCCACAGTTCTTATGACCTCGAGGTCTCCCAGGTCATCCCCGACGTAGGCCACCTGATCGGGTTTCAGCCCATGCTTCTCTAGAATGCCATCCAAGATGGGCTTCTTATCCATAACTCCTTGGTAAACTTCTGTGATCTTCAGTCTTTCTGCTCTCTTCACCAAGGATTTTGAAATTTTCCCCGTGACGATGCCCACTTGAAGTCCCGCTAATTGGGCCAGCCACACTCCCATGCCATCTCTCACGTTAAAAGATTTGAGCTCCTCGCCATCCGGCATGACGAGCAAAGACCCATCCGTAAGAGTGCCATCCACGTCCATGAGAATCATTTTGATTTTTGCCGCTCGCTTTTTTGCTTTCATCAAAACATCTCTGTTCGCCATAAATCATGAAGATGAACAACTCCTGATACCTTTCCGGTTTTATTTTTTATGACGAGTGAAGTGATCTTCTTCTTTTCCATCAAGTTCAACGCTTCAGTGGCCAAATTCTTTTTATCGATCGTGATCGGATTCTGAGTCATACACTCCTGGGCCTTTTTTTGGAACAAGTCTTGCTTGTACTTCCTGAGCATCCTTCTTAAATCGCCATCGGTAATGACGCCCACCAGCTTCTTGTCTTTATCGACCACGCAAGTCATCCCCATTTTTTTCTGAGTGATTTCTTCAATCGCTTCTTGCATCAAAGTGTCTTCTTCGACGATCGGAATTTTTTTCCCTCTTCGCATCAAATTCTCCACCTTTATCAATTTCTTTCCCGCTTCTCCCTTAGGGTGGACCAGGGCAAAATCTTTCTCGCTGAAACCTTTTTTTTTCATCAGAGCAATCGCAATGGCGTCGCCCAGCGCTAAGGCCGCGGTTGAACTCGCAGTCGGGACAAGGTTGTTTGGCCCTGCTTCTCTTTGAACTTTGGAATCCAAAACGATGTCGCTGTACTTGGCTATTCTCGAATTCTTATTGCCGGTGATGCCGATCAACTTCACCCCGATTCTCTTTATGAAATCGAGAAGGTCAACAATTTCCTTCGTTTCGCCGCTATAGGAAATGGCAATTATCACATCCTCTTTGAGAATCATGCCCAGGTCCCCATGGCCCGCTTCTGCCGGATGGATAAACATGGCCGGCGTTCCGCAGCTTGCTAGCGTAGCCGCAATTTTGCGGCCGATAAGCCCGGATTTTCCCATGCCGGTTACGATTACCCGAGATTTAGTTTTAGAAAGAATCTCAACAGCCAGGGCAAAACTCACCCCAACCTTCTCAACTAAACTCTCAACCGCTTTAGCTTCAACACTCAGGACTTCTTTCCCGGTTTGAATAATCTCGTTTCTCTTCATCGCATTTCCTCTTAAGAGACTGGAATTGAGTCTCCTTCAATGGCTTTTTTTATTCGAAGAGAAGTAGCAAGGACTTCATTTAATTTATTTATTATCAATGAGTTAGACTTGTCAGAAAGCGCTTGGGAAGGATTATCGTGAATTTCAAGGAAAATGCCGTCGGCCCCCACACTTACTCCGGCCTTGGCCATGTAAGGGATAAACTCAGCCTCTCCTCCTGAAAATGTCCCCTGGCCTCCCGGCCGCTGAACGATATGGGAAGCATCAATGACCACAGGAAATCCCCAGGATTTCATGATCGGAATGGAGCGAACATCAAAGACTAAGTTGTTATAGCCAAAAAAAGTACCTCTTTCTGTGAGAATGATATTCTCGTTGTCCTGGCTTAAGACTTTATCTACAGCGTTTTTCATCTCAAAAGGGGATAAAAACTGTCCTTTTTTCAGGTTTAAAACTTTTTTAGTTTTTGCGGCCTCCAGGATTAAATCTGTCTGGCGGCAAAGAAAAGCCGGAATCTGGATAACATCCAAGACCTGCGCAGCTCTCTCGACCTGGTTAGTCTCGTGGACATCTGAAAGCACCGGCACTCGAAGCTCTTTCCTTATGGAACTGAGAATTTCCAGCCCTTTCTCTAAACCAGGCCCTCTGTAGGAATTAAGCGAAGAACGATTTGCTTTATCATAAGAAGCTTTAAAAATAAAGGGAACATGAAGCTCTTCGCATATTTTTTTTATCTCTCTTGCCATGAAGAGCGCGTGCTCATAACTTTCGATGACGCAAGGACCCCCAATCAGAAAAAGGGGCATTGAACCGCCAATTTTAACTTTTGAGTTTATTCTTATTTCTTTTGAGACGATAGGCATAGCTTGCTCCAATAAAATCTTTAAAAAGAGGGTGCGGGATTAAAGGCTTTGATTTAAACTCAGGATGAAACTGGCAGCCTAAAAACCAGGGATGATCTCTGAGTTCTATGATCTCAACTAAGTCATGATCAGGATTTCTTCCAGAGATGAAAAGGCCTGCTTTAGAAAGAGTATCTTCATAATCGGGATTAAATTCATAGCGGTGTCGGTGGCGTTCAGGAATGTTAATTTTCTTGTAGGCTTTATAGGCAAATGAATTTTTCTCAAGACAGCACAAAAACTGTCCCAGCCGCATAGTCCCACCCAGGTCATGGTCTCTTTTCAATTCTCTCCACAAGAAAAAGATCTTGTAAGGAGTTTTTGGGTCAAATTCAGTGCTGTTCGCTCCCTGAAGAAAGGCGACATTTCGGGCAAACTCAATGGCTGCACACTGCATACCCAGGCAGATGCCGAAAAATGGAATTTTATTCTTGCGAGCAAAGCTTGCTGCTTTAATTTTGCCCTCAATTCCCCTTATCCCAAACCCTCCGGGAACCAGAATACCATCTTTATTTTTTAAAATCTCGTCTATTTTGCCTTTCTCCAGGTCCTCTGCTTCAATCCAATGGATATTGACTTTGAGTTGATGCGCTATCCCTCCATGGCCAAGAGCCTGTTTTAGACTAAGGTAAGAATCCTGAAGGCCGGCATACTTCCCAACCAGGGCAATGTCCACTTCATCCTGAGGATTCTCTATCCTTTTCACAAGAGCTTTCCAGCGTGTTAAGTTCCGTTTCTTGGGAGGAAGCCTTAGTTGTTTGATAACAATATTATCAAGACCTTCCTGGGCAAATAAAAGCGGAATTTCATAAATATTGTCCACGTCTTTGGCCGTGATAACTGCTTCCAGGGGTACGTTAGTAAAAAGAGCAATTTTCGCTTTGATCTCAGGAGTCAGAAATCGATCAGTGCGGCAAAGGAGAATGTCGGGTTGAATTCCGATGGCCCTTAGCTCTTTAACGCTGTGCTGCGTAGGCTTTGTTTTAAGCTCTCCAGAAGTCTGGATAAAAGGAACCAACGTCAGATGAATGAACATGACATTTTCAATTCCCAAACAAAGCCTCATCTGTCGAGTGGCCTCTAGAAAGGGAAGGCTTTCGATATCTCCCACTGTTCCCCCAATTTCGACAATAACAATATCATTACCATAAGCAACGGCCGAAAATGCCTTTTTTATCTCATCTGTGACATGGGGAATGACCTGGACTGTCTTCCCAAGAAATTCGCCCTTGCGTTCTTTCCTGATGATGGATTCATAGATTTTGCCGGCTGTCCAGTTATGAGCCTTGGTGGTTATGGTAGAGGTGAAGCGTTCATAATGACCCAAGTCAAGGTCTGTCTCAGCGCCATCATCTGTGACATAAACTTCGCCATGCTGAAAAGGGCTCATTGTTCCCGGGTCCACGTTGAGATAGGGATCAAATTTCTGAAGGGTAATTCTATAGCCATGGCTCTCAAGAAGCATGCCGACAGAGGCAGCTGCAATCCCCTTACCCAAAGCTGACAGAACTCCGCCCGTGACAAAGATGTATTTAGTCATACGATTTTTTCTTCAAGAATTCTTCGACCTTGACTACATCTTGAGGTGAATCCACACTCAAGGTCGCAAACTCAGTCTCCACCATTTTTATCTTGTATCCATTCTCCAATGCCCTTAGTTGTTCTAATTTTTCCTCCTTTTCTAATCTCGAAGGGGGCATTTGACTGAATTTTAGCAGGAAATCTCTCCGGTAGCCATAGATTCCGATATGCCGGAAGAAAAAATCAGATGGCTGGAAAGGCAAAGCCGACCGAGAAAAATAAAGGGCATAACCATTTTTATCAACAACGACTTTAACAATATTTGAGTCATGAAGGTGGCCAGGGTCATTATCTTTTATCATGAGTGAAGCCATGGTTATGGATTTTTCTTGCAGTATCACAACAAGGCCATCGATCATTTTCCCCTGAAGAAGAGGCTCATCCCCTTGGATATTGATAACCAAGGCGGCCTTTAAATTTTGAGCGACTTCGGATATTCTCTCAGTACCAGAGGTGTGATCACGAGAAGTCATCCAAGCCTCGGCTCCAAAGCTTTCAGCCGCATGAAAGATTCTTTCGTCATCAGTGGCAATAATCACCCGTTCAAGAAGTTTTGCCTTCATCGCTCCCTCATAAACTCTTTGAATCATCGGCTTCCCGAGAATGGGAACTAATGGTTTTCCTGGGAAGCGCACGGAGCTATAGCGGGCAGGAATGATTCCTACAGCAGGTTTCAAATCTCGACTCACTCTTTCTTTTTTATTTCAGGGCTGGGGAGAGCAGATTTTTCAGTCGTTTGACAATTTGCCTCAAGATATGCCCCTTCCTCAACGACAAGCTTGGGAGTCATGATAGTGCCTATGACCCGGCCTTTGTTGTGGATTTCAACTTTATCTGTAGCTTGAATAGTGCCTTTAATCTCGCCGTTTATGACGACATAACCCACTTTGACATCCGCCTCTACTTTCCCCATCTCCCCGACGATGAGCATCGAATCGGATTCTACCGTTCCCTTGAAATGGCCGTCGATCCGGAAACATCCCTTAAAAGATAGATCCCCTTTGAATTCCGTATCCTTATCAAAAAAACCAGTAATTTTGCTTTCATCTAACTCTTTTGTTTTATCTTTCATTAACTCACTCCTTTGATTTTTTCATAAATCCTGTTTAGTTCTTCCAAAGAAAAGAAATAGACCCTCACGATTCCTCTATTCCTGTTGCCAGTGATAGAGACTTTAGTTCCCAGAATTTTTAGCAATTCTTCTTGGAGAGCCATAAGATCAGGATCAGAGACGGCTTTTTTCTTTAGAGGAAGCTCCCCCTTAAACTTTTTTACTAACTTTTCTGTATCTCGGACTGATAGATTTTTTTTAATAATTTGCTGATTCAGATAGAGTTGAAGTTTTGGCTCTTCAAGGGCTGCAATGGCCCGGGCATGCCCCATTGAAATTTTCCCATCTACAATCTGGTCCTGGACTTCTTTGGGCAATTTTAAAAGACGCAGGTAGTTAGTGACAGAGGTCCTGTCTTTCCCAACCTTTTTAGCAACTTCCTCTTGCGTGTAGTTCAATTCGTGAATTAGTTTTTGGTAAGCCAGGGCAATTTCCAGAGGATTTAGCTCTTCCCGGTGGATATTCTCTATAAGGGAGATTTCAAGCTGCTGCTCCTTGGGGATATGCCGAATAAGAACAGGGACTTTATTTAAGCCTGCCTTTTGCGCAGCCCGCCATCTTCTTTCGCCGACGATAATCTTATAATAATCCTCATCAGGCACAACAATTATGGGCTGAAGAACGCCTGTTTCTTTCATGGACTGAGCAAGTTCATCAATGGATTCTTGGTTAAACTTCATTCTCGGCTGAAGCGGATTCGGCTTGAGCTGGTCGATCTCGACCTCAGCATATCTTTCTTCTTTATAAATGCCGTATTCGGCTGGGATAAATGCTTTTAATCCTTTACCAAGTGCTTTCTTTGTCATTTGCTAAGAATCTCCTGAGCTAAATTTAGATACGCCTCAGCTCCCTTGGATTTAACATCATAAAGAACGATAGGCTTGCCAAAGCTGGGGGCTTCAGCTAGTTTAACACTCCTGGGAATAACCACTTCATAAACAATCCCTCTAAGGGACTGCCTGACTTCCTCTGTGACCTGCTTGGAGAGGTTAGTCCTTTCATCATACATAGTCAGAACAATTCCCTCAATGGTGAGCGAAGGGTTGAAATAGGAACGGACTTCATCCAGAATGCGGAGAAGGTCAGGGATACCCTCCATACATAAGAATTCGCACTGGACGGGAATAAGGACTGAATCGGCTGCAGTGAGAGCGTTTATGGTTAAGAATCCCAAGGAAGGAGGGCAGTCGATAAAGATAAAGTTAAATATTTTTCTGATATTGTCTAAAACTGCTTGAAGTTTTTTTTCTCTGTTCTCGAGGGGAAAGAGCTCCGCCTCTACTCCGGCGAGTTCTGAGGAGCAAGGGCAGAGATAAAAATTATCCTGGCCAGCCCCAACCACATAATCCATCACGCTTTGGCCATTCATCAAGGCCTGGTAGATTCCTTTTTTCGGCTCTTTTGCCATCCCTAAACTTGCTGTAGCCATTCCCTGAGGGTCAAAATCAACCAGCAGGGTTCTCTGGTTTTTCATTGCAAGAGAAGCAGAAAGGTTAAGAGCAGTGGTTGTCTTCCCGACGCCGCCTTTCTGGTTAGCCACCGCAATAATTTTGTTCATAGTCCGCGATGTTCCACGTGAAACATCTTATTTATTCTGGTCTTTTTTCTTCTTTATTTCCAAATAAAGATTCAAGTTCATAATGGCTGCTGGAGTAACACCAGGAATTTTCTTGGCCTCCCCGAGTGTCTTTGGATTAAATTTTTCCAATTTTTCAATCGCTTCTCTTGTCAATCCCGGAACTCCCTTAAAATTCATCTTTTCGGGAACTTTGATGTTATCTACCTTTAATATCTTTGCTATCTCTTTTTCCTGTTTCTTCAAATAGCCCTCATATTTCACTTCTGATTCTATATTCCTTATCTCCTCATCTGATAGAGGCTCTTCAAATTTTTTATATTCTAACACATTTTTAAATTTCACTTCAGGTTTTTTTAACAGGTACTTCAAGGATATTTTCTCATTTGCCTCAGTTTTGACCTTTTCTTTCTCCAAAAAAACCATGACTCTTTTTAATTTTTCTTGTTTTCTCAGATAAGCCTCATAATCTTTCTCTTCTATTAATCCCAGCCGGTATCCACAGTCAATCAGCCTTTTATCTGCGTTGTCTATACGGAGAAGCAGCCTATATTCAGCTCTCGAAGTAAAAAGACGATAAGGCTCCTCAACTCCCTTTGAAATAAGGTCATCGATGAGAACAGCAATATAGGCTTCGTCCCTGCGAAGGATCAAAGGTTCTTTCTGCTTTATTTTCAAGGCTGCATTGATCCCGGCCACGAGCCCTTGAGCTGCAGCCTCTTCATAGCCTGAAGTTCCGTTGATCTGCCCGGCTAAATATAAACTCTCAATATTTCTTGTTTCTAGAGTTGGCAGGATTTGAAAAGAGGCGACTGCGTCATACTCAATTCCATAAGCTGGCCTAAGGATTTTTGCCTGGTCCAGGCCTGGAATGGTCTTAAGTATTTCTCTCTGGACATCATGAGGGAGGCTCGAGGAAATGCCGTTCACGTAGATTTCAGAGGTTTCCAGGCCCTCTGGTTCGAGAAAAAACTGGTGCTTCAAATGATGGGGAAATTTAACGACTTTGTCCTCAATGGACGGGCAATACCTGGGCCCAATACCAATGATTTTTCCACTGTAGAGCGGAGATTTGTCCAGATTCTTCCTGATAACCTCATGCGTCTTAAAATTGGTGTATCCCGTGTAGCACTTTACCTTGTTCTCGAGAGGCCTTTTGGTCCGGAAAGAAAAAGCAACAGGGACTTCATCGCCTTCTTGGGGAGTAAACTGTTTCCAATCAATGGTATGCTTGTCGAGCCTCATAGGCGTCCCTGTCTTCATACGAATCGTTTTCAATCCTAACTTTTTTAAATTTTCGCTAAGTTCCTGGGAGGGAGGCTCATTCGCCCGGCCAGCAGAGTAATGACGAAGCCCGATATGGATGAGGCCATTTAAAAATGTCCCGGGCGTAAGGATCACAGCCCTTCCCATAAGGCTGTGACCATCCAGAGTCACGACACCTATGGCCTTGCCTTCTTTAACCATGATTTCAGCGACAATGCCCTGGAAAACGGTTAGTTTGGGCAGTTCTTCCAGCCATTTTTTCATAGTTAGTCTGTAGCAGGCTTTATCGCATTGAGCTCTCGGCGCCTGCACCGCTCCTCCACGACTCCGGTTTAGAAGCTTAAATTGAATTCCTGTCTCATCAGCCAAAAGTCCCATCAGACCGCCCAGGGCATCGATTTCCCTGACTAGGTGTCCCTTGGCAAGACCCCCTATTGCGGGATTACAAGACATCTGGGCTATGGTTTCTAGATGGATGGTGGCCAGGCAAGTTTCAAGCCCCATCTTACTCGCAGCATGGGCAGCTTCGCAGCCCGCATGCCCGGCTCCGATTACTATCACGTCATATTCATCTGCAGGGTTCATGTTTTCTTATTTTCCCACGCAGAAGCGTTTGAAAATGTCCTCCAGGATATTATTCTGATGAATTTCCCCAGTCAATTGCCCTATGAGAGGAATAACCTTCCGGATCTCTTCAACATAAATCTCCTCAGAGTAGCCTTTCTTGAGGAGGGTGAGGCTTGAAGCGAGCCCTGCCAGAATCTCTTCCAGCAGCAGTTTCTGTCTTAAGTGGAGAATAACTTCTTCTCCTTTGTTGGGAGGAGAAACAAAAAGCTTGTGAATTAAGTCTTTGAGCTTATCAAGGTTGGTCCCTTTTAGAGCAGATATTTCAATCGAATCAGTTTTTTTTGTTAAACGCTTTACCCTCTCTTTGTCCATTTTCTGGGTAAGGTCTATTTTATTAAAAACTAGAATAGCCTTTTTGTTCTTAAATTTATTGATAAGCTTCAGGTCTTCAGAGCTTTCTTTCCGAGAAGTATCCATAACTAAGAGCAAACCATCTGCCCGATAAGCCAATTTTGCTCCTTTTTTTATGCCTTCTTTCTCGATGGGGTGAGAAGGGATGGCCAGCCCTGCCATATCCACCAAAGTAAAAACAGAATCCTTAATTTTTATCGTTTCTCTGAGATAATCTCGGGTTGTGCCTGGATAGGGAGTAACTATGGCTCTATCTTTCCCCAGCAGAGAATTAAAAAGGGTTGATTTTCCGACATTGGTCCTTCCTGTGATGGCTATGGTTAAGCCTTCAGCCAGGGTTTTCCCAGCATCATAGCTTTCAATGAGTTTTTTTAAGGATTGAACGATATTCTCAAGCTCTCTTTGTATTTGTTTGACAGAAATCCGCAAGCCCTCCTCAGGAAATTCAATCGCGGCCTCTATGTGCGCCAAAAGATGGACAATTTGGCCACGAAAACTTCTAATCTTTTGAGAAAGCTTACCCTCAAGCTGCTTGAAAGAAATCTTTGCCTGATTGAGCGATGTCGCTCTGATTAAATCATTTACAGCTTCGGCCTGGATGATATCGATTCTTCCATTTAGATATGCACGAATAGTGAATTCCCCTGGGTGAGCGTGGCGAGCACCCGCCTTAATCCCGAGGCGGACAACTTCTTCAAGAATTATGGGGCTACCATGACAGCTTATCTCCACCACATCCTCTCGTGTATAGGTATGAGGTTTGGCGAAATATGTCAGATAAGCTTCTTCGAAAAATTCTTTATTCTCAAAATCATACAAGCTCCCCAAAATAGGCCGCCGTTCAGGGATTTTTTTGTATTTCTCTGCCCTGGGTTTGAATATTTTCTTAGCAATCGAAAGAGATTTTCCCCCGCTCAAACGGACTATCCCCAGACCTCCATAGCCCAATGGGGTTGAAACAGCAATAATTGTCTCTCTAAGCATCGCTTTTTATAATTAAATTGTAAAAAAAAGAGGGGAAAAAAGGAAGCAGTTTATCTTTCCTGCTTATTGACGGGATAGATTTTGACTCTCTTCAGGAATCCCTCGCCAATGCTCTCGGTCGCAAGCCCTGGGATCTGATTCACGGCTATATGGATGATTCGTCTTTCATACGGATTCATTAGGTCTAAAATTTCATTATTCCCGCTCTCTTCTACTTGGTGAGCAATTTGCTGCGCAAATTCCCTTAATTTTTTCTCTTTTCTCTTCCTGTAAAACTCACAATCCACCTGAACTTTTTGATCCGAAATCTTATTGAGCAGATGTTGAAAGGCTAAAAGGAGGGAGCCATCTTTTCGAAGGAGAAGATTTTTATCATCCCCATCAAAAATAACATAGATAATGCCGTTTTTTTCCTTGATTTGATAGGCGAGATTCAAGGGGAAATGAGGTAGCAGGCTATCCAGAAATTTAACGACAGGGTTTTCCTCTGGCTTCTTTTTGGGCCACGCCCGAATCACGATCTCTTTGCTTTTTATGCCAAAGAGCTTTGTCTTTTCCGCAACAATCTCGTAGCTAAATTCCTCCCTGGAAATCTTGAGGACGTGCTCAGCCAGACTTATAGCATCCTCAAGGTTTTTTCCCTTGAATTCCTGTTTTTGATCATTTTTTTCTTCTTTTTCCATCAGATTCTCTCTTTTTCTTTTTCATCATGCTATTGATAATAGCCTGTTGTCCGATCTGGAGGGCATTATTTGTGAGCCAGTAAAGAACAAGCCCGCTTTGGAAATTCATAAAAAAGATCGTAAAAATCACAGGCATGAGAAGCATCATTTTCGCCTGAGTGGGGTCCGCAGAAGTGGGTGTCATTTTTTGCTGGATGAACTGGGTGACTCCCATCAAAATAGGTGTGATATAGTAAGGATCTCTAGCAGAAAGGTCTTTAATCCAAAAAACAAAAGGGCTTTGTCTGAATTCAATTCCAACCACTAAGACTCGGAAAAATCCCCAGAAAAAGGGGAGCTGGATAAGGATTGGCAAGCATCCCCCAGCAGGGTTGATCCCATGTTCTTTGTAGAGCCTCATCATTTCTTCGTTCATCTCACGACGCTGGGCAATATCCTGCTTGGCTTTCTTATATTTAGCTCTTAGCGCTTTGATTTTTGGCTGAAGCTCTTGCATTTTGGCCATGGACTTAGTGCTACTGTAGGTTAAGGGGAAAAAAATGATTTTGATGATTAATGTCATGATGATGATAGCCACACCCCAATTGGGAATTCCTTTGTGAACAAATTTCATGATTCTCAAAAGGATTTCAGCGATCCATCCAAAGAACCCGAAATTGATTAGTTTCTTTGAGTTTTGACCTAATCTGGTCAGAGTGTCTATTTCTTTGGGCCCTATGTATATTTTCTGAGGCAGGCTGGTGGATAGGAAGAAATAAGAAGAATTCTCTTTGTCTTGCTTCAAAAAAGAAGCCAGTCCCTTTTGGGGGGTTGTCAGAAAAAGGGCTGCAAAATAGTTGTCCTCAAAGGCAGCCCAATCCACAAAATTAAAAGCGCTAAGTTCAGGTTTGAACTTTCTTTCATTCAGCCTAAAAACTTTATTCGCGGCAAGAACTGCTATTCCATTCGTTCCAGTGAACCGCTGTTTTTGTTCTTGCACAGAAGGGTTGCCTATGCCAGGTCCCCAGAGAAGCCTGGGCTCGATTATCTTCCCTTCCTTCCAGACCGTTATCTTGACATCCAGATCATACTTTCCATCCTGAAAAATAAAATATTTCTCGACTTTTGCTCCTTTTTCATTGGCGTAATCAAACCGAATTTCTCCCTTCCGACCACCTTTTAAAACCAAGCTGGAGGATGAAGATTTATAGAGAACATTATTGATCTCGTTGTTGAATTCGGAATCCTCGGTCAAAACGTAGAAAGGATAGACGTTGATCTCCTGAGAACGGGAAGAGACTAACTCCAGTTCTTCCTTCTTCTCATTTCTAAATTTCTTTAATTTCCAGCTTTTTAAAACCCCACCCTTGTTACTCCAAAGAGCCTGATACAAGGATGTTTCTATGGTAATCTGCTCTTCCGCCTGAGCCGCCACAGTTTCTAAAGGCTTCTGTCCCTTTGAAAGTTGAGTTTCCGCAATACCCGCAGGGGGACTGGCGGATTCTTTCTCTAAAGGCTTTTGGTCTGTCTTTTTTACTGTCTCTACGACACCCCGAGTTGAAACTTCTGGCTGAGTGGGCTTTTTGACGAATACAATTTGGTAGAGAACTAGCACCAAAAAGGAAAGAACTATGGCTATTAATAATCTTTTTTCCATTCAATACCTCTTAAGGAACTGGATCTATCCCTCCCGGATGAAAAGGATGGCATTTGAAAAGTCTTTTGCTCCCTAAAAATATTCCTTTAAAAAAACCGTATTTTTCAATGGCATTATAAGTGTAAACAGAACAAGTTGGGTAAAAGCGGCAATTATGGCCTAAGAGTGGAGAAAGAAGGAGCCGGTAAGCTCGAATCAAAGTTAAAGCGATTTTCTTCATTTGGGTTTGCTTCTCCGACTCATCGATTCCAGAGCCGTCAAATAATCACCTCTCAACTGGAGTCTCGATATCTCGAGGATTTCCTTTTTGGCAATAACCATGATATCAAAAGAGCCCTTGATCCAATCCTTATTTCTTCGGAATAGATCCCTTATCCATCTCTTGACCTTATTCCTCGTAACGGCTTTGCCAACTTTCTTGCTGACAACAACAGCCATTCGCGAAAAAGCTAAACTATTGGGGAGATAGACAAGATTGAAATATCTTCCTCGATAACGGCAACCGTTTTTATATAAGAATAAAAAATCCGATTTCTTTCTAATCCTCTCTTGAGGACTCAAGCCTTCTTTCATTAAAATTTCCCCTCTCTTTTATCCTCCCCCACCTGTGGGAGGAGGTTAGGCGGAGGGGTTCTTCATTAAAGAGCAATTCTTTTTCTGCCCTTCCGACGTCTATTCCTGATAACTTCACGGCCGCCTTTTGTTTTCATCCGCACGCGAAATCCGTGATTTTTATTTCGGCGACGGTTATTGGGTCGGAACGTTGGTTTCATTTTCTTCTCTTACACTCTTTCCTTTGAGAGAAGTATGTTAATAAACCTTGGAATATCTGTCAAGCTCGAATTCTTATGATAGGTGCCGCTATTTATGTGATGCCATTGATAAGGCATATTTAAAGAAAAACAAATTGGATTTTCTTAACGAGAAAGTCGAAGCGGACGAGATAGACGAGACAGATGAAAATTCCCGATCCACTCTCCTTCGATTGTCGCATCATATTACACAAGCAGAGGCATCCTGTTACGATTGAAGGGTTCTATGACGAATTGAAGTTGACTCTCCTGCGCATATAGAATATAATTACCAAAGATATGGATTCATTCAAGGTTGGAGAGAGAGTCATATATCCCAATCAAGGATTAGGGATTATTGAAGATATCCAGGAACAAAGCTTCGCCGGGGAAAGTTTTAGAATTTATCATTTGAGAATCCTTTCGAACAATACCCTCATTCTAATCCCTTCTTCGAATGCCGACGAAATTGGCATCCGAAGACCTATTAATGAAGCTTCTGTGAAAAAAATTTTTAATTTATTACGAAACGGGGCAGTTGATATCACCACGGACTGGAAAGGTCGGTACAAAGAGCACGTCAGCTTGATGAAGTCAGGCACAATTTTTGACCTGGTTTCTGTTTTGAAAAGTCTTTTTTATCTGAACTTGATTAAACCCCTCTCTTTCCGCGAGAAAAAAATGATGGAAAAGGCAAAGGAGCTTATCGTTTCAGAAATTTCAGAGGTCTCAAGCCTCTCTTCTTCGGAAATTGAGCAAAAAGTCCTCCGCACTCTATCTCTCTGTTTTAGAAATAACAAACCCAGCATCGATTTATAAACGCCGCCACCATGCTCATACCCGCCGTTTTTCTTTTCGTTCTTTTCCTTCTCCTGTGTGCTTTTTTTGCTTCTGCTGAAACGGCTTTCATAGCTTCGAGTCCCTATACCCTCGATTATTTGGCTAAGAAAGGCTCTAAAAGAGCCAGGCTCGTTAAGAAGATGCTATCCCAGATTGATCATTTGCTGGCCGCTATCCTCATTGGGAATACCTTAGTCAATGTGGCCGCGGCTTCCATCGCCACATTTATTTTTGTATCTTTTGTTCCCGATAAAAACCAGGCTGTTTTGCTAGCTACGCTCACAACAACAGTGCTGCTTCTTTTATTTGGAGAGATCAGCCCTAAAACTTATGCCGCTCATCATCCCTTAAAAGTCTCTTTCTTTTTTATTTACCCGATTCGGGTCTTTGTCTTTCTCTTCTATCCTCTTGTCAAAGCATTTACCTTCTTATCGAGCTTAATCTTTCGCTCGACTCAAGAGCAAACAATTGGGATTTCTCCCCCCCTGAATGAAGAGGAAACTAAGATCTTGTTAACTTCGGGAATCAAGGGCATGTCGACACTCCGGAAAAAAATGATTACGGAAATATTAGATATTGGCTCTCGCCCCATCAAGGAAATCATGATTCCCAGCCCCCAGGTAAAGGCCATAGAAGTCGGGTCTTCGAAGGAACAAATCCTGGACACGATCCTTTCCTCAGGGCACTCCCGATTCCCGGTCTATAAAGGAGGGATGGACAATATTGAAGGCATTCTCCACGCCAGAGACATAATTCCATATATTATTGATAATAAAGAAATTAACATTTATGAACTCATTCGCAGGCCTGTGTTTGTGCCTGAATCAGCATCCATAGAGAAAGTTTTGCTTCAGATGCAGGAAAATTCCGTTCATGTTGTGCTAGTCGTGGACGAGTTTGGAAACATGGAAGGAATTGTGGCCTTTGAAGATATCATCGAAGAAATAGTGGGAGAGATTAAGGATGAATATGATTCCAAAGCTGAGGAATGGTATAGCCAGGTGGACGAAAAGACATATACCATTAAAGGCTCGGCATCGGTTAAAGAGATTAACCGCATCCTTGCCCTCCAGCTTCCAGAAAAGGGGGAATACACGACTCTCGCCGGATTTTTCCTCTACGAATTTGGACGGATACCGCATGAAAAAGACAGCTTGGAGTTCAAAGGACATCGATTGATTGTCGAGAAAATGAACAAGCGCCATATCAGCTTAATCCAGCTTAGCTTAATCCAATCTAAAAAAGAGTCTTCAGATGAAAGTCATCGCATCTAATAAAGCAGCTTATCACAATTATGAAATCTTGGAAAACTATGAGGCGGGCATATCGCTTCTCGGGAGTGAGGTTAAGTCCATCCGCGAAGGCAAAATCAGCCTCAAAGACAGCTATGCGGATATCAAAGGGAATGAAGTCTTCCTTATCAACTGTCATATAAGTCCTTACGAAGCCGCCAATCGTTTTAACCATGAGCCGATGAGAGAAAGAAAGCTTCTTTTCCACCGTCAAGAAATCAAGCGCCTGACAGGAAAAATAAAAGAGAGAGGCTTCACTCTGGTGCCGATAAAAGTTTTGATGAATGACAAGGGAAAGGTGAAGATGGAAATCGCGCTTGCCCGCGGCAAGAAAACTTATCAAAAGAGGGAAGCGATCAAGGAACGGGATCGGAACCGCGAATTAAGGGCCGAGCTGAAAAGAGGGTGGAAATAGCTGAGGACAAGGCTAAAACGAACGTGGAATTAAATAATAGGCCAGTTTGATAGCTTCAATCATGCTCTGCGGACGAGCCAAGTTCCTGCCTGCAATATCAAAGGCCGTTCCGTGGTCAGGAGAAGTCCGGATAAAGGGCAGGCCCAAGGTGGTATTGACTCCCGTATCGAAAGATTCGAGCTTGAAGGCAACGAGGCCCTGGTCATGATAGAGAGCAATGATAATTTTATCGGGCAAGCCCAAAGCATTCCTGAAAATCACGTCCGGGGGAAAGGGGCCGCTGATTCTTATCCCTTGTTGTTGAGCCTGTTTGATGGCGGGAATGATCTCCTTTTTTTCCTCAGATCCCAGTAATCCTTCCTCTCCAGCATGAGGGTTTAATCCGGCCACGAGAAATTCGAATTCCCTGGGTTTGAGCTTCTCTATGATCTGATGAAGGTGCCTAAAATAATCCAACAAAATATTCTTTTTGACTTTATCCAGGGCTAGCTTTAAAGGCAGGTGGTGGCTAAGGAGAGCCACTTTCAATTTTTCAGACCAGAAGGTCATAATGGCCTGAGGATAGGCTTGATTCAAATATTCTGTATGGCCACGCCACCTTATGCCTGCAAGGTCCCAAGATTTTTTTGAAATGGGCGCGGTCACAATTGCCTTAAGGCCCCCTTTCGCTGCCTCCTCAACAGCCTCCCGAAAGAAGAGAAAAGAGGCCAGGCCATTTTCAACAGAGGGAAATCCTTTTTTGATAGCTTTCAAAGGATTTTCGACTTCCTGAAGAAAGAGTCCAGGAGACCCTGCGCTATCTTTTTTGTCCCAAGGCTGAAGGTCTAATTTGATGCCTAAAGCTTCTTCTTCATTTTTAATCACAAGAGAAGAGCCAAAAAAAATGTAGCAAGCCCTGGGAAGAGAGAATTCCCCAGAAAAAGTTTTAAGGATGATTTCAGGCCCAATGCCCCCCGGATCACCAAAAGTAATCCCAATCCTGGGAACCGTCATTTTTTCTTTTTTTTGCTTTCTTCTTCGGTTTCTTTTTTCCTGTTCTCTTCCTGCTTATAAAGATACTTTATGCTACGTTTGTAGATGAGGAGGTTGGGAGCATTATCTCGATTGAGCTTGATACAATTCTTATCGTACCATTCGATGTACCCTTCGACGACTTGACCATCGTTGAAAGCAACAGCCATTGGGGTTTTTTTGTTCATCTGCTTGAGATAGTAATAATTTTCAGCAAAAGTATCGGAAGGGGGATGAGACTTTTTCTTGGCTGCCTCATGTTCCTGCGTGATCTTTTCTTTAATTTCGGCGAAATTGGGTCTGATAAGCTTCCTGTTCATTATTTTTTCTCCAAGATTCAGGCTGACTCAGAGATTATTTTCTTTGGATTTTATGATAACACTATTTTTAAAAAACTTCAAGAGAAAAATTCAGGAGCATTGAAAAAGGCTTGGTTCCCTGCTCCGATCTGCGGCCCAAGACTCCGTCTTCTTCGGATGGCTCGGGTTGGATGATTCGAAGACACGCTGTACCTCTTTTAAAGGCCCTTTATTACGGATTTGGACATGATGCTTTTATCCTGAATTAATCCTCTTTGAGGAGAGGTTTGAGGACGCTGAACCAGTTTTGCGCCAGGCGCCTGTAGCCTTCCTGGGAGGGATGGACCTGGGGGAGAAGCTCTGGAAAATGGAGAAAAAGGGAGTAATTGTCCACCATCACGATTTTCTCCTCCTCGCAGATCTTCTTGATGGCCGGGTTTAACTCCTCAGTGACCCTTCTTTGGGATTCAGGAGTAAAGGGAAAGGAGCTTCCCTCGGGGACTGGAGGAATGGTCGCGAGAAAAAGAATCGCCTCTTGCCCTGAGCGGCTCCTAAACTCTCGGAATGTTCTAATAATTTCTTTCATGTTGAGTTTAAAGCGATCCGTAGGAGTAAAGTCGGCATCAGCCCTGACATCATTCGTTCCGAGCTCGAGAAGGACAAAATCAGGATGTTCGGCATCCAAGGCCTTTTTGTTTTTTTGAAGGAACTTCAGATATTCGCCAGAAGTGTGCCCACTGCGTCCATAGTTCAGAACTTTCGCTTTTATTCCTTCCTTTTTTAATATTTTCTGGAGGAACCGGGGGTAAGCAGACTCCGTGATACTATCTCCCGCGCATAAAATGATGACTCCACGCGGAGAGGCAGAACAGAAGAACAATAGACAAAGCAGAATCCAGACCAACGAAGTTTGAGTCCAGCGAAATTTTACCCCATTTTTTATCCTATTCTCTTATAAATTGAATCCTAGATTGAAAGCGGTCTTTCCCTTCTTTTTATAAACTGGAGCCTTTTAAGAAATCAGTAACTTTCATGTTCTTGGCTTTAAGCGTTGTTCCCAGTGCTCGGTCTAAACTAGCCAGGGAAAGGTTATAATCGATGATAGCCTTGAGCTCTGAAGTCCGGGCGGTGGCTACGTCTCTCTGATAGGAAAGAACCTCAAAATTCGTGGACAGCCCGACCTTCAATTTCTCCTCTGCGGCTTGGAGTTTCTTCTCAGCCAAATCCCTGGCCACTTTATAGGCACTCACCCGCTTGAAATCAGTCTGAACTGCCCTGACTGCATCTTTGATTTCCAAATAGACCTGCTGTTCTTGATTTTTGAAGTTCAACAGGGCTTGTTCCATATTAACCTTTGCTTGAGCCAAGGCTGCTCTGGTGAAGACGTTGCTCATGGGAAGGTCTAGCGTTAATCCAATTGCCCAATTTCGGTATTTGAAATTGAAAGCATCTTTGATAGCATTCGAGGCCCCGCTAGAGATTATCCCGATGACTTTGCCCGTAAGAGGGTTATCATTCTCGTAGAGAATCCGGTCTCCAGAAAGTCCCGGGCTCCAATAGGAGGCGGTCAGGTTTAAGCCAGGGAGGAGTTGATTTCGGGCGTAACTGAGGTCTAACTCATAGTTCTTCAGCCCTATTCGGCTTGCCTGCAGATCCGGCCGATTTTCCATGGCTACAGCAAGGCTCTGCTCGAGATTAACTTCTTTTTCTTCAAAACTAGGTTTATCAACCGGCGCAATCCCCTGATTGGGTTTCCCCTCCTCTTGGGGAAGATTGATAATCATCTTGAGTCGATCTTCATTACTTTTGACTAAGGCCTCAGCCTGGAGAATGTCAGCTTCCCGTGTCGCCACTTCCGCCTGGGCACTCAGAATCTCAATGGGAGCCAGCGTCCCAACTTCCACTGACCTCTGGTTTTTCTCCAAAAAATCCTGGGCCAATTTCAAAGATTGTCTTCTGACTTCCAGGTCCTGGATGCTGTAGACTAAATTCCAGTAAGCCTCTTCAACATTGTAAATAGTGTCGAGGAGGGTTTTCTCAAACTGACTCTCAGAAATCTGCAAGTTGTTCCTGGCAATAATGATCTCTCTGCGGCTCGTTTTGAACCCAAAATCCTTCAAAAGAGGTTGGGTAAAATTAAACCTCAGCGTGCTTCCATAGCGCGGGTTGATTGTTTGGAAGCTTCGGTTCGAGTCATTTTTATAGTTATCAAGCGATAGACTGAAGCTCCCGCCCGTGGGAATGAGCTGACTAACCTGAACTGAGTAATCGTTATATTTAGTGATAACACTTTCGGCGGCGTCAATCCAGGAATAAGAAGCTGAGTTGTTGTTTGTTTTGTTATACCCAAAAGAAAGACTCGGCACGAATTTTTCTTGGGCGCGGGAGACAGAAAGGTCGGCGATCTCCGGGTTTAATACCTGGACGGCAACTCCAAGGTTATTTTTCAACGCACCCAGAATACATTCCTCAAGGGAAAGAGATTTTGTTTTTTCTTGGGCAAAAGATGAGGCTAAAAATATAAAACTCAATATCAGCAAAATGGCTAAAGTTTGTTTAAACATTTCGAACCTCCTTCGTTCAGTTAAGATTATTAACCTTTTCTTATGGAAGCATCTCTAAGTTCGTGATGTCCGTTAATCTCAAGTGATGAATAGGTGGCGCGGCGTTCTCCCCGCAGCGCCCGCAGCGTAAGGGCCATCTTTTAGAACTGCCTGATCATCGCGGAAATAGAGATGCATCTTATTCGTATCTCAAGGCTTCGATCGGGTCGAGCTTTGAAGCTTTGCGTGCTGGATAGAATCCAAAAAACACGCCCACAGACCCTGAAAACAGAAAAGCCAGAAGGATGGAACTCAAAGAAACTACGGTCTTCCAGCTTGCAAAAATAGGGATGAAGTGAACAAATTTCGAGAGGCCAACCCCAAACCCAATTCCAATGAGGCCCCCCAAGAGGCTCAAGACTATGGCCTCAGCCAGGAACTGGAGAAGGATGTCTTTTTCGCGGGCGCCGACCGACATCCGGATCCCTATTTCCCGAATCCTCTCGGTCACAGAGACAAGCATGATGTTCATGATGCCGATTCCTCCGACAAGAAGCGATATGGATGCGATACTTCCCAGAAAGAGGGTCATGATCTGGGTCGACTGGGCTGCACCTTCCGCAATTTCCGCCATGTTCCTCACCGTGAAGTCATCCTCAGCCCCCGGCGCAATTTTGTGCCTGATGCGCAGGAGCTCTTCAATCTGGCGTTGGGCCTCTTGAGTCTTAGCCATGGAAACAGCCGAAACATCGATGGACTGGATATAGTCAATCCCCAGCAACCTTTTTTGATTTGTCGTGTAAGGCATGGCGATCATATCATCACGGTTGAACCAGCCTCCAGATTCGCCTTTTGACTTGAAAACACCGAGCACTTTGAACGGAATTTTTTTGATCCTGATGATTTTTCCAACGGGGTCTTCATCTTCAAAAAGGCTTTTCTTAACCTCGCTTCCTAAAACACAGACTTTTGCGGCAGCCCTGGCCATCTGCTCATCAAAATAGGTTCCTTCAGCCATCTCCCATTTTCTGATTTCAGGATACATGGCACCGGTGCCTTGTATGGATGTATTCCAATTCTTGTTTCCGTAGACAACCTGGGCTCTCCCTGAAACTGAGGGCGATGTGTATTTAACTGCACTGCACTGTTCCTCAATGGCCTTGGCATCTTCTTCTTTGAGAGTGTCAAACCCTCCAAAGCCAGTATGGAGCCCCCTGACGTTACGGCTCCCAGGACTGACAAAAAGAAGGTTGGTCCCCATGGAATTGAAGCGGTCTTCGATCCCCTTCTTTGCTCCCTCTCCAATGCTCACCATGGCAATCACTGCTCCGACGCCGATGATAATGCCCAGGATGGTGAGAAAGGAGCGCATTTTGTTTCGGGTCAAGGCCCGCAGGGAAACTCTTAGCGTTCGTAATATATTCATTTTTTTGACTCCTTCATCAATGTCAAAATCTTAAAATTAAAGTCGCTATTTTAATCTTCCTTAATGATTTCCCCATCGCGAAGATAGATCCTTCGATGAGCATAGTTGGCAATATCGAGGTCATGAGTGACCACAACGAGGGTGATTTTTTTATCTTCATTGAGCCTTTTAAAAATTTCCAAAATTTCAGCTCCAGTCTTGCTGTCCAAATTCCCCGTTGGCTCGTCGGCTAGAATGAGAGATGGATCGTTGAGCAGCGCTCTGGCAATGGCAACTCTCTGCTGTTCTCCACCCGAAAGCTGATTTGTCCTATGATGTTCTCTTCCTTTCAAACCCACCGAAGCCAGCGCTTCGAGCGCGCGCTCGGTGCGCACTTTGCTTGAAACATTGGAATAGAGGAGCGGAAGCTCGACGTTTTCGAGGGCCGTCGTCCGGGGAAGGAGGTTAAAACTCTGAAAGACAAAACCAATTTTTTTGTTTCGAATCCGAGCCAGCTGATTTCGATCAAGCGACGAGATTTCTTCTCCTTCCAGAAAATATTTTCCTGAAGTCGGCCGATCTAGGCACCCGATGATATTCATCAGGGTCGATTTCCCAGAGCCTGAAGGTCCCATGATCGCCAGAAAGTCGCCTCCGTGGATGCTATAGGAAATTCCTTTTAGAGCCTGAACTTCAGTCTCGCCGATTTTGTAGATCTTAGATAGATTCTCAAACTTGATGAGCGTGTTTTCCATAATTCTTCCTCGTTTTATTTTTTATCCAGCAAAATTAGTGGGCGTCAAACATCATTCTTGGCGGCCGTTTCGCAGAGGGACTCAAGGCTTGTTCAGTGCCAGACCCAAGACCTGTGATCACCAGCTGCCCTTCTTTTAAATCCCCCCATGCAACCTCAGTGAAAGTGTTATCCGTAACTCCTGGTTTAATGAATACCATGCTGAGTTTTCCGTCTTTATCCATAACCCAAACCCGGGAGGGCTGCTTCATCCGGCCGCCTTCAGGGTTCATCTTGGAACCTGTCTGGGGCTGAGCACTCCCTTCTTGACGTCTCCCGGATGACTGTCTTCTCTCCGCAAACCTCTGCTGCATGCCTTTGTATATCTCCTGCATTTGCTCGGAGGTTAAATCAGGAGTAAACCTCAAAGCGGCATTCGGAACTTTCAACACATTCTTGGCTTCTCCGGTGATCACCGTAACAGTAGCCGTCATCCCCGGCCGGAGTTTCAGCTCCGGATTTTCCACTTCCACAATCGTGGTGTAAGTGACGACATTCTGGACGACCTCCGGTGAATACCTGACTTGTTTCACTGTCCCGCTAAAAGTATCATCAGGAAAAGCATCCACTGTAAACCGGACTTTCTGCCCTTCCTTCATTTTTCCGATGTCCGCCTCATCCACGCTGCACTCTACCTGCATCTTGCTTAAATCATTGGCGATCTTGAAGAGAACAGGCGCCTGAAAGCTAGCGGCCACGGTCTGGCCGATGTTGATATTGCGGGAAATGACGATTCCGTCGATCGGAGAACGGATAATGGCATAAGCTAAGTCCACCTTGCTCGATTCATACTGGGACTTGGCCTGCTCAACCCTTGCTTCCTGGGATTGGACATCTATCTTCGCTTCCAAGTAGGCAGCCTCGGCTGTTTCCTTCTCCTCGTAAGAGATCAATTTTTTCTCGAAGAGGTTCAAAGCGCGGTCATACTTTTTCTTGAGATTGTCCAGAGTGACTTTCGACCTCTCCAGAGAAGCGATGCTACTCTGATAATTAGCTTTGTTCTGTTCGACTCGGGATTCAAGAATGGATTGATCCAGCTCGGCCACAATCTGGCCCTGTTTGACCCGCGAATTGAAATCCGCATAAAGCCTGAATATCCGCCCTGAAACCTGGCTTCCAACATCAACCACAGTGACTGGGTTTAAGGTGCCTGAGGTAGTTACCACGGCTTCAATATCTCCCTTGGTCACGGCTTCTTGTTTGTACTTGATGCCGTTGTTTTTGTTGTTCCTAAGAACAGTGAAACCAACGATAATGACGATAATAACCAGCAGCACTCCAACGGAACCGATGATTTTCTTTTTCATTTCTTTCCTCCTTTATCCTTTTCTTGTTGTTGTTTTTGAATAGACTCTTCTCCTCCCTTCTCGAATCTTCTCTTCCTCTCAGGAAGATGTTTTTTAATCATGGCTTCAAGTTTCTGCCTCTGTTCAGGAGTGAGAATGCCATCAATCTCGCTTTTGAGCTGGGTTCTGATCTCCTGGAGGTGGCCATGAACATCAGTGTTTAACTCTTTCAGTCTTTCCTCGTTTCTTTTAAAGGCTTCTCGAATTTGTTCCTTTTGAAGGGGAGTCAAGCCCAATTCTCGGGCTAACCTTTCCAGCGACGGACGGTGGGGGGGCTTTCTTTCCGCTCCTTCATACCTTTTGGGGATTAAGAATTTTTCACAAAAAACCCCGCCTATAACTCCGGCGGCGAAAACAAGAATGATAGAAAAAATAATCCAAAATCTAGATTTATTTTTCATGGGAAATATCTCCTCGAAGATTCTTTCTCCTCTAAGGCGGTGAAGATGAGCATCATGTTTTGATCCTCAAGTTTTTTTTGTTCTAACAAATTTTTTGCTTCCAGCAGGGGATTTTCATTCTGCAGAAGGAGTACTTCTGATTGGCTCAATTCTTCCTGCCTGCGGGGCAGGATGAAAATCATAGCTACCGCAAGCACAAGGATAAGCACCAAAGTGCCAGGAATGACTCTGAGGCTCCATTTCTGCCACAGAGGGAGAATAGAGACTTTTCTTCTTTCCTGAATTTTTACCTGCAAGCGTTCCCAAAAATGAGGCAAAAGGTCGGGGATTTCTTCCTCTCTGAGAACACCGAGAATCATCCGATATTCCTTCTCTTTATTCTGACAGCGGGTGCAACTCTGAAAGTGCTCTTCCAATTCATTTTTCTCTTGAGCTTCGAGAGCCCTATCAAAAGACCGAAGAAAGGACTTCTCAGCTTGACGGCATCTCATTGTTGCCTCCTCTTTGGCTTAGAAAAAGCTCCAGCCTTTCCCGGAGCATTCGCCTGGCTCGGTGCAAACGCGAATCAACCGTGCCCGGAGAAACCTTGAGGATTCCTGAGATCTCCCCGTAAGAACATCCCTGGATATCCCGGAGCGCGAGGATAAGCGAGTACTTGGGGGGAAGGCTTTGAAGAATTTTATGCACAAGCGTTCTTCTCTGTTCGTCAACCTGCGCTTTCTCTCTTTGGAGAATATCGTCTTCCTGAGAAACGACCTTCTCTTGAACAGATTCAAGGGAAATTTCTTTCATCCTTCCTTTTTTCCTCAAGTAATCGTTAATCTGGTTCACGGCAATCCGGTAGAGCCATGTCCCAAATTCTGATTTGAAATGAAATTGGGGAAGGCCGAAGCAAGCTTTAATGAAGACTTCCTGGGCCAAATCATCCGCCGCCTCCCGATTCTGTGTTAAACCGTAGGCCAAATTGAACACCTTTTTCTCATATTTTTTCACAAGAACAGAGAATGCCTCCTCGCTTCCTTCTTGGGCAAGCTGGACCAGTTCTTTTTCTTCCATTCAGCCTCACTCAATTTATCCTCCATCCACTGTTTAGACGGAGGCGGAAGGAAAATCTTCCAATTTATTAAAACAATAATTCTATAATTATTGTTTCAAGCCTTGTCTCCAAGGCGGACTTTTTCTATTTCATGGAAGTAGTCCTCTCTATCATCAATATCCTTGAGAATCGATGGGGTTGAGACTTTGACCTCTCGAATATCGTCTGGATGGCTGTAAATAAGCTCGCGAAGCCCTTTTTCTGGGCTAATATTTTTTATTTCTTGACGGTATTTCAGGTCAATGAGTACAGGATGTCCGCGCGCGTTCTTGTAGACCGGGAGGACGATACCTTTTCTGTATTTTTTGAAAGCTCTGATGAGTGAATTGATCACGCTTGTTGGAACTCTGGGCTGGTCCGCAAGCACAATAACCACTGCCTGAGCACTCTCAGGGAGCAGCTGAAGCCCGTGAAGGACAGACGAGAACATGCCCCTTTGGTAATGAGGATTGATGGTGACGGAGACTCGCGATTTTCTGATTTTTTCTGCAATTTTATGCCAGTCAGAACCGAGCACCACCAAAGTCTTATCAGCCTTGGAGCGGACAACGTTTCCGATGACTGTTTCGATGATGGTTTCTTCTCCATAGGGGAGCAGAAGCTTTGTCTCCCCCATTCTCTTGGATTCTCCGGCAGCAAGGATGATGGCAAAGATCATTTCAGAATCCCTTTTTCATTTGCCTGTTGGCGCACCTGGACCAGTTGAGCGGCAATGCTCACGGCAATCTCCTCAACTGTTTTGGAGTGGATGGGGAGGCCGATCGGCGCATAAATCCGGTCGAACTCATCGTACGTAGCCCAGCCCTCTTTTAAAAACTTTTCCCGCATGAGGCAGACTTTACGATGGCTTCCTATCATCCCGACATAAGCCGCCTGGCTTCTGATACACGCGCGCAAAGCCTCAGCGTCCTTGGCATGCCCCCTGGTAGCTATAACGATATAAGTATTTGGGTCGACTGGAAAGCTCTGGATGGCCTGGCCGATATCATCAACAATGATTGAATCAGCCTCAGACAGCCTTTTGCGGTTCGCAAATTCAGCTCTATCATCCACAACCGTCACTTCAAATCCCAGCCAATTTCCTAGATGAGCCACGGCCTGGCCGATATGACCAGCACCAGCGATAACTAGCTTTGGTAAAGGAAATTGAGGCTCGAGAAAAAGGAGACTCCCTGGGCGATCTCCGGAAAAGGATTTTTGTCCTTTTTTTTGCCAAGCGCGGGAAATAACAATCTTTTTGGGAGAGCCCATTTGGATCAGAGTGACTAAGATGCCCGGTTTGCCCTCAGAAAGAGACTCCTTTAGGTCTAAGAAGACTTTCTTGTATTTCCGAGGCGAGACGTCGATGAGGATTTTGACCTTTCCCCCGCAGATAGCCCCATCTTCCGCAGAGATATCTTCTTGAAGGCCGAACTCATACACCAAGCTTGTCTTCCTTTTCAGGGCTCTCCAAGCTTTCCTCTCAGCATCCGCTTCCAATAATCCGCCCCCTAAAGTCCCGCCGAGAAGCCCTCGCGGTGAAAAAATGGCAGACGCGCCCGCTTTCTGAGGAGTCGAGCCTGAAGCCTCAATAATTGTTGCTAGAGCCAGCGGTTGTCTTTGCTCCATCCAATCAAGAAGCTGAATGTAAATATTTCTCATTCGTTCCTATCTTATCTGATCTCTTCAACTCAGTATTTATCAAGCCCAAATGAAATTTAGAGGGTAACAAACCCCACAGTGGCCCCAGGCTTCAGCCTGTGCTCTCTTCAAGAGCTAAATATTATTATAAATATAGATTAAGTATACTTTCAACCTTTTCTTAGTAATTTCTTCTTTTCAACGCCACCGCGGGTGGAAGAGATGGAGACCTCAAGCTCGACTTCGCCTTTCCCCGGAATCTTGACTTTCCAGCGGGCATCCTTCCTTTCCCCGGATTTGATCCGTCCGATTTCAACTTTCTTTTTGCCCTCGGCCATCGCTAAAGCTGTGGGCAGGAACCCTTCATTCGCAAAAACAGCCCTGACCTCGAAAATCCCGGGCTCCTTCCTTAAAGGCCTGGCCTCCACAGAAACAATCTTCACTTGAGGCAGCGATTTGGCCAGAAGAAGGTTAAAAAGAGCTTCCTTCTTTGCCCATTCCTCAAGGAACTCTGGAGGAGGATTCTGGCTGAAAAACTTGGGATTGAACCCGCCGATCTCCACTTCTCCAAGCTGGGGATGACTGAATTTCTCCCAGCTCTTGAACCCTTTCCCGGCCAAGGCCTCGTCGTTCCACCTCAGGCGCTCTAACTCTGGAATCTTTCCATATCTATCATAATCTACCACTCTTCCGCCACACCAGAGTTCATCCCCATACCAGATCGCTCCATAAGAGAAATATCCAAAATCAGGTGAATGGCCGAAAAGCGGGAACCCTTTCATCCCTTTTTCCTCCTCGGTTTCCCTGTAGTGATCTCGCTCGATATTGGCATAATCCCAGTAGACATCCCCGTGATACTTGTATCCTGTCAACTTCTTTCCTTGTTCATCAAAATAGCGGTAAAGCTTTAAATCCTCTTCAAACATGGATTCTTCAGAGCGGCTCGTGGAGGGAGGCCGGAGATGCATCGGGACCGCTGTATCCATAGTTTGAACGATAGAGACATTGGGATGCTGGAGCAGGAAGAGGACGACACTCCTCGTTTCTGTCTCGGAAAGA